>JADHEF010000637.1_pt1 | contig 32584 bp, 24 predicted proteins | sample 8952391 | NCBI WGS metagenome assembly JADHEF01 (sample SAMN16124439, study PRJNA663245) | bioreactor sludge metagenome | isolation source: sludge (nitrite) | place: India:Bengaluru | collected 2019-02-28 | reverse complement strand
AAAAAAAAATTCCAAACCAAAAAAATTAATTAAAAAAAGGGTTTCTACAAAGCCAATTAAATTAAAAATACTAATATATAAATTCAATATTAATAAGATAACTGTTAAAAATGAAAATAAATGAAAATAAGTGAAAAAAATAATAAAAATATAGAAGAATAATAAAATAGAATATGTAAAATAAATAGTAAATTAATTATAAATTATTAAAAATGAATAAAAAATATAAAAATAATAAAAAATAATTTAAATAATAATTTAATACTAAATTTAAATATCAATAGAACGGTGAATTTAAATAAATTTAAATATTATATTTAAATATTAATAAATTATTAATGAAGTACTAAATTTAATTTTATACTATTTTTTTAATTTTATAATATTTTATTATAAACTGTCAATTGCTTTAACAAGAAGATTAATTGTATTTTCAACATCTTCCATGCTTGCAATACTTACAGTTGTATGAATATATCTAGTTGGAACTGAAACTACACCTGTTGGAATTCCATCTCTAGATAAATGAATAGCAGATGCATCAGTAGTTCCACCCTCACTTACTTCAAGTTGGTATTTGATATCTGCTTCTTTAGAAGATGAAATTAATAAATTTTTAATTTTCTCTGGAGTAATAATTCCTCTTCCACTTGCATCAGCTAAAATTATAGCTGGTCCATCACCAATTTTTGCTGGTGCATCATCTTCTTTTATTCCAGGATGGTCTCCAGCAATAGTAACATCCAAAGCAAATGCCATATCAGGATTTATCTTAAATGATGATGTTTTTGCACCTTTTAAACCAACCTCTTCTTGAACTGTTCCAACACCAAAGACAGTTGCTTTAGTATTAACTCTTTTTAGAGTTTCTATCATAATATAACAGCCAATACGATTATCAAGAGCTTTGCCCATAATTAGATTGTTAGGAAATTCTTCGTATTCTGATTTAAAACTTATAGGGTCTCCAACAGTAACTAATTCTTCAGCTTCTTCTTTTGAAAAAGCACCAATATCAATAAACATTGAATCATATTCAACAATTTTTTTTCTCTCAGAAGCTTTCATGACATGAGGAGGTTTTGATCCAATAACACCAGTAACATCACCATTTGCTCCATGAATTGTTACTGTCTGGTTTAGTAACATTTGATCATTTATTCCACCAATTTTTGTAAAACGAAGAAAACCTTTTTTATCAATGTGGCGAACCATTAATCCAATTTCATCCATATGGGAAGCTAACATTACCTTTGTTCCTTTTTTTTCGCCTTTTTTAATAGCTATAACATTACCCATCAAATCTTCTTCTAATTCATCTACATGATCTTTGAGTTCTTCTTTAATAATTTCAACAATTTTTCCTTCAAAACCAGATATCCCTGGAGTTACTGATAATTTTTCCATTAAATTCATTTTTTCACCATATGAATAATAAAGATAAGTAATTAATGCATATTTAAATTCAAATAAATTATATTTGATTATATAAGTTTATATGAATTATTACATAAATATTTTATTAAAAATAGGATAAATAGTTTTTAAAATATGATAAATAGTTTTTATTTAATAATTAATATTAATATTATTCTTATAAAATTAATAAATTATATCAACAATAAGTTTATAAACTTTGTAATATTATTTAAGTATGTATGATACCTAAAAGTCATCCTAGATATAAATCTCTTATTTTACGAGAAAAAATAAAAAATGCATATAAAGAGGGATATTTAGCTGATTCTGGAATGATTGCTCATGGCAGAGGTGAAGCATTTGATTATCTCATTGGAGAAAAAACCACCCCAACCTCTAAAAATGCGATTAAAACAAGTGTAGCAATGCTTCTTTTAGCAAAAAATCCTGTTTTATCTGTCAATGGAAATAGTACTGCACTAGCTGCAAAAGAAATTGTTGATTTAGCTAATGAAACTAATTCTAAAATTGAAATTAATTTATTTTATAGAACAAAAAAACGTGTTGAGATTATTTCTAAAATTTATGAAAATTTGGGATATAATAATATATTAGGTAATGATGATAAAAACTTAAAATATATTGATAATATTGATTCTCCTAGGGCTACAGCTAGTGAAGAGGGAATATATTCTGCGGATCTTGTTTTAGTTTCCTTGGAAGATGGAGATAGGGCAGAAGTTCTTTCTAATAATGGTAAGAAAATCATAGCTATTGATTTAAATCCTTTGTCAAGAACAGCTAAAATTGCAGATATAACTATTGTAGATAATATTGTGAGAACAATTCCTCTAATGATTGAATATGCAAAAAAATTAAAATCCAAAGATAATAATGATTTAAAAAGAATTATTGATGATTTTTCAAATGAAAATAATATTAAAAAATCCTTAGAGCATATTAATCTGGACAAATACAATTAATAATAATAATATTTAAAATATAAATTTTATTAAAATTTAATAATTATCAAAATATAATGTTTATTTAATAGTAATTTTTAGAAATTAATTTCAATTTTAGAATTAGTTTCAATATAATGCTTATTTAAATATAATCTTTATATAAGTATAATCTTTATTTATAAATATAAAATTTATTAAAATATAATAATTTTTAATATATATAAAATTTATTTAAATATAATCTTTATATAAGTATAATCTTTATTTATAAATATAAAATTTATTAAAATATAATAATTTTTAATATATAATAAAATATAACAATTAAGTTTTATTATAATTTAATTATATATAATTTTAAATTAATATTAAAACAAAATTAAAGTGAATTTTATGAAAGTTGTAGGTATTTCAGGATTACCCGGTTCAGGGAAAAGTTTAATTTCCAAGCTTGCTAAAGAAAAAGGAATCATGGTAATTAATATGGGAGATTTAGTTAGAGAAGAAGCTAAAAAAAGAAATGCTGATGTTGGAGAAACTTCAATAAAATTGAGAGAAGAATTTGGCGAATATGTTTTAGCTAAATTAACTATTGAAAAAATCAAAAATATAAATAAAGAGAATAATTTAGAGAATATTTTTTTAATAGAAGGCATACGTAGCCAATATGAAATAAAAATGTTTAAAGAAAATTTTAAAGAATTTTTACTTTTATCAGTCTTTGCTTCACCAAAAACAAGATTTAATAGACTTAAAAATAGAAATCGTAATGATGATTCTTCAATTTATGAAGAATTTTTAAAAAGGGATCAGAGGGAGTTAGATTTTGGTATAGGTGCTGTTATAGCAACATCAGATTCTATATTTATTAATGAAGATAGTTTGGAAGAATATAAAAAACAAATAAATAGTTTTTTTAAAAATATAATAAGTTAATTTATATTAGTTTTACTAAATTATTAATTGTTTTATATTGTAATATATCCTATTAAAATTATATTGATTTTAAACGTTCAGGATGAGTATAAACATTAAATCTCTCCCCTCTCACAAAACCAACCATTGTTATATTTGCTTCATCAGCTACTGTATATCCAGATAAAGTTGGAGCTGCATTTGAGGCAATTAAAGGAATTCCAATTCTTGCTATTTTTATTAATACATCTGCGGGCATCCTACCACTATAAATTATATAAGAATTATTAAAATCTAATTTTTTTCTAGCAGCTGCACCAATGACTTTATCAACTGCAACATGTCGACTAATATCTTCCCTACTTATAAATTCATTTTCTTGTTTATTTATAAAACTAGCAATGTGGGTTCCTCCCGTTTTTTTCCATATAACTGCTTTTTCTCTGATTTTTTCAGCATTTTCTAATAAGTCTTTAGGATCAATGATAAAATTGGACTCAACTTTATCTATAAAATCTATTTTACTTCTCCAACCTCCAAAACAGTCAGAACCAACTATCAATTCTTTTTTAATGTCAAAATCTTCTAAATCAATTTTGGCACTTATATTATTACCATCAATTTCTATTTCTTCAACATTATCGATACTATTTATTAAACCTTCCCCTAACATGTAGCCAACACTAAAATCTTTTAAAGAATCAGGACTAATAGAAAAACTTCTAGTTAGTGTCTTGTTTATGACTAAAGTTATTGTTTCATCTGAAACAATTATATCCTCATTTTCTGTGAATTTATTATCATCATAAATTAAAGTATCAATTTTACTTGTCATAGGCATTTTTTCAAATCCTTTTTCATTACATTTATTTTATATTTATAAATATATCTAATATTAATAAAATAATTATTTAAAATCTATTTATATAATTTTATATTATTACTAATGATATTATAAATTATATTAAATTATATAATTTGATTTTTATCATTTATAAAAAAATATAAAATTGAATAATTAAATATAAAATTATTATAACTCCTTAAAAGACATTTACATAATTTAAGAAGTTATATATCAATAGATAATATAATTAGGAATATATTTATCCCTTTAAGATCATATGCCTATAAAAAAAATAAAAACATTTAAATTTGATAATCATGAGCTATAATGGACCTGCCTTATCATAAAATAGATCTTGAATTAAATTAAGTCCACCATCAAAACCTACATAATTATCTCCCAAAACTAATCTATTATATGAAGGGAAAGAAACTGTAACATGAGTTGTTTCAAGTTCTGCTTTTATAACAGATTCAAGAGAGCTTGCATATAAATTTAAAAATGGTCTATTTTTCAAAATTTCTCCGATTTTATAAGAATCAATCTCAAATATAATATCTGGTGTAAATTCTATCTCATCACTACCAGTAATAGATTCTATAATGCTTTCTCTATATTCTTTTGGTGGGTTATCTGTGATTATAACCACGTCAGGGAGTTGACCAACTTCATCAGTCAAATATCTTGTAATACCACTAGCAGTGTTTGAATCAGCTACAACACCGAAATATACATTAGGAACATCAAACTGGAGAATATCTCCTGCATATTCAATTGTACGGTATGCTCTTCTTTCTTCTGTATTAATAAATTCTTCTAATTTTGTTTTATCAATAGGTAAAATTTCAGCTAATTTTCTTAAGAAATTTTTAGTCTGTATAGGTCCAATTGGTATGCTTGGGAAACTTATAAATGGTGTTTCAAACTTATCTTGAAATTTACTAGCTGCTCTATGGCCAACCCATGATGATAAAACAATATTATATGAAGCATCAGGTATTTTTTCAAGTTTCTCAACAGTATCAAATTCACCAAAAATTACATTAGCTTCAATTCCAACTTTTGAAAGTAATTCTTTTATTGCTCTAAGTTCACCTTTCCAAAATATATGTTGAAATGGAACAATACCCAAAATATTAACTAATTTTTTATCTTTATTTTCTGATGGTGTTAAAAATTGATCTGCAAGTGCTTCGAAAAAAAGTTCATATCCTTCAAAGGAATTTCCTTTAAAGCCAGGAGCATTAACATGGATTATAGGAGCTTTATCTCTAAATTCACTTACTACTGCATCTACATCATCACCAATTAATGATGGTACACAACCGGAAATTACTGTAAAAAATTTCCCTGTTGAGATTTTTATTGTTGAGTCTATAAGTTTCCTTAATTTCTCTTCTCCTCCAAAGATTACATGTTCTTCAACAAGACATGAACATGGAGTAGAAGAACCTCCATAATCACCAGGAGCGTTTTGTGCCCCTCCATAATTAGCACCGAATAATTGACTCATTCCACATCCAGAACCCGAATGTAAAATTGGTACTCCTTCATTAAGTCCAACAGCTGCTTCATAAGCTCCAGATAAAGTACAACCATACCTTGGAGCTTCAACTATTCTTGGAGAACTTGATTCATCAACATAATTTTCTGATTTATTTTCACTCATTTTTTTCTCTCCTTTTAAAATTAAAAGTGATTAAATAAAAATGATTAAATTAAATTAATAGCATTAATCAATAATCATTTTAATAATCACTTTTCATTATTTTCCCTTTTCAGCAAAGTATAATGGATCGGGTTGGTCTAAATACCATTTCTTTACACTCACTCCAGTCTTCTCTTTTGAAAGTCTTTGGAATGATTGATTCTTTAATGCTTGTAATAAAAAGTTTCCATACGCAACTGCACCAGCATAACCTGCTTGAGTACTCCATTTTCTTGGATCTCCTCTTAGAGAATGTAACCTTGAAACAGAACCCTCACGTTTCCAAGCTCCACCTTGGAATGGGCAAGTTAAAGCCATATCAGGTTTAGTATGCTCAGTAATATGTAGTTGTTCTGCAGCTTGGAAGGTATTTACCATTACATCAAAGTCACCAACTCTATTTATAACGTCTTCTAATTCATCTATTAATATATCATCAAAGTCTTGAGCCATTGCAGAAGATGATTTAACACCTAATTCATCAAAATATGGGAGTTGAGTAACAAGTCTTCCTTGACCAAGAGAACCAAGAACATCAATTCTCTTACCTCCTCTTGAATCTTCAATCTCCTTGAATTTTGTTGTTATTTCTTTCATTTTAGGAACCCATTTAGAATGTTCCTCTTTTATTAATATTTCTACCTCTTTTTCTTTTCCAGTATATTTTCCAATTTCTCTTAACCATTGATCAGTATTTTTTATACCAATTGGAGACGGATACATGAAAAATGGGACTCCAAAGTGTTGATGAAGTCCTCTTGAAAGGTAATCTGTATAAGTCGGACAAATAGGTGCAGTAACTGCTGCTTCTCCAAGTTGTTCAAAGTCCTCTACACTTGCAAATTCGGGTATAAAATTTGCTCTTAATCCTAATTTACCTAATAATCTTTCAATTTCTATTCTATCTTGCCATGCATATGATAACATACTTGCAATATTAACTAAATCTTTTTGTTTCTTTTTTGGCTTTTTAACAAGATATTTTAATACTCCATGCCAAAATGCATCATAACCAGTTTGCATGATCTTTGACCTTACACCTTCACAATGTATTGGAACTATAGTAGCATCAATCTCTTTTTGTATTTCATTAACTGCAGATTCAATATCTTCACCAATAATACCTGTAACACAAGTAGTTAAAATAAAGATAGCTTTTGGATTATATCTTTTTTGTGCTTCTTTAATTGCTTCTATAAGTTTATCCTTAGCTCCAAATACTACATCATCTTCACCAAGATTGGTTGTTAACCAGTTAAGTTTATAGTTTGTTGGTTTTCCTAATGCTTCTGGAATTGCACCATACAATTCTTTATAACCCAACGCTGAATGTGAACATCCTACAGGACCATTGAAAATAATTGCCGCATCTCTTATTGTAGAAACTCTCACAGCTAGGTAAAAATTAAGAATACAACCTCCAGACTGTTGAAATCCTCTTTCTGTACATCTTAAATTTCCTTTTTTTGCATCATTTAAGAGTTCGCTCGCCTTTCCGAAATACACATTAGTTCCATTTGCACGTTGTTCTCGAGTAGGACATGTGTTTTTATCAAGTTCTACAATATAATCCTCCGAATCAAGTTCATTTTTTGCCATATTTTAACTCCTTTTAAAATTTTTCATATTTATAACCATTATTGTTTATTTTCAGCCATTATTATCTAATTTGAATATTTTCTTAAATTCTCCCTTAATTTAATTTTTTTTATAAATTATCTTGTATTAAGGGTTATAACCTAATTTTATGATTAATATTTGATTTATGAGAAGTTTAATCTTATATTTTAAAATCACCTTCTTCCTGTCTTTTAAGATCTAATAATTTATCAGACCATGATTCAGCCCAATCTTTTAATTCATCACTTTCCAATGGAGATGGGACATATTCCTTCTTATTATTGTAAATATTTTTTGCAAGTTCTCTGTAAACATCTGCTTGAGAAGATTCGGGATCTGCTTCAATAGTTGTTTTACCTGCTAATTCTGCTTGAGTTACTGTAAGTGATCTTGGAACAAACCCTGCAATTGTACTATCTGTTTGATCAACAAAATCTCTTAATATATCTTTTTGAGCAGAAAATGTTATTGAATTTGCAATTATACCGCTGAAAAGAGCCCCTCCACCTGTAGAATATTTTTTTATACCTTTAAAAAGATTATTAGCTGCATAAATAGCCATAAAATCGGCTGAAGAAACAGTATAAACTTGATCTGCTACTCCTTCTCTTATAGGCATAGCAAAACCACCACATACTACATCTCCAAGTACATCATATAAAACAACATCAGGAGCATATTCTTCATATACATTTTGTTGTTTTAAAAATTCTACTGCAGTAATTATGCCTCTTCCAGCACAACCTACACCAGGCTCTGGGCCTCCAGCCTCAACACAATGAATTCCATTAAATCCTTCAAAAATTACGTTTTCAACTTTTAAAGCCCCTCTTCCTTTTCTTAATGATTCTAATACTGTGGGTATTGATTTTCCACCAGTTAATGTGTGAGTAGAATCACTTTTTGGGTCACAACCAACTTGCATTACATTATATCCTGCATCTGATAATGCAGCACTAATGTTTGAGGTGGTAGTAGATTTTCCTATTCCACCTTTTCCATATATTGCAATTTCTTTTATTTTCTTCAATTTTTCTACCTCATTAATAGTTAAGCTAAGAATTATATAACAATTGTTATATTATTGATTTTTTTCTTCCTGTCTTTAATATAAAATTAAATCAAGGTTTAATTTAAAAAATTATAAATTAAACATTAAAAACAGAATAAGTGATATTTCAACTCTAAATAATATATAACTGACAATAATTTTATTTAAACTAAATAATATTTAAAACAAATAAAATTAATTTATAATTTTTTATTTTAATTTTTAATATATTCTTATTTAATACAATTATTTATTATATTAATAGAATAAGTTAAATTAAAAATTAATAGAATAATAATAATAATAATATAAATTAATAATATAATATTAAATAATATGTAATTATTTTTAAAATATCTAAATTATTAAATATAATTTATATATTTTTTATTAAATTTATTATTTAATTAATTTAATTAATATATTTTTAAAAAATTATTCATTAAAAAAATTATTTATTAATAATTATCTAATTAAATATTAATTATTATCAGTTATAGCAAATGAGAGTTATTTGTTTAAATCAACACATAAAATCAATAATAGAATAAGATTTATATCTTAAAAACAATTTATATGATATAAATTCATTGTATACAAATGCAAGCCTAGAATCAACTAATTTATTAGATATTTTTGAAATATATCCAACAGATTTTAGTATATTTAAATCACAAATCATTTTAGGCCTCCATTCTTTATTTAATTATATTTTTCATATAAGAATAACATATAGTTAATTATTATAATACATATCATTAATTATATAATTAATTTTATAACATATAATTAACATTAGATAATATTAATATAATTAACATTGTATAATATTATAAAAAAATTATACAAAATTATATATAATTACATAATTTTTTATACAATAACACACGATTATTTATTTTATTTACTAATAATCTAAATATAACAATCGTTATTAATAATTATTTATTATAATATATAAACTTTACGATTTAATTATTAACTTTTAATTATCAGCGTGAAATTTTTAATTATCAAATGAAATATTATTTTTAAATCAAATATTATTTTATAATAAATTTTTAATAAAACTTTTTAATAAAGCTTTTTAATAAAATTTTTTAATCAAATATTTTTAATTAAATTTTTTAAATAGATATTTCAAATGAGATTTTATGATGATATTCTAAGGTATAAGTTTAAATATAACTAACAAAATATTATTTATAACAATTGTTATTTAAATTTTTTGTTATAATAATTATAATATAATAATTATAATAATATAAAAAAAATGATTAGATTTAATATTTAATAAAAATTTTTATTTTTAAATTAAATAATTATTATATTATTTTTATATCTATAAAAAATATTTTAATGATTAAAATTTCCTAGAAAATAAAAATAAGAAATTTGGAGAGATTATATGGAACAAGAACTTATAATAGCTAGATATGGTGAAATTGGATTAAAAAGTCCTAGAGTAAGAAGTAGATTTGAAAGACAACTAAAGTCTAATATAAAAACAGCATTTGATTGCAAAATAAAAATAAACCAAGGCAGAATATTTATATACCCAAAAAATTTTCCCGAAGCAATGATTAAATTAAAAAGAATTTTTGGAATTGTTTCTTTTTCACCTGCTATTCCAACAAAAACTAATCATCAAGACATAGAAAATGATTTAAATAAATATACTGAAAAACTTATGGAAAAAAACTTAATAAATTCAAATACAAAATTTGCAGTAAGGTGTAGGAGAGTAGGAGAACATGAATTTTCATCTCAAGAGATTGCAGGATTTTCAGGATCAGTAATTATAAAAAAAACTGATGCTCCTGTTGACCTTTCTAATCCAGATATAGAAATATTTATCGAAGTTAGGGATGATAAAACATATATATTTCATGAAAAAATAAAAGGACCTGGAGGATTACCTCTCGGTTCACAAGGAAGATTAGTTGCTTTAGTTTCTAGTGGTATTGACTCCCCTGTAGCTGCATACTTAATGATGAAAAGAGGTTGTGCTATAACAGCTATTCATTTTGATAATGATCCTTTTGCTGGTCCAAAAGTTACAGAAAATTTTAAAAAATTAATTGATAAACTCAATGATTATTCCTATGGATTCCCTATAAGAACAAAAATTGTAAAATATGGTGATTATTTGCAAAAGTGTAAGGATAATGCACCTGAAAAGCTTACCTGCGTTTTATGTAAATCTGGAATGTATAAAATAGCTAGTAAAGTTGCAAAAAAAGAAAATGCGTTGGGAATAATAGATGGAAGTAGTGTAGGGCAAGTTGCATCTCAAACACTCCCTAATATTCTAGCTACACGTGCAAATACAGAATTTCCAATATTGAGTCCACTTATTGGATTAGATAAGATTGAGATAGAAAAAATATCTAGAAAAATTGGAACTTTTCCAATATCTGAGATAAATGATGGAGGCTGTTCTGCAGTCCCAAGATATCCCGAAACTAAAGCAGAACTTAAAAGAGTCAATGATGCAATAAAATTAATTGATCAAGAAATAGAAATTGAAAAAGCTGTTGACAAGCTATATTGAAAAATTTAAATGATTATTTTTTTTATTTTTTTTAATTGATAAATTAATTTGTTTAAATTAATCAGTTAATACTTACCATATAATATTATACTAATTTTTTATTATTATAACTTTCTATATTAACTATTTAATAATACAGAATAAATAAATGTTCAATTAAAAAATAAAAAAAACCCTATAAAATCAAATAAGGAAAATTAATAAAAGAAGAGATTTAAATCCAATAATCTCCAAAGATATTTTAATGATAAAAAATAGCTAATTATCTGTTTTTATTAAAACTATTCTTTGAATATACTGTATTTATTGCTTTATTTAATATTGTCCTAAACTTATTTTTACTTATTTTATTTTTAACTCCCAAAATTTTTATTTGATGATGTTTATTCATCTGAAGATTATTTTTAGTGATTGAATTATTGTTACCAACCAATTTAAGTCCATGATCACCATTACGATTAATTTTATTTTGCTTTATCTTATTAATATGCCCTATAACTTGAATACCAATCTTCTTATTTTTAGTTAAAGTATTTGCAAATAAAGTATTTTTATTCCCTAAAATATGCATACCATAAATTTTAGATTTCACCTTAAGATTCTGCAACACATTCTTATGACCAATAACATGAACACCTTTCTTAGCAGTTATAGTAGTAAAATAACTACCTCCATTTATTCCACTATTATTCCCTTTAAGATAAATACCAAGGCCTGTGACTTTAATCTTATTAAAAGCAATTGTATTATATTTACCATTTACAGAGATACCATTTTTACCAGAAATAGTGTTTTTACTAAAAACATTATTGCTTCCTTTGGCAGATATTCCATAATAATTTGATTTCAAAGTATTATTCTGGAGTAAATTTTTATGTCCATTTACAGAAATCCCATATTTCACACCAGAAACTTTGTTATTTTCAATATCATTCCAACTAGAAACTATTCGAATACCAGTTCCAACTCCATTACTCGAAATATTATTATTAAAAACATTATTAAGACCATATCTGTTAATTTCAATTCTGTGATACTTGAAATTCTTTATAACATTATTCTCAATAGTATTGAATTCAGAATTAATATAAACTCCTCTATAACTACCATCAATTCTGTTTAAACAAATAGTATTATTAGAGCCTTTAATAGTAAATGCATTTCCCATAATATTATAAATTTTATTCAAATTCAAAAGATTACCAGTACCACTAACAAAAATACCTTCTTTACAATTATTGATATAATTACTACCTGCATTGTTATTTCTACCATCAATATAAATAGCAATATCACAATTCAAAAAAGAATTTTCATTGACCCCAATATTATCAGAATTAACAAAAATTCAATACCCATATTTATATTTATCGATTTAAAAGACCCTAAAAAATAAAATAAACCTTACAAAAAATGTACTTTTAAAAACAAAGATAACATACATATAAAAACAACGCAAAAAACCCTAAGTAAAATCCAAAAAATAAACTAAAAATCTAGCACCCTAATATTATTTTAATATAATTTATCTATAATAAAATAATGAAAATAAAAAGAAAAAAAAATGAAAATTAAAAAATAAATAAAAAATAAAATAGAAAATAATAATTATACACAAAAATTCGATGAAAATTATAAAAAAATAAAAATAAGAAAAGGTAGTTGTTTATTTCTTATTTTTCTTAACAGTATTTTTATATCCATAGACACAAATTCTCTTACTCGCCTTTTTACCTAACTTATTACCAGTAACAGTATTACAATCACCTGAAATTTTTATCCCATGAATACCACATAAACGAGCAAAATTATCAGTAACTTTATTTTTATCACCATTAATTTTAATTCCATGATTTTTATTCTTGTTAGCTATATTTTTAGATATTTTATTTTTGTTTCCTGAAGATTGAATACCATATCCTTTATTACTATTATCTTTATTTTTAGAAATTAAGTTCTGATTTCCATGACTAACAATGCCATTTAATTTAGATTTGATAATGTTTGAAGTGATTTTATTTTTATTTCCTTTAATTGATATTCCTATTTTAATATTAGCAATTGTATTTTTATGTATTTGATTATTAGATCCTGTAAATTTTATTCCAATTAATTTAGATTTGATAGTATTTTTTTGAAGAATATTTTTGTTTCCATTTATATTTATTCCTATTTTTGCATTTTTAATGTTATTATTTTTAATATTATTATTGCTTGAAATAGCTCTAATTCCATGATTACTATTACCAGAAATATTATTCTTAATTATAGTATTGTATCCATAAGAAAGAATATTAATGCCAATATTTTTGGAATTTTTTATTTTATTATCTTCAATACGATTGGTTTCAGAATTTAAACGAATACTAACGCCATTATTATTAAAAATGTTCTTATAAATTATAGTGCTATGTCCTTCAATAAAGATGCCACAATTTTTGATATTATAAAATTTATTCATATAAATATCATTTTTAACACCAGAAATAGAGATTCCATCTTTACAATTGTTCATATAATTATTACCAATAATGTTTTTATCGCCACCAATATACATTGCACTTGTACAGTTTTTCAAAACATTACCAATAATTTTATTTGATCCGGAATCAATATAAATCCCCATATCATTTTTTATAAAAATATTATCCATAATAGTATTATTTGAATAAAAAGAGCTAACACCATTACCTTTAATATTTTCAAAACGATTATTTGAAACACTAGTTCTATTACAATCACTTAAATAAACAGAATCCCCATTAATAAATTTGAAAGTATTATCACGAATACTAACAGAAGAGGAATAAGCCTCTAAACCCTGACCATGAATATTTTGAATAATATTGTAAATAAAATAGCCAGTTAAATTAGAGAAATAGACAGCAAAGTCAAGATTTGTTATATTATTATACATAATAAAAATATTGTAAGAATCAATAACACTAATACCATTACCACAATTTTTAATAGTATTATTAGTAATATTAGAATTCCGAGAATTTGACAAATAAATACCCTCAGCATTGTTTTCTATCAAATTATTATTTATAATTCCTTTATAATTAGAACTTAAACTAATTCCAATTCCTTCGTTATTTTTAATAATATTATTATGTATATCACCATTACCAATTGAAAATATACCATCACCATTATTACCTATCAAAAAATTATTAGAAATTGTACATCCAGATTCTTCTAAATAAATACCCCCATTCTCATTATAATTAATGGTATTATTATTAATAAAACCCCAATAAAAAATTAATGCTAAAATACCATAACCATTATTTTTTTCTAAATAATTTCCAACCAAATTAGCATTAAATCCTTCACTTATATAAATACCATGCCCATCATTATTTGAAATGACATTATTAATTATTTCAATACCACCATCAAAACCACCATCAAAGTTTTCAAAGTACAAGCCAATTCCATGATTATTTTTTATAGTATTGGAAATGATATTTAAATAGTAACAATTGCCTATATTTACTCCTTCTTCATTTTCATTAATATTATTTTTTGTCATATTGACATAATTAGCATTTCCTAAGTAAATACCTGTAACAGGATTATTTAAAATAGAATTCCCATAAATAGAGCTATTAGAAATTTCATCAAAATAGATTCCATAATCACCATTGCTAGTCAAATTATTATTAGAAATATTCAAATATAATGAATTATCTCCCATAATTGCACTACCCATATTTTCACTAATATTATTATCTGAAATAGTGGTAGAATTTGAATCAATAGAATAAATTCCATTATTATTATTTTTTATTGTATTTTGAGAAATTCTAACTTTTTTAGAAGAACTTATATAAATACCATTGCTTTTACTTTTTTTTACACTATTTTTAGTAATATTAATATCATTAGAATTAGATGTTGAAATACCATCATTTACACTATCTTCAATAATATTATTATCTATTGTCACATAATTTGAGGAATCAACACTAATTCCATCTCCATCATTTTCTTTAATAATATTATTTTTAATTTCTGTGTTATCAGATCCACTTACAAAAATACCATTTCCTTCATTTTTATTTAAATTATTATTTTTAATATTCACATTCTTAGAAGAATCTACAAAGACACTATCACCACTTGAATTAGAAACATTATTGCTCCCAATTGTACTGTTATTACAACTAACAATAGAAATACCATTACTAACATTATTTATATTATTGTTTGAAATATCTGTATTACTAGATGAATCAAGATATATACAATCTCCTTCACTATTCAAAATATTGTTATTAGAAATATTAGTGTTATTAGAAGATTTAATATCAATAGAATAACTATTATTCAACAATGTGTTATTTGTAATAGCTATATTATTATAACTATCACAATAAATACCTGTAACATAATCAGATATAGTAAAACCTGTTATTTTAACATTATCTGAAATTATATTAAAAGCATATTCATTGAATTCATCAATAGATCCAATAAGCTTAACACCAACATCACAAGTAATAGTAATAGATTTAGTAATATCCAAACTTATACTATTATTATAAATTCCACCAATAAGATTATCAAAATGCAAACCAGTAATATCTACCCTATTATCAATCAACTCCCGAATATCATCAACAGACCAAGACTCATCAACATGATAAGTAATAGCACTAACATTAGTCAAAACCGAAAAAAACATTGTAAAAAGTAATAAAAAATAAAATAAACTTTTAAAAATTGATTTCATAACAAAACCTCCAAAATTAATAAAAAAATACTAAGAACTAGTAATATAAAACCCTATACCATTACTACCTATAGGAAAATTATCACTTGTTCCATAAAATGGATAAAGACTACCATCAACACCAATAATAACATAACCTAAAAATTTAGAAACATTATTAATCTTTTCATATAAATGAAAAGCCCATATATTAGAGATAAAATTGCTTAAAAAAATATAATCTCCTGAAACATAAGAAACAGATGAAATATTATAATTATTTCCCTTAAAGTCTATGTATTTAGTTAATATATTATATGCTTGGTTTGAATTATTAATTGATGTGATAGGAAATTTTAAATATTCTAACTCAAGATTAAAAGGACTATTAATTAGAAACTTTAAATTTGTATCCTTATGAGTTTGGTAAATATGATTACAAGTATGATCAAAATAATTAAACGTATTATTATGACTAATACTTTCTCCACCTTTATCTGTTTTAATATTATGAGAATCAAAATTATCATTATCTGCAAAACTTGCTATGAATCCATCAGTTGCTGCATCAGCCGAAATCCAACTACCATTAATATAGATTTCAGTCCAAACATGTGCAGCATGTCCTTCAAAAGGATATTCTTTTAAGTCTAAAAATATTTTACCATGGAACCTTACTGGAATACCAGCAGATCTACATAAAGCAGCCATTACATTAGAAAATCCAACACAATAAGCTTTATATTTGCCATTAGAACTTCTTTTATTTAAAACAGCTATTGCAGATATAGCAACATCATCATCAAGAGAATAATCAATATTCACCTGAACCCATCTATAAATCTTAGTAGCTTTAGTAGAAAAATCATCACTTTTAGTATTATTAGTTATATTTTTCACAAAACTAGCGATTCTTGAATTTTTAACTTCAGCATTAAGACTAGGTTCTAAATATTTATTATATAATTTCGTTGAATTTTGCTTGATTTTTGTTGTATTAATCATTATAACTTGATTTTTTGAATTTTTGATATTATAAACAACACTATATTTAATCGTAGTAGTTACTTTTGTATTTTTATTATAAGTACTCTTATTTTTAGGTTTTTTCATAATTCCATATTTAATAACAGAATTAGTAGATCTAGTAGTCCACCTTAGACCTGCAGGATAATTATCAATAGTTTTATTATTAGCTACTGTAAACCAGGTCATATTTTTATTTTTGTAGTCATAAGCTTCTTTAAAAGTTTTTTTACTATTTTTTGGCTTAGATTTTTTATTTTCTCTATTAACATAATTTTTGGCTTTTGACTTAGTTATTGATTTAATTTTTTTAATTTTAGCAGGAGTCTTTTTAGTAGTAGTTTTTTTTTGAATTAGACTTAGTATTAACTTTAGTTGTTGTTTTTCCAGTATTTTTATTAATTTTGGCTGAAACTTTAGTGTTGGGTTTATTAACTTTTTTATTATTAATTGAATTAATTTTTTCAGAAGTAATTTTAACATTTTTAGTTTTAGTAAAAGTTTTTCCTTTAAATGAATAAATTACAATAGCTTTAAATGTACCGGAATTTGATGATTTAGGAATATTTATATTAAAAGTAGCTATTCCTGATGAATTTGTTTTTGCAGAATATTTTTTATTATTAAATTTTAAAATTATATTTTTATATGGGACTTTATTAGATATTGAAGATCTAGCATTATTCAAATAAATATTATTGTTATTTGTATAAATGGCACTAGCTACATTATCACCATATGTTAAATATGATTTTATAACTAATGTATTACCTTTCATAACTTGGCTTTGAGATTGAATAGAAATACCAATTATTTTAGCAGAATTACTCATCAAACTAACATTATTCAACCTCAAGTTACCAGAATTATAAATACCACTACCATAAACAGCAGAATTACCACTAATTGTTCCACCACTAATATTCAAGCCATTAGTGGAATATATACCTCCACCATTAGCATTAGCTATATTATTTTTGAAAGTAGAAAAATTAATTCTAGTTGGAACTGTTATATATAAAGCTCCTCCAGTTTTAGCTTTATTTGATTCAAATTTGCTATTTGAAATATTTAAACTATTTGAACCTGTGGTAAATATAGCTCCACCGTTATTACTAGCCCTATTATTTTTAAATGTTGATCCTGTTATAGTGGCTGAAGCTAATACATATATTGCTCCACCGTCTGGTGCAAAGTTATTTACAAAAGTACAGTTAGTAATTTCTGCACCTAAACCATTGTTTCTTAAACCAATAGCTCCACCATAGGTTAAAGCAGTGTTATTTTCAAAGTAGCAGTTTATAACTTTAAAGTTATCTGATCCTTGAGAAATAACCGCTCCACCAACAGTATAGCTATTATCTCCGGTATTAGCTGCATGATTGTTAATAAATGTACAATCTTTTATAATTGCACTATTTGAATCTTCAAAAACATATATAGCAGACCCAGAGTCACCATAACAATTTTTAAAGCTACAATTTTCAATAAGCAAAGATCCACGGATATTTAAGGCATGATAGCTAATTGATGTACCATTAACAAAATCAATATACCTTAAAGTTAAACTGGCATCATCTCGCACAATAATCGTACGATACAAACCACGACCATCCAATTTTGCACGATTAGAATTAGATTGTCCCTGAATTGTGATATTTTTACCATCTATCTCAATAGCATTACCAGAACTTGAGTAAGTACCAGTTCCAATTAAAAGTCTATCATTATTACCTGCAACATCAACACTATTCTGAATATCATCATAGCTATTTCCTGCAACAGTATAATCAGCAGCAAAAACACTTGATAATGATAGTATCATTAAAAAAAAGAAAATAAACATTATTATTGTTTTATTTTTATATTTCATCTTTTTTACCTCCTTTAGAGATTTTTCATCTATATTAATTATTTTTATTATTACTTACCGAACATTCACTCTATATTATATAATATTTTATTATTAAATTACATATAAAATTTTCCATTTGATTTTATTAAAAAAGTTGTTAAAAATGAAATTATAAAAAAAGAATTATAAATTATTAATAATTTTATAATTTAAACAGTTATAATTTTTATATTAAAAATAATAAGGTTATCTAGTGGGAATTAACTAAGAATTCTGGTAAAAAAACCATTTTGAGATTTCAATATAAATTAAATTTAATAGTAATATTTATATATTAATTTAAATTAAATAACAATTGTTATAAAATACTATTATTAGTATAGTTAAAAATATCTATAAAAATAATAAATTATATAATAAAGGAATTATTTTATATATAAAAATATGGTGAGACTATGGTATTAATTATTGGCTCTGGTGTAGGAGGAGCAATATTAGCTATGGAATTAGCTAAATCAAAAATTCCAGTAACTATAATTGAAAAAGGACCTTTTTGTAATGTTGGAGATTCATACAAATATTATGATAAAGTAGATGACTATTTAGATCTTTCAAAAACAACTTGTGTTGGAGGATCAAGTGTTGTTGCAGCAGGAAATGGTGTTAGGTTACTTGAAGAAGAACTAAAAGAATATGGTGTCGATATATCAAAAGAGTTAGATGAAGTAGAGGAATTATTAGATATTCATCAAATGGATGATTCGCATTTTGGTGAAGGAACTAAAAAGTTCATTAAAGCTGCGAAATCTATTGGGCTTCCCGTTATAAAAATGCCTAAATTTATCAGAGAAGAAGATTGTACCCAATGTGGTAAATGTGCTTGGGGTTGCCCAAACGATGCTAAATGGTCTTCACAAGATTTTATAAAAGAAGCTATAGAAAATGGAGCTAAATTAATTGATAATACTGAAGTTACAGACATAATAACTGATCAAGATTCAGTTAAAGGAGTGAAAGTTAAAAAATCAGATGGAACTGAAGAAATTATTAAATCCGATAAAGTTGTTTTAGCTGCAGGAGCTATTGATTCTGCAATTATTCTTCAGAAGTTAGGATTAAAAGCTGGTGAAAAATTGTTTTTAGATCCATTTGTTACTGTCGGTGGCGTTATAAAAGATATTAATTACCATAAAGAAGTTACAATGAATGCATTAGTCATTGGCGGAAATTTTGTTCTTGCTCCCCATTATTCTGTTTTATTAAATGAAAATATGGACGACGATAACATTAAAAAAGGAGACATTTTAAGTGTCATGGTAAAGATTCCGGATGATAATCACGGAAAAATTGTTAATGGAGAGATAATTAAAGAAAATTCAATAAAAGATGTGAGATTCATTGCAGAAGGAGCAGCTACAGCAGGCGCAATATTAGTTAATGCAGGTGTAGATCCAAATACTATTGTTTCAACACGCTTGAGAGGTGCTCATCCTGGAGGAACAGCTGCAATTGGAGATATTGTTGATACTAACCTTGAAACAGAATATAAAGGATTATTTGTTTCAGATGCAAGTGTTATTCCTAAAGCTCCAGGAGCTCCTCCAATAATAGCTATTTTAGGATTATCAAAAAGGCTATCAAAACATCTTATAGATGAATTAAGTTAATTTTTTAAATTTAACATATATTTTAATTTTAAGTATATATTTTAATTTGTAAGTATATATTTCTAATATATGTTTTTAAATTATTTTTTATATTAAATTATTTTTTATTATTTAATTATTCTTTATATTAAATTTTTTTTTTATTATTTAATTATTCTTTATATTAAATTTTTTTAAATATATAAAACTGAAATCGATTAAAATTTATTATAAAAATCTAAATTTAAAAATAATTACTCAAATATTACCAATAAAACAAAATATTGATATAAATTAATTTCAACCTAAAATAAGAATAAATAAAATAAATAAAAACAATGCGAACAACATAAACAATAAAAAAAAAGAATTGATGAATAATTATAATAATTATAAAAATTACTATAAAAATTATTATAAGAATATTAAAATTAGTATAGAAAGAATTATATGAATATTAAAATTACTATAGAAATTATTATAATAATTATTATAAACTAGAAAAAAAATATTAAAAAATATAATATCCATTTAAATAACTTATTTTGTCATATGAATAAATTTAATATATCATATAAATTAAAAAAATAGAAGTTAAATTATATTTTTTTATCCACCATAGACAATTTGTATGACTTGTAATTCATCCCCATCTTGAATTATGGTTTCTTCTTCCACAATTTCCCCATTATTTTTAACAACTGTACTTTCAATAGAAACATCAAGCTCATTTAAAACATCAAGAATTGTTATTTCACCTTCAAGCTCTCTATCTTCTTTTTTATTTTCAAATATTAAAGTAAAACTCATAATAACACCTTATTTTCTGTATTAGTAAAAAAATTATAAAAATTAAAAAAATTATAAAAATTATAAAAAATATAAAAAATATAAAAAATAAGATTCATGATAAAAAAAATTATTTTCATTATGAATCTAAATTACTTATAGTTCTATTACATCAAAAGATGATAAATCTAAAATGTTGAATGTTAAAAGCTTAGGAGAGTATATAACTTCACCAATTCCAGTAATTATTTTAAAAGCCTCAAATGCTTCTAAACAACCTACAATATTAGGGGTTGGTCCAATAACTGGGGGAACCCCCCTGTTTAATCCATTAACATCATTAATAGTATCTTCATTTAGTTCCCTATCAACTGAGGGTAACTGGAACATTTCTTCATAAGTTTTTGTTTCAGGAGTGAATACTGAAACTTGACCCATTGTACCATGAATTGCACCATGAACATAAGGAATGCCAAGCTTTCTAGCAGCCCTACTTACAATGATACGAGTAACTAAATTGTCTAATGCATCAAGAACTACATCAGAACTTCCAATAACTTCTTCAACATTATTCTCATTTAATTCCTCATTAAATGCATTAACTTCAACATAAGGATTTATGTTCCTAACTCTCTCTTTTGCAGAGTAACTTTTTTCTTTACCTAATGTTTCTAATCCACTGATTAATTGTCGGTTCATATTAGAAAGGTCAAAAATATCTTTATCAATTAAATTAATTTTTCCTACTCCCATACGAGCTAATTGTTCAATTAATGAACCACCAATTCCTCCACATCCAATTACAGTTACTTCAGCTTCTTTAAATCGGGTTTGCTGACTTTTTGTCACTATACTCATTTGTCTACTAATAATTTCCCAATATCCCATTCCAATATATCTTGTTGGCATTTAATCACTTTCTTGTTGTAAATAAATAATTAATATTTTTTATAATTAATATTTTTTAAATAATTTTTATTTTTAAATAATTCTTATTTTTAAATAATTTTTATTTTTAAATATTTAAATAAATAATTAATAATTATATTCCTATCAATTTAGTATATAGATTCTAATTATAGTATATATGTTAATGAATATACATATATTATATTACACATATTATATGATTAATTATTAATATTATATCTAAATATCAAATCATATGATTCAAAATCTACCAAATAACAAATTAATGAATTATAATATATTATTTGAGTAACATCATTAATAACAATACAAAATTAATCAATAACATAATATAAAAAATAATTTTATCTTTTTAATTTTATTATATATTTAATTTTTATTTAATTCTTAGCATATTTATAACAATAGTTATATTTTTATATTAAGACGAACTTATATATAAATATTTTCATAAGAATATTTTATTCTAATTATTAATTATTGTTATAAATTGTATTAATTTTAATCATTTTAAAATAACATAATTGATTTAATTAATATACTTATTTCATTATTTATTACATTAATAAATTATCAATAGACTTTTTAATAGGTTATTTATCAATAGAATTTTTAATAGATTATTGTTAGAATGAAACGAGAGCTAATGAACATGAAATATGATAATGATAAAAAAATTAATTATAGAAAATCCATAAATCTTCCAAAAGAAATATTGAATAGTATTGAAGCACCTAAAGATTTAGGATTACTTAAATGTATTCAATGTGGAATGTGTACTTCAGTATGTCCTGCAGCAGCACATAGCGATTATAATCCTCGAGATATAGTATATAAAGTTCTTAAAAATGACGAAACTATAATTTCAGATGAAAAAATATGGGATTGTTTTTATTGTTATACCTGCCAAAGTGTTTGTCCTGTGAAAAATAGTGTTTGTTTAATTAACCAAGTGCTTAGGCAGATTGCAATTAATAAAGGAATAGCAAAAAAACATGTGAGTCCTTTTGTAACATATGGCAATACCTTTTTAGATATTGGAATTGGAGGAATACCAAAAAGTTTTTTCATGGATTTGAATAATGATATTGATGGCTGGTTAGATTTAAAAACTAATCTTGATAAAATAAGAGAAGATCTTTCTTTAGGTCCAGTTAAAATGCCTAAAAAATCAATCAAAGAAGTTAATTTACTACTTAAAAAAGCAAAATTCCATAAAAGGATGGAAAAAATGAAAAGTGGATAAAGTGATAAAATGGATAAAATACCAGATAAAAATATTTTATTATTCAAAAGTTGCTTAGTTAGTACTGAATATCCAGGGATTGAATCTTCAACTAAATATATTTTTGATAAATTAAATATTGATTACATAATTGATCATGAACAATCTTGCTGTACAGGACTAGGACATTATAGTGATGTATTTGATCAGTTTTCAACAACATTAATAGCTGCTAGAAATTTTAATTTAGCTAAAAAAATCAACAAGAATAATATTGTAGCAATGTGTGCAACATGCTATGCAATAAATAAAAAATCTTCAGAAATATTAAATGAAAATGACGATTTAAGAGATGAAATTAATGAAATATTCAATGAATGTGGATTTGATAGCTATAAAAAAGATTCAATAAATACTGAAAATAATATTCTTCATGTTGTTGATATATTATTTGATAAAAGAAAAGAAATCAGCAAAAAGATTAAATTAGATTTATCTAATATAAAAATAGCTACACATCATGCATGCCACTATTGTAAAGTTTCTTATGATAATATATTAGATGGGTCTAGGAATCCCATATTATTAGATGAAATAGTAAAAAGTTGTGGTATCGATACAATTGGATGGTATAATGAAAAAAGATCAACTTGTGGAGCAGGTTTTAGGCAAAGATTTGTTAATAAAGATTTATCTTTAGAAGTGACTGAAAAGAAACTTTTAGCCTTAAATGATCAAAATGTTGATATATTAATACATATGTGCCCTAATTGTCATATGCAATTTGATAGATATCAACCTTATATTTCTAAAAAGTTAAATATTGAATTAAAAACAGTTCATTTAAATATTACTCAATTTATCGCCTTAATTTTAGGTGCAGACCCATATAAAATTGTTGGAATTCAAACACATACAATTCCTATTGAACCACTAATTGAGAAGATGAATACTGATAATAATAAATCAAAAGTTAATGATAAAATTGAAAACAGTAAAAATAAAATATCCATATAATAATTATACATAATATTAAAATAAAATATCCATATAATAATTATTATAATATTAAATATACTATAAATTTATTTTATTTAATAAAATTAAAATTTTAAAATATCATGAACTAATAATTAAGGTAATTATTTAAATATATAAGAATATAACAATTGTTAATATTTATATATAATAAAATTTAATAAAATGTTGTAAAACATGAAAAAATAATTGTTAAGCAATAAAATAATTTTAAATAATAAAAATAATTTTAAAAATAGATTTTATTTTTAAATAATATTTATTTCTGATTATATCCTTATTTTTATAAATTGAAATTTAGTAAATAGAAATTAAATTAGATAATAGAAAAATTATTATTAAAAATCTAAAATAAATCACTAAAAGGTGAGATACTTGTTAAAAAGAAGCTTAGATGAGATTAAAGAAAAAATAAAAAAAGGTGATGCGAATGTATTCACTGCTCAGGAAATAAAAGAAGCAATAAAAAATGAAGAAGATATAAAATTTGATGATGTGGATGTTGTAACCTGTGGTACTTGTGGTATAATGTCCGGTACTGCTGCAATATTCCATATTGGAGTCACAGAACCAGGAGTTTTCCAAAAAGCTAAAAAAGTCTATCTTAATGGTGTTCCTGCTTATCCTGGCCCATGCCCAAATGAACTTTTAGGTTCAGTTGATGTAATAGCCTATGGAACAGAACATAGCGTAAGGGATCATGAATATGGAGGAGGTTTCCTTTTTAAAGATTTATTAAGTGGAAATGATATTGATGTTGAAGTTGAAGCAATTGATGGTCAAAAATTTGAAACTACTGTTAACATCGAAGATATCCCACGAGCACAAATAATTGGGGTTAGAATGGCTTTTAGAAATTATACTGCATTTGTAAATCCTGCAAATGATGTAGTTAATTCAATTTTTAATGGAATTCCAATGAAAGGAGGATTAGACCAATTTTCTTTTTCAGGATGTGGAGATTTAAATCCTTTGCAAAATGATGTTGGGAGAAATGTTATTAAAGAAGGAACTAAAATATTGTTTAATGGAGGCCCCGGAGTAGTTTTAGGTTCTGGAACTAGGAGTTCTGATACTAAACCAAATCTAATGTTAACTGGAGATATGCTTAAAATGTCTTCAGAATATATAGGAGGGTTTAAAACTGGAGCAGGGCCAGAAATATATGATTCAGTTGCTATACCAATACCAATATTAAATGAAAACATTTTTAATGATGTTAAAATAGTAAATAGTGACATTCCACTTGTAGTTGCTGATATACATGGAAGACATTTGCCATTAACTGAAACTAGTTATGATAAAGTATGGGAAGGCTATGATGAAAGACCTACTTTTAATTCATCAAATTTCAAAAAAGAAGATAACATTGAAGTTCAAAAAGCATGTCCAACAAATGCGATTAATGATAATGGAACAATTAATCTTGATAAATGTTTTGGTTGTGGTTTGTGTGCATATATTACAAAAAATAAAACATATAACATGAATTTAGGTTCAGTTGATCTTGAAATTGAAAACAAAAATCATAATATACCTATTACTTGCAGACAGTCAGATATACAGAGAGGGAAAAAGATTTCAGTTAAGTTAAAACAAGAAATAAATAATGGAGAATTTGAATTATAAATTTGAGTTATATATATAAATTATAAATTTGAATTATATATGTAAATTATAAATTTGAATTATATATGTAAATTATAAATTGGAATTATATATGTAAATTATAAATTGGAATTATATTTGAATTTAAAAATTGTGGCTTTATTTATTATTATTTAATTATAAAAAAAAATAATATAATTAAATCAATTTAACAAATATATCCCAATTTATTTATAAAATTTACTCTTATCAATTTTTAATTAGTTTTATATCTCATTTATTATTATTATTATTTTGTAAATTATATTTTGTAACCAAATTTTTATTTTCTACTTATTTTTTTATTAATATAGTCTTATTTTCATTTTTATTATTCTAATTTAATAAGTTAATTTTTATTAATTTAACTTATAACATATTTATTACTTTAGATTTTTAATTAAATAAAAAAAATATTAATACTCTAAAAATTAATTTAAATATCTCAAAAAGTTTTTTGAAAATTTAATGTTTCTTTTACATCAAAACATTTATACTATATATTAGCTAAATTAATTATAATTAAAATTAAAAATAATTATTATTTCTAGGAATGATTTAATGGATATTATAACTTCGATTATTTATATTTTCTTATTTATCTTGTTAATGGTATTTGTATTTTCGATGGGTCTTTTAACACCAATTATTGGAAAAAAAGATATTCTTTCTGTTTTAGCTATTGGATTTGTAGTTGGTTTAGTTGGAGGAACATTTTTTATAACTCCTATTTATCAAGAAATGCCTTATGTTGTAGGATCAATATATGAAACAATTGGCGAAAATAATGAAACAATTATTATTGAAGTATCACCGTCGGTTGATAGGAATAAATTAATTTCTGAATTAAATCAAAAAGAAGGAGTTATATCAGTAATAAATAAAGGAATAATTCTCAAAACAGACCCCTTTTCTGAAAGCACGAAGCAAATTATTGAAGATAAAGTGCCAATAGTTGATGAAAATTTTAAAAATTATTCTGTTAATACTGAAGGACTTATTTCTATAAATTTCACTCATAATTATGATCCAAGTAAAGCTATTAGTACTTTGACTGAGTGGTTAATGTATTCTAGTGGAATAAATGTTAAATATTCGTCTGTGATAATAAATATTAATGCTAAATCAAATAGTGTTAAGGAAGTTACTGATTATTTACATTCAAATAATATTGTTATTAGTTCAATTAACGGTCCTGTTCAAAGTGCTATTAATAATACTAAAATGTCAATGTTAGATAATAATTATGTTATTCTAATTTCAGGAATTATTGGGCTTGTTGTAGCATTGATTAGTATCTTTTTTGATAATATTCTTGAGGGAATCAGAAGATTTATTGCAAAAATCAAAAATAGATAGATAAAAATTGAAAAATATATAAATAAACAGTTAGAAAATAGATAGATAAAAATTGAAAAATATATAAATAAACAGTTAGAAAATAGATAGATAAAAATTGAAAAATACTTAAATTAAAAAAGGTTGTTATATGAAATCAGCAGTTTTATTTTCTGGAGGAAAAGATAGTACAATGGCTTGTTATGAAGCCCTTAAAAATAATGATGATGTTGCATTTTTGCTATCAATAGAATCTGAAAATGATGAATCTTATATGTTTCATATCCCTAATATACATATAACCGATTTAATAGCTGATGCCATAGGTATTCCTATAATTAAAGCTAAAACCAAAGGAATTAAGGAAAAAGAGCTTATTGATTTAAAAGAAAGTTTAAAAAATCTTAAAGAAAAAGGAGTAGAAGCAATTTATACAGGAGCTCTATTTTCAGTTTATCAAAAATCAAGAATTGATAAATTATGTGAGGATTTAGGACTTAAATCTATCGCACCATTATGGCATATTGATGAAGAAGAATATATGAGAAGAATTGTTGATTTAGGATTTAATATTATTATAACTGGAGTTTCTGCATATGGGCTTGATGATTCATGGCTCGGTAGAAAAATAGACAATAATGCAATTGATGAATTAATTGAAATTAAAAAAAAATATGAAATAAATATTGCATTTGAAGGTGGAGAAGCTGAAACTTTAGCAATTGATGGCCCAATCTTTAAAAAAAAGGTTAAAATTGAAGAATCTGAGAAAATATGGAATAAAGATAGTGGAATTTTTAATGTTAAAAAAGCATCTTTACTAAATAAATGATAAAAGAGGATAAAATAAACAAATTTCAAACATTAAAGCATAATTTAAACTAATAAAATATATCGAATATAGTAAAATACTAAATTAATAATCTTTTATTATTTTAATTATTTAAATTCGAATTACTTTTTACATTTTTACTATAATATTCTCATTATTTAAAGGCCATTCAATTATAATTTTATAATTAGTACTCTTTTTAAAATTCATTATTGAATCAACATTTATAGCATCAAATGTAATATTAATTGTTTTTGAATCATTCAATGAAGATAAAGTTCCAATAGCTATCCCTTTATTCAATATTTGATTTTTTGAAATTTTCAAATTTGTTTCTCTAGGCATTTCAACAAAAAGAGTCCTTTTTGATCCTACACCATCGGAATATACATCATCAATAGAATTCACAATTTTTAAAATTTCAGACTTCGTTTCTATTAGATTTACACTACTAATACTTGAATCAATAGCTATTTCTGTTAGAGGTAATGAAATCGAAACGAGCATTAAAATAAATATAAATGAAATTAGTAAGAATTCTATTGAAAGTTGACCTTTATTATTCTTATTAAAAGAGAATTTATTATATATTTTTAATATATTTTTCATTGAAATTATATGTTTAAATAGAATAAGAAAAATTAATAAATTTATATATTTTTCTTTAATTAAAAATTTTATTCTTTTAATAATCATTTTAACCTCATTTGAATTAATATTAAACTTAAAATCTGATATTAATATATTTAATTATTTAATATAATAGAATTTAAAAAAATATACTTATTAACTTATATAGAATAAAAGATAAGTCCCCAATGAAAATACTAAATATAAGGCCAAAAAGAATTGAAGGTGCAAAAGGAAGTCCTATTTTAATATTAATATTATTAGAAATATATTTATTTTCAAAAAGTTTTTTAATTAAAATTATATCTCCTTTTGAAAGTCCAGCTGTAGTTTTTGATGTTAGAAAAAAATTTTCATTAATCTTTTTAATAGCAACATTATAAAAAAAGTTTCTTTCAATAAGATTAAATCTAAAAAGTATAAAATTTAAAATGTCAAATTGATTTTTTTTATTTATTTTATAGTTATTAATTTTATTTTTATGATAATTAGATTTATCAAAATCATTTTCATTAATATAATTATAATATTTAGTAGACTTGTTAAATTCATCAGGTTTATGACTAACAGAAAGATGATCATTTATATCAATTATTTTATTATTAATTTCTAAATTATCAATTATCATCCCTTCTTTCAAAAATTTGACATCTATCTGCTTTTTTGTTCCCTTTTTAATAAATATTTTAAACTTTAAAAATATATTACTTGTAATCGAAGATATTAAATTAAATACTATTCCAAATTCTATAATAAAATAAAGATTATCAATTTTTATAAGATTCACTAATGACAATGATAAAAATAAAAATATAGAAATTATTATGAAAATTAATTGCTTAAATAGAAAATTAAATGATTTAAATATTAAATCAATAAAATTATTTAAAATAATTCTTAATTTTTTCATTAAAAAATTTCTATAAAAATTAATATTATAAAAATTATTATTTATTTTTATTTTACGAATAATGCTATACAAATAATTGAATAAAATAAATAATAATAAAATAGGAAAAGAAATTAGTAAGCTATTAGCTATTATTGTCAATGGAAATGGATAAAATGCTATTATTGGAAAATTATTATTAAATAAATTAAACACTTGATTATTAATTATTAAAAAAGGATGAATTGGTAAAGTGGCACTGATTGCGGAAATCAGTTTAACATCCCCTCCACCCCATAAGCCTATTTTCCATAGTATGTAACATAAAATAAAAGTTACTATGGAGAAAATAATTGAACTAGTAATTATAAGAAAATTATTAAAAAATATTGAAATTATGGAATTTATTAAAATCCCAAAGACAAATAAGCTAAAAGTTAATTTATTTGGTATTATTTTATATTTTAAATCAAAAAACATTCCAATAACCGTGAACATTAATACCATTAATAGTGTGAAAAATATTAAAAAATTTTCAAAATTTTTAAATATATCTGTAAGAACTAGATAAACAGAAAATAAAGAATTTTTAATTAAAAAATTGCTAAATTTATAGTTAACGAATAAAAAATTACTAAATAACGTACTTACTAACATAATTTATCAACCTGATTTTTAGAAATAATTTTAGATTTTCAATAATAAACAAGAAAAATTAAATTATTTGGTTATTGATTTATTAGTAAAAACTATTATTTAAATTAATACTTTTTTTAGAAATAATATTACTTTGAATTAATATAATTGTTTTTGAAATTTAAAGTTATAGTTGTAATAAAATTATAATAAAATTAAAAATTGATAAAATAAATAAAAATATATGAAAAATATATAAGAATATATAAGAATATATAAAAATATGTAAAAAATTTAAAATATTTAAAAAATTTAAAAAATTTAAAAGATTTAAAAAAAAGTTAAAATAGAAAAAATAATATTTAAAAAAATATATTAAAAAAATATGCTAAAATAATAGTTGATAAATAAACTAAAAATAAAAAAATAATGAATATATTAGATATAAGAAATTATATTCCCAATAAGCAAATTAACTATCTATTCTTAGAATAATCATATACTGCTTCCATAAAAGATACAAATAGTGGATGAGCGCGATTAGGCCTTGATTTAAATTCTGGATGAAATTGACAACCTAAAAACCATGGATGGTTCGGAAGTTCAATAATTTCAACTAGAAAATCATCAGGAGAAATACCAGAAATAACAAGTCCTGCATCTTGAAGTTCATCTCTAAAATCATTGTTAAATTCATAACGATGCCTATGACGTTCACCAATAAGATCTTTTTTATATGCATTATATGCCTTAGTATCTTTAATAAGTTTACAATCATAAGAACCTAAACGCATAGTTCCTCCCATTTGCTTAATCTTTTTCTGTTTTTCCATAAGATCTATAACAGGATATTTATTATCTTTATCAAATTCAGTACTATTGGCATTTTGCATATTGTTTCTTCTAGCAAACTGTATAACCATAGAATGCATACCTAAACAAATACCAAAAATTGGAACATTATTAACTATAGCATATTCAACAGCATCAAGTTTACCTTCTACTCCTCTTTCACCAAAACCACCAGGAATAAGAATTCCATCAAGCTTTTCTAGTTCATTTTGATCCAAATCTTCAACATCAGAACTTATATATTTGAGGTTTAATTTGACACCAATTTCTGCAGCAGCATGTAATAATGATTCTCTAATACTAATATAAGAATCTTCAAGTTCTATATATTTCCCAATAATAGCTATTGTAACAATAGGATCTTCCTTTTGGAGAGATTTAACAATAGTTTTCCATTTATCTAAATCAGCTGTTTTAGTTTCAACATCAAGCATGATCCTATCTGCAATAAAATTCCCTACATTTTCTTTATCAAGAGTTAATGGTACTTCATAAATAGATGATGCATCAGGAGCATTGACGACGGCATTAGGGGCAACATCACAAAAATGAGCGATTTTTCGTTTTAAATCTTCATCAATAGGTTCTTGACTCCTACAAACAATCATATCAGGATTAATACCAGTACTACGAAGTTCTTTAGTACTGTGTTGAGTTGGCTTTGTTTTAAACTCTCCTGCAGCATTAAGATAAGGAATAAAAGTTACATGAACAAACATGACGTTTTCAGGACCTTCCTCATTTCTAAGTTGCCTTAAAGCTTCTAAAAAAGGTTGACTTTCAATATCCCCAACAGTACCTCCAAGTTCAATTAAAATAATATCATAATCATTAATTCCAGCGGTTTTTCTAATCATCGATTTGATTTCATCAGTTATATGAGGAATTATCTGAACACAAGCTCCTAAAAATTCACCTTCTCTTTCTTTTTCAATAACTGATTGATAGACTTTACCTGTGGTTATATTTGAAACACCAGGAAGTTCAACATCTAAAAAACGTTCATAATGTCCCAAATCAAGATCACATTCCATTCCATCATATGTTACAAAAACTTCCCCATGTTGATAAGGGTTTAAAGTACCAGAATCCCAGTTTAAATAAGGATCAATTTTAATAGCTCCTACTTTTAAACCATAAGATCGCAAAATTCTTCCAATAGATGCAGAAGTAATCCCTTTACCAATAGAACTAACAACACCACCAGTTATTATAATATACTTTGTCAGAACATCCTCTCCAATTATTTATTTAAATTGATTATAATTATTTATCTTATGAATATCCTTATTAATAATAATTAATCTTATTAAAAAAGATTATCTTATTAATTATGAATATATCTATTATTAATATATTCTTATTATTAAAATATCTTTATTAAAATAAATGCATTTATTATAATATATCCATTTATTATTAATATAGAACATATACTATAATAATCCTTAT
>JADHEF010000629.1_pt1 | contig 32591 bp, 24 predicted proteins | sample 8952391 | NCBI WGS metagenome assembly JADHEF01 (sample SAMN16124439, study PRJNA663245) | bioreactor sludge metagenome | isolation source: sludge (nitrite) | place: India:Bengaluru | collected 2019-02-28 | reverse complement strand
TCCGAGCTCGGCGCCGATCTCCTCGAGGAAGGCGCCGGCGAGCGGGAGGACGTCGGCGGGCCGCTCCCGGAGCGGAGGAAGACGGATCTCGAAGACGGCGAGCCGGTAGAAGAGGTCCTCGCGGAAGGCGCCGCGCGCCATGGCGGACGCGAGGTCGCGGTTCGTGGCGGCGACGACGCGGACGTCGGCCCGCTGCGTCCGGCTCCCGCCGAGACGCTGGAACTCCTTCTCCTGGAGGACGCGCAGGAGCTTGGCCTGGACGGAGGGGCTCGTCTCGCCCACCTCGTCGAGGAAGAGGACCCCTCCCTGCGCGGCCTCGATCCGGCCCGGCTTGGCCGAGTGCGCCCCGGAGAACGCGCCCCGCTCGTAGCCGAAGAGCTCCGACTCGAGGAGCGTCTCGGGGAGGGCGGCGCAGTTGATCGCGACGAACGGCCCCGCCGCGCGCGGCGAGGAGGAGTGGACGAATCGTGCGACGACCTCCTTGCCGGTCCCCGACTCTCCCGTGAGGAGGACGGTCGTCTCGGCCGACGCGACCTTCGCCGCCTGCCGGAGGACCTCCTTCCAGGAAGCGGAGACGCCGACGACGCGCGAGACCCGGCCCTGCGACGCGAGGGCGGCGACGAGCCCCTCGACCCGCCGTTCGAGCTGGCGGGCGCGCTCCTGCGCCTCGGCGGCATGTCGCGCCGCTTCCGCGAGGTCGTGGTGCGAGAGGGCGAGGTGGACGAACGCGGCGATCCGCTTCGCGATGAGGACGTCGCGCGCGGCGTAGGCGGCGGGCCGGAACGAGAGGAAGTTGAGCGCCGCGACGATCACCCCCTCCTCCTTCAGCGGGATGCGCAGGACGCTGCGAACGCCGTACTTCAGGAGGGGAGCGTTCTGGCGCCGGAGCGTCTCGTCGGTGGAGATGTCGTCGAGGAGCATGAAGTCCCACTCCCGCTGGACGACCGTGGGGTCGGGGAGGGGAACCGTCTCGGGAATGTCGAAGCCCTTCGGGATCGCGGAATGGGCCCAGACGCGGATCGACTGTCGGTCGGGCGTGATGCGTCCGAGGGCGATCGCGTCGTGCGGGAGGCCGGCGCGCGAGATCTCCGAGACCCGGTCGAAGACCTGTCGGATGTCGAGGACGCCGGTAAGCGTCTCGAGGAGGTCGTCGACCGACTTGAGCCGCCGCAGCTCTTCCACCTCGGCGCGGAGGCTCTCGAGCTCGCCGGCCGGCGGCCGGGAGTCGGGCGGGGCCGTCTCGCTCATCGGGTCGATTCTACGGAGCCGGGAGAATCCGGGCTCCTATACTCGCGCGACCGTGCGACGCCGGCTCGCCTTCCTCGCCGCCGCGATCCCGTTCGCCCTCGGGGCGTGCGGCCGGCCCGAGGCCGTCGAGCGGCCCTACGTGATCTCCGTCCCCTACGACCTCGACTCGCTCGATCCGGGCCACCGGAACCGGTTGAGCGACTTCTCGCTCCTGGCGAGCTTCTACGAGCCGCTCGTGGTGACCGACGCGAACCTCTCGGCGCGGCCGGCGCTCGCGTGGCGGTGGAGCAACCCCGACGCGCTCACGTGGACCTTCGAGCTGCGTCCCGGCGTCCGCTTCCACGACGGAAGCCCCCTGGGCGCCGAGGACGTCGTCTGGTCGTTCGAGCGCCTCCGCGCGGAGCCGGGGCTCGAGCTGGCCGGTCACGTCGCGGCGATCGAGAGCGTGCGCGCGACGGGGGAGCGGACGGTCGAGCTGCGGACGAAGCAGCCGGTCGCGATCCTCCTGAACAAGCTCCGGTTCATCCTCGTCGTCCGGAAAGGGGAGACCGGACCGAAGCTCCGAGAGCGTGTCAACGGGACCGGCCCTTACCGCCTCGCCAGGCTCGAGCCCGGGCGGGAGATGCGTCTCGAGCGGAACGAGGCCTACTGGGGCGCGCGCCCGGCCCTCCGCGAGGTCCGGCTGCTTCTCAACCGCTCGCCCGCGGAGGCGCTCGAGGACCTCCTCTCCGGGCGCAGCGACTTCGTGCAGTCGAACGCGAAGGCGACGGAGGCGGCGATGCGGGGCCGAAGCGGCTTCGAGGTCCGGAGGCACGGCAGCGTCTCCGTCAAGTTCCTCTTCCTCGCCCTGAACCGGGAGGCCCCGGAGGACGTGGACGGCGGGAGGAACCCCTTCCGGGACGTCCGCGTCCGCCGGGCCCTCTCCCTCGCGATCGACCGCGCGGAGCTCGCCCGCCGCCTCTCGGCGCCCGCGATCCCGATGAGGCAGCTCGTGCCTCCCGGGATCTTCGGCCACGACCCGTCGTTGAAGCTGCTGCCCCACGACCCGGTCGAAGCTCGCCGCCTGCTCGCCGAGGCCGGCTGGCCGAACGGCTTCGGGCTCGAGCTCGCGGCCCGCGGGCTGTTCGCCGAGGCGGCGGGAATCGTCGCGGAGATGCTCGGGGAGGTCGGAATTCGCGTCCGTGTGCGCGCCCTCCCCGAGGCGGCCTGGTTCCGGGCGATGCACGACGGGCTCCTGACGCTGACGATCAGCCGGTACGGCTGTCCGACGGGCGACGCCTCGGACCTCTTCGAGAACGCGCTCCGGACGTGGGACCCGCAGAGGCGGACCGGGCTGAACAACTACGCGCGCTACTCGAGCGCGGAGGTGGACCGGCTCACCGACCTGGCGGGCCGAACGCTCGAGATGAGCCGGCGGCAGGAAGCGCTGCGCGGGGCGACCGCCCGGGTGCTCGAGGACCTGCCCGTCATTCCGCTCTACGTCGACCAGGACCTCTACGCATTCCGGGAAGGCATCTCCTGGACGCCGCGGAACGACAACTTCCTGATCGCTTCCGAGATCGGGCGGCCGCGCTGAGACGGCGCGGGACGCGCGGCGCGGCGGTCGTCAGGCGGCCCGGGCCGGGATCGGGCCGGGCCGGCCCAGATAGAAGCCCTGGCCGAGCGGGACGCCCAGCCTGCGGAGGGCCTGCAGCTCGTCGAGCGACTCGATCCCCTCGGCGATGACCTGGGTCTCCATCTTCATCGCGAAGGAGAGGATGGCGCCGAGCAGGTCCTGCTTGATCCGGTTCCGGTGGATGTCCTTCGTGAAGAGGTGATCGAACTTCAGGAACTCGGGGCGGATGTCGGCGAGCGCGGAGAGGTTCGAGTAGCCCGAGCCGAGGTCGTCGACGGCGACGTGGAAGCCTTCCTTGCGGAGCTCGCCCAGGACCCTCGTGAAGAGCTCCTGGTTCTCCGCGTAGGTCCGCTCGGTCACCTCGATGACGATCTGCCTCGGGTCGAGGTGCAGCTCGAGGACCTCGCGGACGAGGCCGCCTTCGAGGAAATCGGAGTCCTGCGACGCCGCGGGGGACATGTTGAGGAAGACGAGCTTGTCCCATCCCGCGCGGGAGGCTTCCTCGAGAGAGCGCCTCCGGCAGAGCCGCTCGAGCGGGATGACGAGGCCGGCCTTCTCGGCGAGCGAAAAGAGCCGCTCGGCGTCCTCGAGGCCGCTCCCGGCAGGACCCCTCGTGAGGGCCTCGACCCCGGTGACCTCCTCCTCGACGAGGTCGTGGATCGGCTGGAAGAGCGAGACGACCCGGCGGTCGGCGAGGATCCCCTTCAGGATCTCGACCCCGCGCTCCTCGGCGTTGGCTGTCAGTCGGAAGACCTCGCCCCGCGCCTCGTTCAGTCCCCGATAGACCGCGCGCTCGACGCGGACCTTCGGGTCGAAGAGGATCAGAGCGCGCCCCACGTGAGAGGAGTACGAGTCGATCGAGGTCAGCCGCTCGGCGAGGAACGAGGAGACGAAGGCGTCCATCCGGGACGCGAGCGCTCCGAGCCACTCGTGGGGCGCCTGGTCGGAACCGTTCCTCGGCCGCGTCGGGACGAAACAGAGGATCTCGTCGCTCCGGACGCCCGGGACGCAGAAGATGCCTGCGGGAACGTCGCTTTCCTCCGCGCGGGAACGCAGACCCGCGACGAAGTCCCGAATGAGGTCGTCGTAGAGCTGCCACCCCCACGTCTCCTCGACCTGCCTTTCGGTGGCGAGAGAGAAGGCCAGCAGGGCGATCGAGCCGTGATCCTCCAGGTGTCGGCGGACCTGGTCGACGACCGCGGAAAGGGTCGGCAGTCCGGTGACGACATCGTGCAGGCGGGCCCGGTTCTGGAGCCATTCCGCCCGCATCGAAGCGGTGTCGTCGAACGACGCGGCCGGGAGCGTCTCGCGCGAGCTCACGATCCCCGCTCGAGGAAGCTCTGGACCTCCCGAACGACCTCGGCCGGGGAGAAGGGCTTCGCGATGTAGCCCTCGGCGCCCTCCTGCAGGCCGATCATCTTGTCGCGCCGCTCGGCGCGCGCGGAGAGCATCACGACCGGGACGTTCCGGGTCCGTTCGTCGCCTTTCAGCGTGCGGAGCACCTGCCAGCCGTCCATCTCGGGCATCATCACGTCGAGGAGGACGACGTCCGGGGGCTGCTCCCAGGCGCTCGAAACGGCGGATTTCCCCGTCGACGCCCGGCGCACGACGAAACCGCTGGTTTCGAAGACGAGCTGCAGCAGGTCGAGGACGTCCTCCTCGTCGTCGACGATCAGGATTGTCCGTTTCTGCTGGGACATCGGATCCCTCCTCGCCGCGTCCGAAGCTCTGGCGCCCGGGTCGATCTTAGAGCAATCGGAGGCTTCGCGGGACGCTCAGGCGGGGTCCGGAATCGCCGGGACCTCGCCCGACGGCAGGCGCTTCCCGTGCGAATGGAGCGCGCGGACGGCCGCCTCGACGAGCTTGCCGCGGTCGATCGGCTTGACGAGGTACTCGACGGCGCCGAGACGAAGGCCCTCGAGCCGTTCGTCGACGACGGACGCGATGAGGATCGGCGTCTCGCGCGTCGCGGCGTCCTCGCGCAGCTCGTGCAGCAGGTCGAGGCCGTCGCGATCGGGCAGGCGGATGTCGAGGACGACGAGGAGCGGCGGCCGCTCGCGGGCCGCGGCCAGCCCTTCCTCGGCCGTCGTGGCCGTCCGGACGCTGAAGCCGTGCTTCTCGAGCGTCTCCTTCAGGATGAGGAGGAAGTCCGTGTCGTCGTCGATCGCGAGGACGGGCGCTGCGTCGCCGTCGGCGGGCAGGAGCCCGTGGAAGACGCCCGACTCCGTGCGCGCTTCGGCGACGGGGAGCGAGAAGCGGAAGACGGTCCCTCCGCCCGGTCTCCCGTCGACGACGATCTCGGCGCCGTGGGCGTCGAGGATCGACTTGACGATCGCGAGCCCGAGGCCGATTCCGCCGAACTTGCGCGTCGCGGAGCCATCCGTCTGGTAGAACTTCTCGAAGACGCGCGCCCTCTCCTCGGGCGGGATCCCGATTCCGGTGTCGGAGACCCAGACCTCGACGCGGCCGGCCGTCCGAACGGGCCGGGCGCCCACCTCGACCTCGCCGCCGTCGGGCGTGAACTTGAGCGCGTTCGTGATCAGGTTCTCCAGGACCTGAGTGAGCCTGTCCCGGTCCCCGTCCACCGGCTTGAGAGTCCGGTCCACGACGGCCACGAGGCGGATGCTTCGCTTTCGCGCCTCCGACTCGATCCCGGCGACGACCTGGGCGACGAGGCGGCCGATCTGGAACGGGGCCGTCCGGATCGGGACGCGGCCGATCTCCATACGGGAGAAGTCGAGGAGCATGTTGATCGTCTTCGTGAGCCGCTCGGAGTTGCGCAGGCAGACCTCGAGGCCCTTCCGCTGCGCGTCCGTCGTCGGCCCGAGCTGCCCCTCCTGGATGAACTCCACGTAGCCGCGGATCGCGGCGAGCGGCGTCCGGAGCTCGTGGGAGACGTTCGCGAGGAGGTCGGTCTTCATCCGGTCGAGGGTCGCGAGCTCGCGGTTCGCGGTCTCGAGGCGCTCGACCTGCTGCTGGATCCGCTCGGCCATCCGGTTGAAGGCCTCGGCGAGGGTCTCGATCTCGTCGCCCGTCCTCACCTGGGGGAGCGACCCGAGCTTCCCTTCGGAGAACGCGCGGACCCCGGCCGTCAGAGTCAGCAGGGGACGGGCGACGCGGCCCGCCATCCAGGACGCGAAGACGGCGACGGTGGCGAGCGCGAGGAGGACGAGGAGCAGCGTGGACCTGAGGTCCGAGGCGACGCGCTGCCAGATCTTGTCGTACTTGTAGATGTAGAGCACCGAGTAGGGATGGCGCCCCCATTCCTCGAAGTACGGCGTCGAGACCATCATCACCTTGCCGACACCGGCGAGCTCGCGACGGTCGAACCAGTCGTCCTGGAGGCCGGCGACCGTCACGAGCTCCGGGTCGGCGAGCCGCCGGCGCGGGAGCTCCGGGAGGAGCATCAGGTCGGGGCTCTCCATCGAGTCGAAGAGGACCTCTCCGGAGACGGAGAGGATGAAGAGGCGATGGAGGTCCTCGTTGAGGCTCATCGTGTTCCGCACGATGTCGCGGAACTTGTACGCTCCGGAGCGGTAATAGAGGCGCCAGGCGTTGCAGAGCTGGTTGTTCGTCGCCTGCGCGAACCCGGCCGCGTAGGTCTCCAGGAGGTCCCGGTGGTCCCGGACCCTCACGAGCAGGAGGGTCCCCGAGACGATCAGTAGAAGCGCGCCCATCAGGGCCGAGAAGATCAGGGCGAACCGGCCCCGGAGCGAGCGGCGGAGCGGTGTCAGGGGATCCTCACGTCTCGCAGGTCGAGCTGGCCGTCGGCCCTCGTCCTCCACTCGACGCCGCCTGTGAGCGCGTGGCGCTCGTAGGTGACGAGGAGCGGGACCCACGGAAGGTCGTCGACGAGCGTCCGCATCGCGGACTGGAGCAGGTCCCGTCGGACGGCGGGGTCGAGCGTCCGTCCGATCTCCTCGATGGCGGTGTCCATGTCGTCGCGGCCGTAGCCGCACGGGTTCTGCGCCGAGCCTCTCCGGTAGAAGTTCCCCTCGAAGAGCTCGCCCGCGTCCCCGGTCGTGCAGATCCACCCCGTGAGGAAGATGTCGGCGTCGCAGGCGGCGAGCCGCGCCTCGTATTCCTCCGGTGTGACGGACTCCTCCCGGACCGAGAGGCCCGCGTCCGAGAAGGCCCTGAGGAGGTAGCGGGAGAGGGACCCGCCGCCGCCGGCGGTCAGGAAGACGAGAGGCTTCTCCTGCCGGAGGTCCGCCTCCTGGATCATCCTGCGGGCGGCGCCGGGGACGAACGCCGGGACCGTGAGGGACGGGTCGAAGCCGACGATCGCGGGAGGCACGAACTGGCTTGCGGGGAAGGCGCCACGCGCGGGGAGCGCCGCGAGGAGCGCTTCGTAGTCGATTGCGGCGCGGAGCGCGCGCCGGACGCGGACGTCGGAAAGCGGGTTCGACAGGCCTCCACCGACGCGGAGCGCGAGGTAGTGGACGGCGAGGCTGGGCTGCTCGACGAGCCGGAAGTCCGGGTCGCTCCCGTGCTGGATCCAGGTCGTCGTCGTGGGACCGAAGAGGATCGCGGGCGCGAGCCGCTTCGCCTCGGCCCAGATCTCGGCGTCGTCCTTCTCGACGCGGAAGACGGCCGCCGGGATCGCCGGCGGTCCTTCCCAGTAGGCGGGGTGGGCTTCGAGCCGGAGGGCCTCGCCCGGCTTCCACGAAGCGATGCGGTATGGTCCCGTGCCGGCGGGCGCCTCGAAGAACGCGGACTCTCCGGCCGCCTCCACGGCCCGCTTCGGCAGGATGTAGACGTAGGACAGGACCGAGAGGAGCCCCGCCGGGCGCTCCGACGAGATGTCGACGGTGAGCGGATCCACGATCTTCACGTCCCTGATCGCGGAGACGTAACGGTGGATGTCCCATTCGGGCCGGGCCCGGAGACGCTCGATCGAGAAGGCGACGTCCTCGGCGGAGAGCTTCGTCCCGTCGTGGAACGCGACCCCCTCTCGGAGCCGGAATCGCCACACGGCGCCGTCGCGGATCTCCCACGTCGTCGCGAGGCACGGCTCGAATGCCATCTGCCGGTCGTAGCGAACGAGGGGCTCGAAGACGTTCGAGGCGACGGTCGCCGTCACGACGTCGAACCGCTCGTTCGGGTCGAGGGACGGAACGTCCATCGCCCACACGACGTGCAGCTCGCGGTCGTTCGCCTTTCGGGAGCAGGCCCCTGCGAAGAGGAGCCCCCCCACGAGCAGCGCGGCCAGCGCGCGATCGGGCCTCCGCACGGCGCCATGTTACCCGCCCCGCGCTCCGGGCGGCACACGGGTGGCGGGAATCGCGCCGGCGGCCGTATCGTTGTCTCCCGAACGAGGGAGGATCGCTCATGCCGAAGAAGCCGACGCCGGACGATCTCCGGAACCTTCTCGCTCCGAGGACGGAGCCGTGCATCTCTCTCTTCCTCCCGCTCCCCCGGCACGGCGCCGAGCTGGCGATGGCGCCGGTCCGGTTCCGAAACCTCGTGCGGCAGGTCGAGAGTCTCCTCGCGGAGAGGTACGACGCCAGGCGGATTCGCGAGCTCGTCGCTCCGCTCGCCGGGCTGGCGGAGGCCGTCGACGTCTTCACTCCGGGGCCGGAGGGCCTCGCGGCGTTCCGGGCGGACGGGGTCCTCGAGACCTACAGGCTCTGGCCGCCTCCGCCGGAGCGGGCGGTGGTCGCCGACAGCTTCCACGTCAAGCCGCTCCTCCGGAGCCTTCAGGACCGGAACCGTTACCACGTCCTCGCCCTCGGCTCCCGGCGCGTCGCGCTCTTCGACGGGTCGGAGAGGGGCCTCGTCCCGCGCGCCCTCCCGGGCCTCCCGGCGCCGCTCGCGGCATCCGAGGCGACCGAGTCGGGGAGCCGCGGCGGAGGTCGTGGCGGGGCGAGGGGCGGGCCCGGCAAGGTCCCCGCGGAAGGAGACGGCGGCCGTCGCGAGGAGACGCTCCGCCTCTTTCGCGCCGCGGACGTCGCGCTGCGGGAGGCGCTGCCCGGAGCGACTCCGATCCTGCTTGCCGGGCCTGGTTCCGTCCTCCCCGTCTTCCGGGAGGTCTGCACCCACCCGGCGGTCTTCCCGGAGGGCGTCGAGGGCGCGGTGGACGACGTCGGAATCGACGATCTCCACGAACGCGTCCTCCCGGTTGCGCTGCGCGCCCTCGACGCCAGGAACGCCCGGCTCGCCGAAGACTTCCTCAAGGCCGAGGACCGGGGCCTCGCCAGCGACGTGCTGACGGCCGTTGCGGAGGCGGCGGTCGTGGGTCGTGTCCGACGGCTCGTCGTCGCCGGCGGGAAGACGCTCTTCGGCCGGATGGACCGGGAGACGGGAGAGGTCACGCTCCACGCGGGACAGTCGGGTCCCCAGGACGACGACGTCCTGGACGACCTCGCCGAGACGGTCCTCGCCCGCGGGGGAGAGGTATTCGTTCTCGATGCCGCGAAGATGCCCCACGAGGCCGCGGCGGTCGCGATCTACCGATGGTAGGGAACGCGGGGCCGCGACGGGAGGTCGCGGTCCCGCCGACGGCCGGCCCCGGGCCGGCGGGGAGGTAGCGAATGGAGCTCCTGGACTCGGGGCGCAGCGTCCTGGTCGTGATCGACCTGCAGGGGAGGCTGATGGACGTGATCCATCGCCCCTCGCTCGTCGTGGAGGCGACGCTTCGCCTGATGAAGCTGGCCGAGCTGTTCGGCGTACCGGTCGTCCTGACCGAGCAGTATCCAAGAGGGCTCGGGCCGACCCACGCGGAGGTCCGCGCCGGGTTCGACGCGCTCACCGTCCCGAAGAGGTACGTCGACAAGACGGCCTTCGGCTGCTGCGGCGAGCCGGCGTTCCTCCGGGCGCTCGACGAGCTCCGGCCCCGGGCGCGCGCACCGCGGCAGGTCCTCGTCGCAGGGATCGAGGCGCACGTCTGCGTCCTGCAGACGGTGGTCGAGCTGATCCACTACGGGAACCAGGTCCACGTCTCGTGGGACGCGGTGAGCGGGCGGGGCGAGGAGTACCGGCGCCACGCGCTCGAGCGGATGGCCGCGGCGGGGGCGGCGATCACGAACCACGAGTCGGTCGGCTTCGAATGGGCCCGCGACAAGAACCACCCGAAGTTCCGCGAGCTCTCGGCCCTGCTGAAGGACGGTCAGCCCTCCGGCTGAAGGACGACGCCCTCCCTCGCGTCCGGGCGAGAGAGACGCCCCGACGGGCGCCCGGGGTTACCCTTCGCCCATGAACGCTCCGCAGGCGTACGAACGCGACCCCTACCTCACAGAGCTCCCGGTCCGCGTCGTCGCGGCGGGACGTGACGAGGGCCGTACGTGGGTCGTCCTCGACGACACCATCCTCTATCCCGAGGGAGGAGGGCAGCCCGCCGACCACGGGCGTCTCGGCGACGTCCCGGTCGTCGACGTCCGATCGGTCGAAGGCCGCGTGCTCCACTACCTCGAGGCGCCGGTCCCGGAGGGCCCGACGCTGCTCCGCCTCGACTGGGCGAGGCGGTTCGACCACATGCAGCAGCACACCGGTCAGCACCTCCTCACCGCCGTGGCGGCCGACCGCTTCGGGTGGGAGACGACGGCGTTCCACCTCGGGCCCGAGACGTGCGACGTGGAGCTCGCCGTCGCCACGATCGCGCCTGCCGACGTCGAGCGCCTCGAGGAGGCCGTGGCGTCCCGGATCCGGGCCGCCCTCCCGGTGGCGGCGCACCGGGTCCGCCCGGAGGATCTCGACGGGCTCGGAGTCCGCTCGCGCGGGCTTCCGGAAGGGCTCACGGGCGACGTGCGTCTCGTGGAGATCGCGGGCGTCGACCGGAACACGTGCGGCGGGACGCACCTGAGGTCGACGGCGGAGCTCGAGGCGCTGAAGCTCCTCGGCACGGAGAAGCTGCGCGGCGGAACGCGCCTCTTCTTCGTCGCGGGTGGCCGCGTTCGGCGGCGGCTCGGCGCCGCGGAGGAGCGGAACGCCCGCCTCCGGACCCTCCTCGGCGCGCCCGATGCCGCGCTCGCCGAGGCGACCGCGGCGAAGCTGGCTCAGCTCGTCGAGGCGCAGAGGGCGCTCGAGCGGGCGGAAGAGGAGCTCGCCGAGGCGAAGGCGGAGGCGCTCGCCGCGGCGGGGGGCGCCGTCGTCGACGCGCACTTCGAGGGGCGGGACCTCGCCTTCCTCGGCCGCGTGGCGAAGCGCTTCACGGAGCTGCCGACGGCCGGGCTGGCGTTCCTCACCGGCGTGCGGGACGGAGTCGGCGTCTTCGTGCTCGCCGCCGGCGGGACCTCGACGGCCGACGTCCGCACGCTCGGGGCCACGGTGGCCGAGCGCCTGGACGGGCGCGGCGGCGGTTCCGGGAGGCTCTTCCAGGGAAAGGGGAGCCTGCTGCGTCGCGAGGAAGCTCTCTCGCTCCTGCGTCCGCCATCGCCGTGACCCGGGTCACGCCCTGACGCGGCCGTGATCCTTGAGCCGGCCCGGCCTCGGGCGTAGGCTGATTCCGTGCTCGACATCGTCGGAGCGACGACGCGCCAGGCCGCATTCGGCGCCGGGCGTCGCCGGAGTCTCGCGGCGGCGCTCGCCGCGCTCGTGGCGCTCCCGGCCGCGGCGAACCTCCGTGCGCCTCGGCGGGTCCCGGAGTCGCCGTCGACGGCCCTCGCGGCGAGGGCGGAGGGGCTCGTCGTGGAGCGCGAGCGGCTCACGTTCCTGTGCGGCGCCGAGGCGTGCGACGTCACCGCGGAGTACGACCTTTCGGCCCCGGCGGCGGAGCGCGTTCGGCTCGAGATGGTCCTCCCCGGGCCGGGCGCGGTAACGGCGCGGACGAACGGCGACGAGGGACCGGTCCGGGTCGTCCCGGCGGAGCCGCTGAAACCCGAGGAGCTGCGCGGGCTGCCGGAGGCGGGGCCGGGCGAGCCGACGCTCCATCGGGCGGCGTTCGAAGCACCGCTTCGCGCGGGCCCGAACACGATCGTCGTCCGCTACGTCCAGCCTCTCGGCGGCGAGGAGGTCGGACACTCCTCCCGCCGCGCCGGCCGGTTCGTGCAGCGTTTCCGCTACGAGCTCTGGCCCCTGCGCGAATGGACGCGGAAGGACGGTTTCCGCATTCGGCTCGCGATCGGCGTCCAGCGACCCGCGCCGGGCGTCTGGCAGCGCTGGTTCGGGCACCCGCGATCGGTCGCCTGCCTGACGAGCGACCCGGCGGCGCCGGCCCTCGAGGGGCGGCTCGAGCAGAGGGGAGACCGGCTCTGGCTCGAAGCGGAGCTCGGCCCCGCGTTTCCCGATCGGATCACCTGCTACGTCGGTGACGACGACCTGATGCCGAGGTACTGATGGCTGGATCGAATGTCCCTGGTCCCCGCGGAACGGATGCCCCCCACGACTCGATCCCGGAAGGGCTGCTCGGCCGGGCCTGCGCGTTCCCCGGCCCGATCGGACGCGGCGGGCGGCCCGGGACCGCCGAAGCCGACGTTTCGTCGACCCGATCGGCGTCCCCCCAGCAGCGCGCGGAGGAGCTCGTGGACCTGTTCGCCGCGCGCGCCGGACGAGGTGTCTTCACCTCGATCTCGCGCAAGAGGGTCGCCGACGGGCTGCGCGTGCGCGTCTGGGCGCCGAGCGCCATCGACCAGGGGACCTCGAGCCTCTGCGGGCCGGCCTCGCTCCTCTTCGACGTCGCGACGCGCGACCCGGAGGCGTACGTGAGGTACGTGACCGCGCTCTGGGAGACGGGCCAGGGCCGGATCGGCCGCATCGACGTGCGGCCCGGCACGGACCTGAAGGCCTTCGACCCGGGGCGAAACGTCGAGGCCTCCGACTGGATCGCCCTCGCCAGCCTCCGGGACTCGGAGAACTGGTTCTTCGACTACCAGGAGGACTCCGACGCGCTCGCGGGCATCACGCTTCCGGGCGAGCTCGAGGGGTGGTTCAAGAAGGCGGGCTACACGGAGGTGGTCAACGACGCGCGGGCGATCGTCGACAAGGACGAGGCGTGCCTTCGCCGGGCCGACGACTACTTCCGGAAGGGCTTCCGCGTCTGCCTCTTCATCCACTCCAACATGCTGAGCCCGTCGACGCAGGGGAACGGCTCGGCGACGGCCGACCACTGGGTCGTCCAGACCGGCCGTGTCGCGTTCGGGGCCACGATGATCGACGGGAAGCCGAGCACGACCGTCTCGCTCCGGATCTTCACGTGGGGCGAGGGGCGCCGCGCGGTGCCGCAGGCGGGCGTCCTCCCGCTCGACGCCTTCCTCGACAACTTCTACGGATTCGTCGCCGCCCGCTACTGAGACCGGGAGGCCGCGCCGCGGGCGGCCTGGGCGAGGACGGCGAGGACGAAGAAGGCGGCCGCGAGGCCCCAGAGGAGCGCGAGCTCGTGCCGAACGTGCGCGAGCGTCGCGCCCGCCTGGTTCACGCGGAGGAGCGCCGGGATCGCGCTCGTCGAGGGGATCGCCTGCGAGGCGATCCGCAGCCAGCCGGGCAGCGCCGAAGGCGGCCACGAGAAGCCGGCGAGGAAGATCGCCGGGAGCGACGTGAAGAGGAGCGTCTGGATCGCCGCCTCGCGCCTTCGGAAGAGGACGGAGAGGGCGAGTCCGAGGAAGCTCGTCGCGAGGAGGAACGGGAGGACGAGGCCCGCTGCGGCCGCAGCGCTCCCGCGCACCGGGAAATCGAAGAGGCGCGCGACGACTCCGAAATAGAAGAGGGCGTGGACGAGGTAGAGGGCGACGAACGCGAACGTCCTCCCCGTCACGGAGGCGGCGGCGCGGGCGAGGAGCGGGCCGGAGCCGAGCCGGCCGAGGTCGGCCGGGCCGCGCAGGCCGATCCCGATCAGGAGCGTCTGCTGGAGGATCAGGATCAGGACGGGCGGGACGACGTACGTCGCGTACCCTTCGGCCGGGTTGAAGAGGGGGCGCGAGACGAGCGGGACCGGGTCGCGGAACGCGCGCGCTTTCGCCTCGGGCATCCCCTGCGCCGTCAGCCTCCGGATCTCGATCCCGGCCGAGAGCGTCCCGACCGACTCGGCGAGGCCGGTGAGGACCTGCCGGTAGACCAGGAAGTAGGTCGCGTCGGCGAGGACGCCGACCGTCGCCGGCGCGCCGCGCTTCACCTCGCGCTCGAAGCCCTCCGGGATCCCGAGGACTCCGCCCGCCTTCCCGTCGCGGACGAGCGCCTCGGCCTCCGCGAGGCTCCCGGCGCGTGCGGCGACGCGGACGAGCTCGTGGGTGTCGGCGAGTCGTACGAGCTGCCGGGAGAGGGGCGTGTGGTCGAGGTCGACGACCGCGATGGGGACTTCCTTGAGCACCTCTCGCCGATAGGGCGTCGGGTAGAAGAACGCGTAGAGCGTGATCGCACCGACGAGGACGAGGAGGGCTCCCGGGTCGCGAAGCGCGCCCGACACCTCCTCGCGGAAGGCTCGGAGGACGCTCCTCACGTCCGCCCCCAGCACGTCGGGTCGCCCATCAGCCTTCGCATGCGCCACAGGGCGAGCGGCGGCAGGAAGACGACGAACGCCAGCAGCGCCCCGAGCGGCGCGAGCGCGGCCGAGGCGGGCGCGCCGCGCATCGCCTGCCCGAGGAGGAGGGCGAGGAAGTGGGTGAGGGGAAGGAGCGCCCCCCAGAGCTGTGCGGCGAGCGGCATCCCGAACGTCGGGAAGGTGATTCCCGTGAACGCGAAGGAGGGGCCGCCGTAGAACGCCGCGGCGCTCGAGGCGAAGCGGAGATTCGCGCTCCCGGCGACGAGGAGGAGCGCGACGGCCTGGTAGCCGAGGACGAGGAGGATCGTCGCGAGCGCGACGAGGGGCGCGCTCCCGCGGAGCGGGACGTCGAGGAAGCGGAACGGGAAGGCGAGAGCGGCAAGGCCGACCGCCGTGAACCAGAGCGCCTGCGGGAGGAGCTTGCCGAAGACGGCGCGCGTCGCGCTTCCCCCCGAGGCGAGCCACTCCGCCGCCGTTCCGTCGCGCAGCTCCACGCCGAGCGCGTGGACGGCGGCAACGAGGACGAAGATCGTGAGGAGCGTCGCGAGAACCGCGGGAAGGAGGAAGGCGCGGTAGTCGAGCCCGGGGTTGAAGAGCGCGCCGCGGAGCGACCTCACCGGCTCGAAGCGCGCCCCCGCGACGTCGGGCGTCTCGCCGAGCGCCCTGCGGGCCTGGATCTCGACGCCGGCCGAGAGCGTCCCGACGACCGCCCGCACGTCCCGCTTCAGGATGCTCCCGGGGATCATCGTGAGCGCGTCGTAGTGGAGGACGACCTTCGGCGCCGCGCCCCGCTTCACGTCGCGCTCGAAGTGCCGTGGAACCGACACGACGCCGAAGGCGCGCCCCGCGAGGACCTCGTCGAGAGCCTCGCCGCTCGTCGCGTACGGCCCCGCGACGCGGATCGACTTCGCCGCGTCGAGCATCCGGAGGAGGCGGCGCGAGAGGAGCGAGCGGTCCCCGTCGACGACGGCGACCGGGAGCTCCTCCGGGAGCCGGTTCCAGAAGATCGCCGTCGCGAGGGAGAAGCCCGCGAGCGGCAGGAGGACGAGGAGGACGAGGGCGTGGCGGCTCGCCACGAGCCGCTGCGCTTCCCGCCGCGCCGCGCGGAGGACTCCTGGCGCGCTCCCTAGCGGGGCCACGTGACGACGGCGCTCATCCCGGGGCGGAGGCCGGGCAGCGGCTTCGCCGGGCGGGCGCGGACCTCGAACGTCTTCAGGTCGAAGCCGCCCTGCGCGCTCGTCGCGCGCCACGTCGCGAAGTCCCCCTGCGGCGCGACGAACGTGACCGTCAGCGGGACCTCCTCGTCGCCGAGGGCGGGGAAGCGGGCCGGGAGGGTCGCCCCCATCTTCAGCCGCGCGAGCCGGTCCTCGCGGACCTGGAACGTCACCCAGACGTCCGAGAGGTCGACGAGCGTCACGATCGGGAAGCCGGCCGGGACGACCTCGCCCGGCTCTGCGTTCCGCCGGTAGACCTCGCCCGCGGCGGGGGAGACGACCTTCGTCTCCTCGAGGAACGCCTTCACCTCGTCGACGGCCCCCGTCGCGCGCGAGACCATCGCGGCTGCGGTCGAGCGATCCTCGCTCCGCGCGCCGGCGACGGCCATGTCGTAGACGGCCCGGGCCGCCTCGGCGGCGTCGCGCGAAGTCTTCCACTGCGCCTCGGCTTCGTCGCGCCGCTGAGCCGGCACGACGCCGTCGCGCGCGAGCCGCTCGAGCCGGCCGAACGTCGTCTCGGCGAGCTCCGCGGCGTGCTTCGCCCGGTCCCACTGGCTCTTCGCCGCGCGGATCTCCTCCTCTCGGGCCCCGTGGTCGGCCTTGTCTCGCTGCGCGACGGCGCCCGCCTTCGCGGCTTCCGCCTGGTCCAGCCTCGCGCGGATCTCGGGGCTCTCGATCGTCGCGACGAGGGCGCCCTTCTCGACGGCGTCGCCTTCCCTGACGTCGATCGTGGCGAGCCGCCCGGCGACCTTCGCGGCGACGTCGACCTTCGTGGCGTCGGCCTCTCCCTGGAGCGTCTCCGGGCCGGGGCGCGAGAGGAGGAGGGCGGCGAGCCCGAGGAGCCCGAGGACGGCGACGCCGCCCCCGAGCGCGAGGAGTCCCTTCGTTCGATCGTTCACTTCTCCACGTCCCCCGCCCCGCCCGCGCGGAGCGCTTCGTAACGTTCGGGCTGACCGGCCGCCTCGAGGAGCTCGGCGAGGGCGACGTCGAGGTCGCGGGCCGCCGCGAGACGGCCGAGCTCGACCTTCGCGAGGGAGAGGCGGGCGTCGACGACGTCGAGCGACGTCGAGACTCCTTCCTCGAACGCCCGGGTCCGCACCCGGACGTTCTCCCGCGCGAGCTCGAGGGCCGTCGCGAACGCCTCGACCTGCTCCTGGGCCTTCCGCGCTTCGCGGTACCGCTTCTCGACGAGCGTCTCGACGTCCCTGCGCCCGCGCGTCGCGAGCTCGGCGACGCGCGCGCCGCGCTCCCTCGCCGCCGCGATCCCCTTCTCGCGGGAGAAGCCGTCGAAGAGGGTGAGGCGGGCGCTGAGGCCGGCGGCCCAGGTCGGGTCGAGGAGCGTCAGCCCCGGCTTGTAGAGCTCGCGCGCGCCGAAGAGCGCGACCTCGGGATACCAGCGGCCCTTCTCGGCGGCGAGGCCGGCGCTCGCGAGGGAGGCCGCGGCCCCGAGGCGCGCGAGGGCGGGGTTCGCGTCGCGGGCGGCCGCCTTCAGCTCCGGAAGCGGCGGCAGCTCCGCCGGGACGAAGAAGGGCGTCGTCGTGACGAGTCCGTCCGCCTCCTCGGCCGGGAGCGAGAGGACGTTCGCGAGCGCCTCGCGGGCGAGCGCGAGGTCGTGCCCGGCCGCCTTCAGCTCCCGCTCCGCCTCGGTCCGCGCGACCTCGGCGTGAAGCCGCTCCGCGCGCGAGAGGAACCCCTCCTCCTCGAGGCGGCGCGCGTTCCGGAGGTGCCCGTCGAGCGCCGAGAGGACCTCGGCGCGGATGGCACGAGCCCGCTCGGCGAGCCTCGCGGCGTAATAGCGGCGGACGACCTCCGTGGCGAGGGCGTCGCCGACGGCGCGGAGCTGCGCCCCCGCGTCCGCCTCGCGGGCCCGAGCGGCGTCGCGCGCGGCGTCGATCCTCCCTCCCGCGAAGAGGGGCCACGTCAGCCGGACGTCCGCCCGCTCGTAGAGGTCGTCCTGGACCTCGAGCGTGAACGGCGGGACGAGGGCGGCCGGCACGGCCGGATGGAGCGAGAGGATCACCTTCCGGATCGGGTCGAGGTCGAACGTGATCGGGTCGTCGATCCGCGTGATCCTCGCGCTCGCCTCGAGCTTCGGCCAGCGGAGGGCGTCGGCGGCGCCGACCTCGGCCTGCCGGACCCGCAGCTCGTGTCCGGCCGCCTTGAGCGCCTCGTGGGCGGAGCGGACGCGCTCCCGCGCCTCGGGGAGCGAGAGGTCGCGCGCCGCGGCGCGGTGTCCGGCCAGGCAGACGATCAGGACGGCCGCGACGCGCGCCGTCTCGTTTGTGAGGAAGCGGGGGAGCCGGGGACGCCTCGTCAAGAGCGGAACTCCTCGAGCGAGGCGATCGGGCGCCGCGAGGCGCCGTCGCCCCGCCGACGAAGGATCATACGCGCCAAGGACGACGGCGCGTCGGGTCGGACCGTTCCGGGGGGACGCCGCGGGGCCGGCGCTTCGGGAGACTCGCCGGGAGGGGATTTCTGCGGAGGCCCCTCATCCGCCCCCGAGCGTCATTGATCGCAGCCCGCTCGGAAGGGGTTCGCGGAAAGTCCGAAGGTCCGCCTCGATCCGGGAAAGGGGGAGGGTCGTCATCCGCTCGAGGAGCGGGCCATGGAGGACGGCGCCCGAGAAGCCCGCGGCGACGAAAGAGCGGAACTTGTCGAAGCGCCCGGGCCGGCCACCGTTCCAGAAGTACCGCGCGAGCCTTCTCGCATCCCTCCGAAGCAGCGCCCCCCGGGCGTCGTCCGCGAAGAGCTCCCGTCCGGCGCCCAGGATCGTCGCGATCGGGAGCGGCTCGTCACCGGGCGTCTGCGGGTGGCTTCGGCTCCGGAAGAGAGGCTCCTGGTTGCCAGGCCCCTTCTCGCCGATCGCGGCGAACGAATCGGCGATTCCCTCCTCGAGCCACGGAGGAACGGCGCTCCCGAGGAGCTGGACGGCGTAGAGGTGCCCGGCCTGATGCAGGGCACGGCGAACGGTGGCGTCCGGGTCGCCCGGGACGACCGCCGCCGTGACCACGCCGTTCCGGATTCGCCCGCAGGCGAGGGGATCGAGGGCCCGGACGTCCTCCCTCCTCGCGAAGAGGTAGAGGACCTGCCCCGAATACGCTTTGGACGACAGCTTCCACCAGGCCTCGAATCTCGGCGGGGCCCGGTCGATCGCCCGGCGGATCCGGGTGAGGAGCGCCTCGTCCTCGAGATCGGTCCGGAGCTGCCAGCGATCGACGGTGAGCTCCCGACCGAGGCCGCTTGGGAAGACTGCGCCGTTGCGGAAAGAGTCCCACGGGGCGGGGACGGTATCGGACGCCGGAGCGGTGGCGCGCCTCGCCTCGAAGAGGGGCGTCGGCGGGCCCGGCTTCACCCAGCCCTTCCGACCCGCGTAGCGGACGAGGATCCAGCCGTCGCGCGTCGCCTCCGGCACGACCTCGAGCGATTCCGCGACGACCGCGATCGACATCGAGAAGGCGTCGGGCTCGAGGTGGAGCCTCGCTCCCTCGGGGAGGAGGACGGACGACGCCGCGGCGAGGAGGAACGAGGCGGGGACGAGGAGTTGAGTGCTCACAGCCCGCGGATCTGGCCCTCGGCGGCGGAGGACACTTCGACCTTCGACGGGTCGACGCGTCCCTCGAGCCAGATCACGCGCTGGGAGGCGAGGTCCTCGCGGAGGGCACGGAAGGCGGCGCGGAGCCCCCGTTTCGTCGTGACGTCGAGGCCCTCGGGCCAGCCCGGCGCGACGGGGGCCTCCGGAGGGGCGAGCCGCCAGACGTGGAGAGGGACCCTCAGGCGCGCGAGGTAGCGGGCCGCCCGTCCGGCGTCGAAGTCGCTCGTCTCCAGACCCCCGCGGCCGAGGAGGAGGACGACGGCCCGGCGCCGCTCGCGGCGTGTCGCACTGAGCCCGGAGAGGGCGACGGCCTCGGCGATGCGCGGGAGCGAGGCGCTTGGCCTAAACGCCGCTCGACGGCTGACCTCGAGGAACGGACCGTCGTTCGGGGTGTAGTCCTCGGAGATGGGGAAGATCCTCGTTCCCGCGACTGTGCCCGGAACCGGCTGCGGGGCCGGGGAGATGAACCGGTAGATCGTGCCGCGGGCGAGCTCGCTCGGCGGCGACGGGCTCTTCCGAATGAGCCTCGTGCCGTCTCCGGCCAGCCGTTCGAGCTCCTCGAATGCGAGACCCGACCGAACGAAGACGACGTCGGCAGTCCCTTCCTCGACGGCGGCGACGGCGAGGTCGCGCCCGTCGACCCGGAACCAGCCCCGGAGCCGGGCCGGGTCTGGGAGTCTCTTCCTCTTGCCGGAGAGCCGGACCGGTAAGGCGGTCAGCTCGCGCTCGACGTCCTCCCTTGCCTCGCCGCCGAGGCTCGCGACGGCCGTGGCGATGACGCCCCCGTCGAACGTCAGGTCGGCGAGGAGAACGTGGGAGGCGCTGCCCGAGTAGGCAGGAACCCGGATCCGGGAGGGATCGGGCGCGTCGATCGGTATCCCGTCGAACGAGACGTCGATCGCCTTCGGCTCTGGACTCGTCGGACAGCTCCAGACGAGGCGTGCGTTCGTCGCCCTCCCGGCGGCGTCGCGTTCGAGGACGAATCGCGCCTCGGCGTAGTCCTTTGCTCGGTTGATCCACTGCCGGACCTCCCCGAGACGGGCGCCGTCCGCCCCCCGGGCGACCGCGACCATCTCGCGGGGCGCGATCTCGTGTCCGAGGTCGATCTCCGCCTTCCAGGGGGGGCCGATCTCTCCGGCGAGCGTCCCGTCGACGTACAGCTCGATTCGCGCAACGTCCGGGCCCGCCGAGAACTCGACCGGCCAGACCCCGTACGCAATTCCGAGGATCAGGGTGACGAAGGAAATCATGCTCCGCTCCCGCACGCCGGTAAGCAAGACGTGTGCGAAGGACGACGTCCTTCCGGAAGGACGTCGTCCTCCTCGAAGCGGGGTGCCGCCCTCACCCGGCGACGGCGACCGTGGGGAGAAGCCCCTGGAGCGCCTCGGCGGTGATCCCCTCGTGCGAGTCGTGCCACGCGACACGCCCGCTCTCGAGGAGGATCGCCTGTGGCGACTCGTGGCGGACGCCGGTCCGCGCCGCGACGGCGCCCGAGAGCGCCCGCTGCTCCACGACGTGAACGACGTAGACGACGGCCTCCGGATGCGCCTTCCGGAAGGCCGCCACCTCGCGCCAGGCCGCCGAGCTGACGGGGCATCGGGTGGAGTGCTTGAAGACGAGGGCCCACGGCTCCGCGAACGCTCGTTCGAGCTCCTCGGCATCCTGGACAGGCTTCATGACTTCCTCCGCGGGAGAGGTCCCGCGCGACGGTTCTAGGCCCGCGGGGCCGGCCGGTCAAGCGATCCGATCCGCCGTCCCGGGGGCTCTCCGCCGGTTGTGGCCCCGATCTCGCGCGCGCGGGCGGCGTGAGGCAAGATGGGAGGTCCGACGCGTCGCCGCGGACGCCTCAAAGCCGCGGACCGGGATGTCCCGCCCGCGCACGGCACGTGCGGCACCGTCGGAACGAGGGGAGTGAGCGCAGATGTGCGGCATCGTTTCGGTCTGTCACGGACGAGAGGTGCCCGGCCTCGGCCACGAGGCGGGGGAGCTGCTGAGGCGCCTGGAGTACCGGGGGTACGACTCGACGGGGGCGGCTTTCGTCCGCGGCGACCGGAGCGTGAAGCTCCTCAAGAAGGTGGGCGCGCCGAGCCGCGTCGTCCCCGAAATGGGGATCGACCGGGAGGCGGGGCAGCGGTTCGTCGGCCAGGTCCGGTGGGCGACCTACGGGGCCGTGACGGACGCGAACGCGCAGCCGCACCACGTGAGGTGCCGGGTCGAGCTCGTCGGGGCGCACAACGGCAACATCTCGAGCACCGACACGCTCCGGCCCCGGCTCTCCGCGGGCGGGCACGACGTCGTCTCCGACAACGACGGAGAGGCGCTCACCCACCTCGCGGAGGACGCCTTCGCCGACGGCCTCGCCGACCCGGCGCAGCTCCTCGCCGCGGGGCGGGCGGCGCTCGCGGCGGCGGGCCTCGACGTCGCCGTCCCCGACCGGGCGCTCCTCCTGATCGAGGCCGCGCGCCGCGCCGACGCGGGGGTCGAGGGCTCGTACGCCGCCGCCTACGCCGACCCGGCCTCGGAAGGGATCGTCGCGGTGAAGTCCGGGTCGTCCCTCTACGCCGGTATCGGGTCGGACGAGACGGGAGAGCTCGTCCTCGTCTCGAGCGACCTGACGTCGGTCCTCTCGCGGACCCGGATGCTCGTCCCGCTCGCCGAGGGGGAGGGGATCTGGTTCACCGAGAAGGCGTACGTCGTCTTCCCGCTCGCCGGTCCGATCGCGTTCGCCGCGCCGAGGCCCCGCCGCTCGAGGCTGAACGTGCGCGACACCGGCCTCCGGCCGCCGTTCGCCTACTTCATGGACCAGGAGATCGCCTCTTCGTCCGAGAACCTCGAGGAGATCGTCCGCTCCTACTTCCGGACACCGGAGACCGAAGGCCTCTTCGCCGCGTTCGAAGACCGCGTCGACCTCTGCAAGGCGCTCGTCGAGAAGCTCCTGAAGCTCTACGGGGCCACGGACGAGGCGAGCCTCGGGGGTGGCTTCCGGGACCTCCTCGGGGAGCCGCTCCTGACGGAGCTCGCCTCCCGGGTCCGCGCGCACCGGGAGCTCCTCGTCTCCTACGGTCCGTTCGTCTCCGACGAGAAGGCGCTCCTCGCCGACGGCGTGCGCCTCGTCCCCGAGGCCTCCGAAGCAGCGGCACTCCTCGATCTCGTCCTCGTCTGGAAGAAGCAGAGGCGCGTCACGGCCCTTCTCCAGGAGCTCGTCTCGGCGATCCGCGCGACCCAGAAGGAAGGGGGGCGGGTCTTCCTCGTCGCCTCGGGGACCTCCTACCACGCCGCGCTGACGGCCGGCTATTTCTTCAACACGCTCGCCGGCGTCGCCGTCTTCCCGTGCAATCCCGGGACGTTCCGCTCCCTCTACCTGAACTCCCTGAAGCCGGAGGACCTCCTGATCGGCATCTCGCAGTCGGGAGAGACGAAAGACCTCGTCGACGTCTTCCAGGACGTCCGGGCCCGCGTCCCCGCCCTGCGTCGCGTCTCGCTCGTCAACAACGAGAACAGCCGTATCCCGCAGGAGCTCTCCGAGTTCTACCTCCCGATCCTCTGCGGGCCGGAGATCGCGGTGGCCGCGACGAAGAGCTTCCTGAACCAGGTCGCCGTCCTCTACGTCGTCGCGGCGTCCTTCTCGCTCAACGAGCGTCGGATCGTCGAGAAGCTCGCGGCGGTCCGCGCCCTCGTCTCGGAGACGCTCCGCCGTTGCGAGGCGGACGTGGAGGAGGCGGCCGAGCGCCTCTACCTCGAGCCGAGCCTCCACATCCTCGGTACCGGCCTGATCGGCCTCGCGCGCGAGGGAGCGCTCAAGATCCGGGAGGTCGTCCTGAACCACGCCGAGGGGTACGACGCGGCGGAGTTCAAGCACGGGCCGAACACGATCCTGGGGAAGAACACGCTCTTCTCGATCCACGACCTCGCCGGCGTCCTCGAGGCGTGGGAGGAGCGCCGCGGCGCGGGGCCGTTCCCCGGCGGGCTCGAGGCCCTGCGGCTCCACCCGGAGCTCGTGGAGCGGCACTTCTCGAACTACCCGCTCCTCTTCGTCTGCCCGCCCGAGGAGCGCGACGTGAGGATCACGGTGAGCCAGATCCACACGCACAAGATCCGGGGCGCCGACATCCTCGTCGTCTCCGAGCCGAACGAGGACCTCGCCCGGGCCGCGGCGGGGCGGCCCGCGGGGGATGCGCGCTACTGGTCGAAGGGGATCGAGGTCCCGCCGTCCGGCGACCCCGCCCTCTTCGTCTTCGCCGCGAGCGTCGTCCTCCAGCGGCTCGCGTTCCGGATGTCGGTGAAGAAGATGGAGTACCTCGACCGCCTCCGGGTCGCCGACCACGGCGTCCACCCCGACGCCCCGAAGAACGTCTCGAAGTCGATCACGGTCGACTGACGTCGCCCGCGGCGCCGGCCGCCTTCCGGGCGGCCTGGACGAGGTCGTCCAGCTTCTGCAGGAACCGCGAGCGATCGCGGGCCTCGAACGGGGCCGGTCCGCCGGTGATGGCTCCCGAATCACGGAGGTAGGCCATCAGCTCGCGGTTCGACAGGGCGTCGCCGATCGACTCTTCCGTGAAGACCCGTCCTTTCGGATCCAGGACCCGCGCGCCCTTCGCGAGGCAGAGCGAGGCGAGCGGGATGTCCGACGTCACGGCGACGTCGCTCTCCGTCACGCGCTCGGCGATCCAGGCGTCGGCCGCGTCGAAGTGACCGGACACGACGACCATCTCGACGAGCGGGTCGTCGGGGACGCGTATGCGTCCGTTCGAGACGACGAAGACCCGGAGTCCGTAGCGCTTCGCGACGCGGTAGACCTCGTCCTTCACGGGGCACGCGTCGGCGTCGACGTAGATCCGGATCACCCTATGGCCTCTCAACGCACTTCGGGAGGCCTACGCCGCGGCCTCCCGGTCCTTGAGCTGGAGCGCGTAGAGGCGGGCGTAGAGGCCCCCCTTCTCGAGGAGCTCGGCGTGCGTTCCCGACTCGCGGACCTCGCCGTGCGAGAGGACGAGGATCCGGTCGGCCCGGACGATCGTGGAGAGGCGGTGGGCGACGACGACGGAGGTGCGGCCCGAGAGGAGCCGGTCGACGGGAGAGGCGGTGGGCGACGACGACGGAGGTGCGGCCCGAGAGGAGCCGGTCGACGGCCTTCTCGATGACGGCTTCCGTCTCGGGGTCGACGCTGGAGGTCGCCTCGTCGAGGATCAGGATCCGCGGATCGCGGGCGAGGGCGCGGGCGAAGGAGACGAGCTGCTTCTCGCCGACGGAGAGGCCGCCCCCGCGCTCCGTCAGCCGGGTGTCGAGGCCGTCGGGGAGGCGGTCGAGGAGAGGGCCGAGGCCGACGTCGCGGCAGGCGCGCTCGACCGTCTCGCGCGGCATCGACGGGTCGAAGAACGCCACGTTCTCGGCGATCGTCCCGGTGAAGAGGAACGTGTCCTGCAGGACGATCCCGAAGCCGTCGCGGAACTCCGTCGGGGCGAAGCTCCGCACGTCGTGCCCATCGACGCGCACGGCGCCGCCGGTGACGTCGTAGAAGCGGAGGAGGAGGCTCACGATCGTCGACTTGCCGGAGCCGGTCGCCCCGACGAGGGCGATCGTCTCGCCGGGCGCGGCGCGGAACGAGACGCCCTTGAGCACCTCTTCCCCCGGCACGTAGGAGAAGCGGACGCCGTCGAAGTCGATCTCGCCGCGGAGCGGGCGGGGGACGGGGCGGGGAGAAGGCGGAGCCGCGATGCCCGGCGTCTCGTCGAGGAGCTGGAAGATCCGCTCCGAGGAGGCCATCGCCGCCTGGAGGATGTTGTACTTCTCGGAGAGGTCCATGAGCGGCCGGTAGAACCGCTTCGAGTACTGGAGGAACGTGACGACGGCGCCGATCGTCATCGTCCCGCGGATGACGTCTCCGCCGCCCCACCAGAGGATCGCCGCCATGCCGACGGCCGAGAGGAAGTCGAGGGCCGGGTAGAAGACCGCGTAGTAGAAGATCGACTCGAGGTTCGCCGCCCGGTGCTCGTCGTTCACCGCGCGGAACGCCGCGCGCGCGGGCGCCTCGCGGCGGAAGAGCTGGACGACGGCGATGCCGGAGAGGTGCTCCTGGAGGAACGAGTTCACCTTCGCGATCCGCACGCGGACCTTCCGGTAGGTGTCGCGCGCCCCCTTCCGGAACCAGTTCGTCACGAGCGCCATGGGGACGAGGACGGCGAGCGTGATCGTCGCGAGCGTCGGGTCGAGGGCGTAGAGGACCGCCACGATCCCGAAGAGGACGGCGAGGTCGCCGAGGAGCGAGACGAAGCCCGAGGTGAAGAGCTCGTTCAGGGCGTCGACGTCCGTGGTCAGCCGCGTCATGAGCCGGCCGACGGGCGTCCGGTCGTAGAGCGCGACGTCGGAGCGCTGGAGGTGCCCGAAGATCCGGGTCCGGAGGTCGTACATCACCCCCTGTCCCATCCGCGACGTCCACTCCACCATCAGGAACATGAGGCCGAACGTCGCGAGGACCGAGAGGAGGTAGAGGCCGGCGATCGCGTCGAGAGCCCGCGAGCCGCCCGCCGGCAGGCCGAGCGCCCCGAGGAGGCGCGCGACGAAAGCGGCTCCCCCCGCGGCCTCCGCCTGCGGCGTGAAGACGAGGTCGATGGCGGCTCCGGTCAGGAGCGGACCGGCGAGCTGCGCGGCCGACTCGAAGAAGAGGACGACGAGGGCGCCCCCGGCGTAGCCTTTGTAGGGGAGCGCGAGGGCGAAGAGGCGCCGGAGGAGACCGCGGTCGAAGCCGCGTCCCTGGGCCTCGTCCTCGGGGAGGGGAGCGCTCATCGCTACGCGGCCTCCACTTCCTCGGAGAGACGCTGCCGCTCGGCGAGCTCGGCGTAGAGGCCGCCCGCGCGGAGGAGCTCCTCGTGGGTTCCCGTCTCCACGACGCGACCCTTCTCGAGGACGACGACGACGTCCGCGTGCTGGATCGTCGAGAGGCGGTGGGAGACGAGGAAGATCGTCCGCGTCCCGGAGCGAGCCTTCACCGCCTCGAGGATCCTCTCCTCCGTCTCCGTGTCGACGGCGGAGAAAGCGTCGTCCAGGACGAGGAACGGGGCGTCGGCGAGGAGGGCGCGGGCGAGGGCGGTGCGCTGCTTCTGGCCGCCCGACAGGGTGATCCCGCGCTCGCCCACGATCGTGTCGAGCCCCTTCGGGAAGGTTGCGAGGTCGGGCCCGAGACCGGCCTCGAGGGCGACCCGCTCGACCTCCTCCCGCGTGGCCCCCGGTCGCCCCATCGCGACGTTCGCGGCGAGCGTGTCGGAGAAGAGGAACGTCTCCTGCGGGACCGCGACGAGGGTCCGGCGCAGGAGCGGGAGCGGGATCTCGCGCAGGTCGCGGCCGCCGAGCCGGATCGACCCGAACGGCGGCTCCTCGAGGCGGAGGAGGAGCTGCAGGAAGGTCGACTTGCCGGAGCCGGTCCGCCCCACGAGGGCGACGGTCGTCCCGGGCTCGACGGTGAACGAGACGTCCCGGAGGACGGCCGGACCGCCGTCGTACCCGAACGTCAGCCCCTTCACCTCGAGGAGGCCGTCCGGGAGCGGTCCCTCGCCGCTCTCCTCGGGGAGCGGCTCGGCGGCCCAGAGCTCGGCCATCCGGTTCCAGGAGGCGGTCCCGCGCTGCCAGAGGTTCACGACCCAGCCGAGGGCGATCGCGGGCCAGACGAGCTCCATCAGGTAGAGGTTGAACTCGACGTACCGCGCGACCGTCAGCTCGCCCGCGAGGATCTGCCGGCCGCCGACCCAGAGGATGATGGCGAAGCCGCTCCCGACGAGCGCCTGGAGGAGCGGGAAGTAGAGGGCGTTCAGCCGCGCGAGGCGGAGGTTCCGGCGGCGCAGCTCGCGGTTCTTCGCGTCGAAGCGCGCCTCCTCGGTCGCCTCCCGCGCGAAGGCGCGGACGAGCCGCGCCCCGTTGAAGTTCTCCTGGGCGCTCGCGGAGATCTCGCTGAAGAACTCCTGGATCGCGGTGAACCGCCGGTGCGTCACCTTCCCCATTCCGCTCGTCGCGACGACGACGAAGGGGAGGACGGCGAGGGCGACGAGCGTCAGGGAGGGGGAGGCGAAGACCATGAGGGTCAGCGCGATCGAGCCGACGACGGCGGTGTTCGCCGCCTGCATGATCCCGGGTCCGACGAGCATCCGGACGGCGGAGAGGTCGTTGACGGCGCGGCTCATCACGTCGCCGACGCGGCTCTTCCGGTGCCAGCGCGGCGGGAGCCGGACGAGGTGGGCGAAGAGGTCCTCGCGCATCTCGAACTCGACGTCGCGCGAGGCGCCGATCAGGATCCGGCGCGTGAAGAAGAAGAGGATCGCGTCCGCCGCGGCGAGGGCGAGGATCGCGCCGCAGGCGACGGCGATCCGGCGGGGCGAGGGGTCCGTCTCGAGCGATTCCAGGACGTACCGGACGATCCGGGGCATCGCGAGGAAGAGGGCGGCCGAGAGCGCCATCGTCCCGAATCCGGCGGCGTAGGCCCCGGGCCTTCGGGTGAAGTAGGAGAGGAAGCGGGCCGAGTCCTTCAAGGAGGGGCGATGTTACCCGTCCCGGCGCGCGGCGCTCCCGGGGATCCCCGGGCCGGCTGATATCCTCGCCCTCCACGCATCGTGACGACCGCACTGCTCGAACGGATCCCCCTGTTCCGGTGCCTGAACCCGGCGGAAGCGAAGGCGCTCGCGCAGGTGTGCCGTCTCCAGGTCTGCGAGCGGGGGGACACGGTCTTCGTCGAGGGGTCGCGAGCGAAGGAGATGTCGTTCGTCGCCCTCGGCACGCTGAAGATCGTCAAGGCGACCCCGACCCGGAGCGTGATCCTCCGGGTGGTCGGGGCCGGAAGCCCGGTCGGGATCGTCGCGGCGTGGGAGGGGCGGCCCTACCCGGGAACGGCGATCGCCGTCGAGCCCTCGACGGTCGTCCACGTGCCCGAGAGGGAGTTCTTCGCCCTCTCCGACCGGCACCCCGAGATCCTCCGCCAGCTCCTCCAGCTGATGATGACCCGGCAGGTGCAGCTCGGGCAGCGCGTCTCCGAGATGACCGGCCAGGTCGAGACGCGCATCGCGCAGGCCCTGCTCGACCTCGTCACCTCCTCGGGAAAGGTCGAGGGAGCGAAGGCGGTGATTCGCCTTCCCCTCACGCGGCAGGAGATCGCGGACCTTGCCGGGACGACGGTCGAGACGGCGATCCGGACGATGAGCCGCTGGGGGAAGGAAGGGATCGTCGTCACGGGGGAGGATGGCTTCGTGATCCCGGACGTCGCGCGGCTCCGGGCGCTGGTCGGCTGAAGGCGCTTCCGCGCGACGCGCGGCCCCGGGGCGAGTTCTGCGACGTATTCTCGTTTCGGCCTGACGCTCGTCATACCTCTCGGTCGCGGCCGCGGCCATCCTCCCGCCCGTGAACGGGAGGACCCGATGAGCGAGCTGATCAACAACCGCGAGCGGCGTATCGAGGAGCTGAAGGGGATCATCCGGCACCTGCACGCCGGCGCGCCGGCGGACGAGGTCCGGGGCCAGCTGAGAGAGATCGTAAGGGAGACCGACGCGACGGAGATCGCCGCGATGGAGCAGTCGCTCATCGCCGACGGGATGCCGGTCGAGGAGGTCCGCGCGATGTGCGACCTCCACTCCCAGGTCCTCCGGGAGTTCGCCGTCCCGGCGCCGGCGGCCGGGGAAGTCCCTCCCGGCCATCCGGTCGACACGTTCCGCCGCGAGAACGAAGCGATCCTCGCGTCGGTCGCCCGGCTGCGGGAGGCGCTCGGCGCGCTCGCCGCCGTCGCGACGGCCGAGGCGCGCGACCGCGCCCGGGCCGCGGCGAACGAGCTCTTCGACGTGGAGAAGCACTACCGCCGGAAGGAAGAGCTCCTCTTCCCGTTCCTCGAGAAGCACGGGATCGTCGGCCCCTCGAAGGTGATGTGGGCGAAGGACGACGAGGCGCGCGGCTTCCTGAAGGCGCTTGCCGAGGCGCTCGGCGTCGAGGAGGCCTCCGGGGAGGAGTGGCGGCTCGTCGTCGAGACGGTCGGCGAGCCGGCGGCGGCGGCGCTCGCGGAGATGGTCTCCAAGGAGGAGCTCGTCCTGCTCCCGCTCTCTCTCGGGACGCTCTCGGCCGACGAGTGGGGGCTCGTCCACGCCGAGTCGCCGCGCGTCGGCTGGTGCGGAAGGTGCAGCACTGCCACCCGCCGAAGAGCGTCGACGTCGTCGAGCGGATCCTCGACGACTTCCGCGCGGGGGCACAGAGCGTCGCGGAGTTCTGGCTCGAGCTGCACGGGCGATTCGTTCATGTCCGCTATATCGCCGTCCGTGACGCGCAAGGGGCCTACCAGGGGTGCCTCGAGGTGACGCAGGACGCGACCCGGATCCGCGCGCTTCGCGGCGAACGGCGGCTCCTCCAGTACGAGACGGCGGTGACGGCGTGAGCGGCTTCCCGATCACCCCGGAGACGAAGGTTGGGGAGCTGCTGGAGGCGTACCCGGCCCTCGAAGAGACGCTCGTCGGGATTGCCCCGGCCTTCGCGAAGCTGAAGAACCCGATCCTCCGGAAGACCGTCGCCCGGGTCGCGACGCTCGCCCAGGCGGCGCGCGTCGGTGGCGTCGAGGTGAGGACGCTCGTCGGGACGCTCCGCCAGGCGGCGGGACTCCCTCTCGAGCCGACGGCCTCCGAGGCGGCCGCCGCCGGGGAGGTCCCCGACGCGCCGCCGGCGTGGCACGACGAGGCGCGAGTGGCCGCCCGGATCGACGCCGACGAGGTCCTCGCGAAGGGCGATCACCCCCTCGGCGCCGTCCAGGCCGCGGCCGCGTCGCTCCCGAAGGGAGGCGAGCTCCTCCTCCTCTCGAGCTTCCTCCCGGCGCCGCTCGTCGACGCGATGCGGAAGAAGGGGTTCGAGACGGCGAGCTTCCGGACCGAAGGGGGGAAGGTCGCGACGCTCCTGCGGCTGCCGTAGGGCGGCGCCCTACTCCGCCCTCACGAAGACCGGGTCGGTCGAGGCGTTGTCGATGACGGTGACGTAGGCGTCGAAGGGGTCGAGCCCTTCGACCCTCTCGATCGTGGCGGTGAAGCCCTCCCCGGACGCCCCGAGGGAGTCGGGCAGCACCTTCGTCCACTGGTGGAGCTGGCCCGGGCCGAGCGTTCGCTCGAGCGGGGTGCCGACGACGATCCCCGCGGCGTCGCGGACGGTGACGCGCAGGGTGATCGGCGCCGACGGGTCGGCGCCCGTCGCGCCGGCGTGGACGACGGCGAGGTTCGTTCGGAAGCGCGCGCTCTCGACGAGTCCGACGATCCTCTTCGTCCTCTTCGCCCGCTCGACGAACGGGTCGATCGCCGTGAATCCGAGACCCGTCCCGTTCGACGCCGTCGTTCGCACCGAGGCGAACCCGCTCGCGAAGTCGCGGAACGCGATCCGCACCGGGCCGTAGTCGTCGGCCTCGACGGAGGCGGGAGAGAGCGCGCGGAAGTGACCGACGGCGTTCGGCCAGAGGACGCCGAGGCCGGAGGCGAGCTGGAGCGTCTCGGACACGACGTTCCCGGACTTCGCCGAGGTGAACGTCACGTCGGCCGTCGCCGCGGCTCCGGTCGTGTTCGTCAGCGCGAGCTCGGAGGTGAAGCGGGTCCCGATCCCGCCCGCATCGGTGATCACGGGGAGCGACAGGTTCGAGGCCCGCTCCGACGGCGTGGCCCGTACGAACGCGGCGTCCTGGTTCGCGTTCGAGACGACCGTGGCGTAGGCGTCGTAGGCCGTCGCGCCCGTCGAGAACGGGACGAAGACGACGGAGAACGTCTCGCCGGTGGCGCCCGCGAAGCCGGCGAGCGGGGCGTCGAGCTGCCTCCACTGGCCGGGCGGCACCTGAAACGTGGCCGTGCCGACGGCGGTCCCGGTGGCGTCGTCGAAGAAGTCGGCGGAAAGGTCGAGCGTCGCGCACGGCCCCTCGAGGCCGCAGAGGTTCGCGACCGCCACGTTCGTCCGGAACCCGGCGGTGTTCTTCAGGCCGTTCAGCGTCTTCCGGAAGACGCGCGCCTCGCGCGCCGCGTCGAGGGAGGTGAACCCGAGCCCGGTCGTCGAGCCGTCGGGGAAGCGGGTGTAGACGCGCGCCGCGAGGCTCCCGCTGCCGCTCCGGAACTCGGCCGCGAGCGTCCCGGCCACGGTCTCGCCCGGCGGGAGATGGGCCAGACCGAGATCGCGAAACGTCTCGACGACGTTCGGGAAGACGCGCGTCGTCCCGGCGGGGAGGTCGATCGCGAGCGCGTGGACCGCGGTCGACGTGGTCAGCGTGAGGAGGACGTCCCGCTCCGCGTCGAGGTTCGCCACCGTCACCTCGGTGAAGAAGTTCCGGGTCGGGTCGTCCGGCCGGACCTCGACGGCGACCGGGAGGACCTGTCGCGTCGTGAACGGCGCGCCGGCCGCGAGCGGCGTCCAGAGCTCGACCCCGTCCGTGGCGACGAGGAACGTGCCGGCCCCGGCCCAGAGGAGGGACCGGTACGCCTCGCCGCTCGTCGTGAAGAGCGCGCGGCCGGCATCGAGCGGCGCCTGAAGCGTCCGGGCCGTGGACGACGCCGTCGAGTCCGACCGGGTCGTCGTCACGGCGACGGCGGGTGCGGGCGTGCTCGCCGGTGTCCCGGCGTCCGCGGGGACGGAGGCCGCCACGGTGGCCGCCCCGCCCGCGAGGTCCGCGACGGCCCCCGAAAGGACGTGCGGACCGTACGACGCGGCGAGGGCGACGGTGCCTCCCGAGACCGCGAGCCCCGCCCAGTTCGAGACGGGGCGGACCTGGGGCCAGGCGGTCCGTTCGCCGGTCGACGGGCGGAAGCGGACGAGGCGGTCCCGCGCTCCGTCGACGCCCCAGAGCTCGGTGCCGCTCTCGTCGACGGTGAGGAGCGATCCGGGAGACGAGCCTGGACCCCAGCTCGCCAGGGCGCCGTCCCTCGTCATCGAGAGGAGGACGCCGCCCTCCGTCGCGAGCCAGAGCCGGCCGCCGGCGTCGAAACGTCCCGCGGCCTCGACGACGCCGGAGATCGTCCAGGTCTGGAGCGTCCCCCCGGAGAGCCGGGCGACCGTGTCCCTCCCGACGATCCAGGGGGAACCGTCCAGCAGGTCGAGCCGAAGCGATCGCGCGAGGAACGGCACTTCCGTCCGCGTCGCGCCGCCCGTCGCCGGGTCGAGCGTGTAGACGAGGGCCCTCTGTTCCGTTCCGAGCGGAACGAGGATGGTCGCCCGGCCACCCGCGGAGTGCCAGCGCACGGCGACCGGGAAGAACGACCGGGCCACCGGGTCGAGCGCCCACGTCGTCACGGTGCCGGACGGGTCGAGCCGATGGACGATCGGCTTCCAGCCTCCGGTCGGGTTGTCGTAGGCGGAGGAGGGAATCCAGAACGCCCCGTTCGCGCCCGCCTCGCGGTCGCCGGAGGACCCCTCGTTTCCCGCGACCGGGTAGAGGACGCTCCGGTAGGCGGCTCCCGACGCGACGGCCGGGTTCGAAAGCAGGAGCCAGGCCGCCGCCGCGGCGGCCGCGAGAGGTGCGTACTTCATGGAGGCCTCCGA
>JADHEF010000635.1_pt1 | contig 32618 bp, 31 predicted proteins | sample 8952391 | NCBI WGS metagenome assembly JADHEF01 (sample SAMN16124439, study PRJNA663245) | bioreactor sludge metagenome | isolation source: sludge (nitrite) | place: India:Bengaluru | collected 2019-02-28 | reverse complement strand
TCCTCTCCGCCCCAGCGGCATAAAGCATCGCTGTCCCGCAGCTGATTTTTTATGATATCCGCGGTTTTTTTAAGAACATCATCCCCGTTGATATGCCCGAAAGTGTCATTCACATTCTTGAAATAATCTATATCTATCATGATAAAAGAAACCGGGGCATGAAACCGCTCAGTTTCCTTAAGTGTCTGATCAAGTATTACATCAAATGCAAGCCTGTTTAAAAGGCCGGTCAGCTTGTCAGTCGAAGCCAGCTTTTCAATTTTCCTTTGATAGGATGATATGGAAACCCGCAAAAGAGAAAAGATGACAGCAGTAATCGCAATACAGATCGCCAGATTCATGATCAGAGTTCTTATGATAATCCTGGCAGCTTCCTGGTCAGTCTCTTCCACAAGCAGAAACCAGTTAAATTCACTTATGTAACGGGTATTAAGATAGTAAGTCCTGCCGCTTTTTTTGTAGGTGTATGTATCGCTGTTCCTGGAAGAGAGAATCCGGCCAGCCAGGCGGGAAAGCCCTTCCATATCATGGATATCATCCGGGTTTGACGCAGCTTCGGATGAACGGAGCATGATTTTCCCTTTTCGATCCACAAAAAAGATGTTCCGGTTGTATTTATGCTGATATTCATTGATGAGATTTATTACAGCGTTTACAGTGAGCCCTACCCCTGTGGCACCGATAAAATTCCTGTCGTAATCAAACACCTTGTAATTGATGAAAATTGTCATCGCGTCATTGTTCGCAAGATCAGGATCAATATTGATCTCATAATCCTTTTCCATTTTCCTGACCCTGTAGTACCAGATATCCCGTTCCTCATCAGGGTTGATCTTTTTGAGTATCCCATCGGCGTAGTAATAATTGTTTGTTACATTGGAAACAAAGAAACTCGTAAATGTGCCATATTTCTGCTTTATGGAATTGAGGTATTTGGTTATCTCTGCCGCAGGTTTCTCTCCATTCAATACCCAGTCGCGCAGGAATGTGTCGTTTGCCATCAGGGAACAGATAAATATCGGCTGCAGGAGGTCCCGCTGGATTTCAGAGTATATATTGTCGCTTGTAAGGGGGAGAGTATTAAGAGTTATCTCTTCACGAAGAGAGGAGCGTGACGTAAAATAGCTTGCAAAACTTGTCGCAAGAAACCCCGAAGCAAGCAGTAAGGTCACAACAAGCATGAGCCTGTTTTTTTTATCCAGCACTGCCACCCTCCTGTTTACTGATGTAAAAATCTGTCTCCATGTGATGTATATACATTTTTATATATTATGGTTTTTTAGTCAAGCTCCCGTCTCTGCCCGGTTGCTCAAAAGGAATTCCCTGAATTCCTCAGGTGTCACAGGTTTGGAGAAATAATAACCCTGAAGCATATCGCAGCCCAGTTCCTGAAGTATTTCCTTTTGCCTTAGTGTTTCCACCCCTTCCGCTACAGTTTTCAGGTTTAAATCCCGGGCAATATTGAGTATGGATTTAAGGAGCTTGCCTGACTGCGGATTGAATTCAATATCATCTATAAAGCTTTTGTCAATCTTAAGGCTGTCTATCGGCAGGTTTTTCAGATAGGAAAAGGAAGAATAGCCGGTTCCGAAATCATCAAGCGAAATATGGACTCCCATCTTCTTGAGTTCGTCAAATGTTGAAAAAACTTCGCTTGTGTTGTTAAGGAAGGCGCTCTCTGTTATTTCAAGCTCAAGGTTTTTTGTGTCGATCCCTGTTGAGAGAATTATCTTATCGACAGCGCCTATGATATCGTAATTTCTGAAGTGCCGTGCTGAAAGATTGATCGCCACTCTGAGATTGTCATTGTTCTCCCTGTTCCATTTTGCTGTCCAGCTGCCCGCAATTTCCATAAGCTTTTCAGTCATCGGGTAGATAAGATTGGTTTTTTCGGCTAATGGGAGAAATTCCGAGGGAGGAATCACCTTTTTATTCTTGCTGATCCATCTGGCAAGCGTTTCCATCCCCATCAGCTTGCCTGTCGCAGCCTCATACTTGCCCTGGAAATAGGCAGTTACAGCATCCCTGTCAATCGCTGCGCGCAGATCATTTTCAAGCTTGAGCCGCTGATACGCCTTGTTCTGCATGTTCCGGTTATATACAGAATACTGATTGCTTCCTTTCCTTTTGGCGTCATGGAGCGCTGTGTTGGCGTTTCTGATCAGGGTATTGGCGGTCAGTATTCCGTCAGGTTTAACTGAAACAAGCCCTATGGAAACTGTAAGGTATACCTCTTCCCCGTTTATAATAAAATAGTTTTTCACAGATGCAAGGATCCTCTCTAGGATTGTGTCTGCGACCGGATTGGCCGAATCGTTGTAAAAATAAAGAAGGAACTCGTCTGCGGAATACCTGCAGAACATCTTTACATCAGGCAGGGCCTGCTTGAGCCTTATGGAAAACTCAATCAGCAGGTTGTCGCCCAGGGAATGGCCGAAGGTATCATTGATATACTTGAAGTTATTTATATCTATATCCAGAAAAACAATCTCCCTGTCAGGGTTTTTCAGGTCATTGTCAAGGATTGTTATAAAGCTCTCCCGGTTTATAAGGTGTGTCAGCGGGTCAAAATTCATATACTGCTGGAGCTTTTCAGCGTTTTTCTGGTAATCAGTAATGTCCAGGATGCTGCCAATGATTTTTTCGTACCCCCCTTCGGAGTTTTTTATAATAGACACATTGATCCTGGCCAGAAAAAGGGAGCCGTCCTTTTTCCTGCTCCATATTTCACCTTCCCACCTGTTTTGGGATAAAACGCTTTTTTCAATCTCCCTGTATATCTGCCCGTCAGGGATGTTTGTCCTGAATTCAGCCTCGCAATGTCCAATAATATCGTCCCTGTCAAAACCTGTAATTTCAAGAAAGCTGTTGTTTACGAACTCGAATTCAGCCCTTCCGTTAAGCACATATACGCCTTCAAAGGAATTGTCAAAGACTACCTGCGCTATTTTCGTGAATTCCTCGCTCTTTTTCTGTTTCGTGATGTCCCTGAAAACAGCAATGGCTTTCTGCGACCCCAAATCTTCCGCAAGATAAAGCCGCATATCGCTTAAAAAAGGAGAGCCTTCCATGGTCCTGTGCGTCCATTCAAAAGAGGCGCTCCCTTCCTTAAAAAGCTTATTCAGGTTGGTAATCATCGCTGCTTTTGACTCAGCACCGTCTGCCTGGACAGAAGGACTGAGCTCAAAGATTGATTTTCCGACTATGTCCTTCGAACTGCCCCTGAAATACGCAGCGGCGGCGGCATTGGCATGAATGATCCGGTCTTTCACAAGGACAAACACGCCGTCGTTAATTGACTCTATTGTCTTTTCATATTGATCTTTTAGCCTGTGGGAAAAAGGGTTCTCAAGGTGATGATAAAAAAAAAGCAGAAAAGCAAGGTTTGTAAAATCAAACAGTGAATTTACAACAAAGACGTTATTGACCCACGCCAGGTCTCCGGCGCTCTTAAGGCCGTGAAAAAAAGAAAGGGCAAGATATATAACCTGAAGCAGCAGTATGGTTCCGAAAAAAATGAGTTTTCTGTCCATTTTTCGCGGTCTTGTAAAAAGAAAGAGGCTTTTTGCGATCAGTGTAATCATCAATACTGCCATAATAAAAAGGATTTTTCCCGCCATATCCAGGTTCTGCGCCGCGCAGCAGGCAATAATTGACAGAACAGCTAAAAAATTCACTATAAGTATTCCTGATACCCTTTTTTCCAGAAGTACCTGAAGGACAGTTCCCAAATATAAAATAAAGGATGCAGTGACCAGAAAGGTTATTGCTGTCATGGCAAAGCCGGGGCCGGTAATGTTTCTGAAAACTAAAAGAATCAGGGCCAGAGCGAATATTGTTCTTGTGAAAAAGCTTCCCATTTTCTCCGGGTTTCTGTTTCTCCTGTAACAGCAGAAATAAAACAGGGAAAGCAGGACATTCCCGGTAATATTCATCAGGACCGCGATGTTATTGACAATCATACAAGCTCCACTTCGACACACCATAACGACATGTAATTAATTTCATTTCATTAATTACTATAACTAATTGTTATTAATGTCATAACATTAATTATTTTATGTCATTGCCGTAATTAATCAACACTTTTTTTAAACTTTCTGACAAATAACGTTTTTATCCGCCAGAGCGCATGGATCATGCTTAGCTTCATTGTCATGCGCCTCTTCCGGCTTCAAGTCTGACCCGGCATTGTTGATTGCCTTGCCATACAAACAGGAATGGTGCCCCCGCAAATGGATGGCGGCATAATACGCCTGATAATGAGATTACAGTTAATATTGATTTCGTTTTTTAAATATCTTTATGAATTGCCTTGCGGATCAGTTTCTGAGCATAATCGCACAAATCCTCCCTCTGAAACAAGGCTTGAAAAGGCTTTTTTTAAAGGAGGAGCGCCATTTTTTTACGTGATACTTATCAGGCGCTCCCGGAAACAGAACCGCGACTCAAAACTGCCGCAACTTTTTCAGCAAGTCCGTTAACTGTAAACGGTTTCTGTATAAACTCTATACCCTCTTTCAGTATCCCCTGGCGTGATATAATATCATGCGTGTAGCCAGACATGAACAAGGCCCTGATTTCAGGATGGAATTCACGTATTTTTTCAAATACTTCGGGGCCTTTCATCACCGGCATTATCACATCGGAGATCAGCAAGTGTATGGGCCCCTTGGCCTCTTTTGCAATTGTTACCGCCTCTTCTGCGCTTGATGTCTCAATTATTGAATACCCCTGAGCAGATAGAATCTGACTTGCAAGCTTTAACACCCTTATGTCATCCTCTACAATCATTACAGACGCAGTACCCTTAATCAGGGTTTTTGGCTTTACTGTCTTATCCTTTTGCGAAGGGCTCTCGGAAGATATGGGCATATAAACCTTAAAGGTCGTTCCCCTGCCAGCCTCGCTGTATACCCAGATGTATCCCCCATGCTGTTTTATAATCCCGTAGGCTGTCGCAAGCCCCAGCCCTGTCCCCTTGCCGGTTTCTTTTGTTGTGAAAAAAGGCTCAAAAATATGCTCCATTATTTCAGTGCTCATGCCGCAGCCGGTATCGCTTACAGTCATCAGCGCATAACTTCCGGGGGCAATATCATGCTTTTTATCCATAAAGTTGTTGTCCAGGTCCACAAGCGCAGTTTCAATCACCAGCTTTCCGCCATTCGGCATGGCATCACGCGCGTTTACCGCGAGGTTCATTAAAACCTGCTCATATTGGGCCGTATCAACCTTTACCATAAGCTGAGAGGGGGAAAAAACCGTTGAAAGCTCAATGTCTTCGCGGAGAAGCCGCCTCATTAATTTCTCAAAACCCTTTATTATTTTGTTGATGTCAACAATCTGAGTATTCAGCACCTGTTTCCGGCTGAACGCAAGCAGCTGGCGCGTCAGCTCTGTAGCCTTTAAAGACGCCTGGTAAACAGCTTCAAGCGGATTATAGTGGGGATGCTGTTTTCCTATCTCTTCCATAACCATTTCCGTGTAATTCAGTATTACAGTGAGCAGGTTATTAAAGTCATGGGCAACCCCGCCCGCAAGCATTCCCACAGACTCCATCTTCTGCGCCTGGTAGAGCTGGATTTCCAGCTCTTTCCGTTTTTGCTCCATTTTTTTCCGTTCAGTTATATTAACATGGCTTCCAAGAAATCGGCGGTTTTTATCCTCTGTCTCAACAACCTTCCCGCGGGAAGAAAACCACCTGTATTCTCCGTCTTTGTGGAGGAGCCTGAACTCAATGTCATAGACAGGCCTCAGGCCAGAAATGTATTCGTTGACCGCCGCAAGCACACTTTCCCGCTCTTCTGGATGAAGCCGATTTTCCCATTCCTCACTCCTGTTTTGTATTTCATGGTCCTCATATCCCAGCTGTTTTTTCCATTCACTCGAAAACCATATCTCGCCTGTCTCAATGTTACAGTCCCAGAGCCCTATCCCTGAAGAGGCAAGCGCCATATTCAGCCTGCGGTTGCTGACGCTGAGAGAATCTTCCGCAATCTGCCTGGCCTTGACCTCGTTTTCCGCCTGGATCATTTTCTGCTCAAGTTTTCTTACCAGCCTCTCGTTATAGAGCTTAAGTACATCATCTTCCTGAAGCTGGCTGCTGTCTGACAGGGGCCTGCCAGGATTATATTTTTCTGCCAGCTCCTGGATAATCCCCAGCAGTTTTTCCGGCTCACACGGCTTCTGGATAAACATGTCAGCGCCTATCTTATGGGCGAATTCCTCATCCTGATAACCGGTATATGTGGCTGTGTATATGATAAAAAGCACATGGCTGTATTTCTCCTCAGCCCTTACCTTCCTGCACAGCTGGAAACCGTCCATTACCGGCATGAGAATGTCGCTGATTATCATCTGGAAATCGCCAGCTTCAAGCATTTCAAAAGCGGCCTGGCCGTTTTCCGCAGATTTTACCGAATGTCCGTTTCCCTTCAGAAGGCATTCAAGCAGATAGATATTATCTTCTTTGTCATCAGCGATAAGGATATTCATTATTTCCCCTTATTTTTCAGAATCAGAAGGCAGATAACGCACAATCTCGGATACAAATGTTTCCGGGTTGATTGGCTTTTCAATGTATCCGGTTGCCCCGGCAGAAAGTATTTTTTCGCGGTCGCCTGCCATCGCGTAAGAGGTAACCGCAATAATTGGCACGGAAGCGAGAGAAGGGATTTTCTTGAGCTCTGCCGCGACAGCATATCCGTCCATTTCCGGCAGCTGAATATCAAGGAGAATAGCCAGGGGCCTGTTTGCTTTCGCGAGATCTATCCCTTTTTTACCATTCTCAGCGCCAATAACGGTAAACCCGTTTTTTTCAAGCAGAAAGCGCATCATGTAAAAGTTCTGTTCATTGTCCTCAATGATTAAAAGCATATTACTCATGATTGTACACCTTTTTCACCGGGAAAGCTAATTGTAAAAGTGCTCCCCTCTCCTGGCTTGCTCCTGACGCTGATATCCCCGCCCATCATATTCAGAAGTTTCCTGCAGATTGAAAGCCCAAGCCCTGTTCCTTCATGCTTTCTGGAAAGCCCTGTATCAAGCTGATGAAACGGCTGAAAAAGCCCTTCAATATCTTCCTTTTTTATCCCGATACCTGAATCGGCAACTGAAAGAAGATATTTATCACCTTCCTTCCGGCAGGAGAGAGATATAAAACCCTGTTCAGTAAATTTTACCGCATTGTTCAGAAGGTTTAGAACTACCTGCTCAAGCCTTCTCTGGTCTGTCATTGATGTCCCGACATCCTCTCCTATCTCTGTCACAAGAGTGAGCCCTTTTTTCTCAGCCATCGGCATAACCATATTAAGAACCTTTTCAACAGATCCTTTTACATTAAAAGCTGAAACAGAAAGGGTTAACTGCCCCGCCTCTATTTTGGATATATCAAGCACATCGTTTATAAGATCAAGAAGATGGCGTGCGCTTCCCTGCACCATGGAAAGCTGCTTTCTCTGCTCATCATTGAGCGGCCCGGCAAGGTTCTGTAGAAGGATACCTGTAAAACCTATAATCGAATTAAGGGGAGTCCTGAGCTCATGCGACATTGTGGCAAGGAAAGCCGATTTTATCATGTCGGCAGCCTGCGCCTTTTCCATTGCTATTTTCAGCTCGGCAGTACGCTCGCCGACAAGCGATTCAAGCTGCTCTTCATGGTTTTTTACCTGACTGTAAAGCCTCGCGTTGGTAATTGTCAGCGCAATGGTCGAGCATAAATTATTGAGAAGGTCTGATGTCAGCTTGTCAATATTTATTTCCCTGTCTGAAAAAAGGGATAGTTTCCCGATCGTCTCATCGAGAACGACAAGCTGAAATGAAAGATCAAACCGCGATTTTTCATCCTCAGGGATATTAATAGCCGCGCTCCTGATAAACTCCCCGGCCCTTGAGTCTGCAAGGTATACTGCTCCGCTGTCAACTTTTGCAAGATTAATGGCGCCTTCCAGAAAGTTTTCAAGAATTGCCGTCAGGTCAAACTGTGTTGTTGTCCGGCGGAGCGTCCTGTCAAGAACAAGCATCTGCGCATTATGTCGCGACAATTCTTCCGTTCTGGATTTAACCTGATACTTAAGCAGATATGTCCCGGACAGGGTAAAAAAGAATAAAAGGATTACCAGAAATACCGCGAATTTAACCCAGCCGGGGAAAACAAATTTCACATCCTCTGAAATCCATTCCTTAAGCGAAAGGTAATATACAGACTGTGTGTCTTTTTTTAATTCTGCCAGATGACTGTCTATCACATCAAGCAGCTCTCCTCCGGAGCCTGCCGGGGCAGCGAAAAAAAGGCTTGATGGATTAATAATAACAGCTGTATCCTCAAGGCCATATTCTTCAGCATGGGTAAGCCCGTAAAAGCGGTTGGTGATCGCGGCATCTGCCTTGCCTCTTGAAACCATCTCAAAGCTGGAATTGTAATCCGGCAAAGGCATAAGAACAATATCAAGCCCCAACCCTTCTGTCAGATGCCTGAATGATTCTTCCTGAACTGATCTTTCAAGCACAACAACCCGTTTGCCGTCAAGATCAAGAATTGACTGAATACCGCTGCCGCGCCTGGCATAAACCTGAAACCAGGAAGAAAGCACAGGGACCTTGTGATAGCTGAATATCTTTTCCCGTTCAGCTGTATATGCCACATCCGGCATTAAGTCTATTTCCCCCTTTTCCAGCCGGTCAAGGCCCTCGCCCCAGGTGCCGGGGCGATAGTCAAGTTTCCAGTTTTCCTTTTCAGCAATGTATTCAAGTATATCAATGAATATCCCGGCAGGCTTTCCTTCACTGTCTGTAAAAACCTTGGGCTCGTTATCATAAAGCCCGATACGGACAGTCTTTTTATCGTCATCCTGCGCATACATGCCTGATGCATAAAACAACAGCAATAACCCACATGAAAATCTGTGAAACAGTTTTTTATGGAAATTCCGGGAATTAAGGTTTTCTTCATTTTTTAAATTTTAAAGCAGGTTCTGCAGGCTGGCAAGTTAAATAAAATTATTGCCAGGCCTTTAACACATAAAAATGATATCCATCCGGTTTAAAAACTGCCTCTGTTTTAGGGCTTGACTTGGGCTCATGATTTAAGCACACTTAAAACTTCCAGAGCTCCGGTTAATGGTGATTGTCCTGTTAACATTTTAAATAATTCATGGGGTACTGTCATGAATACCCCGGATATATTTTAATCAAGTCATTTCAAAAAGTAATTCAATTGGTTTTAAGTAATTTTATGAAGAAAAGAAATATCAGAAACCGCACCATAATAATATCCGCCTCTATCTATTTTGCCGGACTGATGGTAATCAATCTGGTGCACCTCAGGACAGAAACCTCGACTTTCAACAAGAGCCTGGTTGAGACATTTTTACCCTCAACAGCAGATTCCATTATATACACAATAAATGAAACGCACCGCAGGCATGCCAAGACAGCAGCCCTGATTGCCTCGGGGATTGATATGCGTGATTTCTATACAGGTAATAAGGAAGATCCCAAAAAAATCAGGAAATTTCTGGAAGCAAAACAGGATGTGCTTGATATAAAAAACACCGGGTTTGTATCTCTTCTGTCAGATACCTATTACGACAGCTGGGGAGAAGTTCTTGAGCTTGATTACTCAACAGAGCGGGACAAATGGGTTACTGATTTTCTTTCAAGCCCAGATAACTACAGATACAGCCTTTATGATTCTGAGGACAACAGCTATCTTTACTCCTTTTATCACGATTACAAAATAAAGGACAAAAGCGGAAATACTGTCGCGATATTCGGTATCGGCCTTTCGATGGAAGATATATACAGGCAGACAATAACAGCCTGGGGGCACAACAAGATATCATTTGTTGATCTGGACGGTAATTACAGACTTCCTCATGACAAGAAAGGTCGGAACCTCTTCAGCGAACTGCAAAACGGCGGAAAAGAATTCCGTAACCCATCAATTGAAAATTTAAGGGGAGGAAAAATACTTTACCACAGGGATAAAAACTCTGTACTCGTTTTTTTCGTGCGCTATATTCCGGAGATCAAGCGGGCTCTTGTCATTGAGCTTGATATAACAGCCTATTATAAAAGAATAGAAAAACAGTTTCTGGCAAGATTTCTGGCAGGAATAATTTTTTCTGTTTTTATAGCAGTCGGGAGTGTGTTTCTTGTTTACCTGTCGGACAGAAAGCTCTCATCAAGGGTATACACAGATGCGCTCACAAAAACCTACAACAGGAATTTTCTTGAGCATCTCCTTGCGAAGGAGCTAAAAGTCGTCAGGGAAAAGAATTGTCCCGTCTCTCTCATAGCGCTTGACATAGACCACTTCAAGGAAATCAACGACACACTGGGACATATCAAGGGGGACGCTGTCCTTAAAAATGTTGCAGTTGTAGCCAAAAAAATCATAAGGGACAAGGATTGCCTGATCCGGTGGGGCGGAGATGAATTCATTATAATCATCTATGCGGATATCGATCACGCGGTTTACATCAGCGAAAGAATCAGGAGGGCTGTCGAAAAAGAGGCAGCTGTTACAATCACAATCGGGACCACTGAATTCAGGGAAAATGAGTTATTTGACATGGCCCTCTCAAGGGCGGATTCCCTTCTTTACCGAGGTAAAAGCGAGGGAAGAAACCGCGTCGTGTGCGGATAAAAAGCACCTTTTCTTCATCGCCGATCAAGGCCAGCTCCGCCCCCAATTGCTTAGCGTTATCCGCCGCCCAACAGCTTATAAAAACTCTTGCGTTACAAGTCTATATTGACATCCCGTGCTCAAAAAGCGGCTGTAGCTTTTTAAGCTCTTTTCTGTCAGTTTCCATATTTTCAAGAATGCTGATTCCTGCAATCTTCCTGTTTTTTTTGATCATCTTTATAAGAGAATCAAGCCTTTTAATTGAAATCCCGCCTTTGGCAGGGCATTTAACATTCCTGAATTCCGAAGGATCAATCACATCAAGATCAATATGCACATAGGCATAATCCATATCGCTGTTTCGGCATATCTTTTTTTCAGCAGGCGCATTATTCAGGCATTCTTCAACCGTAAGCGTCTCAATACCTTTTTCAGATATATATGCGGCCTCGGGCGGGTCAAGATCCCGCACGCCTATCATCAGAACCTTATCAAACGGAATACTGTCTCTGGCCATATCGGATATTTCATTCTCTTCAATCCGTTCAAGGAGGAACCGCAGCGGCATGCCATGAAAATAGCCGCTTGGGGAACTCTGAGGCGAATTTATATCTCCGTGCGCATCAAACCAGAAAAGCTCCAGAGTGCCGTATAACTTCTTTAAATACGAAACCAGCGGCACTTCCACGCCGCAGCCGCCGCCGACGGTAAAGACAACTTCAGGAATGTTCTCTGCCAGCTTTTTCTTTACCTTCTCAAGCTGCTCAAGGATTATGCTGTATCCGTATATTCCCTTTTCCTTTTTTATCCCGGGCTGAGAGCTCACGCTGATCTGCTCAAAAGAAACACTTTCTTTCAGCATATCAAAAATGGCCTGCCCCCCGTAATAGAGTTCGTTTGAGAATCCGGAATCCTGCCACTGCGGAATAAAAAGGTTTAGCTTTTTCATTCTTTCTCCTCACAGAATTTTTTGCCAGTAGCCGACACTTACCCATTTCCCGAATTTAAAACCGACATCAACGAATTCCGCGGTCTTGCGGAATCCCATTTTTTCATGAAGCCCCTGGCTTTTCGCATTTGGCAGGGCAATACCTGCAATCATTGTGTGAATTCCTTTCTCTTTTAAAAAATCAATCAATGCCTTATATAATTCTGTTCCTGTTCCCTGCCCGTGGTATCCGTTTTTAACATATACAGTTGTTTCAGCGGAAAATCTGTAAGCCGATCTTTCTCTCCATTCCGTTGCGTAACAGTAACCCTCGATATCATTGTCTTTTTCGAAAACAAACCAGGCGAATTTGTTCCGGGCTTTTTTTACGCGCTCTTTCATTATAAAAGCTGTAACAGGTTCTTCCTCAAAAGTAATTACTGTATTTTGAATATAATAATTATAAATCCCGCATATCTTCTCAATATCAGTGTCTAAAGCTTCCCTGACCATATTTTTCTCCCTGCTGATTTTAACCTTTCTGTTTTCCGGCTTTACCGCCACCCCCGCCCGGTGAAAACATGCTTTTATAATTTCGCCGCAGCGTTTACCGCAAATTATTCATCGTCCGTTTATTCTGTGTAAAGAATATATTCTCCCTCAATTCTTTTAACTGCTCCCCCGCCAAAAATTATCCTGTCTGAACCTGATTCGTCTTTAACCCTCTGCAGCTTAACAATATTGTAATTTTTTATGTCACTGTTCTGCTCAATTATAGTTGTTTCCCTTTTCCACATTTTATTTCTGACAAGATAATACCCGAACGCGGAATTGCCTGATCCTGTGGCAGGATCTTCCAGATAGCCGAAAGTTGCGGCAAAAACCCTGACCCTGAAATCATTGTTACTGTCAGCGACCTCTCCGGTAAATACCTCAACAATATCTATACCGTTATCAAGGCAGAATTTTTTCAAGGTATTGATATCCGGAGTAATACCAACTATTTCTTCAAGTGTTTTTATTGGAAGGATAAGAGTTGAAAGTCCGGCATTGATAATCTGCACAGGAAGCTGTCTGTCAATAATCCCGGGGCTGATATTCATGCCCGCCGCTATTTCATCAATACCAGGTTTTACAGTCAGCTCTTTTGGGCCGGGCGACATGATAAATACGGCCTGATCGCTTTTAATCCTGTTCTCCACATTAAGCTCACCATCGTTTGTCACAATTTTTATCTGCTTCCTGTTCCCGGGCACTTCCCCGCTTGCAAATAATTCATACATCATCGCGATAGTCGCATGGCCGCAGAAATTCACTTCTCGTTCGGAAGAATAATATTTTACCCCGTATTTACCGTCTTCAATTTTATGAATATAACCAACCTCACTTACAAACCCTTTCAGCTCCCTTGCGATTTGCAGCATTTCTGCGTGAGAAATCCCGTTTAAAGACTCAAGCCATACAGTTCCGGCAGGATTGCCGCCTGATTCAGCGGTTGCGAATGCGTCTATTTTTTTAAAAAGATATTTTTTCATTTTTTTGTTCCCTTCCGGGTCAGAGGATAATGAATTATAAAATGGTGCAATACAGAATGTCCAGATAAAGCCGGGTAGTTATAATTTTTTCCCGGTGCAATTTTCTGTCCCGGCTGTTCTTTTCAAGTGACGCGCAGCTGCCCGATCAACCGCGCATCTTATAGCAGCTTTTAATATCAGTACTGCCTGAAACCTTCATCTTCGACAGCTTTTACCCGGGCTTTTCTCAGCACTGGTGAGGGTTTTATGTCCTTTTGCATTTTAATTTCCACAGCCTGCTCCCCGGTTTTTTCCCCAACCGTAAAAAAACCCATAGTTGCCTGCAGCTGTTCTGCCTGGGCATTCATCTCCTCCGCAGTCGAGGCCAGTTCTTCGGCAGCCGACGCGTTTTGTTGGGTTACCTGATCAAACTGCATCAGGGCCTTGTTTATCTCCTCGACTCCGCTGTTCTGCTCCTTGCTAGCCATATTGATCTCTTTCACAAGCTCCGCAGTCTTCTGGATGTCAGGAACAATCCGGGTAAGGAGAAGCCCGGCTGCTTCCGCTACCTTTACACTGCTGGTAGAAAGCCCTCCTATTTCAGCGGCCGCTTTCTGGCTCTTCTCTGCCAGTTTCCTGACTTCGGAAGCGACTACAGCGAACCCTTTCCCATGGTCCCCGGCCCTTGCTGCCTCAATAGCTGCGTTAAGCGCAAGAAGGTTGGTCTGCCGCGCTATTTCCTCGATTACGGATATTTTACCTGCTATCTCTTTCATGGCGTTTACAGTCTCTGTCACAGCCTTTCCGCCCTCCCTGGCGTCAGCTGCGGCCTTGGCTGCTATCGTTTCGGTCTGAAAAGCATTTTCCGTATTCTGTTTGATGTTTGCGCTCATCTGCTCCATTGAGCTTGACACTTCCTCGGCAGAGGCGGCCTGTTCCGTCGCTCCCTGCGAAAGACTCTGCGCCCCACCTGACAGCTGTCCGCTCCCCTGTGCCACGCTTACTGACGCACTGTTAACCTCTTCCACAATAGAAGAAAGAGATTCAGCCATATTTCTCATCGCGTCTGCGAGAATACCGATCTCATCTTTGCTGTTCACATCAATACGGGCAGTCAAATCACCTTTCGCTATCTTTGCTGCAAACTCAACACCTTTTTTCAGCGGATTTGTGATACTTCGTGAAAATGCAAGAAAAATCAGGAATGCTGCGATTGATGCTGCAATAGCTACAATCAGGATCGTATTTCTTATTTTAAGGACAGGCGCAAGAAACTCTTTGTTTGTGAGGGTAAGGCACACGCTCCAGCCTGTAACTGAAGAAGGGGCATAGGCGGCAGTCTTGATATCTCCCTCAAACAGGTAGTTATCAACACCTGATTCACCGTTTACCATTTTCTGTATGAATTCCTTAAGCCCGTCAATCTCGAGCCCTTTCAGGGTGAGAATATGTTTCTTTACCGGATGTGCTATGACTACTCCCTCCTTGTTGACTGCAAACGCGTACCCATTTTCCCCAATCTCCGCCTGCGCAACCATATCAGTCAGGTCATCTATTTTAAGTGCCTGTATCATCACACCTATGACCCGGCCTCCGGCATTCTTTATCGGCACAGCAATGGGGGCTACCGGAAGGCCGGTAAAAGTGCTTGCAACAACATTTATGGTATATGGAGTGCCTGAAAGCACATCCTTTACATACTGCCTGTTTGCAAGTGAAACACCCTTTTTGGCAGCAACAGCATCAGAAAAGATATTCCCGTTTATATCAACAGCGGAAAGCCCCTCAAACTTCTCTTTGAGCTCCTTGATATTCATCATGGACATAAGCTTTGCATCCGCAGCCGCTGTTTTTTCCTCAATCCCCAAGCTTCCCGCTGCCGCGGCTTCTGCAGCAGATACAATCTCGGGCGAACTGGCTGTGGCCATGACCGAGTGGATCTCTGATCTAATTACACTGTCAATCAATTGTGAGTATTCCTTCGCCCTGCTTGCCATCTGCTCCTGCATTGTCCCGGTTAACTCGTCAGATAACCTGGTAATCGAAAAATAGGAGACAGCCATTAGAGGCACCAGCATGATTACCGTACCCATGAAAATTATCTTTGGCCCAATTTTAATGTTATTCCACATTTCTGCACCCCTTGCCCCGAACAGTTTTATAATTCAGTGAGTAATACTACGCTTCGCCTTTTAACCAAAAAAGTTTCCACGAAATCATTAACAATCACTGTTACTTCTTGTATATACATTATAATCTACATATACAGATAAAACACTTTAAAAATTTATTAAATAATGGCTGTTTTTCTGCGGATTTTTTGTTTTTGTAATTAATTTTTTAAATTATTTCATGCGTGAAACTGCCGCGGCTGCAACGGCAATTTTTATGAGTTCTTTATTTTTGTATTAATGGACAAGCCTGATTTAGTATAAATTAAAAACGCAGTTTTAGATCATGGAAGAAGGGTGCTGCTGAGGGGAGGAAGGGTAAATATTTCTTTTCTTATTTTGTTTAAAAGCTCTTCCTTCCTCTTAAGATTATAATAACCGGCCGTCTTGTATGCTCCAAAGATATTTGAGCTGTGCAGTGTTAATGTTACCGCACCAAGAATACCTGTATAAATGTAAGAGCCGTTATTGTCAGATTCATAAAGATAAACCCCGCAGGTAGCCAGCGCAAAAACACCCACAGTGACAAACGCCTGCAGACTGTCAAACCAGTGGCCGCAATATAGCTGCCCCAGCCCCGGAACAACAGAAGACAGGCATGCAGAGGCTAAAGGACTGCGGGTAGGCAGAGCGTCTCCCTCCCTGGCTGTATTTCCGGAAAATAAAGAAACCGTTTTTACGCTGCTTTCCCCCGCAGCATCTGCCGCAGACAAAAAATCTTTTTCAGCCTTTTCCCAGTTACCTGTTTCTGCGTAGACAAGTCCCCTGTAAAGAAGTGGCAGTGCAGCATCAGCCCCGCTGGAAGAAACTGCCTCATTAAAATACAATAGTGCATTGGGGAATAGTTTTATACCGTAATAATTTAACCCCAGTGCTGTTAATAACCAGCTCCTTTCCTCCCGGGAACCCCTTCCCTGATTTTCTATCCTGAAAAGCTCTGCCAGCGAGCTTTCATATTTCTGGCTCCTCCAGTAGGCATCCGCGATTCTGGCTGAACAATACCAGTCTGTCTCAGGAAGCGGGCTTGAAAACCTTATCCTTTTATACTCTGTTACCGCCCTGAAATAATCATTTTCTTTAAAAAGATAATCTGCAAAAGCGGTGTTCTCATCCGCAAAAAGGCTGTGCAGCAAAAAAGCAAAAATAAAAACCAGTAATATTTTTTTATTGTCTGGGTGCAAGAAAATAGTCATCATCAAGTTTATACACTCCGTCAGAACGTTTCACCAAAGAATAATTAAAATAAGCAGATTTGTTTTCTCGGTACAGGTACCTGTCTATAAAAGCAAAAAGGCCCAGAGGGAAACCATGATTTTCAAGCGCTTTAATGAGAAAAGATGAGCAGCTTGTTTTAAAAGGACACCTGTGAATTGTTTTCTCAGACTGCCCGGCTTGATAAAGCCTGAGTGCTCTGTCAAGAATACTTTCAGCAAGGCTGCAGCTGCTTTCCGGCTGCCGCAGGTAGGCTACTGCCGGGCTTTTTATATCTTCGGCTTCCCAGGCAGATTCAAATCCTGAACATATTTCCGGATTAAATACTAAAACAATGACAAAGGCTGCTATGTATTTTTTCATAAAATACCGGATAAAAGCCGGTTTTTTGAACCGGCTTTTTCAGCATGACAAGTCATGATTTTATCATTGGCACAGAAAGCGACCTGATCTCTCCATCCTCGTCACGAGTAAAATAAACAATAACAGGCCCGTCAGCTGTCTCAACCATAGCTGTTTTAAGCGTTATGTTAATTTTATCTGGTTCAAGTTTCCAGACAGCCCCTGTCAGAAAATCAACAACCCCCCCGGAATTCCGCCGAAACAGAGATTCCCGACAAGCCAGCCGTTAAAATTTTTTGTAATCAGAATCTTCTGGTCAAGAAAGCCTGGCATTGAAACAACAACTGAATATTCGTACTTTCTCGGAAGCGTTATTTCCGAAGGATTACCGTTATAGTACTCCTTGCCGTTATCCGCCGTTATAACAACATGGGCGTCGCCAGGCGCTGCTGTTACCTTTACTTTCTGCTTCGGGCTGCTGATGATTGATGCGCACCCGGTGAAAATCATGATAACCATTACTACTGAAATAATCTTTTTCATAACAAACTGTTTCTCCTTTTTTTCCCGCTAAACACAAGATTAAAAATAGAAACCGGTAAATTTTCTCCGTGATTCAGTTAATCCGTTTATTTTTGTATTCTGGAAGCTTTTTTGAAAAAAATATTACAGGAAGCGGCTTTTCATCTGATTTTGTTTTTTACATAATCGTTTTAACAATGGTTATTATTGACTCTACCCTTTTTTCTTAAGCCCAAGGGTTTGGATTTCTCAGGCAATCCTGTCAGGTTCAATATTCTTTCCGCTTTGTTTTACAAGGACCTTTGCCTTCCATTTCCCTGTTGAGAAATAAAACCAGGATAAAAGTGCCCCGGCAACCCAGGCGACAGGGATCCCCCACCATATTCCGTCAGTACCCATTCTGCCTGAAAGGAACACAGATACAGGTATCCTTATAAGCCATAGCGACAAAAGTGTTATAAACATCGGTATTAATGTGTCTCCTGCTCCGCGGAGCGCCCCGTTGAAAATAAACATCACCATAAAAGCAAGGTAAAATCCTCCTGTAATGACAAGATAATTCCTGCCAATGGAGATTACTGCCTCATCATTTGTGAAAAGGCGGAGCAGCGAAGCGCTGAAAACTATTACAATCACAGAAATGGTTACAGCAATGCATCCGGACATAAAAAGGGCTGTTTTTATTGCCCCTCTTACCCTGTCATGCCTTCCTGCGCCAATATTCTGCCCGACAAATGTGGACATCGCCATTGAAAGGTTCATTGCCGGCATCATGGCAAAAGAATCAATCCTTCCCGCCGCAGTAAACGCGGCAAGCACTTCTGTCCCGAAAAGATTTACTATCCTTGTCAGGGCCATCATCCCGGCAGCGACAAACATCTGCTGTATTCCGGTAGGAAGGCCAATCCTGATGCTGTTCATGAATATTTCCCTGTCAAACCGTAGTTTCAGATAATCTACTTTAAAAAGGGGATTAATCCTTTGCAGATATACAACACCCCCAAGAAAGGAAAAACCATGGGATATCACTGTCGCTACAGCAGCGCCCCTGATTCCCCATTTAAAAACCACTACAAACAAAAGATCCAGCAGAACATTTATAAAAGCGGAAAAGATCAAAAGGTATAACGGTGTCTTTGAATCTCCCAGGCCCCGCAGGATAGCACTTATCGAGTTATAACCAAAAAGAAAAAACACCCCGCTGAAAATAACTCTGATATAGACTCTGGCGTTATCAAATATTTCTGCCGGGGTTTTGAGAAGCCGAAGGATTTGATCACCAAGAAGAAGACCTGCCGCAGTAACAGCAACTGCTGTCACCGCAAGAAAAATGTACGCAGTCTCAATGCATTTTTTGACATTCTCATGATTTTTGGCGCCATAATTCTGGGAGATCATTACTGTTACACCCATAGTCGCCCCCATTATCAACGCAACAAGCAGAAACATTACAGGGAAAGCTGCCCCGACTGCGGCAAGCGCTTCCTTGCCAAGGAATTTCCCCACAATGACAGAGTCAACCACATTGTAAAGCTGCTGGAAAACACTTCCAATAAACATCGGGATTGTAAAAGTGAGGATCAGTTTCGCGGTCCCGCCCTTTGTCATGTCAATCATATATTCTGGTACTCTCTTCCTTCTTTTGGTGTCCGGAAATCGTTTAAATAAATATTTTTACAATCCTTAAAAAAGATTCTAAGATTATTCCCCGGCAATTGCACTCGTACAGTAATTATTATACCGGTCATATTACAGATATCTTACCCCACCAAGCGTACCTTGAAAACCTTTAGACAAAGTTATGGGTTTTTTAAGGTTTTACATAAAGATAATGACTTAATAACTTATCAGTCATAAAAAATCTCTTTCTTTATTTCAGAAGTTGCCCTGTTTTTAATGTTTTGATATTCAATTTCCCGGGAATTGATTTATAATAACACAAATGTATGCTATTTCATTTATAGCAGCAATCGGAGCGTTTCAGGGAACTGTAATCCTCCTGTCGATCCTTTTAAGATTCAGGCACCGGAAAAATCTGCCACTTGCCTTATTGCTGACTGTTTTTTCACTGCGGCTTGTTACCATTCCGACGTGGAGAGAACATATCCTGCTTTCATACCCGTGGATATATCCCATGACAGCGCCGCTCCCTTTTCTCTTTGGTCCCTTCCTGTGGTGGTATATCAGGGAACTGGTCAGCGACAAACTAAACACACCAAAACCTCTTTTTACGCACTTTTTACCATACATATTTGAAGTCCTCGCCATATCTTTTACCCTTATAACCAAGAATAGCAAAGAATATGGGCAATTTATTCATGATGTCTTCTCGGGGAATCCTCCCGTCTGGCTGCCAGTCCGCAACAGCCTGAAAATCGTTTTAAACATAATTTATCTGGCCATATCAGGACATATCGCATTCAGCAAAAAAACAGCCCGGGTTTCCGAAGCGAAGCGCCTTTGGCTAAGGCTCCTGGTAATAATCCCCTCTGTGGTACTGATTTCATTCTCTTCTGTTGCTGTATTACCTTCAGTAACAGAAAGGCTCTCAAGGGAAGCTGCGACCCCTTTTTTCATTTTGTCTGTCACAATGCTTTTGCTTATCTATGGGATCTCATTCCTTTTGCTGATATCGCCTGACATAGCTGTATGGGAAACAAAACATGACGAAGGGCAAACAAACCAGTTGTGTTCCGATATTGAGTGTAAATATCTTCTGGACAAGGTTGAAAAACGCTTCTCTGAAGGAGCTTATCAAAATCCTGATCTTACGCTTTTGGATCTTGCAACAGAATTTAACGTCAATCCAAACCGGCTCTCTTACGCGATCAACCATTGCCTGAATATCAGCTTCAGGACTCTCCTTAATGCAAGGCGTCTGGATTACTTTTTTTCGAGAATTGAACAGAACGCTTTCCGGAAGCATTCCATACTGGAACTTGCGTTTGAGGCAGGCTTTCCCTCAAAGAGCACCTTTAACAGGGTTTTCAAGGAAAAAACAGGAATCCCCCCGTCCGAGTATGTCAGGCAGTCAGAAATATCATAATTCCCGCCATTATTGCGTTTAATTTGTTGCCTCCCCCTCAGAAGTATCATGCAAAACAGATTATTAGTCCCATTATGCACAATGGGACGACTGGGCAGTCAGAACCCAATACGCTGATAATATAACTTCTTTTTTTGACTGAAGTTATCAATATTCAGGAGGATTTTTATGAAAAAATTAAATTTTTTGGTTCTATTAATCGTTATTGTTTCTTTTGCCTTTTTTTCTTCCTGCGACAGTGACGACTCGGGAAGCGATGGAAGCGAGGCAAAGTCTCTGGGGAACTCTCTTGTATTTACTGGCAATGTCACTCAGACGTTCAATACATCAACAGCTACTATATCAGGATATACAAACCCTACTGGCCTTGATTACAGGCTGCTTGATGAAACAGACAATACTGTTTATGCGACAGACACAAATGGAAATGACGATGTAGACGTTAATTTTAATTACACCGGAACAACCCACCTTACTCATTTATACAGCCCCTCGGGAGGGGGGATTACATCTAGCAACTCATCGGCGCAGATCACAACAGCTGTAATCGATGTTGAAACAACAAGTGATGACATTAATAACGGAGAATTTTCTTCTTCTGGGGCTAAATGGTATTATTACATGTACTCTTCGGCAGAAACAACGCTTGATGGGACATATATAGACGGGGATGAAAATCATGTCTATGAAGAAGTCACAGTATTTGAGGGATGGAATGAATTGGTATGTGAAACATCAGACGGTGAAACCTTTAAATATTACGGGGGTACCATTTCCAGTCCAAAATGGACATACATGGATAATTAAGGTGGTTAATCCGCGCTTTTAATCTCACAAACCCCCGGCACACTGATAGCAGCGGGGGTTTTTACTTCACCGGTTCAAACCTGTACTTCTGCCCGCCGATGGAGGCCTGGTACATAAGCCCGCCCTTTGCCATGGTAAATACGGCCATTCCTTTATAGTATTTAATTTCTGCCTGTTTTTTGTCAGTGTTCGCTGTTTTTCCCTCGGAACCTATGCTTGCGCCCGCCCCGACAGTAATCGCTACAGCTTCCGCCTGGGCGCCGAACTCAAAATTTCCGGCGGTAAACTCTTCATACGCTCTTTTATCTTCAAAAAAAATAAGCTGGCTGTATGCCTGCCCGCCTGCCTGAAAACCTATGCTGAGCTGGGTCATGCTCACTTCGCCTGTCATTTTCCCTTTTCTGTAAACGCGCCCCTTGCCGTGCGCCCCTCCAATGCCCAGTCCCCCTTTACCTATAGTGGGAAAAACCGCATAGGCATATGCTGTTTTGCTGAATTTCTTCACTACATCTGACCTTGAAAATTCATACATCGTTTTTTCATCTTCTTCCGCGTCAGACTCTGCATACGCAGGCGGCAAAAACAAAAAAAGTGCTACCAAAAGCAGCATTGAAATTTTTAATCTCATCATTTAAAACTCCTGACAGATATAATCTCCATATCATGGTTATTTGATTAAGGGCACCTCTAAAAGCTCAATATATTTTCACTTAAAAAATTATCTCTTTGCGCCATAAGAGGGCAGGTATCTTGCATACCCCGTCGGGATCTGGCGAACAGAACCGAAGGGATAGAGGTTCCCTTAAATTATTCCATTAAGCTTACTGTGCTGAAATCTGTTCTATTATCACCATAATAGCTGTCTGTTGTGATCATTTCAACACTTGTCCGGCTTCTGGGAATAAAAAACGGGCGGTTCCAATGGTGCCACACACCAGAAAACCTTGATACTCTTGATTTGAGGGAAAAAGATTTTAAACCTGTAAAGTTATACAATATAAGGGAATCTGCCCGAAAGAGGACTTGAACCTCCATGCCGCAACCGGCACCAGAACCTGAATCTGGCGTGTCTACCAATTTCACCATCCGGGCTGACTACTGTGAAATATATAAAACCCCAACGATACTGTCAAGAACCTCATATGAATTCATACACCAGTAAAGGAGAAGAAAAAAACATTTCACATTGCCAAACAGGGAATAAATTGCTAGTTTTAAAAAGGGAAAAGGGGATTGATTTGGGGCTTAAAATATTATACATAAGCGAAATAACAGGTAAGGCCGGGATTTTCTGCGTAAAAAAACTTCTTCCTGATATCAAGAAGGAACTTGACGTGGATTTTACTATTGCAGCATGCGAAGGAACAACCGGCGGGTTCGGAATAGGAAAGACTCACGCCGGGTATCTGAAAAAACTAGGAATTGACGTGCTTACAGCAGGCGAAAAGGTTTTCTTCAAAAAGGACATGGTTGAATACATTCCAAAAGCCCCCTTTATCCTCCGCCCTGCCAATTACCCGTCGGGAGTTCCGGGCCGCGGCTGGAAGGTTTACCAGGCCGGGGAGCATAAAGTAGGGGTAGTAACGCTTCTGGGCAATTCCGGCTTTACAAGAACGCACCTCAGTAATCCCTTTTCCTATCTCCCGGAACTTGCGGAAAAAATCAAAAAAGAAACAAACATAATAATATTTGATTTTCATGCGGCAACCACTGCTGAAAAAAAAGCCATGGAATATCATGCGGACGGAAAAGTGTCAGCGGTAATAGGCAGTCATACAAAGGTAATGACAGCTGATGAGCAGATCCTCCCGGGCGGCACTGCAGCAATAACAGACGCGGGCAGGACCGGAAGCCAGAATTCTGTGGGAGGTCTTGATCCCGAAATTGAGATTAAAAAATTCATCTCGCAAATACCTGAAAGGTCCAGGGATTTCTGGGAGAACCTTGAGCTGCAGGGAATACTGGTAGAAATTGACAATGAAACAGGCAAAGCCATAAAAATCGAAAGAATAAAAAGGCAATGCACCGCGGAGAAAGAAGAATGTACGAACGAGGAATTGTAACATCAGTTGAGAAAAATATCGTAACCATAAAATGCGGCAAGCCTGATCAGTGCAAGGCGTGTTCCTCTTCGTTCTGCAACATCAGCTCAAAAAATTTTCTGGCGCTCAACCGTAATGGACTGGATATCAGGGAGGGGGATACTGTTGAAGTATATATCTCTCCGGCCAAAACCATTGGGTTCAGTTTCATGGTGCTGATTTTTCCCCTTTTAATGTTTATCACAGGATACTATCTTACGGGAAGCATTTTCCACACATCATCCGATGGATTAAAAGCACTGGGCGGCATCGCTGGGCTTGTATGCGGTTTTGGCTTAAGTTTTCTATACAATATCATAAAAAAAAATCAGAACCTCCCTGTAGTAACAGAAAAACTCTGAAACAGGGGCTTCTGATTTCTTCCTTCCATAATAACCAAAAATAGCAAAAAAGTTCCGTTTACCTGCGCAGGTCAAAAAGCGCTCTCAAACTGTCCTGTCCTGAGCAATACCAGGGTGCAGGCCTCAAGATAGGGAATGGAGGCCTTTTTAAGCGCACTCTTCAACTCTTCCGACTCTGTCCCGGGGTTCAGAACAACCCGGTCCGGTTTCAGTCTGACAATATCATCAATCAACGGGGTAATTCTCGCCGGCCCCACATAAACTGTCAGTGTATAAACCTTTTCATTTATGCTTCCAAGCTCTTTCACAACCTTGAACCCTTCTATGGATTCCAGCTGCGGATGAACAGGTATTACGTTATAATTGTTCTCTGAAAGCATTTTAAGCGCCTTATATGAATATCTTTCGGGATTATCGCTTGCGCCCAAAACTACCACATTTTTGCCTGACATTATCATAAACCTCCAAGATTTTTTTCAAGAAAACTTTTTACTTTCTCCCTGGGCAGAGACCCTGTAAAACTGTCGGCCTTTTTCCCTTCCTTAAAAAGGACAACTGTCGGTATGCTCATGACATTATACCTTGCAGCTACCTCTGCATCCTTGTCGACATTAATCTTGTAGCATTTTACCTTTCCGCTCAGTTCGTCCGCAAGAGAATCAAGCACAGGCCCGAACATTTTGCACGGCATGCACCAGTCAGCATAGAAATCAACAAGTGCTGTTTCCTTTCCATCAATTACCCTTGCGTCAAATTTTGTTATATCAAGTATTTCAGCTCCCACTTTTCTGCTCCTTTAATTATTATTTTTTCAGTCATACCCTGTATATCTTTCCTCAGCTGCCTTGCAAGCCTGGAAACATGGTACAACAGTAAAGCTGCATGAATGAATATATATGTTAAGTTTAATAATAATAAATCGAACAGTCAATTTTAATAAAACTTTTTGCCGTTTATTGCTTCATCTCTTTTCTTCATGATATTATAAAATATGTTTAATATTAATTTCATAATGCATCTATTTCAAAAAGAGTTTATACTCAGAATGCTTTTGCTTGCGCTTCTTTATTCCCTTGTACCTCTTTCAGAAACATTTCTCCTTCTTCATCTGGGGGGAATTTTCGGTAATTATATTGTTCTTGCTGTTGCAGCAACAACAGGGCTGATTGGCCTTCTGATAGCCTTCCGTGAAGTGGAAATCATTATTTCTGTAATCAAGGAAAAAATGAAGGAAGGAGTTTATCCCGGAAAGGAATTCATAAGTCTTGCCGGAATTCTAACAGGAGGGCTTCTCCTTCTTACTCCCGGATTTATTACAGATACGCTTGGTTTTCTTCTGTTCCTGCCTGTTTTCAGAAACTGCGTGGGAAAATTCATAATATCAAAAATGGGAAACAGCTTTAAGAACATTTACGAGTACTTAAAGCTATATGAAATTGAATAACCTCTTTTATAATTTTCTCAGCCTGTAATATAGCAGAACAAAAAAATACCCGATATAAATAAATATATTAAACAGCCGAAGAGGATTTCTTAATGCTTTTCCCGCCTTTTCAGCAAACCTTGCCCCGCTGGTTCTGGCCGGCCGCGCCCTTTTCCCTGCAAAAATATCAAAGCTGTTTCCTATCCAGAGCGATATCCCGGGGTTAAACATGGAGTTGTTCCTCGTGACCCAGTGCCTTTTTCCTGTAAGTCCATCGCCTGCGAGAACAAGCGCAGGAGCTGATTTCTTTATGGCAGTAACCACATTTTTTTCAATTTCCCTTGGGAAAAAACCTGCACACCTGCCGACGATTGTAAGCCCCGGAAATGAGGACTTTATGTTTGATTCTGTAATCTGGAGAACAGATCTTTTGCCGCCAACAAGATAAACAGACTTTCCATGGTTCTCAATTACTCCAAGCAGCTTTATTACAAAATCAAAGGGAAAATAAAGCTCTGGAACGTGCTCCCTTTTCAGAAATTTCGCTCCGCTTTTTATGCTTGCGGAAATGGGGAGAACAAGGCTTGCCCTTTCAATATTTGACCGCAGCTCGGTGCGGAATTTCGCCATCATTATGTCACGCAGCGAAACAAGCATGATGTGGTGGCTTTTTTTGTCTGCAAGCATTTCCTTTACCGCAGCCTCAAGATCCCAGGATGAAAAGGCATCAACCGGAATTCCTGCTATATCAATCCTTTTTCTGTACTTTTTTAGTTCAGAGTCCATTTGTTTTTCTCCAGAAGTATGGTTTTTACTGCAGCAATGGAATATATGGCAGCTGTTTCCGCCCTTAGAACATTTTTTCCAAGATACGCCGGAGTAAAGTTATTATCCCTAAGATACTTTATTTCGTTTTCTGACAATCCGCCCTCGGGGCCGATTATTATGTTAATCCTTTCCGTAACTGGAAAAAGATACTGGTGCAGAGATTTATTTTCAATAGATTCCTGGTGAAAAAAAAGCGAAAAAGCCTTTTTTCCCCCTCTTCCGCAAAGAAAAGGCACCTGCGCAAGCGGAACAGGCATCAGGACTTCGGGGAAAACAGCGCTGCCTGACTGCTGCATTGCCTCCCTGCAGATTTTGTTCCACCGTTCAATACGGTCCTGCCAGTTTTTTTCTTCAATTTTCACAACCGCAAACTCGCTTTCAACAGGAATTACGGCACTGACTCCGGCCTCTGTTGCCTGCCTGATAACAAGGTCCATTTTTTTCCCTTTAAGGAGGCATTGATAGAGACAGATTTCAGGAATATTTTCGTTTTTTTCTTTCTCCGGCTGTTTTTTTCCTTTTAGCTCAAGAACAGCGTTCTTTCCTTCAAATCCCTTAATCACCGCGTCCCAGACGTTGCCCGACCTGTCAGACGCGGTAAAAACATCTCCCTCGCGGTACCTGCGCACGTTCCTGAGATAGTGAGTATCTTTTTTATCAAGGAGAATCTCTTTTTCCGTATCAATAAAATCCGGCAATAAAAACTGTTTCATAAATATGGGCTGTTTTAAATCAGGCTGATTATAACTGAACGGCTTCTGGGGCCGTCATATTCGCAAAGATAAATACCCTGCCAGGTTCCGAGAAGAAGCTTTCCGCCGCTTACGGGAACTGTGACACTGCTGCCTGTCAGAAGCGCCTTGATATGAGCGGCGGAATTACCTTCCCCGTGACTGTAGCTGTCGTCAAAAGGGACTCTCTTTTCCAGGTAACAGAGGATATCCCTTGCAACATCAGGGTCCGCCGCTTCATTTACCGTGATTCCCGCCGTTGTATGGGGAACAAAGACGCTGCATAACCCTTCTGCGAAATTTTCAGAAACAATTACCCTTTTTACAGCAGTTGTAATGTCTGTAAAACTGCACCGAGTCAGCGTCTTTACATTTATCCGGTTTACTGTCATTTAATGGCGTATTCCCCGTTTTTCAGGATATTCACAGCTTCCTGCAGGGCTATATCAAACTCAAGATCATAAACCGGCGGCTCATTGTCATTTTTAGTAAGCTCGTTTCTTACTATTTTTCTTATAAGCCTTTCTTTTAAGACAATCCCGTCATTTTTCAGCTGTTTTATGAAGCTTTCAATATCCTTTTCGCCCGGATTTGGCTTGCTTTTTACAAACTCCTGTATCAGGAATTTTTCTACTATCTTTTTATAGGATTCAGTTTCCTCGTCAGTAAGCTCCTCTTCCTTTACTATCCTGTCAGGAGCAATCCCGATTTTGTCTATGTTCTCACCTGACGGTGTGTAATACCTTGACATTGTCAGCTTGAAACCGCTGTCACCGATAGATCTGACCTGCTGAACCGATCCCTTGCCGAATGTCTGTTCCCCGACAAGAAGCCCTCTCTTGTTGTCCTTTAGAGCGCCGGCAAGTATTTCCGAAGCAGAAGCAGATCCCTTGTCAATCAGGAGGATAACAGGGACTTCGGGAGGGACAATTGTTTTACGGCTTGATCTGTAAACCCTGTTTTCCGAGGGGATCTTTGATCTTGTGCTTACAACAACCTCGCCAGCAAGAAAATAATCCGCTATATCAGTAACGGAAGAAAGAAGCCCTCCCGGATTTCCCCGAAGGTCTATAATGAGGGATTTATACCCTTTTTCGCTGAAATTCTCGAGTCCTTTCCTGACATCCTCAGGAGTCATTGGGGTAAACTGTATTATGCGAAGGTATGCTGTATCTTTTCCGATCATGTCCATTTTAACGGTAGGGACAACAATATCCTCCCGCACAATATCAACCGGAAAAACAATGTCCTCGCCCCGGAGAATTGTGATGTTTACTTTTGTCCCGGGTTCTCCCCTAAGCATTTTAAGAACTTCATCAAGCGTCATGTTTTCAGTTGATTTGTCGCCTATTTTTATAATGTAATCACCGGCTGAAATTCCAAGCCTGTATGCCGGAGTCCCCTCTATCGGGGCGACAACACGCACAAAAGGAAGATGTTTTGAGTCAAAGCTTGTATCTCCGTAATATTTACTGATATACATTCCAACTCCGCCGAATTTACCTGTTGTTGTGTCAGAAAGGTCATCCATATCGCTGGCAGTCAGAAAAACGGAATAGGGATCGCCAAGGCTTTCAAACATCCCTTTCATGGCGCCTTCATAGAGTTTTTTTGTATCCACGTCATCCACGTAGTAATTCTGTATGAATTTCATCACCTGCTGCAGTACCGCGACATACTCGGCCTGCTCATCATTTCCGGCTGTCTGGGCAGAAACAAATGGAGATATCGTAAAAAATATAAAAATTACTGCCATGCAGAAACTGATACCAACCCAGAGATACTTTTCTTTCCTGATTTCTGAAAACATCTTTCGCCTCTGATTAAAATAATCTATTTATGCATATAGTTTGTCAAGAAGAATAAAAATATATAACTCCTTATTGACCTGACTCTTCGCTGCCCGTAAACTGATTCAAATGAGAAAATTTTTTCTTGCAGGATTTTTGTGGGAATTGCTCCGTTTTTCATTCCTTGTTTTTTCAGCCCAGAAAAAAACAGGCAGTGAAATGATTTTATGGCTCGCGTCCCAGCAGCTTGTTTTGTTTTATCTTTACTTTTTTTTATGGTACAATACAGCCAGATACTGCCATTACATGAAAGCGGCAGCGGCGGGAAAATTTTTAGGAATATCGGCCGGTGTTTTTTATCTGGCAGGGCTCTTTATCAGAAAGGCGCATGCTGCAAGCATAGTCTTTACTGTCAATATTATTCTCGTCGACGCAGTTGTGCTGTTTTTTTTGCTTTTTCTGATAAAGCGATATTTCGATATCACATTAAAGGAATAACATGCAGGTAATACCAATAGCCAGCGGTAAAGGCGGCGTAGGAAAAACCCTGGTTTCTGCAAATCTGGCCATAGCACTCGGGCAGGCGGGGAAAAAGGTTATTCTCGCTGATATGGATCTCGGCGGATCAAATCTGCACGTTGTACTGGGAATGACAGGGCTGAAAGGAGGGATCGGAAGCTTCATAAACAATCCCGGGACCTCTTTTAATTCGATAATTTACAAGACTGACTATAAAAATCTTTATTTCATTCCTGGTGATTCTGAAATCCCTGGCATGGCAAACCTTAAAACATCTCAGAAGAGAAAGCTTCTGAAAAATCTTTTCTCACTTGAATGCGATTACCTTATCATGGACCTGGGAGCAGGAACGAATTACAATACAATTGATTTTTTTCTCGCGTCAGGGCAGGGAATAATTGTTACAATGCCCGCCCTTACAGCGACACTTAACGCCTATATTTTCATAAAGCACTCTATTTTCAGGGTGATGGATACCTCGTTCAGAAGAAAAACAATTGCGAGAGCACACATTGACAAACTGAGGGAAGACAGCGCAGCAATTCAGAAGGTTTATATACCGAAATTCCTGGAGCTGATAAAGCAGGAAGACCCTGAAAGCTATGCGCGTTTTATGGAAAAAATCAAAAACTTTTCACCTCTTCTCATAATGAACATGATTGAGGACCCGCGGCAGGCGGCCATAGCAGGAAAACTCCGTAAATCGTGCCGGGAATACCTGGGCCTTGATCTCGAACACCTTGGCGTAATATACCGGGACGAGCTGCAGACAGTAGCGCTTAATTCAAGACTGCCTATTCTTGTGTATAAACCCCAGTCAGTCCTCTCCCAGGCAGTTTACAGGATCGCGGACAAGCTGCAGATGGACTTCAGGCATGATACAACACCTGATGAAGATTATTTTGATGAATCTTACTCAAACGCAGAAATCGAGGCGCAGTCAGATTTTTCCACGAAAATCCAGTCCATGGAAGAACTCCTTCACAGCGGCGCACTCTCTTCAACAGATATGATTGATATCATTAAGACCCAGCAGATGGAAATAAACGAGATTAAAAAGGAAAACACACTGCTGAAATCAAAAATTCTGCGGGCAGCCCAGGCAGGTTACGAATTTTAATACCGGAGTCAATATGCTTTCTTTTATTAATTATCCGACATGGCTGAACCCTGAGATAATTCCAGGCCTTCCCTTCAGATGGTACGGCATCATGTACATGGTTGCCTTCCTTATTTCATATATGCTTTTCAGAAAACAGATAAGGGAAAAAAGTCTCGAAATAACTGATGACAACATTACCAACCTTTTTTTCTGGGCAATTCTGGGAGTCCTTATCGGCGGCCGGGTCTTTTCAACCCTTTTTTATGACCAGAGCGGAAAATACTGGCAGAACCCGCTGCTTATCTTCTGGCCGTTCGACAGTAATTTTAACTTTACAGGGCTCCAGGGGATGTCATATCACGGCGGCCTGCTCGGAGTAATTACCGCGGTAGTTCTTTACTGCAAAAAAAAGAAACTTAACACCCTGGAAATCGGAGACATGCTTGTGGCAGCGGCTCCTCTGGGTTATACCTTCGGAAGGCTTGGAAATTTCATCAACGGCGAACTTTTCGGAAGGGTAACAGCAGCTCCCTGGGGAATAGTTTTTCCGCATGCACCATCATTCCCGCTCAAGGAAGGCTGGGTTCTTGAAACAGCGCTCAAATCAGGAATAGATATCTCTCTTTTCGGACCATATATTAATCTCCCCCGCCATCCAAGCCAGCTATATGAAGCTCTCTTTGAGGGAGTTTTCCTGTGGGTTTTTCTATGGTTCTTTTTAAGAAAAAAGAAACTTCCTGACGGGACACTGATCGGAGCATATGTTGCGGGTTACGGTATTGTAAGGTTTTTTATTGAGTATTTCAGGGAGCCTGATCAGGATATCGGCTTCATCCTGAACCTTTCCGGAAGACCTGGCCCCATTTACAGGTTTGATTCCATGCTGAACTTTTCCATGGGACAGGGATTATGCCTTTTAATGATTGCCGGAGGGCTTCTGTTTATCCGTTATCTGAAAATCAGTGAAAAATCAAAAACCGAGGCTGAAGAAAAAAGGGAAGCGATACTTAAAAAAGGGCTTAAGGATTTAAAAAGGAAAAAATAAGGCTTCACATAAAAAAGCTGAAATTCTGCCCTTCTTTTATCATGAAGCCTTTTAACCCTGCCGGCAGAAAAACACCGGCATTCTCGTTTTTTAAGCAATTACTTATTTTCTGTAGTCAGAATCCTCAAGTATCCGGCCTGTTTCATCGATCTTTTTTATTGAATACCTGTACAGTATCCCTTTAGGGTCAAAAAATTTCTTGATTACTGTTCTTTCCATATCGTTATATTCATAGGTTTTATAGTTTTTAAGTGATCCGTCTGCGCGGAATTCTTTTTCCCTGGTCTTTTTCCCCGCAGCATCAAGCTCGTAGATCTCGTAGTCATCAAGATTGTGCTTTGAGTTGTAAATCAGTTTCTTGATTACAAAACCTGCTTCATTGTATTCATATACATTTGTATAAGCCTCTCCAATCCCTTTTTCAAAGAGAACAACCTCTCTTTCCAGCTGTCCCTTTGCGTTATATTCATAGACAACCCGGTTATAGGCAGCAAAACCGGAAGGGATATCCTTGCCGCTGATATCCGGGAACTCTGTTTGTGTAACAACAGGTGAAGTAGAAAGACAGCCTGACAACAAAGCTGCTGCGAAAAAAGCCATAAAAAAAGTCTGTTTTGGTTTTAAAAGTTTCATGCCCTATTTTATTATATTTATTTATTTTTCTCAACCGTTTCCGGAAAAGCGCAGGTACCAGGCTCCAAAAACACGGGCCTGTCCAGGCATATTCCCCCAAGCCGCCCTTCCCTTATCTCCGTGAGTATTATTCCCGAAACCTTTTCGACATCAACCCTGCCGCCGGAAACAAGACAGCCCCGTTTTTTTCCTATCAGGAGAAGAAGCTCATCCGGAGGCAGTTTCTCAACATCAGAATTATCAATCCCATAACGAGAAGCCAGCCTGCCGGGATAAAGCTCCTTGAGAAGAGCAAGCGCTTTCAGTGCTATATCATCCCTGTAAAGTATGCTGTCTTTAATACTGCCGAGAATGGCAAGCTTTTCACCAGCAAGCTGATCCTCAAATTTATGCCAAAGCACTCCAGGGGTATCAATGAGATGGAGTTTGTCCGAAATTTTAACCTTTTTAAGATCCCGGGTAACTCCCGGCTTATTGCTTACTTCCTGCTTCTTTTTACCCGCGACAGTGTTCAGTATTGCGGATTTTCCAGCATTTGGAACCCCTATTATCATGGCACGGATAGCTCTTTTACCAAGCCATGCGCAGTCCCTGCACAGGAAACGGCACTTTTCCACAATCCCGGATATGTTCTTTCCGGTAAAAGCTGAAACCTGGATAACCTCGCTATTCCCGTTTTCTTTCCGGAAATACATTTCCCAATCCTTCAGGACAGAACTGTCCGCAAGGTCTGCCTTGTTAAGTACAACAAGGAGAGGTTTGTTTTCGACTATCTTTTCAATCATGGGATTACGGCTTGAGTATGGAATTCTCGCGTCAAGAATCTCAAGAACAACGTCAGATTTGTTTATGTTTTCCTTAATTTCCCTTATTGTCCTGGCCATGTGGCCGGGAAACCATTGTATTGCCATTAAAACCCCGATTTATGTTTCATG
>JADHEF010000634.1_pt1 | contig 32623 bp, 29 predicted proteins | sample 8952391 | NCBI WGS metagenome assembly JADHEF01 (sample SAMN16124439, study PRJNA663245) | bioreactor sludge metagenome | isolation source: sludge (nitrite) | place: India:Bengaluru | collected 2019-02-28 | reverse complement strand
TTAAAAGCCAATAAAATCGAATACAGCATTCATGAATATGAACATGATGCCAATGCCAAAAGTTTCGGGTTAGAAGCTGCTGAAAAATTAGGGCTTTCGGTGGAAGAAGTCTTTAAAACTTTATTAGTCACGGATGATAAACAGTATTTTGTTGCCATATTGCCGGTACATCATCAGTTAAATCTGAAAAAAGTAGCCCAGGCTGTGGGATGTAAAAAACTCCAGATGGCAGATCCTAAACATGCAGAACGTTTGACCGGTTATCTGGTTGGCGGAATTAGTCCCATTGGCCAAAAGAAACGTTTAAAAACAGTGATTTGTAGTAGTGCAAATCGACTTGAAAAAATGTATGTAAGCGGTGGAAAAAGGGGACTTGATATTGGATTAAAACCGGCTGATCTTGCCAAAGTGCTCAATGCACAGTTCGTCGATGTGCTGGATACATAAAATCAAAGTACGATGATCACCTAAATTCATAGAACCTGAAGTAATAAATTTAAAATAGCTGCATATTTTTTGGTCGGAAATAACAGTAAATCATTTTATACGTTTGTATATTAGATAAGTTAAAACACAGCCTGGCTGTGTACACAACAAGGAATGAAAACAAAAATATAAATTATTATGCGGAGCATAATGGATGAAAATTCAAAATAAAAAATGGCCACGGTTCTGTCTGACATTATCTGCGATGGCGATGCTATCTGCGTTGCCAAGTGTACAGGCCGCTTCTGCGCCTTCAGCTGTACCTGCCAATTCACAGCAGGTTTTCTTTGTCGGAAATAATTGGGATGGCACGGTAACCGTGATTCGTCCATCGGGTGATTTTGGCAAAATTGGCGTCATTAACATGATTCCTGATCGTAAAGAGCGCCTTAAAGAAATTCACCTGAATCCAATCAAACTGATTGCTTATACTTATATTCAGGCCACAGCCGGTGAAGGCAATGACCAGCTGGTGGATGATATGTACTCGACACCAGATGGACAGTCAGTCGTTGCATCACGCCCAAGTTTCGCCGATGTGGTATCAATTAATATCAAAACCGGCAAGATTAACTGGCGGACGTCAGTCGAAGGTTTCCGTGCCGACCATATGGCGGTATCACCAGATGGACAACGGGTTGCTGTTTCTGCATCTTCAGGGAATGTGGTGCATGTACTGGATATCCATACCGGTAAAGAGTTGGGCCGTTTCAGCACTGGCGATAAACCGCATGAAAACATTTACTTCGATGGCGGCAACAAGATCCTGAACTCTGCCATCGGCAATGTTGAAACCTCGATGGATGCACAGTGGCAAGACTTTACTAAAGGTAAGCGTTTTATCACTATCGCAGATGCCAATACGCATCAGGTGCTAAGAAAAATCGATTTCAGGCCTGCATTGGATGCATTTGGTCGAAAAGATTTGTCCAACTCAGTACGACCAATGGTATTTAGTAAGGATGAAACCAAACTGTATGCCCAGGTTTCATTTTTTAATGGGCTGATTGAGTACGATCTGAATCAGAACAAGATTAGCCGGATCGGACAGCTGCCTGGCAGTGACAGTATTCCGAAAGACCGGACAAAATGGGTGAATGATTCGCGTCATCATGGCCTATCAATCAGTGCTGATGGTGAAAAGCTCTGTGTCGCCGGTACCATGGATAACTATGCTACGATTGTAGATCGCAAAACACTGACAGCCGGGAAACTGATTTCTGCAGGTAAACCTTATTGGGCAACGCGAAGCCCGGATGGTCGTAGCTGTGTAATTTCAGAAAGTGAAACAGATGTAGTCACAGTGATTGATTTTGCCACAGGCAATAAAGTGCTGAGTGTACCGGTAGGAAATCATCCACAACGCGTCCGGATTGGATATGCACCAGCAGACTGGTCAACGCCGTAGTCAATCGTCGATGAGCGAAAAAGACAGCTTTTTGATAAAGGCTGTCTTCTTTAGCTGAGGACATAAAAATGAATGATAAAACAATTCTGTTCTATGTAATGCTCGGATTGCTATTGTTTGGGACTTTAGCCGGTATTGGCTATCAGGTACGACAAGAAATCTATCGGACGAATTTTACTGATCAGACCCATTCTGATCCGGTCCTGCCAGTTGAAAAATCGGCAAGCTATATATCTGTTAACTCTCCTGAGAATAGTCAAACTACGAAGAAGAAACAGAACGATACGGTTGCAAAGCAAAGCGAATTATCAAAGCAACAAGAACAGTTATATCTGGACTTTACTCACATCATTAACGCTTTAAGTGAGGGACAACGACCCGATCCTCAACAAGTCAGTTTGTTGATCACTCAGCAGCAAAAACTGGTAGAGGCCCAACTGGTGAGCAAGGCCGAAGCGAAAGCACAAATTGATTTTCTGATTAAGGTTCTGCCTGAAATGGATCATGAATTGCATCGGGCATTGCGAGTATTAGAACAAACTCGAATTTGAAAAATTAGATCCAGATGCATCTTTCATTATTCTAAGCCTAAAAATTGCTCTCATAAAAAAGCCCAAAATATGATTTGGGCCTTTAAATACATACTTTAAAAAGCTAAGTATCTTTATAAACAGTTCGCAGGCTTGGGTACACCAGCCAAACGGCTTAAGTGACGGGCCACCAGACCAGTATTAAACTTTTCTTGAAGCATGGCATTATTGATATCGGCACTGACAGTTTTCATTAAAAATTTAATCAGTGGTCGTGTTGCTGGTGAATGACCAAACTGCTGATAGAACTGACGTACCGCTTGCAGAATTTCAAAATGCCAAGGAGTTAAGCTCAGTTCCAGACTATCGGCCAGCACTTGAGCGACTTCTTCATTCCAGATGGTATAATCAACCAGATGGCCATCTTGATCCAATTCTAAATTCATATCTAACTCATTTATTATTTCATTGAAATGCAGCGATTAAACTCGAGGCAAAGATCTGCAAAATCCGCATAATTCAAAAGCTTTATCTGATCAGGCAAAGGCTGTACTAATAACTCCGCATCATTTTTCAGTATGTGAATTTTCGGCAAGCTTTGAAGAAATGAATGCTCTAGCAGCAAAACCGCTTCACCCATCAGCACGACCTGATCACCCATTGTATAAGTTTGAGCCAGTTGCTCTAGGATCTGCGCTGTTGCCGAATAGCTGGATTGGATCAGATAAAGTGTGTGATTTGACATTTTTATATCCTTGTTCCTTACCAATACAGCACATGATCAAAGCTTTGAATAAATTCAGAATTAAGCTCAATAAATTCGATTTCTTGTTCGCTCTGTGCCACAAATGAGGAATGCTGGTTTTTTTTCTCAATCAGAATCGGAGTGAGATCATAAAACTCGAAACTGTCGACCATATTTGATGCCAGTTTGAATGCATGATGCACCTGGTCAAATTGCAGGTCTGAATGCAGCAAACTGAGGGCAGCACTTTGTAGCAGGACTTTAACTTCTGCGCCAAAAGTTGCCAGGACCATCGTAGCCGATAGGCTTTCATGCACCTGCAGACTGGTCAGATTGGCTTGGGTTAATATAACAAGTACAGATTTCACACAAGATTCCTTGGAAAAGCAACACATTCTAAAAAATGAAACATCTAGAATTGAATGAGACGTTGTGAGGACTGAACAGCATCGGCAAGTTCACCTAAACCGACCAATTCAAAGGCATCTGCCAGATTATGCTGCTGAATATTGTGACGTCGAGCATTGTCCAGATCTGTAATTCCACGTGCCAATGCTGCACTTACACAGACCGGGAGGCGAATCTGTAGCGCTTGCCATGCATGTGTAAGATGACGTTGATCGTCGGGTACCCATTGCAGTGCATTTGCGACCGATACGCCGTCCTGATAGAAGAATACACGGAATGCTTCCTGTTTATCTTGCAAGGCCTGAGCCAAACCCAGGGCATGCCAGGCATAAATGGAAGTCGGTGCGGAGGTAACAAGAATTAAGGTGCTCATCGAAATTCACTACAGGCTTGATCAATAGCAACAGATTGATCTTGGCTTCATCAGAAAGTAGGTAGTATAAATGATTTTAGTGACGGGTGGATTAGGCTTTTTAGGCTCACATATTGCTTTAAGTCTGTTAGCACAAGGACTAGAGGTCATTGTGGTCGATAATTTGGCCAATGCTAACTTACAGACTCTGGAGCGCCTCGAATTTATTTCTGGTATGTATGTACCTTTTATCAAAATTGATATTCGCAATACGCCAGCATTGAACAAAGTCTTTGAGCAGCATTCGATTCAGGCTGTGGTGCATACCGCAAGTTTTAAATCACTGGAAGAATCAGTATTAAAACCACTTGAATATTATAATGATAATGTTAGCTGTATTATGAGTCTCATGCGTGCCATGCAGCGTACCGGCGTGCGTCATCTGGTACATTTATCCAGTCTGGCGGTATATGGACAATCTGGTGCAGACTTAAGCGAAGATCTGCCTTTTAACTTCACTTATCCGAATCCCTATATCAAATCGCAACAAATGGTTGAGGAAATTATCCGGGATACTGCCAAAACTGATAATGAATGGCGGATTGCGATCCTACGTCTGTCCAATATCGCCGGTGCCTTTGAACACGGTGTGCTGGGGGAAGCAGTGCCACCTTTACCGAAAAATATTGTGCCTTTGGCGATGCAGGTCGCTGCACAACAACGTGAATATCTGGAATTACGCCGTCAGGCCCATACTGCGGATGGCACAGTAGAACGCAGTTTTCTGCATGTCGCAGATTGTTGTGATGCGGTGATCAAATCCTTGCAATGGTTGTCGCAACAGCAGGAATTAAAATGTGAAGCCTTTAATATCGCCGGTGAATTGATTTCCATACAGGATTTGCTAGATCAACTGGCTGAAGTCACCCAGTCTGCAATCAAAACCATGGATGCTTTGCCATATCCACATGCTGAAATGGATCAATTGGGTGCGAACATTGAAAAGGCGCGAAATATCCTGCATTGGCAACCTCAGCGATCACTCACAAAGATGTTGGAGGATGAATGGTTGTTTTATCAGAATATGCTCAGGGGGCAGTAAGTAAGAGTACTTAGCTCATATTTGATAATAATTATCATTTACATGGTTACTGTAATGGATTACTTTAAATAAATAGATTAAATCATGGATATAGAAATTCCTAAGATCAGTAACAGGCAAGAATAATTGAGGTTGAACATGCAAACACGTATTGAACATGACACGATGGGAGAAGTGGCTGTACCGAGCGAGGCTTTATGGGGCGCTCAGACTCAGCGTAGCTTGCAAAATTTCAAAATTGGAAATGAGCGTTTGCCACGGCCAATGATTCGTGCCATGGGACTCGTCAAAAAAGCTGCGGCCTTAACCAATGCCGAGCTGAACCAGATTCCCCAAGAACTGTCACACTACATTGTGGATGCTGCAGATGAAGTCATCAGCGGGAAATGGGACAGTCAATTTCCACTGGTGGTCTGGCAAACGGGTTCAGGTACACAAAGTAATATGAACTGTAATGAGGTGATTGCCAATATTGCCAACCAGAAACTGGGTAATCATTTAGGTGCGCAAAAACCGGTTCATCCGAATGATCATGTCAATCGTGCCCAATCTACCAATGATTCATTTCCGACTGCGATTCATGTAGCTGCGAGCTTGCAGATCAATGAACTCTTAATTCCGGCAGTCACACGTTTACGCGATACTTTATATGCCAAATCTCAGGATTTTGCCGATATTGTAAAAATTGGCCGGACACATCTGCAAGATGCTACGCCGTTAACGTTGGGTCAGGAATTTAGCGGTTATGTCTCTCAGTTGGATCATGGGCTTCTTCGGCTAGAACAGGCTTTGGTCGGACTGTACGAACTGCCCTTGGGCGGGACAGCCGTCGGTACAGGGTTGAACGCTCATCCTGATTATGCCGTTGAAGTAGCTAAAACTCTTGGATATTTAACTGGTTTGCCATTTGTAACTGCACCAAACAAGTTTGAGGCTTTGGCAGGCCGTGATGCTGCGGTATTCGCGTCTGGCGCATTAAAGACTTTAGCAGTTAGCCTGAATAAGATTGCCAATGATATTCGCTGGCTGGCCAGCGGGCCACGTTGTGGTTTTGGTGAATTGCGTATACCTGAAAATGAACCGGGTTCTAGCATCATGCCCGGTAAGGTGAACCCGACACAAAGTGAAGCGATGACGATGGTAGTCGCACAAGTTCTAGGAAATGACACTACCATTAACGTGGCAGGTGCATCAGGTAACTTTGAACTGAATGTGTTTATGCCGGTGATCGCCTATAACTTGCTGCAATCTATCCAGCTTTTAGGCGATGCCTGTAACAGTTTCAATGATCACTGCGCCGTAGGTATTGAGCCGAACCGTGACAAGATTGATCATTTCTTGCATGACTCTTTAATGCTGGTCACTGCATTAAACCCGGTAATTGGTTATGAGAATGCAGCCAAGGTTGCCAAAACAGCCTATAAGGAAGGCAAAACCTTAAAACAGGTGGCTGTCGAACTGGGTTTAGTTACCGCTGAACAGTTTGATGAAGTGGTGCGTCCTGAGCAAATGGTCTCACCGAATGTCAAATAAGGGCTGTAGCGCTTTTATTTTCAATCTTTCCGCCTGTTTTATCATGGAATAGTCAGCAGTGGTTTTTATCTCAGGCAGAGTTGCGTACAATAGTGCTAGATGAGATTAGCCACTGATGATTGTTTTATGCTTGATATTTATTTAACAGATGTTCAAAGAAAGGTGCAATTCAAGGATTATCCAGGTGAGCATCCTGTTAAATTTATTCTGAATTTTAAAAAGATTTTTCCGAGTGTCATGGAACTTCTTTTACCTGTGCTTCCGGATAATGAAAATCTGGAAGAAATGTCTTGGGAATCGACCAGCGATGATTTTGAGACTTTCCAGATGTTTTTAACCGGATGGGGCATTATCGAACTGCGTTTAAAAGCGATTACCCAGTTTAGAGATAAAGCATTTGCGGATCGTCTGGTTAAACAAGCCCAACAGAAACGCAAAGACTATCAAAAGCAGCAGACTAAACTGACTACAGTTGAACTGGATTATCTGTTTATGCACGAGATGCATGCTCTGATTGATGCAGAACTGGTGGAACTCGGTGAGAAATTCTATTTACCGATTTTACGTGAGCTCTGGAAGACTAAAGTATCTGCTCAGGTGCTGAACGCGAAGTTTTAAATCGGTTTTTTAGCTTTTAATTATAAAATTAATCCTCCAATTTTGGGGGATTAATTTTTATCTGCAAGATGAGATTTATTTCATGATGTGCTCTCTCTTAGAATAGCCTAAGCAAGATTAAATTTGGTGATTGAAGGTCTTTATTCTTAAAATTTTGATCAATAATAGCGCATGTTGAACCATTGTTTAGCGTCAGGCACTCGCATAGGGCAGTAGTTTTAACGATTGTTCAAAAAATAGATGAAAATGATCATTTTTAGCTAAAAAATATATAAAAATATCAATTAAATAGCCTAGTAATTGAGTCCATTATTTTTTAAGGTATATAGGCTTTATCTCACGTTAAAGCAAAAGCTCCATTGATTAGCTATCCTTCATAAAAATAACTGAAGGTTCAAATTTTCCCGAAGATATATCCCAGGATTTTCAAAAATGTCGAATCAGTTTTTAGATTTAATTACTAAACGCCGTACTATTTATGCCATTGCCAAGAATGTTGAACAATCTCCTGAACATCTAACTGATTTGATTCAGACTGCAATTAAGCAGAGCCCATCTTCTTTCAATTCTCAGTCTTCACGCGCCGTCATTTTATTCAATTCGGAACATGAAAAGTTCTGGGGCTTCGTCGCAGATAAATTAAAAAGCTATGCCAAAGATGAAGAAAGCGCTGCAAGAACCACAGCAAAAATGGCAAGTTTTGCGGCAGGGCTAGGCACTGTTTTATTTTTTGAAGATCAAACAGTTATAGAAGGCTTACAGGAACAATTCCCATCTTATGCTGATAACTTTCCAATCTGGGCAGAGCATTCGACTGCGATCGCGCAATTTGCAACGTGGACAGCATTGCATACAGAAGGTCTGGGCGCATCATTGCAGCACTACAATCCGATCGTGGATGAACAGGTACATGCGGAATGGGACATTCCATCGAACTGGAAGTTGCGTGCACAGTTGGTCTTTGGTTCGATAGAAGGCGAGCCACGTGCCAAAGATTATCTGGCGGATGAAGAGCGCTTTAAAGTCTTCCAATAAGCTGAGATCCATATCTGCGCTTAACACGGTTTAAGGGCAGATATTTTTTAGATCTCGACGAAATCCCAATCAGCTTCATTAAAATTAAGTTAAAATAGCGCGCTAATGAATGATGAGTAAGACCGAATGTCGAAAAACACGCAAAACCTGTCACCGTTACAAGAACTGATCGCAGAGCAAAAGCTACTTTGTGAAGAAGTAGGCTCGGCTTATGTTGAAGTCACGGGGGATGATGTTGTTGCGGTGGCCGTACATACCTTAAAACAGGATCCGATTGTCGGCATCCGTAAAAAGCCTGAAACAGATGAAAATATCAGCTGGTACATTTATGGCGGAGAGCCTTCAAGTGAAGAGGCTTTTGAAACCATGACAGTACGTGAATTACAGGACATCGCACCAGAAGTTTTACCGTATCTGGCTCTGGAAACAGGTTTTCGTTTCATGATTGATGCCGATGATTATGAAGATGTCTGGAAAGAAGAAATTTAAATGCTAAAAAAATCATCTTTCATTTGTGCTGGATTATTATTAGGACTGAGTAGCGTGGTCTTCGCACAGCGGCTTTCACAAAGTGCCTATGACGAGTTTATTTCAGCACAGACTAAAATCGTGAATGAAACCAAATACATTTTAGATGAAGATGATCAAAAGGCAGATGCACAAACTCAACGTCAGGCTTTCTGCAAACGACTGAAAGCCTATCAGGATATTCAAAAGGTGTCCGAAGAAAACAGCAGTCTGGATATGGCGCCCACGATGGCTATGATTGCCAAAAACTTTCTTGAGCGGCAGGATCAAAGTTTGACTCAATCTGGAATGACTACAAACGTATTTTGTAAAAATAGGGATGTAGAATAAATTATAAAATACTTTTCATTCTCGAACGTTTTTCGCAGTAGACTAAAAATAAATAAGTCTGTTTTACAATCAAATTTTATAGATATTAAAACCTGAAAGACCATCTCCCGAATATCATTTAATAAAGAAAATGTTAAGTTAATTTAAATTTATTTTGATGTGAATACCTCATATCCCGGGGATATATCAGCGGTAGTCAAATATATTGATAAGAATAAATGAATAATCTGGATTTTTATAATTTTCTGAAAATGTCTTATATACGTGATGTAATTTCTTGAACAGGATAATTTAAGTAGGATAGCGTGATTGCACGTTTATATTTAAGCTAATAACTTGAACATCCTAAGATATTAAAATAGCCTAAGCAATACATAATTTTAACAACTTTATCAAGAAAGGGAGAGAGGGGAAATTTATAATGTTGATGTTTACTACCTGTAACTCATTTGGACTTAAGACGTATTATTCTAAACAGAATCAAGTGGATTAATAAGCTACTTATGAATAGTCATTTTTTGATAAATAATAAGCAATGAATAATTAAAAACAATATTTTCAAAATTACCTCAGTCTATTTGGGTAGTAACAGCGAGTTAGTTTAAGAAACACTCTGACCTAAAAGTGGTTTACATGTTATTAAATCCCAGTTTTAAGATTTTCATTAATTTTATTTAGTCTGCACCACAACTCAACCATCTTCTTTCATATTTATAGATAGCCAAATATCCATCCAGATCTAAAATCGTAATTTTAAATACTTATGATTCGTTTATGAATTATTTAGCCTAAGCAAAATATATCCCCATAAAATAGCCTAAGCAGGATTTTATATTTAAAAATTTCGCAATTGATTAATTCCAAATATAAACCCACTATAAACACTTAAACAAAGAAATCATGGAATTCTCAAATGATCCTAAATTATCAACTTCAACACCACGAAACGTCAGTACTATCTCCAATGGTCTTCATTCATGGTTTATTCGGTAGTTTAAGTAATTTAGGCGTACTAGCTCGATATTTTTCTGAGCAAAGAACCGTGCTTCAAATTGATGTACGCAATCATGGTCTTTCTGGTCATAGTTCAGACTTAAATTATCAGTTCATGGCGGAAGATGTCCTAGAAACTTTATCAAGTTTAAATATTCAAAAGTTCATAGTAATAGGGCATTCTATGGGCGGAAAAATTGCTATGAAATTGGCTGATTTAGCCCGAGTACAAACTGAAAAGTTGGTCGTTCTTGATATTACACCAATCCAATATCATGAGAGTCATCATAATGAGATTTTTAAAGCTTTATTTGCGGTGCAACAAGCAAATGTTGCTTCACGACTTGAGGCAGCAAAAATTATGCGTGAATACATTCATGAAGAAATGGTAATTCAGTTTCTATTAAAATCCTTTAATAAAGGGCAATGGCTCTTTAATGTTCAAGCTTTATTTGATCATTATCCAGATATTATGGCTTGGGAAAAGGTCGAAAAAGTTAATCAGCCAGCTTTATTTCTTCGTGGCGGTAATTCTTTTTATATCTCAAAACCTGAACATTTTGCGGCAATCAATGAACAATTTTCTCAGGCGAAAATTGAATGCATTGAAAATACAGGACATTGGCTGCATGGTGAAAAGCCAGATGAAGTGATCCAGCACATGAGAGCCTTTTTGAATTGATTTACGATTTCACACTCAAGGCTGAAATGTTTGAGTCTGTAATTGTCCTTCATGAATGAGTTGATGAGCCATTTCAGCTGTTTTCTTTAAACCGGGCATACGATATTCAGTATGCCCAAAATCTTTAATGGATTTCCAGCGACCGCCCCAGGTTAAACCCACCGATTCTGCAATCTGGCCATACAGTTCATAACCACGCATGCCCCATGGATCACGTTCACTAATCACTACCTTACCATTTCGCTTAAAGGCAATATCTGCAGCCAGCCCAAACTGATGATAACTTTGAAAGCCTTTGGCCTTGGTAATATTGCTGTTGGTCGCCAAAGAGTTTTGCCTTTCCGGACTTCGATAACCTTCGAGTAAAACCAGCTCATAACCATGCTGTTCGCGCATAATTTTAAAAACCATCAGTAAGCGCTGTTTAAATCGCGGATTCATCTTATGCCATTTACGGTCTGCTGTGCTGATATTTGGATTTATATGAATGTCTTCAATATTCAGATTAAGGCTTTGCGCTGAAATTACAGAATGATTTGCTAAAACTTCTTCTTGTAAGGCTTCAATAATAAGCTGTTCATCGACTTCAGTTGGAGCTGTTAATATTTGCCCATCTAATAATGCATAAATCTGTGGATCAACTTTCCTTAAATATTCAGCTTCAAACTTACTTGCAGTAAGTGGTTGCGTAAAAGCGAATATTAAAATACTGCCAAATAAGCTAAATCCTGCAATCAAAATCCACCATTGCTGCAAATACCACTCAGACTGAATATGCTCAGGCGATGCCGCCTGATAAAATTTCTGAACAAAATGTTTTGCTTGAGAAAATTGTTGCTTGCTTTGTGGAATCAAACCAAAAAATAAATCCTGTATTCTTAATCGAAACTCGTAGGACAGCAAGACTAACATAGCCAGACTTAATACAGTAAAGCTGCTTAATATAATCAAAATCATCAGTTAAATGATTGATCTAATAATGATTCAAAAAAGTTTTTTATTCATTGATATAAATTTTCCAACGGCGTCATTTTTAAGTCTTGATTTTTATAAGTGTCCATCATATTTATTTGAAAATTGAGTTAGGGTAAATGAATCGTAATATAAGCTTGTTCAGCAGGAGTGCTAATCAAATTTTGATATTGAGAAAACACAGCAGCTTGTTCTGTTGACAAGGCATATTTAAAAACCACAAAGCTGATCACAGCAAATAATAATAAAAATATCAGAATCCAGAAAAATGGTAATTCACGATGGATGATATGTCGGATTTGATCTGGAATTGCTGAAAAAGGAGAAAAAGCAACTTTTTTACACTTGAGATAATCAATCTGATCTCCGATACGAGCAATCAGACTATTTAAATGCTCAATAGATTCAATTCGATACTTTCCCTGGAATCCCAATAAAAGGCAATAATGATATACCTCTAATACTGCCAGACGTTGCTTATCTTTATGGCGTATTTCTTCCAGATTTTCAAAGAAGTGAAAACCTGCAAGTTGTGAGCCAAACAGGATTAACTGTAAAGGACTGATCATCCAAGCATTTTGAAGATCAAAAAATCGCTCATCCTGTTGCGTGACAATTGTTTCATCTACTAAAGCGCAATAGGCATATTTTGCATCTTGAATATCTTCAGCTGAAAATTGCATCTGACGTGCCTGATGTTCAAAACTTTTCAACATCTCCAGAATTTTTTCACGAAAGGCTTCAATATCTGTAGGGATATAATGATTTTTTAACAGGAAAACAATATAGAAGCCGTCATGCAGTAAATCTACCAGACTATTCGTATAGGTAGGGTAGCTTTCTACAGATTGCATGGCTGTATAACCGGCCCCGATTTGATCATCATCAAAAAGTGAAGAAAAAAGTGAAGAAGGAGAATTAGCGATTGTATTCATTTTTATTTTATCCATTCATGACAGCAATCAGTTCAACCGTAATATCCTTAAAACCGTTCGGGATATAAACACAAATTGATTCTGAATCCAGCATGCGCTGATACAGTTCATTATTTGGTTCGATCTCGAAATAATGCACACCGGAACGTACTGGAATTGCAGTAGGAACCTGCATGAGGTGCTGGACGGGTACAGCAGGCAAAGCTGCAACCACACGTTGTTCTACATCTATGCTACTGCCGACTTTAAAACGGATCGGAACATAGGCAATCAGATCATGTGCAGGCATAATGCTACTCGATACAGCAAGATATAGCCGGGTATTGCGACTGATCTTGTCAGTCTCCAGACTACCGAGCCAATAGGACGGGCGCGTTTCTTTTAAGCTGATGCTGATATATCGATTCGAAATAATTGTATCGAGTAAATCTCTGAGAATAATATCAAGCTGATTGAAACTGTCATACAAATGATGATGCTGATACTGCGGTAGTTGATCAATGTCATAGGCTGTTGAAAATGTGAGTAAGGAGCCGCTTAGTCTTAAAAGTTCCGCATATAGCCGTTCCGGATGAATTTGGGGATATTGCAAAATATGATTTAAGGTTGCATAAGCAGTATTTAAGGCATTCACTAGCCAGAAAGAGACGATATCCCCAGAACGGAATTCAATCAGTTTCTGTTCATTTTCCCGATTATTGGATTGAATCGTTTTAATCTTGGCCCGGATAATATTCAAAGTTCGCTTTAAATTGCCTAGCAGATATTCACAGGCCTGAATATGTAAAATTGGAGGAATAAATTTATGATCAAAATTAAAATTTCCCGAACTTTGTCTTTTGATTTGAGCAACCGGAAGATATAAATAACCATCCAGAGGCTGCTGAGGTTCATGGCCAACTTCAAAAAGTTTAAATTCTGCCCGACGGCGTAACAGGGTGATCTCCGCTGTAGTGGCATCAGTGAATAAATCATGAGTAGAGATTAAATGTGAGTGATAACGACTCGTCTGAGTGTTTTCAGCATGACTTACATTCTGCTTGTTCGGTTGTAGCATCGGTAAAGCCAAATAAATTAGCATTTCACCACGCAGGTTTAAGGTATCCAGTTGTACCGGTTCTGGTAATAAATCCTGTACAGGCGCCTGATAAATTTCACCATCTTGCCAGATCATTTCAATTTTGCTCAATGCCAATATATGCATATTGAATTGAGCTTCATCAAATTGAATGGATTGGATCCCGTGAGCAAAAGGAAATGTCGCCCGAATCATATGACTCAAGCGTTGTTCATGATAGGCATCCTGTAATTGAAAATGTTGCGGTCTTAAAAACAGACCTTCGCCCCAAAGTACTTTTTCTGCTTTAAACATTTTAATATTTACCACTCATTCTTAAGTTCATCGTTGACATATACACCTAGTAATTCATGTATATTTTCGATCGGATTCTCGTTCTTAATCACTTGAGCCAGCCATTCATGTAATGGCATCTGACTCCATTTAATCGTCTTTTGCAGCATGTAGCTCACTGGACTATGCGGTTCATTCGATTGAAAATACTGTGCAATTTCTTGTAATAACTGCATCGCCTGTTGACGATTGGCCAGATGGTTTTGGGCTTGAGGTCGAAATTCTTGTATATCTTTAAGCGAGGTATTCATCACTATTATTTCAGGTATTTTGAGAGTGCCAGATTGTGGTGGATTTATTTGATCCTGAGATATTGGAAAAATATCTGTTTTATAAATGCGCTTAATACTGGAAAAGATCGACTCAAGTTGAGAATCTGTGCTTGCAAAACTTGGTGCATCCAGACCCAGCAAATGATCCAGCGTATTTTTAAGATGCTGCCATTGGGTTTGGATTTCCTGAAGATAACCTTCATTCTCGCTTAACACGATTTTGGAGGTCTGCAGCAACGATTGTTCAAAATACTCCAAGTTCTGAACAGCATTATTTTCAGAGCAGTCATCTTGCTGCTGTTGTTTTAGCTGTATATTGCGCTGATGCAGTAATAGCTCATAATCACCCAAACTATAAAAAGGCGCAGAGCTGACCAAAGACACCTGTTTCATCAACGTTGGCAATTGCGTAATCAGACCTTGTAATAATCCCAAACGCTGATCAAGATCATCCTCTTCGATTTGAGGATGTAACGCTAACCAATAACGCTCTAAACTTTGCTGGGTCAGATGCAATCCTCGGGCAATTCCTTTAAAACCATGGAGATGACTCCAAGCCTCTATAAGCCAGCTATATAAACGGATATCTTTTGTTTTTTCGCTTAATAATTCGATTATTTTATCGTGTACAAGTTGCCAATCGGCCTGTTTCGGTTCTGAGACCCAGTCACCTTGATCTAATAAAGGATCATCACAAGTTCTGGCCTTTTTAATCATATGAAAATCATTTGAAAATGAGTAATCCAAACCACAAGGCTGATCGGCTGAAATACTTTTTAATAAATATTCAAATTGCAGACTCATTTTTTATTCCAATTACTATATTTTATTTGTTTTTATTTTGAATTTACGTTAACTAGGCAGCATCTACTTTACTGTTTTTAGAACGTACTTTTGGCGCTGTTTTAACTTTCGGATCTGCGCTATAAAAAATTTCATCATTCTTGATCTCAATATGAATCAGTTTAGGGAGCTTTTCCTCACTCATGGCCATCAGTATTTCTGTAGCCAAAGCAGGTAATACTGAAGCATTTAAAATATGATCAATATTGCGTGCACCGCTATCTACTTCTGTACATCGGCTGAGTAGAAGTTCGAGCAAGTCCTCACTATAAGTAACCTGCGTGGCATATTGCTGCTGAATACGTTGGGTAATTTTACCCAGTTTATGCTGAATGATCTGGATTAATAGCTCATCATGTAAAGGATAATAAGGCACAATCTGCATACGCCCTAAAAATGCCGGTTTAAATTGCTGATACAAACTTGGTTTGAGCAGTTCAATTAAGCTTTTTGCATCCGGCCAGTTTTCGACGGGTTGATTTACACAAGCCTGCATAATGGCACTGGAGCCGACATTAGAGGCCAACAGGATTGTCGTATTTTTAAAATCAATTAGACGGCCTTCACCATCTTCCAGCATTCCTTTATCAAAGACCTGATAAAATAATTCCTGCACATCAGGATGAGCTTTTTCGATTTCATCTAATAAAACCACGCTATAAGGATTACGGCGTACCGCTTCAGTCAAAATGCCTCCTTGACCATAACCGACATAACCTGGAGGAGCACCTTTTAAGGAAGATACGGTATGAGCTTCCTGATATTCCGACATATTTATCGTGATCAGATGCGACTCACCCCCATACAATTCTTGAGCCAAGGCTAGGGCAGTTTCAGTTTTCCCCACACCGCTTGGGCCAAGCAATAAAAATACACTTTGCGGTTTGTTCGGATCATCCAGTTTTGCTTTAGACGTCTTAATACCTTGTACCAGTTGATGCAAAGCAAAGTCCTGACCCATCACACGCTGCGATAATTTATCTTGGAGTTTTAAGACCTGTCGGACTTCATCATTCATCATTTTACCCACTGGAATTCCGGTCCAGTCAGAAATAATTTGATTAATCATAGGGACTGTGACGCGTTCAAACACGAGTGGGTTATCAGCTTGAATCTGGATCAAATGTTGCTGTAATACTTTAATTTTATTTTTATTTTCAATTTTTTTGGATTGAACCTGTAATAATTTTATTTCCTGAACCAGTTGAAGTTCTTGCTGCCATTGCAGGCTTATCTGAGAAATCTCTTGTTCCAAATCTGAAATATTTTTTGATAATTCAATTAAACGTGTCTGATGACACGGAAAATTTTGATGCTCCTGATTTAAAATCTCATGTTCCAGCCGAAAATTATGCAGTTGTGCCTGTAACTGGTCTAACTTTACAGGTTGCGCATTTTGGCTCAAGGCTACCCGTGCCGCGGCTGTATCCAGTACACTTATGGCTTTATCCGGTAATTTCCGTCCACTGATATAACGATGCGAGTTACGTACCGCAGCAGTAATTGCTTCATCATCAATCTGCAACTGAAAATGCTGAGTCATGACCGGAATCATGGCGCGCAACATATCGATGGCGATTTCTTCAGTAGGTTCTTCTAGCTTTATCACCTGAAAACGACGGCTGAGCGCAGCATCTTTTTCAAAATATTGTTTGTACTCCGCCCACGTGGTTGCGGCGATGGTACGCAGTTCTCCTCGTGCCAAAGCTGGTTTTAACAGATTGGCAGCATCATTCTGACCAGCCTGACCACCTGCACCAATCAGCGTATGGGCTTCATCAATAAACAAGATAACAGGATAACTGCAGGACTGAACTTCTCGAATAATTTGCTTCAGGCGATTCTCAAACTCGCCTTTTACACTCGCACCTGCTTGTAATAAGCCCAGATCCAATACATGAAGTTCTACATTTTTGAGTACATCAGGTACTTGATTATTCACAATTTTCAGGGCTAATCCTTCTACCACAGCTGTCTTACCGACTCCCGGGTCGCCGGTGAGTATTGGATTGTTCTGACGACGGCGCATCAGGATATCCAGCATCAAACGGATTTCAAACTCACGACCGATCACCGGGTCGATTTGGCCTTGGCGTGCTTTTTCAGTTAGATTAATAGTGTATTGATCAAGTGCCGATGTTTTATTTAATTTTAGCTGTGCGTTAGGTGAATCTTCTTTTACCTTAGTAAGCTGAGAATAGCTCATATTTTCAATACTTTGCTCACAGAACTCTAAAAATCGGTGCTTCAAATGATCAATTGGAAGCTGCTCAAATAAAGTAGAAGCACGAATTGTCATTTGATATAGATCAGGCGCAGTGAGCAGGGCAACCAGTAGATGTCCGCTGCGGATCATCGGATTTTGCTCTGCTGAAGCCAAAAGCCAGGCATGTTCTAATACACGAATAATGGATTTGGCAAAGATAGGTGTACGAGAATTTCCTTTAGTCATTTGCTGAATACTCTGATTCAGATCATGGGTGAGATCATCTTCGGAAATTTCATATTTTTTGAGCAATAGTTTGAGATCATTCAAGTCTGGTTGCTGTAGCAACTCTAAGAAAAAATGCTCAATTTCGATTTCATAATTTTGCTGTGTGATGCAGAAATTCGCTGCCTTCTCAAGGCATAGGCGTGCATGTTCAGATAATTTTGTAATCAAAATTTTTAAATTACTCATATTTTTCTCTTTGAGAATATACAGCCTGATATTTTTGAAATTTATAGCTATATATTTCTTATTATTAAATTTATTTTTATTTATTTAGTTTTTTCTATGAGCGATGAGGATATTTTGGCTCAAGATTTTTGGCATATTCTACTCAAGTTTCTCCAAATGTCTGCATTCATTGGTCGGAATCTTACTATTTTTAAAATTACATAAAATATTTAACAAAAACGCATTTATGTATTGACTTTCTGTGATCATTTTTTGTTAAATCCGCAACTAGCTTTTTAAATTATAAAAACAGAAAAATCATTTTGATTATAAAAATATAAAACAATAACTAAAAATTGAGGCTTATTTTGAAAAATAATCTAGGTTTTATTGTATTGCTCATCTCAGGGATGGCGCAGCTATGTTTTGCTCAAATCCATGCAGCAGAATTAAAAAAATCATGTATCAAGAGCTATCCACAAGCAAAAAATGATACTGATTCAACTGTCATTGATTTATACCAGCAGTTGTGTGACAAGACAGCAAGAAAAAATATTCTGTTTCAGCAGCAGTTGTCTACCCAAATTGCCAAACGCTATGTTGAAGTAGGTGATCACCTGAAAGCACTCAATTTAATCGAGCAATTACATCAGCAAAATTATACTCATCAAGATTTAACTGATCTAGAATTCCTGGCAGGAGTCGGGATATCTTCCCAAAGTCTGGAACAGATGCGTAGTACAGAAGTCCGTGCCTTAAATGACTCTACCTATCCACAAGCCAAGTCGCTAAGTGAACATATTTATCTGGCACAGCCTGTAGCAAAATTTTCTGCATCTGCCTTAATGACAGCGCGGAACTCAAAAGTAAAACAGACTAAAAATAAACCAAATATCCCAGTAAAACAAAACCTAAGTCAAAATAAAAATAAAGCATCGAAAAGCAATCTAAAAAATAATACGGCTGCTATCAGTAGTAAAAAAACAGAAAGTATCAGTACACGAACCCACACTCCTAGTACTAATCCATTTGGATCATTAAATAATAATTAATAAGGAAAATCATGATGGCTAAGCGTGAAAGTGTACAAAAAAAATTACAGCGTATTCGACCACCACGTGTGCAATTGACCTACGATGTTGAGGTCGGTGATGGCCGTGAAATTAAAGAATTACCCTTTGTGGTAGGGGTTTTGGGAGATTTTTCAGCAGCATCGGAACTCGAAAAAACCAAGCTCAAAGATAAAAAATTTATCAATGTAGATTTGGAAAATATTGATGAGGTGATGCAGTCTCTGGCGCCTCGTGCCAGTTTTCAGGTGGAAAATAGTTTGACTGAAGAGAGTGGCAAAATATCAGTAGATTTGGTTTTTAATGCGATGGATAATTTCCGACCGGAACAGGTGGTTCAACAAGTAGAACCTTTACGAAAACTGGTAGAAGCACGAGAACGTTTAACTGATTTACGCAATAAAATATCTAATAATGAACGTTTGGAAGATTTACTGGATGATGTTTTAAAAAATACTGACCAAATCCGTAAAATGAGTGTGGAGGCAGACGACAATGAATCATTCTAATGCTGTAACTACCACGGATGTGGCTACTGAAGAATACTCAATTCTGGACTCTATTGTTGAACGTAGTCGAATTGCGCGTAATGAAGAAGAACATGATCGGGCCAAAAGTTTGATTGGTGAGTTGGCCAAGGAAGTCATGGCCGGTACCGTTATAGTTTCAGACAATATGACCTTGGCTTTAGATAAACGCATTGCAGAAATTGATGCGCTTATTTCTACCCAGCTGAGCAAGATCATGCATCACGAGCAGTTTCAAAAAGTTGAGTCCACCTGGCGAGGGCTGTATTATTTTTGTCAGGAAACGCCATCACACTCTTTAATTAAAATTCGTATGTTAAATACGACTAAAAAAGAACTGATTAAAGATTTTCAGAGTGCCAGCGACTTTGATCAAAGTACTTTATTTAAAAAAATCTATGAAGAAGAATATGGTTCATTTGGGGGTGCGCCTTATGCGACCCTCATTGGTGACTTTGAGTTTGATCGAACACCTTCAGACCTGTATTTGCTCGAACAGATTTCACATATAGCAGCAGCGGCACATGCACCGTTTCTCTCAGCGGCAAGTCCTTCCATGTTTGGATTGGAAACTTTTACCGATATTGATCGCCCACGCGATGTTTCCAAAATTTTTGAAACAGCTGAATATGTGCAATGGCGTTCATTCCGGGAAAGTGATGATGCTCGTTATGTGGCATTGACCATTCCACGAGTATTAGGCCGTTTACCTTATCATCCTAAAGATGGAAATACGACAGCAGGCTTTAGCTATGTAGAAGAAGTTTCAGGTGAACATCATAATGAATACCTGTGGATGAATGCCGCTTATGCTTTGGGGACGCGTTTAACCAATGCCTTTGATATGCATGGCTGGTGTGCTGCGATTCGTGGGGTTGAGGGTGGCGGTTTGGTTGAAGGTCTGCCAGTGCATACATTTAAAACCAATGATGGGGAAGTCATATTTAAATGCCCGACTGAAATTGCGATTACGGATCGTCGTGAAAAAGAACTCAGTGATCTTGGCTTTATTCCATTAGTACATTGTAAAAATACTGATTATGCCGCGTTCTTCGGTGCCCAATCTACCCAAAAACCAAAGAAATATAATAACGATATTGCCAATGCCAATTCTACATTATCCAGTCAGATACAGTACATTATGGCAGTCTCACGAATCGCTCATTATTTAAAGGCAATGATGCGAGATAAGGTAGGAAGCTTTGCATCTGCAGGAAATGTCGAAGCATTTCTAAACGACTGGCTGTCTCAATATGTACTTTTGGATGACGGTGCTTCACAGGAAGCCAAAGCACAATATCCACTGCGTGAAGCTTCGATAAAAGTTGTAGAAAATCCGGATGAACCTGGACACTACAAATCTGTGGTCTTTTTGAGACCGCATTTTCAGTTAGACGAGTTGTCTGTATCTTTACGACTGGTCACTGAGTTACCGCAGTCGAGTCATTAAGACCGCTGCTAAAATTATAATAATATTTATAACAACAGGAAAATTATTAAAATGAAAGACATTTACATCCAGTTTCGCGGCAAATATAAAGTTGATGGTGAATCTCGTGATTCGGAACATAAAAGCTGGCTAGAAGCAAATTCTTGGTCGCACAACATTCGTCAGCCAAAATCTGCAACATCTTCTAGTGTAGGCGGCCATACTGCAGAACGGGTTGAACATTCCGACATGATTTTTATGAAAGATCTGGATGCAACCAGCCCAAAACTTTGGGAAGCATGTTCAGCAGGTTATACCTTCGATGAAGTACAAATCGATTTTTATCGTGCTAATGGTGATAAACGCGTTAAATACCTGCAAATTAAATTAAAACATGTGCTGGTTTCTCAGGTCACTCCAACCGTAAATCAAGAAGGCGTTCCAACAGAAGCTTTTGGTTTGAAATATGCAGCAGTTGAGTGGACGTATAATCAGCAAGATATTAATGGTACACAAAAGGGTGCCGTGACCAAGAAATGGTCATTATCAAATAATACTGCTTCTTATGCAGCGTAATTTGATCTTTTAGAGGTTGGTCTTGATCAGCCTCTCTGATATTTATAAAAATAAATAAAATTAGACTATAACAATATGAATTTGGATCAGCTTTATCCTTACGGATTTAGAACAACATTATTTGACCGTCTATTGTCTCAGGATATTCAATGTTCTCAAGGCCTTTCTTTACAGGCTTTGAGAGAGTCAGTGGCTGCCGATCTGGAAGATTTATTAAATAGCCGTATGGTTAATCTGGATGCGATGGTTAATGGTTATGATCAGGTCAAACGTTCAATTCTTCAATTTGGCATCATTGATTTTGTGGGGCTCTCAACAGCGAATCCAATGGAACGGGATAAAATCTGCCGCTCGATTGAACAGTCTATTCACGCGCACGAACCTCGTTTAAAGCAGGTTAAAGTCGAGATGCTGATGGATGAGCATAACAGGGGAAGTCTGTGTCTCAGTATTCATGCATTCTTAAATATTTATCCCCTATATGAACCGGTAATTTTTGACGCATTCCTCAAGCCTACTACGCAACAATACGTAATTTTGTCTAAAACATCAGCAGGTGTGCTGTGATCGAAGAATTATTACCTTATTACGAAAAGCAATTACAGGAATTTGGGCAACAATCACGAGAGTTTGCCAATAAATACCCAAAAATTGCCCAACGCCTTTCGTTGAATCAAGAGCAGATTGATGATCCGCATATCGAAAGACTGATTCAGGCATTTTCCCTGATTTCTGCCCGGATCGATAAGAAACTTCACGATAGTTATGAAGTATTTACACGTGCTATTTTTGAGGTGATGTTTCCACAGTACCTTAAACCTTTTCCAGCATGTTCAGTGGTCAGTTTTGACGATGCCATTAAAATCCGACAGCTTAAAAGTAGCCAGCAGATTCCCAAGCAAACTGTATTAAAATCAAAAAGTATCCGTGGGGTACAGTGTGAGTATCGTACGACAAACCAGGTTAATTTATTACCAATCGCCTTAAAATCTGTTAATTTTAAAACGCATGCTTCGACTCATGTTCATTTAAATCGAAATGCAACCTTGAGCTTTGGTATTGAAATTTTTAACCAGCAGCAGCGACTGTTGGAACAACAAAAATTACCTATTTATCTGGATGCAATTTCCAGCTTTCCATTGCAAGTACTAGATTGTATTTTTAAGCCAGAGACTGGTTTTTCTGTAATAGTACAGAATCAAGAGATTGATATTCAAAATCCATTTGAACTAATGGGATTTACTGAAGCGGAAAGTGCGCTCCCAGTTGATCAACATACTCATCATGCCTATCGTTTATTAATCGAGTATTTTTGCTTTCCAGAAAAATTTAATTTTCTTAACCTCAATCTGAGTTTTTTAAGAGAATTAAATATAGAAACCGCAGAATTTGAGCTACACATTCATTTTAAAATAAATCTGAATGATCAAGCTATGATCAGAAATTATTCAGAATTAAATAGCGCTAATTTCAAATTATTTGCGACACCAGTTATAAATTTATTCCCTAAACAGGCTGAGCCACAAAAAATTGATCATCTGCGCCTGGAATATTCATTAATAAGTGATGTACATCATCCTGAATATTTTCAGGTATATGCGATCACCGAAATGAAGTTATTGAGAGAGAAACGCGAGAACAGTCAAAAAACTTATCCCGTATTACCTTTTTTTGCCATGAGTCATTATCATCAGGCTGATGCTCAATTTTATTATCACCTGTTGCCCGAGCAAAGTAATACCAAGCATACAGAACTGAAATATTCGATTATTTCCAAATCTTTAGAACCACAAAAAATTTCATCAGACTTTATCAGTATGCAGTTGTTATGCAGCAATCGGGATTTACCTTATGAAAGTTATAACAAAGATCAGAATAACTTATCTCTCAATGACAATAGTTTGGCACGTAAAGCCATATTATTAAAAAGACCCAATTTACCTTATTGTTTTGATCAAAAGCAGCAAGAACAGTGGCGAATTATCTCGCATTTATCATTGAATAATCTTTCTTTAATGAAAGCAAATGCAGTCAGTCACATTAAGGAATTACTTGAACTGTATAACTTGCCGCAATCCAAAGACAACCGGCTAATTATTAATTCAATTCAATCGATCCAGTTTTCTCTGAGCCAGAAGTTGCGTGAGCATAAACCATTTCCACTTTTTGTACGGGGTGTCAAAGTTGAAATCCAGATCGATCCAGAAGTCTTTAGAGGAGCCAGTCTGTATATCTTTGTGCAACTTTTAAATCATATTTTTAATTTGAAAGTTCAAATGAATAGTTATGTGGATATGCACGTCATAGATTCAAAGTCAAAACAGGAGTTATACCAATGCATACAGAATGTTGGTGGCAAAAGGCTTCTGTAGTTGATCGGCTCTTTCAGCAGCCGACCAGCTTTGAATTTATTCAAGCCACGCGATTATTAAGACATGCACCTGCACGGAACAGACATCAAGGATGGAGTAAATCATTTGAATTTATTAGTTCACTCAATCTTAATTTTCCAACTTCTGAAATTGAATCATTGCAATGTCAAGATCATAAAGTTCAGATGACCAATTTAATCGTGGGGTTGACTGGCGTACAGGGCGTATTGCCTTATATCTATACACATAAAATTAAACAGAGTACCGGGGCACACCGAGAAGAAAGCTTACACTTTCTCGGACTGTTTAATCATAAATTGTCTGCACAATATGTCGATGCCTGTCTGAATTATCATTTACCACTGCGTTATGAAATTGAGCATGAAAATCATTATCTAAACATGCTTCATGCTTTGAGTGGCTATAGCGGTCAACAACATGAACAGCAACCTATAGATGACTATTTTGCTGAGTTTTCAGGCTTGATGCAGGGGCAAAATAATACCCATTATGCGTTAAGCAGCATATTGTCTTGTATTTTTAAATATCAATTTAAGATTAATGAGTTTATTCCGGAAAGCTTTCAACTGGATGATCAGCAAAAAAGCGGTTTGGGAGCTTTGCAACCAGTTTTACTGGGAATCAACAGCTTCTGTGGAGAGACCATTCAGCAAATTGATGAAAAAATTGAAATCGTCATTGGTCCATTAAAACGTGAAGACTATATAAATTTTTTATCTGAAGGAATACATAGCGCCAAATTGAAACAGTTACTTCAAACCTGGTGTAGCCCGACCATGTTAGTGGATCTTCGGTTGATTCTAGACAAAGATGAATTATGCCCAGCCCAACTTGGAGAAGTACATTCGATGGGGCTAGCCAGAGGAGCTTTATTAATGCTGAATCCGGCAATCCACAATGCGGAAACCTGCTATAGCCTGATAGGAAAAATGTCATGATTAAGCGTATTATTCAGACTTTTATAGTTTTATCCGTTTTAAACAATGTTCTTGTCATTTATTACTGGCGAGATACTCAATACGATCCATCAAATATTGATTTCCTATTATATTTTGGCATTTTACCTTTGTTAATTTGTTTGTTGTTATTAACACCTTATTTTATTTATAAAGCTGTAAAATCCTATAAACAAAGACAGCAAGAACAAAAGGATAGGGCTCATAAATCTCTTCAAGCACAGCAGCAAGAATTAGAGAATAAAGAAGAATTGTATCAAGCGATTGAGAATTACAAACTTAATATTTTTTCAGCTGCCGCCTGGCACAGTTTTGGCAAAAATGCAGAGATCTTGCAGCACATGAAGCAGTTCAAAAGTCCTGAGCTGGACTCAGAACTGCTAAATCGTTTTAGTCTACCTATATTGACATATCGTATTCATGCTGTGGACCGCTTACTCGAAGAAAACGGGACTAGCGAAGAAATGCTTCCAACATTACAGGAACAACGAATTCAACAGTTGATTCAACAACAACTCGAACAGCATGAAGAAAGTCTGAGCTTAATTTCAGAACAGTTAAAACGTTCAGCACTATTTTATGATCACGAACTGGCTTATGAATATCGAATGCATCCGGGATGGATACAGGAGAACTACTGTGAAGATGAAGGAAATATTGCCTCTAATCTAATAGCAGTAAGCCGATTAAATAGGTTGAATCTGCATATTTTATTGGCGGATCATATGACTGGGGAGTGGAGTGATCTCTATCAAGAGCAGCTTATAGGTCAAATTCAACAAAAATATGCATTGCTGCCTGCCCAAATTCATATCAATTTTCACTTTCTGCCTGCTGATCATGCTTATTCAGCTTTGCTGGAGCTATTACAGGAAATTTCAGGTCAATCACATGAGATCAGTCTGATCATTATGGCGGATTCTGAAATTGATCAGGATTGTCTGGATCAGCAATTTTGGCAAAATGAAGAGTATATTGCTGCAGAATATACTGCCAGCTGGTGTTTATCCGCACATGACTTAGAGGTTGAGGGGATGATGCCTTCACGAATATTGACTCTCAGCAAGTACGTCACTGACCTATATGCGTACTTGGGTCAGAATCAGGTTGATCTGTCCTATCAGCTGGAACAGGCACATCCTTTTTTAGTTTTCTTAGATGAAGCCACTCAGTCTAAAACAATGAAAATAATACAAGAAAAATTTACTAATATTGATTTTGAGCCGGAGCATACCATTTATCCTCAAAGCTATTTGGGGCATACCCAATATTTGGCAGCAGTTTTCGCAGCAATGTTGTCATCACATTTATACTGCAATGTCGTTACAATAAGCTACAGCACACAACAAGAATCAAGCTATTTATGTTTTAAAAATAAAGAAAGTGATCAACTGAATGAAATCTCATTAGTAGCCTAACTATTTATAAAAATTAAAGAAAAAAGGGATAAAAGTGAATACATTATTTTATACAGTCTTGGGGCATGTCTGGCAGTACCTTAGTAACCCTAAAACAATGATGGCCTTATCCTTTTTAGTGGTCATTATTTCCATAAAAAATACGATTTCTGATCGCATTTTCTGGATATTGCTGACCGTCTATGTCGCCATATTAATAGGCTGGGGGATTTGCACACTTATCCGGCGTTATCGGCATGCTAAAAAGGGTCAAGAAATCGCAACCGTCTTATCTCAAAGTTCCACAGCTGAAAGCAAATACAATAATAAAGAAGGACTTCAGCTGATCAGTCAGCAAGTCAAACAATCTATTCAGCTGATTCGTAAGTCAAAATTAGGCGATCGTAAGGGTCACGCGGCACTGTATGAACTTCCTTGGTATATGGTCATCGGTAATCCGGCGGCTGGGAAAAGCTCGGCGATTTATCATTCTGGTTTGCGGTTTCCTTTTGAAGAAACTCATCAGAAAATGGTCTCTGCCGGACTCAGCGGAACACAAAACTGTGACTGGTTTTTTTCAACTCAGGGCATTTTACTGGATACAGCCGGACGCTATTCAGTCTATTCGGAAGATCATTCTGAATGGTTAGGCTTTTTGAATATTCTCAAGAAAAATCGTTCTAAAGTGCCTGTGAATGGTCTTATTGTGATCGTAAGTATCGCTGAACTGGTCAATCAGAGTCCGGAGAAATCTCTACAACTGGCCAAAAACCTGCGTGCCCGTATTCAAGACCTGACTGAACGTCTAGAAGTTTTTGCGCCAGTCTATCTGGTATTTTCCAAGATGGATCTGATTGCTGGCTTCACGGAATTTTTTGATTGTTATCATGGACAAGAATTGGATCAGGTTTGGGGTGCAACTTTGGCTTATCAACCAGACTCGAGTGAAAATGCTGTTCATCTATTTGAAAAGCATTATGGCATTTTATATGAGGGCCTGAAAAATGTAAGTATGACCCATTTAACCCGTCGACATTCACAGCATATTTCACCCAGTATAATGACCTTTCCACTGGAATTTAAGAGTCTTAAACTGGTATTAAGAACCTTTATCTCCACTTTATTCCAAGACAATCCTTATCAGTTTAAACCGGTTTTTCGTGGATTTTATTTTACCAGTGCCTTACAGGAAGGCTCCATTGAAAGTCCAATGACAGAACAGATTGCTGAGGACTTTCATCTGATCCGCAGCGATAATCATGATCTTGGCCTGTCTAAAGAGTCTGTATCACAGAATCATGGTTATTTTCTGAAAAGTTTATTTTCTGAAGTGATTCTTAAAGATAAAAATCTGGTGAAGCAGCATATTAATCCGGCACGAAAACGCCGACGCTTTATGGCTTTTACTGGTGCTTTACTTACTGTATCGATGGTGTTGAGTCTGTGGGTGTGGTCTTATCGAAATAATCAGCAATTAATGGAAGAAGTTCAGGCGGACCTGAATAAGGTCGTACAGATGCAGAAACAGTCAGGAACGGAGCTGGTCACACAAATCGATGCATTATTAATTTTGCAAGCTCATCTACAACAGTTAGATCAATTTGATCAGAAGCGTCCATTAAAATACAGTTTTGGTCTATATCAAGGACAACAGATCAGGGAGAAACTGCAAGCTGAATATCTTAAAGGAATTGAGCAATTAGTATTGCAGCCCAGCCAGCAAAATATTGCAGAATATCTACAACGGGTAAAAAGCAATGCAGCAGTTCTTAAAGAAAATCATATTCATGTGCAAATTAATCCGACTGCACAAGTTCAGCAACTCGCATTAGAACCATCTGACCAAAATCCGCAAGATGCTTATAATGCACTTAAAACATATCTGATGTTGAGTAACCGTAAATCTATAGATTCCAGTCATCTCAGCGATCAGTTGACACGTTTTTGGCGGACTTGGCTGGATCAGCATCGTGGTCAGCTGCCACGTGCTGAAATGCTGCAAAAGGCCGAGCAGTTACTTAGCTATGCCATGACACTGACAGATTCGAGTTCATTTCCCCAGCTGGATTCCGATACTGTTCTGGTTGAACAGACTCGCCAGGTTTTAACCGCGATGATGACCGGAGTGTCTGCACGAGATCGTGTATATAACAAAATTAAAATGCGGGCTTTGGTACGTTTTCCTGCATTAACGATCAAACAGATGGTCGGGGAGAATGCTCAGACAACCATGTTGGGAAGTTATGCCTTACCCGGTTTTTATAGCTATCAAGCCTGGAACGAATATGTACAACCTGCCATAGAAACCGCGGCGCAAAGCCCAACTGAAAGTAAAGATTGGGTACTTAATACATCACAGTCTGATGATTTGAGTTTTAGTGGCAGTCCTGAACAAATTCGACGCCAGCTGACTGAAATGTATAAAAAAGAATATATCAGCGAATGGCGTAAATTCTTGGGTGCCATTTATTATGCCAAGGCCGGTGACTTTAATCAGCAAACATATCAGATAGATATTCTTGGCGAACCAGAAAACTCACCGATTCGTAAAGTCATACAACGGGTAGCGCAAGAAACCAGCTGGGATAATCCAATGGTACAAGCTGAGTTGGCGGTTCCACAAAAAGGTTTTATTGCCTGGTTTAAACGCAAGATATTGCAACGTCATGATGGCAAGTTGGCACAGAATTCTGCATCGACTTTCTCTCAGGGGATGATTGCCAAAGACTTTCAGATCTTCTACCAGATTGTACGTACACGAGATGATTTGCAGAACCGGTCGCTGCTAGATGAGTATATGCACTCTCTGGCCAAGATACGGAGTCGCTTTAATGATCTCAAAAGTTCTGGAGATATTGGTCCGGCGAGCATGCTGCTCCTTAAACAGACCATTGATGAACAGAATTCTATCTTCAATATTACCCAAAAGTTTGTGGATGAGAAAATGTCGGTAGGAACCCATGAGCTGGATCAACAGCTGATTAAAAAGTTGTTTAGTGTTCCTCTCACACGTTCCTTTGAAAGTCTGATGCTTCCGGCACAAGCTGAAATGAACGAACTCTGGCTAATACAGGCCTATCAACCATTTAATGCAAATTTATCGCAAAAATATCCGTTTAGCAGTCAAGGTAGCTTACAGGCAACCTCTCAAGAAATTAATCAGATTTTTGGTGAAAATGGCAGTATTTCCCGTTTTGTCAAAGAGCATCTTGATCCCTTAGTGATCCGTCGTGGCTATAGCTTAAGCTCGAAAACCTGGCAAGATTTAGGGCTTAATCTAAATCCTGTGTTTGTTGCAAACTTTCAAAATTATGTCGCGCCTGTGAATGGTATGGCAACTGGTGAGTTAAATAATACCAGTCGTCAGGCAGTGAGACCCAATCAATCTAATTTCCAGTTTTACCCACTGGAACAGGCTCATTTATTGGCCTATACCATTGATATTGATGGACAAAGAATGCTATTTGAAAACGGAATTCAACAATGGGTGAATTTTATCTGGCCAAATTCCGGCGCAATTCCAGGCGCACGGATCACGGTGATTGATTTGGAAGGGAAGACCCATACCATTTTTGATGAGCCTGGGGAATATGGAATCAATCGTTTGATTGATAGTGCTCAGCGTACACAAAAAGGCAATATTTTTGAGATGGTCTGGCGCAGTAAAGAGAATCCTGAACTATTTGTGAAGACCAATTTTCGTTTGGTGAGTGGAAATAATGCAAGTTCTATCGGAAGTAATCCAAGTTATAGCAATTTACAGTTGGTGGATCAGGTTGTTTCGAATAAAGCAGTAAGAGTGGTCGCAGCACAGAATACGACGATGTCAGGAAAAACAGCTCAGATAACTAAGACGACTGCTGCAAACACAGGAACTTTAGCGCCATGATACTCATCAATCATATTGTAAATGGATCACGTGGGTGAATTGATATGAATTAAAAACAACCAATTTTAGTGTAGAAAATAATTCAAGGTTGGCGGTACTAGAATAGTCTTTAACTGAGAGTCAGATAAGCCTGACTCAAAGCATTAAATTAATTAAATAAACATTTATAGAAGCATAAAATGAAAATAAAAAATAAATACTTAAAGTTAAATAAAATCATTATTTTATTCTGTTTTTTAATTGGTTTTAATGTGCATGCACAACCTGTAATTGCTGAAGGTAATGTACCGAATAACAGTAGTAAGCAAGCTATTTTGGCGAAATTGTATTCAATTTATGGTCAGGAAAATGTGATAGATCGCATTCAGATTCGTCAAGTAGTAGCACCAACGGATTGGTCAAATATAGTCACTGATGTGATTAATGAAGACCTTAAAAAGGTTAAACACGGAATGTTAACAATTAAAGGTTCTGATATTCAGCTAACGGGTAAAGTATCAAATTCTTATGAAATTCATGATACTACAGAAAGATTTAAGGGTTTAACACCCGAAAATTACCGTTTAAATGCACAGCTTTCAGTCAATCAGGCAGAACAGAAGATTATTGATGCTGCATTAAAGAACCGGATTATTGAATTTGAATCTGGCAGTGCAATATTAGCAACTTCAGGTATACAGATACTGGATGAAATGGTCAGTGCCTTAAATAAAGTTAGCGGAAAAAAGATACGGATTATTGGACATACGGATAGTTCAGGCGATACTAATAAAAATCTCATGTTGAGTCAGCAACGTTCAGAAGCAGTAAAAGCTTATTTAATCGCAAAAAATCTTCCAGCGCATTTACTGAGTACTGAAGGTTCAGGTTCAAGTAAACCTGTAGCGGATAATGCAACAGCTGAGGGTCGTAAGAGAAATCGTCGGATTGAATTTGAAGTGCTTTAACGTTTAAGTTGCTTGAGCAGCTATAAGTATATGGTGAATGACTTATATGAGTATATTAATAGTTGTTATTCACCAATTAAAATGTCTATGCGATAAACCATTTAAAATGTCCTGTTTTTAACTGCAAGAGTCAAGCACAGGATTTAAATTTCTTTGTTCAATAACAGCTTTCTGAGCTTTACGACTCGGCATACTTTTCTTGAGACGGGAACGTTTATTTTGTTTTTCCAACTCTTCATGCTGTTGCTGGATATGCGCCAGAACCGAGCCTAATCTTTTATTCTCAACCACTTCATTCTGCTGTAGTCCAGCCAGTTTATTGAAGACACTATAGTTGATCTTCCGTCCTTCATGCATGATCGCCACAGTGCCATCCGGGTACTCCAGAAATGAAATGTATTGCCCAACAAGCTTATGATTTAGCTCTGTCGGTTCAAGCAGATAAATACACTTGTCATACGTGATGGTGAGGTTCTGCGTGACCTTACGCGTTTCTTGCCAGGTGAATATATCCTCCAGCTCAGCATCAGATTCAGTTAGCGGACGATGTAAGTTCTTTGAATTTCGCGCACACTTGGCAAACTTCTGGTTGAACTGCTCAATAAAGCAGGGTAGCCAGGCATTGGCTTTGTCAATTGAACTGATGCCTTCCAGACACATCTCCTTGATCAAACGGTCTTGAAGGGTTCTATTCGCGCGTTCTACGCGACCTTTAGCCTGTGGTGAGTTGGCAAAGATAATATCAATCTTTAACTCATTCAGAATCCAGCCGAATTGCGTGATTTTGCTGTCCTGGCTCGATTTCTGGTTCACTCGGAAGACCGAATGTTTATCGCTATAAAAGGCCAGAGGCTTACCGTATTGTTCAATGTAGGCTCGGGTTGAAAGCATATAGTCGAAGGTCGTTTCCGCCTCACAGAAGCGCAGATGCAACAGCTTTCCAGTGGCATCATCGATATACACCAATAAACAGCACTTAGCAGCGCGTCCTTCGAACCAGTCATGATATGAGCCATCAATCTGGATCAGCTCACCGAAGCAATCCCGGTTATAACGTGGCTGATATGGACGTTTAAGGCGCTTGGATCGCGGAATCCAGAGGTCATTTGCAGTCATCCAGCGCCGAAGCGTTTCTACCGGGATATTCAGGTCAAACATGCTGCTGAGCTTCTCATGGGCCAAGGTAGGTCCAAATCCCAGCAGATGTTCAGAAATAATGGAAAGACATTCTGATTTTAACAGGACGTCATGGCGACGATGACCCGGTTGACCACGACTGGCATGTGCCATACCTGAGACACCATCTTGATTGAGCTTCTGCAATAACCGGGTAATTTGACGGGTGGAAAGATTCAGGATTTCAGCAGCACGGACTTGGGTAATACGATGATCTCGAACGTCTTGCAGAACTGCAAGACGTTGAATTTCTTTATCAGACATAGTGATCAGCATCTATATTTTATATCCAGTCCATGGTGATAAAAACCATCATAAACCAGACATTTTTATTGGTGAGAATATAGACACTTTAAATGGGTTCTAACAATATTATTTCGTATAATGTATATTATGTTAAATACAAGTTAAATAAGATACA
>JADHEF010000630.1_pt1 | contig 32713 bp, 20 predicted proteins | sample 8952391 | NCBI WGS metagenome assembly JADHEF01 (sample SAMN16124439, study PRJNA663245) | bioreactor sludge metagenome | isolation source: sludge (nitrite) | place: India:Bengaluru | collected 2019-02-28 | reverse complement strand
ATTTTTTATAATTTATATCTTATAACTAATATCTTATTTTTTATATGTTTTAACAAATAAGTTTTATATTATATCTTTTAATTTATATCTTATAATATTTAATTTATAAGATATATTTTATACTTTATATCTTATTCATTATAATATTTAACTTATATTTTTTAATTTATATCTTATAACTAATATGTTATTTTTTATATGTTTTAACAAATAAGTTTTATCTTATATCTTTTAATTTATTATTTATACTATTTAACTTACAACTTTTAAATTATTTATTATATATTATAACTTTTATCTTATATCTTTTAAATTATTTATTATAACTCGTAACTTATTTGATAAAAGTTATATTTTATAACTTATAACAAATAAGTTTTAATTTATTATTTATAATTTATTTCTTATTTATTATAATTTTTAACTTATCTAAAAAAAGTTATATTTTATAATTAATTTCTTATAAGTTCGCTGAGCTCTTTTAACATATTTGCGACAATTTATTTAATATAAAAATAATAACTTATTAATTATAACTTATAAGTAGATCATATAGTAAAAATTATAAAAAATATTATAGCTAATAAAACTAGTAAAATTATAAAAAAATAGAGTTAATAAAATTATTAAAAATTAAAGAAAGTATGACTAATAAAATTATTAAAATTAAAAAGAATAATAAAAATAATAAAATATTTTGAAATAATAAATAATTAAAAATTTAAAGATAATAGTATAATTGAAATTTAATTATACTTGTTCATCTTCATCAAGAGCTAATCTCATGTTGTCTGGATCTTGAGGTAAATGAGCTAAGAAATCTTCTGCAGATCTTCTTACATCTCTTGAACCAATAATATATCTTCCAACAACAATAATATCTGCTCCAGAATCTATAGCTTCATCGACTTTTTCAGGGGTTATTCCACCAGCAACAGCAACAAGGCCATCACCAATTAATTTTTTAATTTCTTTTATATTACCCCATTCGGTCATGTCACTAGTATCTTGACCTTTTTCTGCCATTGAAGTTTCAAGGTCAACATTTCTATGTAATAAAACAATGTTTGGTTTAAGGTTATCTTGTAATTTATTGATTTTTTCTTTGAAATTGTCAACATTCATCATATCAAGGATTGAATATATTCCCTGTTTTTGAGCTTCATGTATAGCTTTTTCAATAGATTCAATAGTTCCTAAACCAGAAATAGCAACAGCATCAGCAGTTTCATCAGCAGCCATCTTAATTTCAACACGGCCAACATCTAATGTTTTTAAATCAGCAATAATGAATGCATCAGGTCTAAGTTTTCTAATTTTGCTTACAACTCCAACACCGAATTTTTTAATTAATGGTGTTCCTGCTTCAAGCAAAACTCTTTCTCTGTCTGGAACAGCTGAAATAATTTTTTCCATTGCATCAAGATTGTCAAGATCGAGTGCAACTTGAACATAAGGAGGGGACCATAATCTTGTAACTTTGAATCCCATAATTGGGTGAGTTCCTCTATCTTTTTCAGCTAATACTTTGTCAATTCCTGGATAGTCAGACATTGCTCTCCTGATAGCTAATTTAGTAGCTCCATAATTGTATTGATAAATTTTCCTATAATCTTCAGCATCGGGGTGTATAAATACACTCACCATAACAACAATATCTTCTGCAATATCTTTTGGAATTAGTCCTTCTTCTACTGCATCAGCTACTGCTCTTCCTACAGCTGTTTGTGCAGGCCCAAATATTTTACTAGCATCATCTAAATCACCAATTGTTACTTTTGGAATTATTAAAGTTGATGGCTTAGTCATTAAATTTGGTCTAATAACAGATAATAATGGTGTATGTCCAATTGATAGTTGTGTCATACCATTTGCAAAAGCAGTTCCCGCAGGACCTTCTTTATCACCAATTATTAAATCAACATGGGCTAATTCATTTCCGTCCCCAACAAGGGCTTCTCCTATTTTATACATTTAAGGTGTCTCCAAATATTTAAATAAATATTTAATAAGTTTAAATAAGTTTAATATATATTTTAATTATAATTTTTAATTAATATAATATTTCCTATAGAAATCCCTATAGAAATATTTACAATAGAAATATTCATAATATAAAATATTCTATTATAATATTCCATTATACTAATAAAAATGTTATTATTATAAAAATTTTATATTTATAAAAAGTTTATATTTATAAAAAGTTTATATTTATAAAAAGTTTATATTTCTATAAGTTTAAAAATATTGATTTTTTATTATTTATAACTTTTTTATAAGCTAATCAAATTATTAATTTCACTGGAAATTTATCCTTTCAGATAAGTTTCTTGGAAGAGGTAATTTTCTGAATGGTTTTTCCATAGTTTTAGATAAAACTTGGTAAATAACTTCATCAAGTTCCATATCGCACTTTTCTTTAGTTTCTCGAATAGTGACATTAAAAACATTAGTCTCTATTTCTTTATCACCGATAACAATTGTATAAGGGACCCAATCAGTAGCGGAATTTCTTATTTTCTTTCCAACACGTTCATCCCTATCATCAACATCTACTCTAATGTTATTAAAAGCGATTTCATCAGCAACTTGATTAGCATATTCTAAATGTTTTTCTCCAACAGGTATAATTCTAACTTGGATTGGTGATAACCATACTGGCAACATTGGAGCTTTTTCATTTATTTCAATCGCTGTTTTTTCAAGTAAACTACATATAACTCTTTCGATACTTCCAGTAGGGCTACAGTGGAGAATAATAGGATAATCTTCTTTTTCATTTTTATTCAGATAGCTAATATCAAATCTTTTTCCACTTTCAACATCAATTTGAACAGTAGGATTTTCAATAGGTCTTCCAAGATAATCCATTGCTGCAAAATCCATTTTACAAACCCAATAATGCTTTCTTTCAGGCAATATTTCTACTATAACTGGTTTATTAAGTTTTTTTGCAGTTTCATACATCCAATCTTGATTTTCTTCATAAAAATCTTTTGTAGCTCTAAATATTGCTTCATAATTTACATCAAAATCTTTTCCAGTTTGAATACACATATCGACTTGATTTTCAAATTCTATTAAGGACTGGCCCATATCTGCACAAATTGAATGCATATCTGGCATTGTAAACCCTCTAAGCCTTTTTAAACCTACAACTTCTCCTCTTTTTTCAAATCTAAAACTATAAGTTGATAACTCGTATACTCTAGCTGGAAGATTTTTCCAGGTTAAAAATGAATCAGATAAAACTCTAAATGCTCCAAAACAACAAGCAAAACGCAGCATTAATTCTTTTTTTGTTTGAATTTTATATTGCCTTTCACCAAATTTTTCAGCATGCTCTCTTATAGCGTCATTAGCTAAATCATACATTACTGGAGTTTCGATAGGCATTGCTCCTCTTTCCACAACAAGATTATAAACATAGTCGGACAATAAATCTCTGATTAACCTACCTTTAGGATACCATTTCAGATGTCCAACATCTGCTGCACTTTCATAATCAGCTAATTCTTTTTCTCTCATTAGTTTAACATGAGGAGGTTCAGCATCTTTACTTTTTCCAGTTCCAAGTTCATATTTAGCTAATTTTTCTAAATCTGATTTTTTTTCATATTTATATTTTTCAGCATCTTCTAAAACATTATCTTTTAATATATAAAATTTAGAAGGTTCTGATTCTTCTTCTCCAATTCCATCAGCGCTAATATCAACAGAATCAATTGATCTTGACAATTCTGATAGTGGATGACCTTTACAAGAAATTTCAAATGATTTATACCATCCAAAAGGAACTCTTGAAACTTCAAAACCACGAACTGATAATTCTTTTTCTGCCATTTTTAAAATGTCTATAGCTATTTTTGGAGAACTAAGAGAAGAGGATAAATGTGCATAAGGATATAAAACAATCCTTTCTGGATTAATCTGATCATTAGTTGATTTTATTTCATTTATTAAATTATTTACAACTCCTGCAGGATTTTTTTCATCTGCTTTTTCAACAGCTGTGAAAACAACTAATGCCTCATTGAAAGTTCCTTCTTCTTTGTCTTTTTGAATTTCTTCAGCTATTGGAGTCTTATTTTTTGTTTTATATTTTAAATAATCGGAGTGTATTAGTAATACTCGCATTAAATCACCTAATTTCAAATAATATAAATCATATAGGGTAAATAGTATTATTCTACTAAATAATATCTTTATAATATTAAATATCTATTAATAAAGCGTTATTATAATAATATTTTAAATTAATATTTTAAATTAATATTTTTTAACTAATTTTTATAAATATTTTTTTATTATATAATATTATTATATCATTATATCTAATAGTTTTTATTTATATCATCTAATTTCATATTCTATAATAATTTTTATTTATATAAAAATTATATTTTGAATGAGAATTTTATTTTCAAAAAAAATACTTTATAAATGTACTTCATAACTATTTTATTTTTACTACTATTTATTTTGTTTAATTAAGTAATAATCTATATAAAAATTCACTTATAAATTTAATTATAGTAAAAGTAATCATTAATTATAGTAAAAATCATTATACAAAATAAATTATATAATAGTAAACTAAAATGGTTGACAATTTTTTTTAAAGGTATAATCTTCAGCTTTTTCATTAAATATTAAATAATTTAAACATATATTGCAACTGTAAAATATTTTCAATAAAAATATGTTTAAATCAATGTTTTGAATAAATTTAGATAATAATCTAGACTTTTTTATATCAATATATAGAATTGTTTTATATAATCTTTATTTATACTATTGATTAGTTAATTTAATATAATAGTATAAAAATATCATAATTAATTACTAATGGGATAATATGAAAAATAAAACTATTGATTCTCTTAAAAAATTAGGATTATCTACTTATGAATCTATGGTATACTTATCCATGACTTATATGATTTCTGGAACTGCAACAGAGATCAGTCTTAATTCTAATGTTCCAAGAACAAAAATTTATGATGTATTGAAATCATTATCAAGTAAAGGTTTTATTGAAATTGAGAGAGGAAGGCCATTAAAATATAATATTGTCCCTCCATCTGATGTTTTCAGAAGATATAAACAAAAGATTCTAGATGAGCTTGAAGAAACTGAGATGAATCTAAATTATGCTTATGAAAGTCAACTCTCTAAAATACCTGCGCCAATCTGGTTAATTCATGGTACAGATAGAATTATAAAAAAAGAACTTGAAATTATCTCACGAGCTAAATCAACAGTTTCAATTCGAATGGGATTTTTATTTGAAGGGGAATCTGATTTTTTAAAAGATAAATTTAAAAATCTATTAAAAAAAGGTATAGAAGTGAATATTTTAGCTGCTGATCACTGTTACATTGATGATAGAAAAATCGATGTATTAGCTGAATTTGAAGATTCTGGAGTTAATATTTTAAAAGCAGATATTCCTTTTGTTAAGCTAATTGTTAGGGATAGTCTTGAGATGATTCATATTTTCTCTAAATTTTCTGGCAAAAATAAGAATGTTGTTCCAAGTTCTGCAATTGGGGTATGGAATCAATATGAAGATATAGCTAAAAATTACGATGATCGTTTTTTTAACATATTAAATAAAAAAATGAAATTAAATAAGCAAAAAACCAAAAAAAGAAAATAAAACCAAATGAATATCTTATTCAGTCTTTTAAATAATTAAAATATTTTTTAATTATTCTTTTTTTTTATTATTCTTTTTTTTAAATATACTTTAAATCTTTTTTCGAGCTCATTTTTTTAAATTTTTTATTATTTTAATTTAGAATTTATTCTTTTTTAGTATAATTTAATTATATTCAGACATTGATTTCAAGTGTAAATTTTTTAAAAAATTGATTTTATTATAGTAAAAAAAGTTTAAATAGAAATATAATTACCATTATTTAATCTTTTTATTAAAATCTGCTTATTATTATTTCTTCTTTTTTATTAGTATCTATTTATTTTATTTTTTCTTTTTTATTAGAATTTATTTATTATTATCTCTTCTTTTTTATTTATCCAAGCTCAAATGTAACATTTTACCCATAAAAAGTTACAAAAATTATATATACAATTTCAAACAAGATTATAGTAAGGGTAAATTTCAGTAAATACATAAATTAAAGAAATAGCTTTCATTTGTTATTACCCAATATTTGCTCTATATTCAAAAATTTATCTAAAATACAGAAATTTAAATTAAAATTCCGGAAAATAAAACAAAATTTTGTACTAAATCCCTTAATAGATATAGATTCTAAATATAAAAATTAGGACATAAATATAAATAATTAGAAACTGAATTGATGTAGATTTTAAGGAGGAAAAATTATGGCAAATAAACCACTCGATATGTTTTGTTACCAATGTTCTCAAACAGCAAAAGGAACAGGATGTGATGTAAGAGGAGTATGTGGAAAAGTTCCAACTGTAGCTAGACTACAAGATAATTTAATTTATTCTATAAAAGGAATAAGTGCTTATAATTACCAAGCAAACGAATTAGGTTATAGAGATGAAACTATAGATGAGTTTTTAACTAAAGGAATGTACAGTACTCTCACTAATGTAAATTTTGATGTTGAAAACTTAATTAATTTAGGACTTGAAGCTGGTGAAGCTAATATAAAAGTTATGAGGCTTCTTAAAAAAGCCCATATAGAAACTTATGGGGAGAGCGAGCCACAAGTTGTTGAAGTAGGATCTAAAAAAGGTCCAGGTATTTTAGTAACAGGCCATGACCTTAAAGCTCTTGAAGAACTTTTAAAACAAACTGAAGGAAAAGGAATTAATATTTATACTCATAGTGAGATGCTTCCTGCACATGGATATCCAGAACTTAAAAAGTATGAGCATTTAGTTGGTCAACTTGGAGGGCCATGGTTTGATCAAAAGAAAACTTTTTCAAATTATAATGTAGCTATATTGGGAACTTCTAATTGTGTACTTTTACCAAAAGATGATTATTCTGATAGAATATTTACTAGTGGTGTAGCAAAATTACCTGGAATTATGCAGATTGATAATTATGATTTTACACCATTGATTAATAAAGCTCTTGAGCTTGGAGATCTTGAAGAAGAAGAAAATAAACCAACAATCACCACTGGATTTGGAGCTTCCACTGTTTTATCACTAGCTGATAAAATTAAAGAACTTGTTGAAGCAGGAAAAATTAGAAGATTTTTCTTAGTAGGGGGTTGTGACAGCCCACTTCCACAAGCTAGATATTACAGAGAATTTGTAGAAAAATTACCAGAGGATACAGTGATATTAACTCTTGCATGTGGTAAATACAGGTTCAATGACTTGGATCTTGGAGATATTGAAGGGGTCCCACGTCTTATAGATATTGGACAATGTAATGATGCAATTGTAGCTGTTGATATAGCTTTGGCATTATCTGACCTTTTTGACTTAGAGTTAAATGATCTTCCATTAACAATTGTCTTAAGTTGGATGGAACAAAAAGCAGTAGCTATATTCTGGAGTTTACTCTTTTTAAACAAAAAAGATATGCTTTTAGGACCTATTTTACCAGCATGGGTAAATGGTGATATAGCTGATTTCTTAGTTAACAACTATAATTTAACTCCAATAGGTGACCCAGAAGAAGATATTAAAAGAATATTAGGTTAATTGTAGGTTATATTACTTATTCGGATTATATATTAGTTAATTATATTTTATATTAGCTATTATATTATATATTAATTATATTTTATATTAGCTATTTAGATTATATATTAGTTAATTATATTTTATATTAGTTAAATTATAATCTAATATTAACTTAAATCAAATTATTATGTCTAAAGGAGATTAATCATGGATAATCTAAAAAGTAAACCAATTAAAATTGATGACTTAGCTACTTATCAAGATGGAGCTGTTGTTAGTCGTGAAATTATTAAAAAAGAAGTTGGCACAGTTACAATCTTTGCTTTTGATAAAGGACAAGGACTAAGTGAGCATAGTGCTCCTTTTGATGCTATGGTTCAAATAGTTGATGGTGTAGCTGAAATTACTATCTCAGGTAATAAAAATACTGTAAAAAAAGGAGATCTCATTATAATGCCAGCAAATGAACCTCATGCTTTGTTTGCAAATGAAAAATTTAAGATGGTACTAACAATGATAAAATCAGAAAAATAGTCTCTTAAAACAGTTATTTAAAGTAAACATCAATATATTATTAATTTCTATTATTAATTCCCATTATTCTATTTTTATTTTTCTTCTTTTTGTTATTTTTTACTATTTTAATTTCTTTTCTATTTTTTCTTCTTTTTCTGCTTATTTTCTATTAATTTAATTTTTTTATTTAATTACTATGAATAAATATCTTTTTCATTTTATTTTTTTCATTTTATTTTTTTCATTTTATTTTTTTTTATTTTATTTTACTTTTTAATTAATTAATTAATTAATTTGAAATTTCAAAATATTTTATATTAAATTATTATTTGTAAAAGTTAAGTAGTTAAAAATATAAATATATTATAAAAAATTTAACATATTATTAAAAAATATAATAAAGAAATATATTATAAAAATATTATAAATATTATAAAAAGTTTTAATATAATAAAAAATTATTATTAAAATATATAAAAAATTATTATAAAAAGCTTTAATATATTATAAAAGGCTTAACTATTTTTAATGATTCATAGTTATTAGTGATTAAATGAGAAGCGATAGTATAAAAAAAGGAATTGAAAGGGCTCCACATAGGTCTCTTCTTAGAGCTTGTGGACTTAAAGATGATGATTTTAAAAAACCATTTATTGGAATAGCTAACAGTTTTACAGACATTGTTCCTGGACATATTCATTTGAAAGAAGTAGCTGATGAAGTAAGAAAAGGGATTTTGGATGCTGGGGGTGTTCCTTTTGAATTTAACACTATGGCTATTTGTGATGGTATAGCTATGAATCATGAAGGAATGAAATATTCTCTTCCTTCTCGTGAAATTGTAGCTAATACAGTTGAAAGTGTAGCTATGGGCCATAGCCTCGATGGACTTGTTCTTATTCCTAGTTGTGATAAAGTTGTTCCTGGAATGTTGATGGCTGCTTTAAGATTAGATATTCCTTCTATTGTTGTAACTGGTGGGCCAATGGTTCCAGGTAAATTCAAAGGAGAAAATGCAGATTTAATCAGTGTTTATGAAGCTGTTGGAGAAGTTTCTAAAGGAGAAATGAGCGAGGATGATTTATATGAGCTTGAATGTAGTGCTTGTCCTGGTGTTGGTTCTTGTTCAGGATTATTTACTGCAAATACTATGGCTTGTATGACTGAAACTCTTGGTATGAGCTTACCTATGTGTGCTACAACACTCGCTGCTGATGAAGATAAGTTTAAAATAGCTAAAAAATCTGGGAAACGTATTGTTGGAATGATAGAGGAAGAATTAGCTCCTTCTAAAATTGTTACACAAAAAGCTTTTGAAAATGCTTTGGCTGTAGATATGGCTTTAGGTGGATCAAGTAACACTGCTTTACATATTCCTGCTATAGCTAGTGAATTTGAAGATAAAGGTATCAAAGTTGATCTTGAATTATTTGATCTTATAAGCAAAAATGTTCCACATATTGCTTCTATGAGTCCTGCAGGTAAAGATACTATGTTGGATCTTCATGAAGCTGGAGGAATTCCTGCAGTTTTAAAATCAATTAAAGATAAAATAAACACTGATCTGATTACTTGTAATGGATTAACCATAGAAGAAAATATTAAGGATATAGAAGTTAAAAATAGGGATGTAATAAGGTCAATTGATAATCCTGTTCATGATGAAGGCGGAATTGCTATATTAAAAGGAAATTTAGCTCCAAATGGGTCTGTAATAAAACAAGCTGCTGTTGAAGATGATATGATGTATCATAAAGGCCCTGCTAAGGTTTTCAATAGTGAAGAAGAGTCAGTTGAAGCAATTTTTAATGGGAAAGTTGTTGAGGGTGATATCGTTGTTATACGCTGTGAAGGTCCTAAAGGTGGTCCTGGAATGAGAGAAATGCTTAATCCAACTTCTGCTATTATGGGTCTTGGAATAAAAAATGTTGCTCTTATAACTGATGGTAGATTTTCTGGAGGAACTCGTGGACCTTGTGTAGGGCATGTATCTCCTGAAGCAATGAGTGGTGGCCCAATATCTGGCTTAATTGATGGGGATATTATTGAAATTGATATTAAAAATAGGAAAATCAATGTAGATTTATCTGATGATGAGATTAAAGAAAGAATAGAAAATGCTGAACTTCCAAAAAGGAAAGTTAAGGGTTGGTTGAATATTTATCAAAAATCAGTTAGTTCTGCAGATAAAGGAGCTATTTTAAGATAGAAATTATTATTTAATTTCTATTAATCCTATTATTTTTGTATATTAATTACTAATTTCAACACATCTAAAAATTTTTAATTTTAATATTTAATTAATAATTTAATTAGTAATTCTAATTTTAATTTAGTTAATAATTCTAATTTTAAGTTAATTAGTAATTCTAATTTTTATATTTAATAATAATCTTAATTTTGATATTTAATTAAAAAAATTTTATCTTATAAAATTCAATTTTTAATTTCAAGCTGTTATAGTTTTGTTTTTATTTTTTTTAATTAGTTAATTTGGTTTATTGCTAATAATGTTAGCTAATACTATATATTGTAGAATTATTTTTTCTATTGTAGATTTTTAATTTTATTAAATTTATATTAAAAATTTATTCATATTTATATTAAAAAATTATTATATTTATAAAAAATTTACCTTAATTTTTATTTTTATCAAAGTTTATTAATATTTCAATGATTAAAAATATTTTGATGATTAATAATATTTTAATGATTAAAATTAGTAAATTGTTTATATAACATGAAGTCAATAATTATTGTTAATATAAAAATTTCATTTTAATAAATTAAAATTATATGGTGCTTTAATGTCAACAAAAAAAGAGATAGCTATTTATGCATTAATAATTATTTTTGGTTTATTAATTGCCCAACACATGAATGTAGTTGTTTCCGGCAGTATGGAACCTGTTTTTTTCAGAGGAGATATTGTAGTAGTTGAAAAAGCTGATTTCCTCGGAATTCATGAGTTCGATCCAAATAATGCAAAAGTAGGAGATATAGTTGTTTATAATGCTAAATGGTTCCCAAACCCTGTTATTCATAGAATTATAAATGAGACAAATGTTAATGGAAGTAAATACTATGTAATAAAGGGTGATAACAATGATGTTCCAGACCCTTATCTTGTATCGCCATCGCAAATAACTGAAAGAGTAGTGACGATTGGAGATCAGCCGTTTATAATTCCTAAAATTGGTTATATAACGATATGGCTTAAAGGTCTTTGATTTATTTAAGTATTTAGTTAAAATATAAATTCAACTAAATATTTTTTATATTTTTCATTGACTTTGATTTATTATAATCTATTATACTATTATAATCTATTAAATTTTATTATAATATATTATTATTTTATTATTAACATATAATAGCTTTTTCATATTATTTTTTCCTTCAAATATACTAATTATAAACGGTTAATTCAATTATTTTTAATAATATTGAATAGCAATATAATTTTATATATTGATAAGTTACATACTGATAAATATTAATCTATTATTGAGCTAAATTATTAAAATAAATTTTACTAATTTTATTGTAATGACTTAATTTAATTTTATAAATTATGACATTCTAATTTTATTATTATACTTATATGGTGAAGATATGTACTTTGAAATCAAAAATAATGCATTAGATTCTTTAAAAAATGCTCTTAAAAATTTAAATTATGAAATTCCAGAGGATATTAAGCTTGAATTTCCACCAAATCCAAAAATGGGTGATTTAGCAACAACTATTTCATTCCAATTAGCTAAAAAATTAAAAATGTCTCCAATGGATATTACTTCTAGTATTATGGAAAATATTGAAATTTCTGATATATTTGAAAAAGTAGAAGCTAAAGGTCCATATATAAATTTTTTTATAAATTATAAAACATTTTCAAGAAGATTACTTGAAAGTGTTTCAGATGATTATGGAAAACTCACAACTAAAGATGAAAAAATTGTTTTAGAACATACTTCTGCTAATCCAAATGGTCCTCTTCATATAGGCCATATTAGAAATGCAATTATTGGAGATTCTTTAAAAAGACTTCTTAAAACAGCGGGATATGAAGTTAACACACAGTATTATGTTAATGATATGGGCCGTCAAATAGCTATGATTGTTTTTGGAATGGAAAAATTAGGTTTAAGTATTGATGAAGAGTTGTCTAAAAAATATATTGATAATATAGCTAATAATTTAAGTGATAATAGCTTAAATGAGAATAATTTAGATAATAAATCAGATAAGTCTAATTTAGATAATAAAATAGACCATCAAATAGGTCAACTTTATTTCAAAGTTAATGAATATATAAATTCTAATGAAGATAAAAAAATCGAAGTTGACAACCTTATTAAAGCTTATGAAGGTGGATTAAGTGAAGACTTAGATGAAATTTTTGAGAAAGCTGTTAATGATTGTTTAACTGGGGTAAAACAAACTTTAAATAATCTAAACATTGTTCATGATGATTTTGTATGGGAAGGACAATTTGTAAGAAATGGTGAGGTTGATAAAGTTGTAAATGGCTTAATTGCCACTGGCCATACAAAAGAAGAAGAAGTTTTATGTTTGGATTTAGAAGATTTTGGAATAGAAAAAGAGCTTGTTCTTAGAAGATCCGATGGAACATCTTTATATTCAACTCGGGACCTTGCTTATCACAAATGGAAATCAGAACAAGGAGATCTTGTACTTGACATTTTAGGTTCTGATCATAAGTTAGCTATTGAACAAGTAAGTATAGCTTTAAATTTATTAAATGAGAAATCACCAGAAGTTATATTTTATGAATTTATAACCCTTCCAGAAGGTTCAATGTCTACAAGAAGAGGGGTATTTATATCAGTTGATGAATTATTAGATGAAGCAATTGATAGGGCAAAAAATGAAGTTCAAAAACGTAGAAATGACCTTAATGAAGATGAAATTAATAAAATTTCTAATGAAATAGGTATTGGAGCTATAAGATATTTTATTTCAAGATTATCTCCAGAAAAACATATAACTTTCAAATGGGATGAGGCTCTTAGTTTTGAAAGAGGATGTGCTTCAATACAATATGCACATGCACGTGCCTGTAAACTACTTGAAAAATGTGGAAACTTCGACTTAACTAAAGAAAAATTAAATATAGATTTTGATAAAATTGAGGACGATTGGACTCCTAATGAAGTTGAAATGGATTTAATTAGATTGATAGCTAAATTTCCAATTGTAGTTGATGAATCAGCAGATATTATGAGAGTTCATCCTATTGCTCAATATGTACAGGATCTTGCTAGTGCTTTTAATAAGTTTTATAAATCAGAACAAGTTTTGGGTTGTGAAATTGAGTCAGCTAGACTTTTATTGGTGGATAAAGCTAGAATTACTATAAAAAATAGTTTAGAGCTATTAGGTATATCTGCACCTTTAAAAATGTAATTTATTTAAAAATAAATTTTTTTATTTTAATAATATCTTTATTTATTTTAATTTTATTATAAGTATTGGTTAAATTATTTTTATAAAAATAATAGCTTTATTTATTTCAATTTTAAAGATAATATTTTTTTTATTTTGTATTATAGATCAATGCTATTCCTCTACTTTCTAATAATAAAATGATAGGTGCAATTAGATATAGTCCTATTAAGATATATATGATGATGATTACTTGTCCTCCTAAGAGGATTCCATAAGGAATTAATAGATTTATGATGACTTGGATTAAAATGAATATCACAATTAAGGTGCCAATAAATATTATTAGGTTTAATAGTGAGAATTTTAAATAGTCAAAAATCCCTACTTTTTTAATAATAGCTAATATCTCTTTAATATTAAATCCTGCTTTTAGAGATCCATTTTTACTAATCATATGAGGTATGGCTACACTAGTTAATAATAAAGTTATAAACCAGATAATAGCTAAAAAAATCATTGTTTCTAGATGGAAATATATCCGCGATTCGTATATAGTTTGTACAATTGTGAATATATAATTGTTAACAATAATTAGGTAAGTAGCTATTATACAAGGTAGGTTATAAATAATAATAATAGTTAATAACTTTGTTCCTTGAACTAACATTTCTTTTATATTATTAAAGCTTGGCTTATTATCATTAACATTAATCATACTATTAATTCCAATTAATATAATTCTATAAGAATACCCCGATAAAAGTATTATGGGTATGATTAAAAAGCTTAAAAGGAATAAAACTCCAAGTTTTAATATAGTTGCATCTTTAAGTGTGTATTCAAATGAATCTCTAAATATTTCAAGTATCATATTAATCCAACTAATTGTATTTTTTATAATTTAGTTATATTTTTATTTTCTTATTCATTTTTTATCTTTCTTTAAATCCCCCCTTTAAACTCTAATTTCTTATTAATCTGTTTCTTCTCATTTTTTTTAAATCATATTATTTTTTAATTAATATTCTTTTAATTAGTATTATTTTTTAATTCATATTATTTTTTTAAATCATCTTCATCAAATATGAATATATCATTAATAATTTTAAAACCAAGTATAATTGTTATTTTATGGGCTAATAATAGTGAAGGATTATATTTTCCATTTTCTAAGGAGTTAATCGTTTTTCTAGATACTCCTGATTTTTTCGCCAGCTCTTCCTGTGTCATTTTTAGTTTCTGACGATACTCTCTCACTCTAGATTTCATTATTCACAATACCTTCGTAGTTATTCATCATATTTTTACTTTTTTATATTCTAATCATTTTTTAATATCTTAGATAACTATGAATAATATATTCATTTACATTTCTATATATTTGTAGTATAATATTTCTGATTTTAATGAAAATTTAAAAAGTTCATTGACTTTTACTTAATACTTTTTCTACTATGCTATATGTTACATGATTATTCTTCTGGATCACTAACAAATTGAGCTTGTCTATTTTTGTGGATTTTTTTCAATTTTTCATATTTTATTTATAAGTACTTTATGATTAAATCCAAAATTTTCATAAAATACTCCACACTTTTTCACAACCTCAACAAATCAATATATTTATATATTAATACAAAGAATATATTCACTATGGGAAAAATATATCTCATTTATTTAATAGTATTATGTGTTAAGATATTAAAAAGCTTTTGACATATGAACTCAAAACATTTTATATGAATTATAAAATTAAAATAAAATTTTCAAAAATAGATTAGAATTAATAACTAAAATAAATATAATGGAGTTTTTCATAATTTTTCCCTGTCTTGAAATTGAGTTTAGATTAAATAGTTATTTTCTCAATTTAAAAAAATAATATCTATCTAAATTATTTATTTCGTTATATAGATGTATAACAAAGAAAAAATTAATATATCTTGATAAAATAACTACTTCAGCTAAAAAAGTGATTATTACATTATCTATTACAAATAAAAAAAATATTAAAGAATTCTTGAAAAACACTAAAGATAGGGAGTTATATAATATAAAAAAATAAAAATAATTTGTTATTTCTTATAATTAATAGGTGTATAATAAGTTTTATATTAGAAAAAAATGGTTAATAATAAGATTTTTTCAGTATATGTACATTATACATCTATATAACGAAGTGATTATTTACTATAAAACATAAAAAATTTGTATTTTTATTAATTAGAAGAAAATTATCATTAGCTATCGCTTTAGAGTAATCTTCTTCTGATTAATAATAGAAATTATAGTTTTTTTATTCAATGATGTTTAAGTGAATGTTCATTTGCTAAATAACTATTACAATGCTTAATATTTTCCATTTATGATAATTTAAGATTAAATAAATATTATTGAGTAATTTAATTTATTAATCAAATTATTAATGCTGAATTATAAATCATAACATTTTGTCTAATTAAGAATTTAATAATAGATTTATTATTATTATTATTAAGGGTAAATGATTCGAATTATCCTATATCCTTTTTATAAAAATTCTTTTTTTACAATTTGTTATTTTATTACATTATTAAAATTTCTCTTACATAATTAAGAGGTGAAATGATATTATGATAAAGGAAAAATTCGATTATAGAAAAAATATGGGTAAAAAGTTCATGAGATATATATTAATTTTGTTAGTGATTTGCACTATGTTATTTTTTTCTATGAATGCAGGATTTGCAGCTGGAAACACCCATAATATAACTTCGAACATGACTACTACAGATGTTCAAGATATTATAAACAATGCTGCAGATGGTGATACTCTTGATTTCATTAATCAAACTTATAGCTTAGATCAGCTGAATATTAATAAAAAATTGAATCTTGTTAGTAATGTTAATTCTACTATAAATAGGAATTCTACTACTGTTGTCCAATATAGTTGTTTATTTTCTGTTAGAGCGGATAATATTCTTATTTCTGGTTTTACTATTAATAATCATTTAATAGGTATTTATAGTCAGGATACAGCTAATAATCTTCAAATTGTTAATAATACTTTCACAAATTGTGGTCAAGCAATAATAATTACTACTAATAACTCTTTAATTGAAAATAATTATATTGGAAATAGGAATGCTTCTTTTCCTCAAACTTCTTTCCCAATGCAAACATATAGGCAATATGCAATTTTAATTTGGGAAGGTAGTCCTGGTGGAGCTATTATTAGAAAAAATACTATTATTGGATCTGGCTGGACATATGCAATAGTTAATTATGCTCCTAATGCATTAATAACAGAAAATAATGTTACAGGGATTGGAGGTAACCCTTCGTCAAGCAACGCAGCCATAGCTAATACTCTATATGGGCACGGAACTAACATAACTGGCAACATAATTGATAACAATGGAGGTTTTGGAATCCGTAATGATTGTGACAATGTTATAATTGCTAATAACCGTTTAACCAATAATAGAGGTTATGGTATTTTCAATATGAATTCTCACCAAAGTCATAGTTTTAGTGAAGGTGGAAATCTTGTAATTATTAAAGATAACATTGTTGAATTAACTAGAAGTTCTACTGGTAATTATGATGGAACTGGTATTTTCAATCAAGGAATTGATGCAAGAATAATAAATAATACTATAAAAAACAATGCTGGTGATGGAATACGAAATTCAGGGACTAATACAACTATTCTATATAATAAAGTTTTTGATAATTCTGCTCATGGAATAAATGTTGCTACAGCTGGAAATAATACTACTATTTCAGGAAACACTGTTTATAACCAAACGGGTAATAATAGGGCCGGTATTTATTTTGCAGGTAATGTAGGTATTGTTTCTGATAACAATGTATATGATAATAGTAATGGAATTCATCTTTTAAGTGGCCTTATTAGATTAAATAATAATACTATCTCAAATAACAATCAATCTGGTCTTATATTAGCTTTCAGCAATTTTAATCTGGATATTTTTAATAATACTTTAAAATATAATGGAATAGCTATCAACATTTCTGGTAATAACAACAGATTGGGTGATATTGATAATACTGGCCTTTACAATGAAATTACTGAAAATACCAATGGTGTTTTACTTAATGGAGTAGGTAACATAATAAGTCAGCTAAATGTTTACAACAATTTTGGGACTGCTTTCATTGTTTTAAGAGATAATAATACTATTACAGGGTGTAATGTTTTTGACAATAATTTAGGTTTTAATTTAACTGGTAATGGTATAAAAATTAACTATAACTGTATTCTCAACAATAAATTGAGTGGTTTATATAATTATGGAAACAACAATGATTTCACTTTCAATTGGTGGGGGCAAAATAATATTTCCAACCAATACCACATCATTAGTGGATCTAACTACATTATAAGTAACTGGTTTGTTATGGTATTATCTACAGAATTATATGATACTATTGTTAATGCTACAATTCATCGTGCTGTAGGTATGTATAACATGACCTATAAGTTCTTATTATACAATAATCTTACAAAAACTTTAGATTCTGTTAGTTATGAAAATCTACCTGATTTTTTAGTTAATTTAACTTTAAAAAACAAATATGGAAATATTATTAATACTGCTTTTAATGTTATTGCTAAAGGTGAATATTCTTATCTTGTAAATTTAACAAAAAGTGATAATTTTACTATAGAAGCTTTTGGTGATAATGAAGATGTTTTACTTTGTATTAAAAATGAAGACATTATGGAGGTTAATTTGTCTGTTATTAAGTCTGTTAATGCGACTACTGTTTTGAATGGTCATGAATTGATATATACTATTGTGGTGACTAATTATGGTCCGGATATTGCAACAAGTGTTACTGTTAATGAGATCCTTGATTCCAGGTTAATCTTGTTGAATAATGAAACTAGCCGTGGTAGTTATGATGGTAGTGTTTGGAACATTGGAAACATTGGTGTTGGTGAAACTGTTACTTTAAAACTTATTGTTCAGATTAATGGTACTGGTGTTATAAGTAATAATGTGACTGTTGTTACTCCTGATCAGAATAATACTGGTGGTAATAATAGTACTAGTCCTGATACTAATGTTACACCTGCGGTTAATATTACTGTGAGTAAAACTGCGAATGTTACTAGTGTGGTTTATGGTCAGACTGTCCAATATACAATTGTGGTTTCAAATTATGGTCCAGATAATGCAACAGGGGTTATAGTTAATGAATTACTTCCAAGTAGTTTGATATATATTAGTAGTATTGCTAGTAATGGAACTTATGATCCAATTACTGGTATTTGGAATATAAGTGCTTTAAATAATGGAGATAGTTTTAACTTGGTAATTGTTGTCCGTGTTAATGCAACTGGTATTATAACCAATGGCGTTAATGTGACACTTGATCAAGAAAATATCAATAATGAAACCAATGGAATTAACATCACAGAAAATATTACGGTGATTGATAAAATAAGCACAAATTCCACTATAGCTGCTTCTCCTGCTAGTGTAGGAACACCAATTACTATTAATGGTATAGCTAAAGATGCCAACGGCAACTTATTAGCTAATACTATACTTAATGTAATTGTTAATGGTAAAACATATAATGTCGCTACTAACAACTTTGGTGCTTGGAGTTTACTTTACACTCCTACACAAAGTGGAATTTTCAGAGTTTCTGTTAATTGGAATGGTAATAGTACTCATTATGGTTTTGTTAATTCTACAAGCTTCATAGCTGAAGAAAATATATTACCTCCGAAATCTAAGAAAAACACCAACTTAATAATTGAAGTCAATGGCAATAAAGTTACTGCAACACTAACTGATGAAAACGGTAATCCTCTTAATAATAGAAAAATTGTCTTTAAATTAAAAGGTGTTGTTATTGGTATTGGTGTTACTAATAAGGAAGGCAAAGCAACTATATACTATGAAGATGCATATAACTATAAAATCAGAGCAACATTTGGAGGAGATGATGATTATAACCCATCAAATGCAAAATATGCTCCAAAAAATATCCCTGAATCTCTTCCAAATGGGTATAACACAATACCTGGAGTTGCAACTATGAAAAAAACAGGAATGCCAATAATAGCTATTTTATTAACTTTAATAGCAGCAATTGGACTAATAGGATACAGAAAAAGAAAATAAAAACACAAAAAATCAACATGATAATAGCTAAAAATAACCCTATTAAAAAATAAAATAGGGAACTACTATAATATGATTAAAAAAATATATAAAAAAATCATATTATATTAGCTATTATCTCATTTTAATTTATTTTTTTATTATTTTTTAATTATCTTTATTATTTTTCATATGCATTTATTATAAAAAAACTTTTTTTCTTTAAAATTTTTTTATATATTTTAATCATACATTTAAAAAATCATAAAATGCTTATTTTTAAATATTAAAATCAGACTATAATTATTAAAATTAATTTTGAGTTATAATGATTTATAGGGTTATTATTTTTATTAATTTTATTTTAAAAAATAGTAAAGAACAGCTTTTTGAGCATGTAGTCTGTTTTCTGCTTGGTTGATTACTGCAGATTGTGGCCCATCAATGACTTCACCACTTACTTCTTCTCCTCTGATAGCAGGTAAACAATGCATAAATATTGCATCTTCATTTGCTAATTCCATGAGTTTTTGATTAACTTGGTATTTTTTCAGAGCTTTTTTTCTTTTTCCCTGTTCTTTTTCATCACCCATACTGACCCAAACATCAGTGTATATTACATTAGAATTTTTTACAGCAACTTCAACATCACTTGTAATTACAATATAAGAATTATTTCTTTTAGCTATTTCATTTGCTTTTTTAATAATATCTTCGTTTGGTTCATAGCCTTCTGGGCAAGCTACGGCTATATTCATACCAATACATGCACATATTAGAAGTAAAGAATTACAAACATTGTTTCCATCCCCCACATATGTAAATTTACCGTTAAAATCTCCAAAATATTCTTTAACAGTTAAAATATCTGCGAGAGCTTGGCATGGGTGTTCAAGATTTGTAAGTCCACTTATTATTGGAACATCTGATTCTTTTGAAAATTCTAGAACATCTTCATGTTCAACAGCTCTTATCATAATCCCATCTACATATCTACTTAAAACTTTGGCAGTATCTGAAATTGGCTCTCCTCTACCCATCTGTATGTCATTATTAGATAGGAAGATAGCATTACCACCTAGCTCATTCATTCCAACTTCAAAAGAAACTCTTGTTCTAGTAGAAGATTTTTGGAATATCATAGCTAATGTTTTGTTTTCAAGGGGCTGTTCAGTAATTTTTCCCTCTTTAAATTTTGTAGCCAATTCTAATATTTCAGGAATTTCATCTTTTATGTCACAAATTGATAAGAGACTTCTCATTTTATCCACCTAATGGTGTTATTGACAATCTATTAATTGTCTTTTTATTATTTTATTATTTCTTTTTATTATTTTATTATAAATTTTAATTTATTTTTTAAATTATCTTATATGTTTCTTTTAATATTTAATGTAATAGTATAAAATTATTATAATAATTAGTTTTAAATTAATAATATTATAATAATTATAATTTTAATTTAGACATTCAAAAACTTTTATTACCAATCAAAATTTCTAAAAAAAATCGATTTTTATCCACGAATTTCCTTCATATGTTCTATTCTCTGTTGAATCAATGATTCTTTTCCAATATCCTTTCTATGGTATAAATTTCCTTTTACATATTTACATGCTTCTTCAGCAATTTTTTCGCTTTCTTCAATTGAATCAGCAATTCCAACAACTCCAATTGCCCTTGAAGAGGAAGTATAAACTTTCCCATCCTCTTTTTGATTAACTGCAGCATAATAAACTTTTGCTCCAATTGATTCAATTTTTGCTTCGTCTACGACTATTTCTTCATTTGCATATTTAGTTTCTGGATAACCATCAGGAACTATGTATTTACAAACTGAGGAGTAAGGTTCAAATTCAACATTTCCAAGATTTCCATCAACTATAGATTTGCAAACTTCTATCATTGGAGTTTTCATTAAAGGTAGGACATTCATAGCTTCAGGATCACCAAATCTTGCATTATATTCAATTAAACGTGGTCCATCAGAGGTAAGCATAAACTGACCATAAAGAATTCCTTTATAAGGACTAGCTTCTTTAGCTATTGCCTTTATTGTTTTTTCCATTATTTCGACTGCTTTTCCATAGTCTTCTTCTGATAAAAACGGAAGTAATCCATCTTTATTAGAATATGATCCCATTCCTCCAGTTATTGGCCCTTTTCCACCTTCAAAAGCATATGGGTGGTCCTGTGCTGCTGGCATTGGTGCAAGGTTTTTCCCATCTGAAAATGCTTGAATTGTAAATTCTTCTCCAACAAGTTTTTCTTCAATAATTACTTGAGGAAAACCTCCCATTTTAGTATCCATAACCTCTTTTGCATATTCTTTTGCTTCTTGATTATCTTTAAGATGCTCACCAACAATTTTTACTCCTTTTCCTCCAGTTAAACCAACTGGTTTTATTACCGCATCTCTATCAAAATCATCAAGGAATTTTTCTATATCTTCGTAATTATCAAATACTTTATAAATAAGGGATCCTTCAATATTATAATTTTCAAATAAGTTTCTCATAAATGATTTGTCTGTTTCAATTTTAGCTGCTTCAATGTTAGGTCCAACACATTTAATCCCATTTTTCTCTAATTCATTTACAATGCCTTTTCCAAGAGGAGCTTCTGGCCCTATAACTGCAATTTCAATATTATTTTCCATTGCATATTTAGATACAGCTTCAATATCTCCTTCATTGCCCTGTTTAAATTCAGCTATTTTAGCTATCCCAGGATTTTTATTAGACATATAAGAATATAATTCACAATCATCTTTCAACGATTCACAAATAGCGTTTTCTCTAGCTCCAGTACCAACAACTAAAATTTTCATTACAAAACTCTCCAAAATTATTTATATTATATATTCCTTGTTTTAAATTATTAGATTTATTAAATTATTAGATTTATTAAATTATTAGATTTATTAAATTATTAGATTTATTAGTAATATTTAATAATTAATTTTATTTATTAACTATTTTATTTAGTAATTTTTTATAATTAATTTTATTTATTAACTATTTATAAGTAATTTTTATTTATAATATGTAGTATATTTTATATTTTATGATAATATGTTGGATAATATAAGATTTAATTTGTTATAATAAGGTTATATTTATTTTTTTGCACATTATAATAAACTATAATATTTTTTATAAAATAAATTATACTAATATTATAAATTTTATCATATATTTAAACATAGTTTTAGTCTACTAATCTTAAGTTTTAGTCTACTAATCTTATAGTTTTAATCTACTAATTTTATTTTTTTAATTTATTAATTTCATTTAAATTAACTTATTTATATTCTAAAATCATATATAAAAATATATTAATATATAATGTAATGATAAATAATTATAAATATGAATATATAGAATATTTTATTATACAATTTTATTATACAGTTTATTAGTAATTTTATTGTAATATTTTATTAAATCTTTTTAAATAGTTCTTTATGTATTTTATATGTTATTTATAAACATAATTAAAAATTTTATATATATCATTTATATAATTAACATTTTTTAGATATTTTTAAAAGTTTTAATGGATCTTTTGATTACATTTTTAAAATTTTTAGGTCTATTTTGAATAATTTAATAATCAATATTTTAATTTATCACTTATTAACTTGTTTAACTATTTTAAATAATTCCTTTGATTCAATAAGGATAAATATGCGATAAAATAGAATATGAAAATAAGATATTCTAATAGAATTATAATAGAATATGAAAATAATATAGTAATAGGTAGTAGAAAGAAAATTTATCAATGATAAAGAAATCAAAAATGTGATTAAATAAATTGAATTGATATAAAAAATTTAAAAGCAGATATAAAAGTTAAAAATTTAGAAATTTAGGTGTTGAAATGAAAGGTGGAGAAGCTATAATCAAAGCTCTTATTGAACAAGGTGCAGACACAGTCTTCGGATATCCAGGAGGTCAAGTACTTCCTTTATATGACATGATTTATAATTCTGATTTAAATCATGTGTTGGTGAGACACGAACAATCAGCATCTCATGCTGCAGATGGATTTGCAAGAGCTAGTGGAAAAGTTGGAGTTTGTATAGCTACTTCTGGACCTGGAGCTACTAATCTTGTAACTGGAATCGCGACTGCATATATGGATTCATCTCCTGTTGTAGCGATTACTGGCCAAGTTCCGACTCATTTAATTGGAAATGATGCGTTTCAAGAAGTTGATATGCTAGGTATAGCTATGCCTATAACAAAACACGCATTTCAGCCTAAAAATCCTGATGAAATACCTGCTATGATCAATTCAAGTTTTGAACTAGCTAAAACTGGACGTCCTGGCCCTATTGTCATTGATGTTCCAAAAAATGTTCAAGAACAGGATTTAAGTGATTATTTCTCTAATATTGATAATTTTTCTGAATTGACTCTGGATACTCCAGGATATAGTCCTACTATTAAAGGAAATCCAAGGCAAATTAAAAAAGCTTCAAAAATAATAGTTAACTCTTCTAAACCAATAATATTAGCTGGTGGAGGAGTAATAATCTCTGGAGCTTCAAAAGAATTAAAAGAATTTTCAGAACTTATACAAGCTCCTGTAACCACAACACTTCTTGGAAAAGGATCTTTTCCTGAAGATAATGATGCATATCTCGGAATGTTAGGAATGCATGGTAGAAAAGTTGCTAATTTATCTCTCGATGAAAGTGATTGTATAATAGCTATTGGTTGTAGATTTTCAGATAGAACTACTGGAAGTATAGAAGAATTTGCAAGAAACTCAAAAGTCATTCATATTGATATTGATCCTGCAGAAATTGGAAAAAATGTTGAAGTTGATGTTCCTATTGTTGGAGATGCTAAAAATATCTTAATCAAGCTAATAACTGATATAAAGACTTTAGATATTAAAAAAATTAATCAAAATTCAATTGAATGGTATAATGATACATTATTATTTAAAAAGAGCTGTATTCCTCGGTTAACTTATAATGAAACTCCTCTTAAGCCCCAGCAAATTATAAAGGAGATAAGTCATGCATTAGATGAAGATTCAATTATCACAACAGATGTTGGTCAGCATCAAATGTGGGCAGCTCACTTTTTTGATACTATAAAACCAAGAAAATTCATAAGTTCTGGAGGGCTTGGAACAATGGGATTTGGATTCCCTTCTGCTATTGGAGCTAAAGTGGCTATGCCCGAAAATGATGTTTTAGCTGTTACTGGTGATGGAGGATTTTTAATGGTATGTCAAGATTTAGCTACTGTTAAAGAATATGATATTCCTCTTATTATCTGTTTATTCAACAATAGAAAACTTGGAATGGTTTATCAATGGCAAAATCTTTTTTATGAAAAGAGACTTTCACACACGGATCTTGGTCAAACTCCTGACTTTTTAAAGCTTTCTGAGTCATTTGGTGTAAATGCAGAAAGAATTACTGAAGTTGGCGAAACAGAGAAAGCTATAAGGGCAGCGAAAAAAGATGGAGAAGCTATATTATTAGATATTGTAATCGATAAAAATGAAGAATTGCCTATGGTTCCACCAGGATGTGGAATTACTGATATACTTGGTGAATATAAAATTGAAAATGATATCACTGGTATTAATGGGGGCAATAGTGATACAAACGATACTATAGCTAACAAAAGGGGTGGTGATTAGATGGATTCTAAAAAACAAACAAATGAACTAAAAAGCCATGTAATCAGTACATTAGTAGAAAATAAACCTGGGGTCCTTCAAAAAGTATCAAGTCTTTTTACAAGAAGAGGTTTTAATATTGAAAGTATAACTGTTGGCCAATCTGAAACTGAGGGTTTGGCAGCTATGGTTATAATTTCTAAAGGGGATGAAAAAGTCCTAGAGCAAATTACAAAACAACTAAATAAATTGATTGATGTTGTTAAAGTTGTTGATTTAGATCCAGATAATTCTGTAAAAAGAGAATTAGCACTTATAAAGGTTAAAACTACTAATGAACAAACAAGATCTGAAATTATTCAGCATGCTAATATTTTTAGAGGAAAAATTATTGATATTGGTCCTTCAACCATAACTATTGAGATTACTGGTGACCCAAATAAAATAAATGCTTTAATTTCTCTGTTGACCAATTTTGGGATTAAAAAAATTGTTAGAACTGGCCCAACAGCTATTGCTCGTGAAAGCATTCTATAATTATTTCCAATCTTTTTATTTTTTATTAATTTTATCTATTTTTTATTTTTATTTTTTATTTTTAGTTTTTATATTTTAGTTTTTATATTTTAGTTTTTATTTTTACTTTACCTATTTTATTTTTTTTAATTCTTTATTAAATAGAATATATTACTTTAAAAATTTTACTCTTATTTTACCAGATTTTCAGTTTTATTTAGTATATTAATATAGTAATTTTTCCCCCCATTTGGGTATTTTATATTAAAATTATCAAATAAAAAATACTAAAGAAAAAATACTAAATTAAAAATAATAAATTAAAAATACTAAATAAAAATACTAAAATTACTTTAATAATAAACTACAACATACTACCATGAAAATTTTAATTAGTAATGATGATGGAATTAACTCCTCTGGGATTTTAGCTGCTAAAGAAGCAGTTGATGAATTAGGGCATGTTACTGTTGTGGCCCCTTCTTCTCAACAAAGTGGAATTGGAAGAGCTTTAACTCTCTTCGAACCTTTAAGAATAAGTGGAGTACAATTAAAAGATGGTAGTCGGGGATTTTCTGTTTCTGGAACTCCAACTGATGCTGTCACTTTAGGGATCTTCGAATTAATGGAAGAACCTCCTACTTTAGCCATTTCTGGAATTAACACTGGGGAAAATATTGGAAAAGGCGAACTTACAACTTCTGGAACTATGGGTGCAGCTATGGAAGCTGCTTCTTATGGCATTCCAACTATTGCTGTTTCTCTTCAGGTATCTAGGGGAGATATTAAATTTGAGGATGGTCATGTTGATATTGACTACTCTTTTGCAAAAAAAATTTTAAATAAGGTAGCTAAAAATGTCATAGATAAAGGATTACCTGAAGGTGTTGATTTACTAAACTTAAATATTCCTTCAAATCCAAGTAGTGAAAAAATAGCTATAACTTCTTTAGGAGATAGAATGTATAATCCTCATATCGAAATGCGTTTTGATCCTCGTGGAAAACCTTATTATTGGATTGATGGAACTCCATTTAATGGCGATGTTGAAGGTACTGATGGTTATGCTCTTAAAACCCTTAAAGTTCCCACATTAACACCACTTTCTATGGATTTCACTTCAAATTTGGATTATTTATCTAAATGGTTTGATTAATCATTTTTATTAAATAAAATGATTTTATTAAATATCTGATTTTTATAAACTGTTTGTGGAATGATTGTTTTTTATTTATTTTAAATTTTTACTCTTTAAAATTTTTAACTTTTTAATTTTTAACTTTTTAGTTTTTATTTCTAGTGATTTTTATTTTAAAAAATTTTATAATAAAATAAAATTTTATTATATTTAATAAAACTCTTTCTTTCTTGAATTATTTAGTGTTTATACTTTTTTTTATTTTATTTTTTAGTATATTTTATATTACTTTTTTAAATAGTTTTGAAAGTTATTTTAGCATTTTTATATTTATTAAAGAGTATATTTAATCTATATAATCTAAGGAGGATATTTAATCTATATAATCTAAGGAGGATATTTAATCTATATAATCTAAGGAGGATATTTAATCTATATAAAATAAGGAGGATAGCTAATCTATATAAACTTTTTTAATCTCTCTAAGGTAAATTTTAGTATATATATAACTAACTAAATAACCTACTAATCCTCCTAAAGAAAGACCCCACCAAATACCTATGACTCCCATGTTCCATACAAATGCAAATAAATACATAAAAATAATTTCAAATACTAATGCTCTTTGAATAGTAAGAGTTAATGAAATAAATGCTTTTCCAAGCCCTTGGAATGTAGAAGATGAAATTATTCCTAATGGAAGGGCTATACAGAATACACATAATATTCTCAAAAACTCTACAATAGAAGGTATTAAATTTGTTTCTGAATAACTGAATATCATTGCTATTTGTGGAGCAAATACAAATATTATAATACTAGTAACTATTGAAATAGATAATCCTAACTTCACTGAATAATTATATGTTGTTATTAATTTTTTAAACTTCCTTGCACCATATGCGGCCCCAATAACTGTTAAAGTTGCAGTACCTAGTCCCATATGTGGAATCATAGCTAAATTTACTATTCTCCAACCTGCTGTATAAACTGCAACTCCTAATGGCCCAGTAATATATGATAGCATAAAATTTATAACAAGTGAAACAATTGAGAATATTATTATTTCTGATGTTGCTGGAATAGCTATTGAAATTATTTCTTTAATAATTCCAAAGTCGAAACTAAATCTTTCTTTTGATAGAGTTAAATAAGTATCTTTTTTTATTATTAGCCAATAGAATATTATGAATGAAGATATAAATGATGAAAGTAATGTTGCATAAGCTGCACCAGCTAATCCTAGATTAAGAATGTATATGAAAATTGGGTCAATTACTATATTTAAAACAGCAGTTATAATCATAACATTCATTGCCCTATTTACATCTCCTTCGGATCGAAGAATACTAGCTCCAACTGATGAGAATAATAAAACAATTAGCCCTGCTAATATTATCCTCGCATATTCTGCTGTTAGACTAGCTACTGATGCTGCACCCATTAAAATAAGAATATCATTTAAAAAGAATATTAGTATTATAGGTGCAATAATAGATATGACTAAAGTTATTATAAGGCCATGAATAGCAGTATTATCGGCTTTTTTTTTATTTTTAGCACCAATAGATCTAGCGATTAAAGAATTAGCTCCTGCTCCAATACCATTTCCAAGGCCAATTATTATTAAAAATATTGGCATGAAAAATCCTAAAGCTGCTAAAGAGTCTGTTCCGAGTCCAGCTACCCATATAGTATCTGCTAAATTATATGCAAATGTAACAAGCATCGAAACCATTATGGGCCATGATAATTTTCTTATAGCCCTTTTTGGATCTCCTGTTACTATGGATATATTATCATTATTATTTTCATTAGCTTTTTCGCTTTCATTATTCATTAATTTCACTTTAATTTCCTTATTTATTCAAAAAAAATCATTTCAATTTTCTAATTTTTAAATCGGTATAATATTTAATTATATTATTTATCAAATCATTTTTTATTATTTTAATTTTATTAACTATTACTAACTAATAAAATTTATTTTAAAGATAAAATACTCATTAATACATTAATATATTAATTAAAAAACAATAATGCTCTTTAATAATTAACATAAGTTATAAATATTTTAATTAGAATTAACTAATTATAAATTTTATAATATTAATAGAATAAATCAAATATTCGTAAGATTAGAACATTCATATATCTAAAAAAAGATAAAAACAATTATATAATCAATTATAATCTTATATAATAATCTTATATAATAATATTAAAATAATATTAAAATTGATAAAAATATAAAGATAATAATATGAAATATTTAATAATCAGAAATATATTAATCAAAAATTATGATACAATAGATTTATAAATAGAACTACTATATAAAAAAACGAAAATTTTTAAAATCAAATAGCGATTCATTTTTAAATTTATAAAAATAAAAAATTTTACAATTAATTAAAATTATAATTCTATATATTATAATCTACATATTATAATTTCATATTATTATAATTTCATATTATTATTTTAATAACTCATCATTTATATAGTTAAATTATAACATGGTTAATTATATATGATAAAAAAATTATAATTATGATGTGATAAATTTCTACACAATAGTATAATATAATAAAATATTATAAATTGATTAATATTATTTTTAATTCAATTTGATTATTATTGTCTGATTTATTGTTATTAGGAGAATTTCAAATGAAAATGTATTATGATAAAGATGTCGATGTTAAAGCTTTAGCTAATAAGACTGTAGCTGTTATAGGTTATGGTAGCCAAGGAATGGGCCAATCACAAAATATGTCCGATAGTGGATTAAAAGTTATTGTTGGTTTACGTGAAGGAGGAGCTTCCTGGAAAAAAGCTAAAGACGATGGGATGAATGTTAAAACTATTGAAGATGCTGCTAAAGAAGCAGATATAATTCACATATTATTGCCTGATGAAATACAAGCTGATGTTTATGAAAAATCAATTGCTCCTTATGTAAAACCTGGTAATACAATTTCTTTCTCTCATGGTTATAATATTCACTTCAAATACATAAAAGTTCCTGAAGATGTAAATATAACTATGATAGCTCCAAAAGGTCCTGGATCCATGGTTAGAAGGACTTATTTAGAAGGTTTTGGAATTCCTGGTCTTGTAGCTGTTGAACAAGATGCTACTGGAAATGCACTTGATGTTGCTTTAGCTATGGGTAAAGCTTGTGGATTATCTAAAGCGGGAATCCTTGAAACTAGTTTTAGAGAAGAGACTGAAACTGATTTATTTGGTGAACAAGCTATTCTATGTGGAGGAGTTACAGAACTTATAAATGCAGGTTTCACAACTCTTGTCGAAGCAGGTTATCAACCAGAAATTGCTTATTTTGAAACATGTCATGAATTAAAACTTATTGTAGACCTTATTTATGAAAAAGGGTTTGCTGGAATGTGGCATGATGTTAGTAATACTGCTGAATTTGGTGGATTAAGCCGAAGAGATAGGATTATTAATGATGATGCTAAAAACGAAATGAAAAAAATCCTCGAAGAAATTCAAAAAGGTAAATTCACTAAAGAATGGGCTCTTGAATCTACTGCTAAAATGCCAATGTTAAACAGAATGAGAGAACTTGAAAGTGAAGAGAAAATTGAAAAAGTTGGATCTAAACTTAGAAAGGCATGTGGCTTAGAAAAAAAAGCTAAAGAAAAAGAAGAAAAAGTCGTTGTTGTAAACTTCGATAAAACTGAAAAGAAATAAGTATTTTTATTTCATTTTAAATTTTCTTATTTTTTTAATATTTTTATAATTTATTTTAATATTTTCATATATTAGATTATTTTTTAATTTATTTTTTAACAAATTATGTTCTATGATTAGTTTTAACAATTTTATTTTTATATTTTTTTCGATTAGTTTATATTTGTTTTATTAAATTTAAATAATTTTAAATTCATTTAAATACTTCATTAAATCATTTATTATTTTTCTAAAAATCTATTTTTCAATATATCTAATTATTTGAGTTTTAAAAGTCTATATAGTTAAAATAGTGTATAATTTTTAGAATAGTATATACCTTTAAATAGCATAATAGAAATAACATTTTAATTTTGAAATAATAAAATAGTAATAAAAATAATAATTTAAGAAAGAAATCTTCAATCCATGGCTTATTTTAGAGATTGTTAAATAATATTTTTATTTTTTTATTCATCTATTATCATTTGAACAAAATTATAGAAATTTTTACAATATATTCTTTATTTAACATTTAAAAACATGAATTCCAGTTCTTCTAATAAAACATGTTTTTTCAGAGGAGTTATAATTGAAGAAATCTTTCTCACGATGTTTATTTGTTTATATATTTGGATATCTAATACAAAAAATTGTAATTAGATATTTATTACTATTTTCTTAATACTATATAAATATTTGTTATTACTCTTTATTTATTTATTTAAATAGCTAGTATTAATATTCATTTTTTACTTATTTAATATAACTATCGATATAACTGAAAACTTTATTATCATAACAATAGTTACTTAATACCCTCAGTTTTCTTCTTAATTTTAATATATTTATATTTAAGAAATTATTAATCTATTGATTAAAAATAAATTACTTTAAATAGTTTATTTATTTATTTATTTAATTTATATTCTTTTAAATTCATTATGTAGATTTGCATAATCCTCATTAGTTTTAAATTGTATTACTTTTCTTTTGTTTTTCTTAACTATAGTAATACTTTTTTAATAGAAATGCTTATTAATAATAAAATTTAACTATTAAATTACTGATTTTTATTATAAAATTCTGTTTTAATCTATAAGCAATATTATATTTTATAATAAATTAACCTGAATTTTTCAATTTCTAACTAAATATTTTTTGTTTGTTCAATTAAGTGATCATGGGGAAAAAATGGATATAATTAGTATTTTATGGCAATTAGGCATTTTATCAGCTGTATTAGTTTTTGGTGTTAAAGTTGGTTTAGCTTCTGGATTAGCTAATTTTTCAAAGAAAACAATTTTAGGAATTGCTGTTGGTTATGGTATTGGAGTCCTTATTATTACTAAAATTGCTTCATTCTATTCAAGCCAAATAACTGATATTATTTATAGTTATAACACTGCTTTTTTTTTAATCATGGCAGCTATCATGATTATAGCAGGATTACTAACTATTAGGGAATGGAAAATCCATGAAAAAAATACTTCTAAAGCAGCAGCTATCGCTGTTTTAGCTCCTTGTCCTTGCTGTTTCCTTTCAATTGTTGTTAGTATTTTATTGGTGGCTCCAACTGTTGGATTAGGCGCGTTTAATTTAAGTCAATATGTAGCGTTATCTCTTTCAATAGTGATTATAATTTCTTATTTTGCTTCAGATTTATTTATAAAAGTAGTTAAAAAACCTTATCCATTAATCCTTGGAAATTTCATGTTCTTTTTAGGACTTTATTTCTTAGTTTCAGCACTTGTAATTCCTAACATATCAAGTGTTATGGGAAAATCAATGGATAAAATTGTTATTGTTAATACAGGTTCAATAATTTGGATACTTATCTTTTGTATTCTATTGATAGCATCTGGAATTTTTATTGCTAAAAGAAATAGTTTTTTAAATAATTAAAAATTTTTATATTTTATAATTTTGTAAGGTGATTTTAAGATGGTTGTGAGTATTCCGGGGAGTGATATTTTAACTTCTGGTTTGAATGTTATTTCTCAAAGTT
>JADHEF010000626.1_pt1 | contig 32776 bp, 25 predicted proteins | sample 8952391 | NCBI WGS metagenome assembly JADHEF01 (sample SAMN16124439, study PRJNA663245) | bioreactor sludge metagenome | isolation source: sludge (nitrite) | place: India:Bengaluru | collected 2019-02-28 | reverse complement strand
TCCCCCCACCCCAAACCCCGAAATCCTCCCCGACCCGGAACCCACCCCAGAGACCACCCCCACCGCCCCCATACCGCCCATCCTCTCCGTCCCCTCCACCACCCGCATCGTTACCCTTGACTCCACCCCCGCGCCCGCGCCCGCGCCCTCCGTCCCCACCCCTGCGCCCGCTCCCGCCCCCTCCGTCCCCACCCCTGCGCCCGCTTCCACCCCCTCCGCCACCACCCGCACCACCCCCGCGCCCGCTGCCACTCTTTCCCCTGCTCCCCCGTCCATCTCATCCACCCCGTCCATACCGTCCATTTCGTCCATACCGTCCATTTCCGCTCACTCCCCGCCCGCCTGATCCTCCAAAAAAACACCCCCAACTTGCACCTAACTCATCCCAAAGGTACACTGGGAAGATTAGGAGGGCCAGTCCATGAAAATGAAGTTTGCCTTGGCATCCACGGTGCTTTTATTCCTTGTCGGCGACGCATGCGCCGAAGATTCGGTGCGTGAACCCAAAAAACTGGTGCTGAAGGGGCATGCCTCTGACCCCGCGCAGGAACAACCAGCATTGCCCCCGTCCCAGACGCCCTTTTCCTTTCTTGGCATCACTCTCTGGGACGATGCAAACACTGTGATGGCAAAACTCGAACAGAGTGGCATAAAAAAACAGATCACCACAGTAAAAGAAAGTGCCCTTGGGGTTAATCTTCAATTCTTCTCAAACAAGAAAATGATTGACTGTGATGATCGGTTCTTGGTGCTGCACGCGACACTGCAAGCCCCGTGGAACAATTGTCGTTTTGTCTTTTCGCAGGACGGCACGATTCCCGTTGGCTTTTTCATTACAACAGCATACATGCCCCAGGACAAGGAGCCTTTGGACGGTGAAATCTACCAAAAACTTGTGGAGAAGTTTGGCGAACCGGACAGTAAAAACAGGCACACCGAGTATGCGGTCTGGTCAAGGCCCGGCCAGCATCTGGAGTTGACCGGCAAGGGGACGCTTCTCCTGAAACATTTCACCGGGCCGCGTCCTTGGAGAATTCGTTTTACAAATCTCCAGTCTGTTGAATATTTCAATTCATTGGGTATCCAGCAAAAAGCCGCCAGGAAACTTCAGGAAAACGAAGTGTTGGAAAAATTTTGAAGACGGGGGGGGATAAAATGGTAAAACACCACAAAAGGCGGGGTTGTTGTTGCCGTTTTTTGCTTGTGTTTTGGCATTCTTTCTTGGATTTCGAATGTGCCGTCCCGTGCGCACACTGGCATCATTCGGAGAAAACATAGAATTGCGGCTGTATTCCTACATCGTTGCCCATGACACAGGCTTTGCGCCAAATCCCTTCTGGGGATACTGCACCTTGGCAAACTGTAAACCCGTGATTCGCCGGACGGCACAAATTGGCGACTGGCTTGTCGGTCTCAGCCCAAAATGCGCCGGCAACAAACTCATTTATGCCATGAAGATTGAAGAGGTCCTGCCATATTGCGCGTATTATGGGGACGCTCGGTTCGCGGCAAAAATCCCCGACTACACAAAAGGAACAGTCGTGTGCAAGTGCGGGGATAACGTCTACGCCCCCCTTCCAGGCGGGGGATTTCTACAACTCCCTTCCACGCACTCCAATGGCATGGAGGAGAACCTCGGGACAAAAGCGCGCGATTTGGGCGGCAAGAACGTCCTCATCTCAAAGACCTTCTACTACTTCGGCTCACAGGCATGCCCCCTTCCACCGGCCTTGGATTGCCTGAAAGTTGGCAGGGCCCATAAGAACCGTTTCTCGCAGGACACCATTTTCCGTTTTCTTCATTTCATTTCCGATAAAACTGCCGGGATTAACGCGCCGCCTACCTGTTGGCCGCATGATGATGAATCGTGGAAGACGGCGGGGCCATGAAAATAATCTTCAGCAGAAAAGGATTCGATTCCGCCTCCGGAGGGGTGCCAAGCCCCGTATTTCCGGACGGAAGCATGGTGTCACTGCCCATTCCCGACAAACATTCCCCCATACGATATCAGGACATAATGTGGCAGGGGCGCAGCCTTGGCGGGCTTGTGTCCGGTTTGACGGACGGCCGTGTCCCCGCGTCACACTTCGCGCATCTTGACCCCGACATCAACAGTGGGAGCCTCCCAAGACGGGCCGGGTGGAAACCATTATTCGGCCAAACAGGGGCGGCCCAGGGGCATCTTCGCAATAATGGGGTGCGGGCGGGCGACCTCTTCCTGTTTTTCGGCCTATTCCAGAACGTTCTTCAATCCGAAGGAAGGCTCCAATGGGACACCCAATCACCGCGGCGTCATCTCCTCTGGGGTTGGCTCCAGGTTGGCGAGGTTCTGGACGCGCGCGACTTCAGTCGGCTGGGGCATGATTGGGCCGGATATCACCCGCATTTCCATCGCGGCGTTGAAACAAACAACACCTTGTATGTCGCCCGTGGGCGTCTGACGCTGCCCGGCGGTTTTTGCATGGGATTGTCCGGCGCGGGTGTCTTTCAAAAATGTTCTGAAAGGCTCATCCTGACGGCCCCCGGTGCCGAAACACCCGGCCTGTGGGAATTGCCGCGGTGGTTCCACCCGCGCGACGGCAAATGCCCGTTGACCTATCACGCTGATTTGGCGCGGTGGACAAAAACCAGTAATCGAACAAGACTCAACTCGGTTGCGCGGGGGCAGGAGTTTGTTTTGGATACGGGGGAATATCCGGAGGCAGCCGGATGGGTCGAAACGCTCCTGACCGGAAGGCCGTCTCGTTCCGGTTGATGCCGCGCCTGTGGGTAAAAATCAGGAAAAACCGGACGTGCGGACATAAAAATGGCGTTCCCGGAGGGACTCGAACCCCCAGCCTTCTGGTCCGTAGCCAGACGCTCAATCCAATTGAGCTACGGGAACGCATATTGCCCTAAGGCACAGTAAGTATACCCCTTTTTCCGGGGGCGATGCAAGTGCGGGATGGCCGCCGCGCGGTCCGGGCCGGGGGAGGCCCCTTTCGGGGTGTTCCCTCCGGGGCCGCGCCTACATGTATTTCAAAATGACGAAACTGCCGATGAAGATGATGGTGAACAGGAGGGTGAGCAGGTTAAACCATTTGTCAATGAACTTGCGGATGGGCTCGCCGAACCAGTAGAGCAGCCCCGCCACGAGGAAGAACCGCGCGGAGCGGCCCACCACGGCGGCCAGGGTGAATTTCACAAAGTTGATGCCGAACACGCCCGCCGCGATGGTGAACACCTTGAAGGGGATGGGCGTGAAGGCCGCCGTGAAGACCACCCAGAAGTTCCACTTCTCGTATTTCGCCTGCACGTTGGCGAACACCTCCTCGGTGAAGCCGGGCACATAGGCGAAGAAGATCTGGTCCACCGCCGACCAGGCCCCCCAGCCGATGAGGTAGCCGAACCAGCCGCCCAGCACCGACGCGACGCTGCACACGAGGGCGTAGCGGAACCATTTCTGGCGCATACCCAGGCACAGGGCGATGAGCAGCACGTCCGGGGGAATGGGGAAGAAGCTGGATTCGGCAAAGGCCAGCAAAAACAGCGCGGGCATGCCGTAGGGCGTTTGCGCCCAGTGCAGCACCCAGTCGTAAAGCCGCCGGAGTAGTTTCATTGGATAATTCCATCCTGCCGTTGGGGCCCAAAAACATCCGCCACGGCGCATGACAGCCCCGGCGGGGGTCGGGTATTATTGGGTGCGGCCCCTCCGGCGGTCAAGTTGTGGTCGGGCTGGTGCAGTCTGTTCCGGAAAAATGGAGACGATCATGCGTTGCGCGAATCTGGCTGTGGTTACCCTCCTGTGTCTGCTGGCGGCGTTTTGGGCGGTCGCCGGAGAACCGGTCCCGGAACTCCGGGTGGACGCCGCCGCGGGCGTCCCCTCCGTGCGGCTTCTTCAGGGGGACCGCGTTCTGCTCCAAAGCGCGGGGGAGGGGCTTTGGTCCGTCGCGCTGGACTGGCGGGACGGCTGGCCCGCGGACTGGCGTCACGCCGCGCCGCAGTCTGTGGAAAAGGCGGGGGAGTGGACCATACTCCGGGGGGAACTGGACACGGGCCGCGGGGTGTGGCGTCTTTCCGACGCCTACCGCATGGAAAAGGGGCTGGTCCGCTGCAACCGCCGCTTTGAGTGGCACGGCGGGGAAACACTGGAAAAATGCACCCTCTCCGTGCGCTTCGAGGCGCCCGGCGGGGGGCGGGGGGTGCTGCTGCCGGGGGTGCTCTACCACGGCAACCCCTCCGGCGCGGCCAGCGGCCGGGTGCCGGTCTACACCGGCGCGGCGGGCGAGGAGTGCCTTTTCGAGGAGCACCGTTTCCCCATGCCCTTCGCCTCCTTCGAATGGCCTTCGGACGGCGCCCTCCTCGGCGCGGCCCTCCACACCCTGCCCTGCCCCGCGCCATACGGGAACGTCCGCGATCAGTGGTGGTCCATGGGCGTCATCGCGCGGGGCGAATCCACCGAGCTGGCCCTGCTCTCCGGCCCCTGCGCGTCCAACGGCCAAAGAAGCGTCATCAAGGCGGTGCAGCCGGGTTTCGTGCCCTATCCGGACGCCTGGCTCAACGTGAGGCCCGGGGCGGTCATCGAAAAGACCTTTTACCTCGACGCCTGGCCCGTGGCGCGGGAGGGGGCGGGGTTCCAGCGCGCGGTCCGCGCCGCGCTCCGCCTGCATCCGCCCAGCCTGAGCCCCGACCTTCCCGAATTCGGGGAGATACTCCGCGCCAAACTGCGCTACGCGGAATCGCGCTGGATGGACAAGGGCGGCGCGGCGGGCTACCGCAAATATCCCGACAAAAACATCCTGGTCATGGGCTGGTGCGGCCAGGCCGACGCCCTGGGCTACGCCCTCCAGGTGCTCGGCCCGAAACTGGGCGGCGATTACGCGGGGCGGGTCCGCCGTTCCCTGGACTTCCTCTCCACGGCGGAGTTTTACGACGGCGGCTTCCGCACCTGGCACAAGGCCGACGAGGGCAGGTGGGAGGGGCACGAGCCCCTCTCCCAGGGCCAGGCCATGCTCAACTTCGCCCATGCGATCCGCCTCGGGCGCGGCGGCGGCATGGACACGAAAAAGTGGGAGGAATTCCTGCGCCGCGCCGCGGATTTCCACGCCGCCCGCATCCTCAGGGAGGACTGGCGTCCCAAATCCACCGACGAGGCCTTTTTCATCGCCCCGCTCTGCGCCGCCTACACCCTTTTCGGCGGCGAGTCCTGCCGGGACGCGGCGGTGAAGGCGGGCGGGGCCTACGCGGCCCGGTCCCTGTCCATGCGCGAGCCCTACTGGGGCGGCACCCTGGACGCGAGCTGCGAGGACAAGGAGGGCGCCTACGCCGCGCTCCAGGGCTTCCTGGCGCTGTACGATCTCACCGGCGGCGGGGAATACCTGGAGTGGGCGCGGCACGCCTGCGACGTGGTCCTCACCTACACCGTGCTCTGGGACATTGACCTGCCCGCCGGACGGCTGCGCGACCACGGGTTCAAAACCCGCGGCTGGACCGTGGTCTCCCCGCAAAACCAGCACATTGACGTCTTCGGCGTGATTATCGCCCCCTATGTCTACCGCGTCGGCCTGCTGGCACAGGAGGAGTCCCTCAAAACCCTCGCCCTGCTCATGTACCGGAGCTGCGGCCAGTTGATTGACCCCCTGGGCAGCCAGGGCGAGCAGCCCCACCACACCAACTACGCCCAGCGCGGCCAGGTGGACGACGTGCACGCCCTGCGCGGCGGATACGCGGAGGACTGGACCGTGTTCTGGATCACCGCCCACTTCCTGGCCGGGGCCGCCCTCTTCGAGGAAATGGGCGTGCCGGTGCTCGAAAAGCCATAAATACCCGGCACTGCGCGGGTTGGCCGGGCAAAGCACCGCCGCCGCGGCGCGCCGGAGGGGCTTCCGCCGGGGGCGTGTGGAATCGCGCAACCTGTTTTCATGCAATGATTTGAGCATGAACCGGGGCCGGACGCCGGTTTGACTTGCCCCCCCGAAAATTGCTAAAATGACCGAAATACCGCCTTGTCGGCGGTAAATTTCTTTCACAAGGAGCATGTTGGCAATGAGCAAGGAACCAGGAACCATCAAACGGGGCGCTTTGGGCGTCCAGGCAGACCTCGAGGCGGAACTTGAGCAGCAGCTCGCGATGAGCGACATGGAAACGCTGCTGGGCGAGGCCCCCCAGAACTTCAAGGAAGGCGAAGTGGTCCGCGGCCGCATCGTCGAAATCGGCGACGACCGGATTCTTGTGGACATCGGCTACAAGAGCGAGGGCGTGGTCCCCACGGGCGAATTTTCGCAGCCCGATCTGCTGAACATCGGCGACGAGTACGACTTTTACATCGACGAGCCCGAGAACGAGCTGGGCATGCCGGTGCTTTCCAAGATGAAGGCCGACCGGATCAAGAACTGGGAAAACATCCAGAAGATCTACGACGAGGACGGCATGATCGAGGGCGTGATCACGCGCCGGGTCAAGGGCGGCCTGAAGGTGGACATCGGCATCGACGCGTTCATGCCGGCGAGCCAGCTCACCTTCCGCCCAACGGGCGACCTCGAAAAGTTCATCGGCCAGAAGATGGAGTTCAAAATCATCAAGCTGACCCGCCGCCGCCGCAACGTGGTGGTGAGCCGCCGCAAGCTGCTCGAAGAGCAGCGCGCGGAGGAGAAGAAGCGGCTGCTTGAGACCATTGCCGAGGGCGCGATCATCACCGGCGAGGTGAAGAACATCACCGACTTCGGCGCCTTTGTGGACGTGGGCGGCATTGACGGCCTGCTCCACGTGACCGACATGAGCTGGGGCCGCGTGAAGCACCCCAGCCAGGTCGTGCAGGTCGGCCAGCAGATCGAGGTCAAGGTGCTCAGCTTCGACCCGAAGACCGAGCGCATCAGCCTCGGCCTGAAGCAGAAGAGCGAGAACCCCTGGTTCACCGCCGAGGACCGCTACCCCGTCGGCTCCGTCGTGCGCGGCCGCGTGGTCAGCATGACCGACTACGGCGCCTTCGTCCAGATCGAGGAGGGCATCGAGGGCATGGTCCACGTCAGCGAGATGAGCTGGACCCGCCGCGTGCGGCACCCCAACGAGATGCTCCAGCTCGACCAGGAGGTGGACGTGATGGTGCTCAGCGTGGACGGCAAGGAGGAGAAGATCGCCCTCGGCATCAAGCAGACCCAGCCGAACCCCTGGAAGCAGCTCTCCGAGAAGTACCCCGTCGGCTCCTCCGTCAAGGGCGTTGTGCGCAACCTCACCGAGTACGGCGCCTTCGTCCAGATCGAGGACGGCATCGACGCGCTGCTCCATGTGAGCGACCTCTCCTGGACCAAGAAGGTCACCAACCCCTCCGAGGTCCTCGAAAAGGGCCAGGAGGTCGAGGTGCGCGTGCTGAACATCGACCCCGAAAACGAGAAGATCAGCGTCGGCCTCAAGCAGCTCCAGGACGATCCGTGGCTTGAGGTCATCAAGGACCTGCCCGTCGGCACCTACGCCGAGGTTGAGATTGCGAAGCTGGTCAGCTTCGGCGCCTTCGCCCGCCTGGGCAACGGCGTCGAGGGCCTGATCCACGTCAGCGAACTCTCCTCCGACCGCGTGCAGAAGCCCGAGGACGTGCTCAAAATCGGCGACAAGGTGATGGCCAAGGTCATCAACATCAGCCCCATCGAGCGCAAAATCGGCCTCAGCATCCGCGAGTACGAGCGCGACCTCGACCAGCAGGCCCTCGGCGAGCAGGCCCAGGCCTCCGGCCGCGTCATCGACGTGGACGCCGCCATCCGCGGCTCCGTGCCGTCGAGCATGATCCAGGCCGGGCGCACCCTTGAGGACGTCGCCCACGAGATGATGATCGCCGTCAGCCGCGGCGAGGCCGCCGCGCGCGCCGCCGAGGCTGAAAAGGCCGCCGAGGCCGAAGCGGCCCCCGCCGAGGAGGCGGAGAAGGAGTCCGCCGAGTAACTCCGGCGGCAAACCGGAAACCAACGCGCGGGCGCCGTTCTCGCAATGGCGCCCGCGCTTGCGCATTACCACAGGATCATCGCCGGCGGCCCCGGCCCGGCCGGCGCTTGAAGGAGGCTACACGCAATGACTCCGTCCAAAAAACAGCGGCACAAAATGGCCGACACCGTCATGACCGGCGCCGACATGGTGATCCAGGTCCTGGCGGACGAGGGCGTGGACACCGTTTTCGGCTACAGCGGCGGCGCGATTCTGCCCACCTACGACGCCGTGTTCCGCTGGAACCGCAACCATCCCGAGCGGGAAATCAAGCTGGTCGTGCCCGCCAACGAGCAGGGCGCCGGCTTCATGGCCGCGGGCTACTCCCGCGCCAGCGGCCGCGTGGGCGTGTCCCTGGTCACCTCCGGCCCCGCGGCGACCAACAGCGTCACCCCCGTGCGCGACTGCATGGCCGACTCCATCCCCATGGTGCTCATCTGCGGCCAGGTCGCCCGCGCCGCCATCGGCACCGACGCCTTCCAGGAGGCGCCGGTCTACAGCATCATGAGCTCGTGCGCCAAGCACGTTTTCCTCGTCAAAAACGAGGCGGAAATCGAGGCGACCATGCGCACCGCCTTCCACATCGCCCGGAGCGGACGCCCCGGCCCCGTGGTGGTGGACCTGCCCAAGGACGTGCAGAACTGGCAGGGAAAATTCAGGGGCGAGGGCATGCTGGCCATGCCCGGCTACCAGCAGCGCATCGACCGGCTCGCCAGCGCCTCCATGCCGAAGGAGACGGCCCGGGAGTTCTTCAGGCTCCTCAAAAAGTCGCGCCGCCCCCTCATCTACGCGGGCGGCGGCGTCATCCAGTCCAACGCCGCGGCCGAGCTCCGCAGGTTTGCCAAACGCTTCAACATCCCCGTGGTGACCACCCTCATGGGCATCGGCGCGGTGGACACCACCGACCCCCTGTGCATGCACATGCTCGGCATGCACGGCACCGCCTACGCCAACTACGCCGTGGACGACTGCGACTTCCTCATCTGCGTGGGCGCCCGCTTTGACGACCGCGTGGCCGGCGTGCCGAAGGCCTTCGCCGCAAACGCGAAAATCGCCCACATCGACGTGGACGCCGCCGAAATCGGCAAGGTCAAGGCCGTTGACTGGTCACACGTGGCCGACGCCGCCATGGCCCTCCGCGACCTGCTTGACGCGGGCAGGGACGTGAAGACCGACACCGCCGCCTGGCTCGGGCACCTGAAGAACCTCAAAAGGGAGCACAAGCAGGACTACAACCGCGAAAGCAAGGTCATCCAGCCCCAGGCCGTGCTCGACATGCTCAACGAAATCACCGGCGGCGCGGCGGTCATCACCACCGGCGTCGGCCAGCACCAGATGTTCGCCGCCCAGTACCTCGACTTCAAGGAGCCCCGTACCTGGATCACCTCCGGCAGCATGGGCACCATGGGGTTTGGCCTGCCCGCCGCCGTGGGCGCCCAGTTCGCCTGCCCCGGCAAGCTCGTCATTGACGTGGACGGCGACGGCAGCCTGCGCATGAACCTCGGCGAGCTGGAAACCTGCACCACCTACAACCTTCCGGTGAAGGTGCTCCTGCTCAACAACCTCGGCGACGGCATGGTGGTCCAGTGGCAGTCCCTCTACTTCGACGGCCGCTTCTCCGGCACCGACAAGTCGCTCCACCAGAAGGACTTCGTCAAGGCCGCCGAGGCCGACGGTTTCAAGTTCGCCAAACGGGTCACCAAGTACGCCGCGCTGCGCAAGGCCCTGGAGGACTTCGTGAACTTCGACGGCCCCGCGTTCCTTGAGGTCATGACCGACAAGATGGCCTTTGTCTACCCCATGGTCGGCCCCGGCATGGCCTACAGGGACATGCTCACCGGCCCCCACATCAAGAGCCGCCAGGCCGGCCCCACCGAGGGCACCCTGGACACTTCGGACAGCTTCTAAAAGGGCATAAACACGGGGCCGCGCCTCTCATGGCGCGGCCCTGTTGCTTTTTTGTCCCGTCTTCCCGTCACTCCGCCCTGATCGTTTTCCAAAGGTCCACGGCTTTCGCGTTTTCCCCGCCGGCCGCCAGGGACTTGCGCAGCCCCTCCGCCAGCCTGTTCATTGCGTCGGTGTAGGACTGGTCCGCGGCGGCCTGGGCCCCGCCGGGCAGGGGCGCGAGCGTCCCCTCCGCGAGCATCCTTCCCCGTTTCTCGATGGCGGCAGCGTAGTCAAGGATGAGCCGCGCGTGCTGCGCCTCCCGGCATTCCCCCAGGCCCGCCCCGCACAGCCCGCGGTAAAGGGCCAGGAAGGGCTCAAGCTCTTTGGGCGCGCTGTCCGGCACCGGCGGCGGGGCGGGGATTTCGGCCTCGGGCCTGGCCTCGGCGCCGCCCAGAAGAATCTGGATGCGCGCCGTGTCCGGCGTGTCCGCATGGGCCAGAAACACCGACTTCCCGTTGAAGGACTTCCATGGCGCGCCGTTCACAAGCACCGCCGTGACGGGGCCGCTTCCCGTGGTGGACAGGTACAGGCGCTTCGCGCCGAAGCGGATGGGGAAGCGCTGCTCCAGCCGGGTGATGCCGCCGGGGATGTGGGGGCGCAGTTCCAGCCCGTCCGCCCGGTAGAGGTACTCGAAGAGCCCCCGTATCAGCGCTGCGGGCGCGCCCCAGTTGTCATAGACGCAGTTGATGGGCTCCTTCGGCTGGTAAACCTCCTTGCCGAATTCCACCAGCGGGTTGTCCATGCGGAAGCGTTTTGCAAAGCCGAGGATGTGCTCCATGGAGCGCCGCGCGTCGTCATACGCGCCCACCCGGTAATACCCCAGGATCATGCGCGCCTCCGCCGTGGTCCAGTGCCCGCCGTTGACCCAGGTGCCGAAGGACCACAGCCAGTCCTTGGTGTCCGCGTAGGTGTCGTCCAGGCCGGGATGGTTCGTGATGATGACGTTGTGCGGGCGCAGTCCGGGAATGGAGGCGATCTTGTCGTATATTTTTTTCGCCTGCGAGTCGTCCGCCACATTGAAGGCCATCGCGTCATGGTTGCACACGGCCTCAAAATAGCCGTGCTTTTCCGCGCCGAACACGCCGTGCCTTGTGCCGTCCGGATCGAGGGACTTGATGAAGTACCCCTCGTCGGTGGTCAGTTGGGCCAGCCCCTTCCCTGCCAGCTCCCGCCGCTCCGTGTAAAGCGCGGCTTTGTCTTTGTTCCCCGCCAGTTTCTCAAGCTCAACCAGCCGGTCGAGCGCGGCAATGTAGGTGATGGAAAGGCCGGACAGGTAGGACTTTTCATAGGTGCCGTCTGGCTGTTTCCACCCCGCATGGCTTGGGGCCAGCAGGTTGCCGGCGGGTCCGGCCAGAAACAGGTTGTTCTTCGGGTCGCGCCGCGTCTCAATGAAGTTGGCGCTCCGCTCAAGCAGCGGCAGGTACCGGGCGATGGCGGCTGGATCGCGGCTGATCAGCAGCAGCTCCGCCTGCATGACCACGCCCGCGGCGGTGAACTCCATGCCCCAGTCGTGGATGTCAATGCGCCCGTCGCCCTGCTTGTAATAAACCAGGTTCGGCGCCGCCGCGTCGCACAGGCACCCGTCCGGCCCCACCCAGTCCTTCATGCCCTTTGTCTTCCCGTCGCCGATGTGCGAGAACCACAGGTCCTGCGCGTTCTGGAGGAAGGAAATGTGGGGCTCGGTGAAAAAGGGCATCGCGCAGTAGGAGGGGCCGTAGCTGTTCTGGATCCACCACGCGCCCCACGTCGGCCCCTCCACAAAACCGTTCCACTCCGGCGTGTACAGCATGGTGATGTTCTGGTATTCGGGGTCCGGCCGGAACATGCGCCCCGCGATGTCGAGCAGCGCCAGGTATTCCGTGTCGCCCTCGCCCCGGAAATAGTCGCCATCAAAATTCCCCTGGGCTGGGAATGCGGGGAGCGCCAGAAACGTCACCAGCAAAAGTGGTAGGATCTTGCCCATGGGTTCTTTCCCTTTTGTGTTGGAATCCGCCCAACAGGGTACTCTTCCCGGAGGAGCGAGTTCGAATCATGGCACGGCACATTCTTGAACCGGCAATCATCCAGGCGGCGGGCTGCAAACCCAAGCGCATCGAGGAATTCGTCGGGCGCGTCAACACCGGCTGCTCATCGGTGAGCGTGGCGCGCATGGTGAGCCCGCCGGGATGGGCCGAGCCCGGCCAGCGCCCGGATTTTGACGAGCACACCGTGGTGCTGCGGGGCATGCTGCGGGTGGAGCTGGAAAACGGGGACGCGCTGGAGGTGCGCGCCGGGCAGGCCGTCACCGTGGCGGCGGGGGAGTGGGTGCGCTACGGCACCCCCGGCGCGGAGGGCGCGGAATACATCGCCGTGTGCCTGCCGGCCTTCTCGCCCGGCACCGTGCACAGGGACGGTCACCCGGCCTTTGCGGCCTCCGCCTGGGCCTTGATGAATTCAACGGTTTTGGCCAGGCCGTCCTTCAGGGAGACCTCGGGTTTCCATCCGAGCACCTCGGCGGCCTTCGCGCCGGTGATGTAGATTTTCTCCACCTCGCCCGCGCGCAGGTCCCTCATCACCGGCTTGCCGGAGAAGCCCGTGAGGCCCTTGATGATGTCGAAAAGCTCCCTCACCGAGGCGCCCTTCGCGGAGCCCAGGTTCACCGTGGCGCCGTTGCCCTTTTTCAGCGCGAGCACGCATGCGCGGGCGATGTCGCCCACGTAGACATAGTCGCGCAGGGGCGCGCCGTGGCCGTAGAGGGTGGGCGTCTCGCCCGCGAGCATCATCCCCGCCAGGATGGAGCACACCCCCGCCTCGCCGTGGGGGCTTTGGCGCGGCCCGTACACGTTGGGGAAGCGCAAGATGGTGTGGGGCAGCTTGTGCAGCCTGCCGTAGAGGCCGATGTACTGCTCCACGCAGAGCTTGCTGGTGCCGTACTGGCTTTCGGGCAGCGGCACGGTTGACTCGTCGGCGGGCAGCTTCTCGGGCGAGCCGTAGATCGCGCCGCCGGTGGACGCGAAGATGAACTTCTTCACATTGTGCGCCACGCACAGCTCAAGCAGGTTCAGCGAGCCGCGCACGTTCACGTCCGCGTCGTACAGCGGGTCCTGAAGGCTCCTGCGCACGTCGATCTGCGCCGCAAAGTGCGCCACCACCTCCGGCTTCTCGTCCTCAAACACCTCCGTCATCTGCGCCGAGCGGATGTCCAGCTCGTAAAACTTCGCCTTCGGGTTGAGGAAGTCCCCGCAGCCGGAGGAGAGATCGTCCACCACCGTCACATGGTGCCCCGCGTCCACGTACGCGTCCACCACATGCGACCCGATGAAGCCCGCCCCGCCCGTGACCAGTATCTTGCTCATATCACTTCTCCGGCGCCGCGGACGCGGCGCGCGTTGGATGAATTCTGCCCTTGAACGATTGCGTGAAACGGCCAATATCCTACCGGAGAAACGGCCCGCAATTCCATTACTTCGCGCGCGCCGTTTGCCTTGCGGCCGCCGCATCACTAGAATGATCGCCAACCCCGCGCCTTTGCCGCGGGGTTGGAACGGGGGCCTTTCCCCGCCCCAAAAGGAGCCCTGCCGGACATGAAAAGATTTGTGGCGGAACACTCGGCGCTGTTCATCCTCGCGGCGCTCTGCATCGCCCTGGGCCTGTACTCCCCGGAGTTCCGCGGCGCTGGCAACCTGCAGAACGTGGCGCAGCGCACCACCGTGGTGGGCGTCATCGCGCTGGGCGAGCTGCTGGTGGTGCTCACGGGCGGCATCGACCTTTCGGTGGGCAGCATCGCCGCGCTCAGCGGCGTGGCCGGGTGCATGGCGATGCTGAAGACCCAGGCGCTGCTCGCCGCCGCGCTTCCGCCGGATTCGGCGCTTCTCCCGCCGCTGGTGGTGGCGGCGGGCGTGGTTGTGGGCGTCCTTGCCGGGTTCGTCTGCGGCATGATCAACGGGCTGCTGGCCACCAGGGGCCGCATCCAGCCCTTCATCGCCACCCTCGGCATGATGATGGCCGCGCGCGGCATGACCATGGTCGTCTCCGGGCAGATGCCGGTGTACGGGCTGCCGAAGTCCTTCGCCTGGCTCGGCGGCACGCGCGCGTGGTGGGTGCCGGTGGCGCTCATGTGCGTCTTCGCGGCGGTCTTCGCGCTGCTGCTCGTGTACACCCGCTTCGGCAGGGGGCTCTACGCCGTGGGCGGCAACACCGAGGCGGCGCGCCTGTCGGGCATCCCCGTCGACCGGGTGCGCACCGCCGCCTTCGCCATCAGCGGCACCATGGCGGGCTTCGCCGGGATGATGCTCGCCTCCCGCGCAAGCGTGGCCTCGCCGAACGCGGCGGAGATGTACGAGCTGGACGCGATAGCGGCCTGCGTCATCGGCGGCGCGAGCCTCGCGGGCGGCGTCGGCGGCGCGGTGGCCGCCGTGGCGGGCGCGCTCATCATGAGCGTGCTCTACAACTTCTGCACCCTGCAGAACGTGTCGCCCGACTGGCAGAAGGTGCTCGTCGGCGCGCTGCTCATCACCCTGGTGTTCTACGACAACTGGCGCCGCCGCAGCGCGGGCGTGCTCAAGGACTGAGCCCGCCCCGGCCGCTTATTTGAGGAACACGTAGCGCAGCGCGAGCGCGAGCGCCACCAGGTACATCACCCAGTGCACCTCTCTTCCCCGGCCCGCCGCGAGCTTCACGCAGGCGTGGGAGACGCAGCCCGCCGAAAGGCCCTCGATGATGCCGTAGCCGAAGGGCATCATGGCCAGCGTGAGGAACGCGGGCAGCCCCTCGGTGACGTCGTCCCACCTGATCCTGCGCAGGCTGCCCAGCATGAAAAAGCCGACCATGATCAGCGCCGGGGCCACGGCGGGGTGCATGGGCACGAAGGCGTTCTGTATGCCGAGGGCCTGGTAGTACGCGGGGCCCACGTCCTGGCCCACCAGCCCCACCACGGGCGCCAGCGCGACCGAGGCGGCGAAGCACAGCCCCGTCACCACCGCCGCGAGCCCCGTGCGCGCCCCCGCGGCCACGCCCGAGGCGCTTTCGATGTACGAGGTGACGGTGGAGGTGCCGAACAGGGCGCCCACGCAGGTGCCCGCGGCGTCGGAGATGAACGCCTTTCCCGCGCCGGGCAGCCGCCCCTTTTCATCCAGAAAGCCCGCCTGCGTGCTCACCCCCACCAGGGTGCCCACCGTGTCAAAGAGGTCCAGGAAGAAGAACATCAGGATCGGCGCGGCGGCCTCCGCGGGCCGGGCCATGATTTCGGAGAAGTCCGGCCGGAAGAAGGTGCTGAAGTTCGGGGTGACGGGCTCCATGCGCCACGGAATCACCCCCGTGGCCAGCCCGAGCGCCGTCGTGGCCAGGATGCCCGCGAGAATCGCGCCCCGGTGGCCCCGCGCCATGAGCGCCGCGATGAGCAGCACCCCGAAAAGGCTGATGAGCGGCGCGCCGTGGCGCAGGCCGCCCAGCGACACCATCGTGGCCGGGTTCAGCACCACAATCCCGGCCCACTGGAGGCCCACAAAGGCGATGAACAGGCCGATGGCCGGGCCGATGGCGTTTTTCAGCGAGCCGGGGAACACGTCCAGAATCTTTTCCCGCACCTTGAACAGGGACAGGAAGAGGAACAGCGCCCCGGAGATGAACACAATCGCCAGCGCCGACTGCCAGGAAAATTTCATGCCGATGCAGACGGTGAACACCAGGAGGAAATTCTCGCCCATGCCGGGCGCGAGGGCGAAGGGGTACCGGGCGAAAAGCCCCATCATCAGGCAGGCGAAGGCCGAGGACAGGCAGGTGGCCATGAGCACCCCGCCGAAATCCATCCCCGCAAGGTGCAGCACCGTGGGCTGCACGAAGATGATGTAGCTCATGGTGGCAAAGGTGGTCAGGCCGCCAATCACCTCGCGCCGCACCGTGGAACCCGCCGCGCTGATGCCAAAATACCGGTCCAAACCTTCCATGGCAAACCCCTTTCCTGTGGCACGACCCGTCCACAGCGCAACAACGACGGGGCAAGTTTACCCCCGCGCGCGGCACGGGCTCAAGTGGCGGCTTTTCCGTGGTTTACGCGAATAATTGGAACCGGAAACCGTTCTCCTAGTATACTACCGCCGTCCGGTTTTCCCCCGGGAAACCCCCTCCACACCCCTTTTGTGGAGAAATCTTTCCCCGGTGTAAACCCGGACGGCGTTTCGTGCGTCAAATAGGATGCGGGCGGGTTTGCCTGAAGACAAGATCAACCATTTGAAAGGATGCGGCAGATGATGAAGAAAGCGCTTTGGATTTCGGTGTTTGCGGTTGCCCTGGGGCTGTGCATGGGCGCGGTGGTTTCCGCCCAGGACGCCGAGCAGCCGGTTGCGGCCACGGTCACGGGCCTGAACTACAACGTGCTCTCCACCCTTGCCAAGGACGCCGAGGCGGCTGATCCCGCCCTGGCGAAGCTGAACGCCCTCAAGGTCACCGAGGCGGTCGGCGCCGACGGCAAGCCGGTTGACGCGCTGAAGGGCAAGACCCTGTACTACGTTCCCGTGAAGGCGGCGGCGGCCCTCATCGCGGGCGACGCCAACGCGGGCAAGACCGTCGCGGTCACCGGCAAGGTGCTGGCCGGATCGAACGCGATCATCGTTGAGAGCTTTGAGGTGAAGGCCGATGGCGGCGCCGCGGCGGGCGGCGGCGACGAGTGGGATCAGATCGGCGTCAAGACCATGAGCCAGCAGGCGGTCATCTGAACATTTCGCCCTTGAGGCAGGCGGGCACCCTTCGGGGTGTCCGCCGTTTTTTTTACTCCGGGAGCACGTCCCGCAGGAAGTCCGCCCAAAAGGGCAGATAGTCCCCCATGGAAACCGCAAAGCCCGTGTTGTGGTCCCCCCGCAGGTCGAGGAAGCGCTTCGGGGCGGTGACCTTTTCGTGCAGCATCCTGCCGTGCCGGTGCGGCACCAGCGCGTCCTCCACGCTGTGGGCGAACATGACCGGCGCGGTGATCCGTCCCACCTTGCGGATGCTGTCAAAGCGTGACCGGGCGAAGGCGCGCACCGGCACCCATGGAAAATGTTTCGCCGCCACGTCGGGCAGGGAGGTGAAGGTGCTTTCCAGCACCACCGCGGCGGGCCGCACCTCCGCGGCCAGATCCGCAGTGACCGCCCCGCCGAGGGAGCGTCCAAAGAGGATGATGCGCGAGGGGGGCACGCCCCTGGTTTCCGTGAGCCAGCGCCACATGGCGCGGACGTCTTGGTAGCACCGTTGCTCGGAGGCTTTTCCCGTGCTGTTCCCGTAGCCGCCGTAGTCGTAGATGAGCACGGAAAGTCCCATTTTCAGGAACAACTCCATGGATTGAAGGCGGTCCGCGATGTTGCCCGCGTTGCCGTGGGAGAAAAGCACCACCCCCCGCTCGGGCACTGCGGGAACCCACCAGCCATGGGTGGTCCCGCCGCCGCTGTCCACCCGCACATTCTCAAAGTCCCGCCCGATGTCCTTCGGGGTTGCGTGAAGTTTTTGTGTCGCGGCGAAGAGCAGCCGATCCTGCATGAAAAAGAAAAATAGCAGCACCAGGGCGTACGCGCCCGCCGGGACAAGGAACGCAAGTAGGATTAACTGTGCCATGCGGGGCTTCCGAAAATGCCGTGATGCGCTTTCACAATGATTCCCCTTTTGCCGTCGCGGACAGGCCTTTCAGCCGGTCCAGGTTTTTCTTCGGCGCGGGCAGGCCGGGGTTGAGGCTGAGGGCCTTTTTGAAAAACCGCTCCGCCTTCCAATAGTCCCCGTACTTTGCGCAGAGGGTTCCGGCGTTGTTTGCCATCGCGGCGTCGTTTCCGTAAACGGCCAGGGCCTGGTCGGCCTCCCTTCTGGCCAGTTTTCCCCGCGCATCGTTGGGCTCCCCGCCGTTGTCCCTCATGGCCTGGTAATGCTCCCGCGCGCGGGCCAGGTGCAGGTCGCAGAGGATGAGGTCGCGGGTGAAGTCGCCCGCGAAGCCGTCGTCGCCGGTCCATTCCGGCAGGGGCCTTGGCGGCGGGGCGGCCTCGCCGGGCCGGAGCGCCCGCCAGAGCAGCCCCTGGCTGGCCAGGCGGATGCCGCTTTCCGGGGGGAAGGCGGGGGGCTTTTCAAAATACAGGGGCCGGTCGCCGTGGCGCAGATACCACTCGAAAATTTGCGGCTCAAGCCCCCGCCGCGGAAAGGGGCCCGCCTCGCCCCGCAGGGGCCCGGGAAGATCCCCCGTGTCCGGGAAAGACACATACCCGTAGGTGCGCGCGTTGATCACGTCGGGGCGTTTTCTCTCGACGGCCTGGAGGTACAGCAGGGAAAAGCTGCCGTGGTCCGAGTCGGACACATACACGGCGTTCTCCGGCAGGGTGTCCAGAATCTCCATGGCGTACCTGCGCGCCCAGGGATAGCCCGTTTTTGAGGCATTTTCCAGGGGCGCGCCGAAGACGCCGCCAATAAATCCCGGCATGAAAATCAGCAAAAAGCAAAGCAGTTGGTAGTTTTTCTTCCACAAAAACGCCAGGAAGGCGGCCATGAAGAGGGCGGAGATCATGTAGGCCGGGATGGGGAAAACCTTCATGACATTGATCCAGTCGCGGGTGAGCTCGAAATTCTGCCAGAGCACAAACCCCGCCACCACGGCGAACGCGCACGCCGCGAGAAAGAGGGCGTCCTTTTTGCGGCCCGCGAACAGCATCAGCACCAGCCCGGCGAGGTCCAGAAAGAGGAAGCGCTGTTCCATGTACAGCCCGGCCATGACTTTCGCCTGTTCCCAAAGGCGGCCGAAACCTCTGGGATACTGGGTCACCATGAAGTCGAACTGCTCCCGCCGCAGGTGCCGCCACCAGTTGGCCAGTGTTTCCGGGTTTCCCCAGTCCAGGGGCGGGTTTGCGGCGGAGCGCAGCGGAAGGTAGAGGCAGACCGCCCAGAACACGGCGGCGGAAAGGAGGGAGAGCCCCGCATAGACCGCCCACCGCCGCGGCGCGGGCAGCAGCCGCGCGGCGCCCCCCCCCGGAGCGCGCCGGTCAACGCAGATCACAAAGGCGGCGAAGAGCGGCGCGAGCAGGGCGAAGGTGTTGTGCACGGTCATGCCCAGCCCGAAGACCACGGCAAACCACGCGAGGGTCCGGTCCCGCCGCGAAGTCCGCCACATGAAAAGCAGCAGGAGCGCCAGGGCCACGAAAAAGGCGTTCATGGAATAAACCTCGGGCACCACCGCCTGCCGCGCGAATTCCGGCCTGGTGGCCATGACCAGCGCGGCCGCGGGCGCCGTCACACTGTTTTGAAACAGCCGGGCGGCCAGCAGCGACACCAGGGCCGCCGCGCCCGCCGCAAACACGGCGGACATCAGGCTTACCCGCCAGGGGAGCGTGCCCAGGGGGAGTCGGGTGAAGGCGTGGCCGATCATGCAGTAGAGGGGGTAGCCCGGGGGGTGGGGGATGCCAAGCACGGCGGCGGCGGTGACAAATTCGGGGCCGTCCTCGCCCGTGATGTCACCGGCAAGCATGGGCACGAACAGGAGCAGCGCCAGCAGGAAAACCAGGACCGCCGCGGCGCATTCATGAGTCGAGAACATTGACGCTCCCCCGCTGTCCCTCTAGAACCTGTTTTCCTCGCCCCGCAGGATGCGGCCGATGTTGGCGCGGTGCTTGTAGACCACCAGCACCGCGATAATCACCGCCACCACCGTGACGGGCGTGTCCGCGCCGCCCGCGAGCACCGCCGCCAGCAGTGCCGCGGCGGCGCTGATGGAACCCGCGCTCACCATGCGCGTCCGCCAGACCACGAGGCCGAACACCGCCGCCGCCAGCAGGGTCTGCCAGGGCGCGAGGGCGAGAAAGACCCCCGTGCTGGTGGCCACGCCCTTGCCGCCCTTGAACTTCAGGAAGAGGGAGAAGGTGTGGCCGAGGATGGCCGCCATGCCGCAGAGCACCGGGAGGAGCCCCGGCGCGAGGGGGGACGGCACGAAACCCGCCGCCGCCACGGGCAGCAGGCCCTTCAGCACGTCAAAGGCCAGGGTCATGCCGCCGAGTTTTTTGCCCAGCACGCGCAGGGTGTTCGTGGCGCCGATGTTGCGGCTGCCGTGCTCCCGGATGTCCACGCCGCGCAGCCAGAGGCCGAACCACAGGCCGGACGGAATGGAGCCCGCCGCATAGGAGGCCAACAGGGCCAGCACCGCCGGTAGATGGGCCGTCATTTGTCCCGTTTCTCCTCGCGCAGCTCGATTTTAATGGGAACGCCCTCGAAGCCGTAGGCCTCGCGGAGCTGGTTTTCCAGGAAGCGCACATAGCTGAAATGGAAGAGGCGCGCCTGGTTCACAAAAAAGACGAACACGGTGGGGTTCACGCCCGCCTGCGTCGCGTAGAGGATTTTCGCGTGCTTTCCCTTCTGGCTGGGCGGGTTGTGCTTCGCCTTGATTTGGTCCACCAGGCGGTTGAGCTCCGCCGTGGACACGCGCCTTTTGGCCGCCGCCGCCACCTTGTCCACGAACTTGAAGGTGTTGAACACCCGCTGGCGGGTCACGTTCGAGATGGAGAGCCAGGGCACGAATTTAATCTGGGGCATTTTCAGGTCAATGTCGTCGTTCAGCGCCTTGAAGCGTTTTTCCTTGTCATGCACAAGATCCCACTTGGTCCAGACGAGCACGAGCGGGGTGCCGTTCTCGATGGCGTACCCGATGATCCGCTTGTCCTGGTCCGCCAGGCCCTCGGTGGCCTCCACCATGACCAGGCAGACGTCGGCGCGGCGGATGGCCCGCAGCGAGCGGGCCACGCTGAAGCGCTCCACGTCCTCGTGGATGCCCGCCTTGCGGCGCAGCCCGGCGGTGTCAATCAGGAGGTATTCCTTCCCCTGCCAGTGGAAATCCACGTCAATGGCGTCGCGGGTCGTGCCGGGGATTTCGGACACGATGGCGCGCTCCTCGTTGAGCAGGGCGTTGACGAAGGAGGATTTGCCCACGTTGGGCCGCCCCACGATGGCCACCCGCACCGGGCGGTTTTCCGCCTCCCCGGCCTCGGGCTCCCCGGCGCCGTCCCCGTCGTCGTCTTCCCCGCCGGCGGCGGATTCGGTGGTTTCGGCCTCCGCGGCGGTGGCCGCGGATTCGGGGAGGTGCTCCGTGACGCGGACCATCAGGTCCTCAACACCGAGGTTGTGCCCCGAGGAGACGGCCAGCGGCTCGCCCAGCCCGAGTTCGTAAAACTCGTACTGGTTGACCGCGAGCTTGTGGTTGTCCAGCTTGTTTGCCGCCACCACCACGGGCTTGCCGAGGCGGTGAAGCTCCTCCGCCACCTGGAAATCGGTGCGGGTCAGCTCCTGCTGGCCGTCGAGGACGAGAATGACCACGCGGGCCTCGTCCAGGGCGGCGCGCACCTGCTGCTGCATCTTTTTGGAGATTTCGTCCAGCGGGTTTTCGATGATGCCGCCCGTGTCCACCACCCGGAAGGACTTGCCAAACCAGGTCGCGTTGCCGTAGAAGCGGTCGCGGGTGATGCCCTCCTCGTCATGCACTATCGCCCGGTGCTTGCCGATTATCCTGTTGAACAGGGTGGACTTGCCCACGTTTGGCCGGCCGCAAATGGCCACGAGGGGCGTTTTTTTCCGTTTTTTTGCGGGAGAGTCAGTCATGTTTGTCCCCGGCCGCCCCATATTTTCGCCCAAGCCCGACAACCGGAACACGCTTTGGGGGCGGCGGTGTTGGGATTATACACCAGAAGGGGGGGTGAATTCTGAAAAGGCGGCGTTGGACGGGCCGGCGCGGTTTTCTTTTTTGTCCGGACGGAATTTTGTCAACCAAAGGGTTAAATGCTTGCATTATTTCCTGAAAATAAGTATTCTGCCGTTAGGGAAAGAAAGTGACAGTTGACGAAGGGAATCGGGCGGAGTGAGCGGGCCGCAGGAGCGGCCGCCGCCGATTGTGTTGCCCATGAAGTAGAGGGGTATTTTTCAGGATATGGCAAACGAATCGGACTACAAAGGGTTGAACAAGGATCCCATGCGGCTTTGCCCGGAGTGCCGCATGGAAATCAGCGTCATGGCGAACCGCTGCCGCTACTGCGGCACGATTGTGGGCCGCCCCAGGAAAGAGACCGAGCGGCTGACGGTTGAGGATTTGGGCGGGGAGTCCTCCTCGAACTACACCGTTTCGGGCAATGTCATGGAGGCGCTTGAGCAGTTCATGACGGAGGAGCGGGCGTCCATCGAGGCCGAGCAGCGCGAGAAGGAGGAGCGCCAGCGGTCCTGGTTCGCCAAGAAGGGCGCGCCCCAGGCGGAGCACGGGGGCGGCGGGTCGCTTCCCGCGCTTGACCCCGCGCACCGCGATCTGGCGGGGGTTTCCTTTGACGCGGGCGGGCCGTCGCACCGTTCCACGCCCAGACCCCGGCAGGCGGGCCCCTCCTTTGAGGTGGGCAAAAAGCTGTTCATCCTGGGGGCCGTGATCGCGGGTCTGGTGCTGCTGTACCTGGGCACGGATTTCGCGCTGGCCCGCATCAAGGAGATGAAGTCGAAAAACACGGCCGAGGCCTTTGTGTACCCGAACCGCGCGCTGGACATGCTCGCGGGCGGCCAGCCGCCGGCGGCGGCCCTTGAGGAGGCGCTGACCGCCCTGCGGCACAACAACACGGCGGAGAACCAGGCCATCGCGGAGACGGTGCGCACGAAGCTGATGGAGGACGTGCAGGCCCGCCTGAACTGCGTGCCCTACAACCGGGAGACCGTTGACGCGGCGTCCACCGACATATCCCAGGCGGGGCTGAAGGACACGGACTCGCGGATCATCAAGATGATGGACCAGGTGAACACCGAGCTTTCCTATTACAAGTTCATCCTGGTGAAAATCGATCCGGACGCGAAGACCGCCACGTTCAAGCTGAACAATCCGATGCTGACGGAGAAGGAGCAGACCGTGTCGGAGGGGGAAGAGCTCCAGGGCCGGTTCATTGTGAAAAAGATAGGCCCCGATTTTGTGCGTTTGGAGGATCCGAAGGTGGTTTCGCCGGCCGGCGTGGCCCGTTCCCTCACGGCGCGGATAATGAACCAGATATCGGGGTAAGGGGCGGCGCATGCCCTCCGGGTGTGCGAAAGGTGTAAATATTTTGTTTTTCCCCCTCCAAGGGAATAGTATTTTACCGTTCAGGATGTTCAACATAAACAGTGTTTCCGGCAGTATCTCAAAACCATGCGGGACGGTTGTCCTGTTTAGCGCGGAGGATTAAGTTGATGAGGATGATGCGCGTGCTCTTTACCGTGGCGGTGGCGGCGGGTTTTCTGACTTCGTGCAGCACCATTGGCGGGTGGTTCGGCGGGGGCAAGGACGCGCCCGCCGTGGAGCAGGGCGATTCCGCGGTGAACGCGGCGAACCAGGAGGAGGCGGAGGCGCGCCTGAGGGAGATGGTTTCGGGGTACGTCAACAGCGAGCTTCGCGCGGGCACCAAGGACCAGCCGGAACTGGTGCACAAGCGCCCCTATTTCTACAGGCAGTTTGTGGAGTATCCCGGCGGCGCGGACCAGTTTGAGGTCACGCTGCAGGAAAACGAGTCGCGCACCCGGCCGATGGCCGCCGAGGTGCGCCTGGACAAGGTGCGCTTCAGCACGCAGATGCACCGCAAGCGCGATCTTGCCCTTGAGGACACCGCGTTCCTGCGCGACACGGGCACGGAAACGCTGCACTACGAGCTTCGGAACGGGCGCTGGCACCGTTCGGGGAGCCTCTTTGTGGCGGACAAGACGGAGGAGTACCTGGAGGGGGAATGGGTGCCGCGCCGCGAGGAGACCGTGCGGGTGAACCCGGATGAAAACAGGCCGGGATGGTTTTCCCGGACCATGTCCAAGATTTTCGGCAGCGACACCGAATAGGGATGCCTTTATCCGTGCCCCAGCAAGGACAGGACGCGGGGGGAACGACGGCGGAGCGCCGCCTGCGGGCTGTTCTCCAGTCGGCGGTGGTGCTGGCGGCCATGGTCGCCGGTTTTCTCGGCAGCCCGGGCCTGTTTGTGGGGGACACGGTCACCAGCCGGATGGCGACGGTGTACGCGCTGACCCATGACGGCACCTGGTTCATCGACCGCCCGCCCGAAGCACCCCCCAACCCCTTCGAGCCGCAGACCATCGACAAGGTGGTGCTGCCGAACGGGCGGCTGATCTCGAGCAAGCCGCCGCTGCTTCCCCTTTTGATGACGGCGGAATACGCCGCCCTGCGCCGGTTCGCCGGATGGGATTTGGACAATCCGGGGGACTTGAAGCCCGTCCTGCGGGTGATGGTGCTCACCCTGGCGCAGCTGCCCTTCTGGCTGGGCCTGGCCGGGTTTGCGCTGCTAGTGAACCTGTTCATTGCCCGCCCGTGGCGCGCGGCCTTTCCGGTGCTGCTGCTGGGGCTGGCGTCGCCCGTGCCGGGCTATGCCCAGCAGTTGAACAACCACACGCCCGCGCTGGCGGCGCTGATCTGGGTGCTGTACCTTTCGGCGGGCCTGGCGTCAAACCGGCTGCGCCCCGCGGGCTGGCGTTTCGCGCTGCTGGGGCTGCTGGCGGGGCTGGTTTTCTGCATGGACATGCCGGTGACGATATACGCGGCGCTGGCGGGGCTGTTCGTCGTGGCGCGCCATCCCAAGGCGGCGCTGCTTTGGGGCGGGCTGGGGGCGCTTCTCCCGCTGGCGGTCCATTTCGGGGCGATGTGGATGATTACGGGGGATCCCAGGCCGGTGCAGGTGCGGGGCGAGACCTACCTGTTTGAGAATTCCTACTGGCGGAACCCCCTTGGCATTGACGCGCTGAACGAGCCGCGTCTTGTGTACCTATTCCACATGACCTTCGGGCGCTTTGGGATGTTCCTGCTGTTTCCGGTGCTGCTGGCCGCGGCGCCGGGGGCGGCGGAGGCGGTCCGGCGCAACACGGGGGGGATGCGCCCGGCCGTGCCGGCGCTGCTGGCGGGTTTCGCGGTGCTGACCCTTTACTATCTTTTCAGCACGAACAACTACGGCGGCGCGGCCTACGGTTTCCGCTGGTATCTGGGGTCGGTGCCGGTGCTGCTGGCGCTCGGCATTCCGGTGTTCGCGCGGGTTCGGTCGCCCTGGGCATGGGCGCTGATCGCGGCGGCGTGCGCGGTCTCGTGCTATTCGGCGTGGGAATGCCTGCGGGCCCCCTGGGGCGACTCCCATGAGTGGACCTGCCGCCTGCTTTTCGGCCCCGCGGTGTGACGCCTAGAAGTTGATGGGCGGCTTTGAGAACGCGGCCAGCCCGAGGTCGAAATTCACGTCGAAGCCGCTTTCGCGGTCGCGGAACTGCAACGCGGCCTCCATGCAGTGCAGCCTGCGCCTGATTTCGTAGGTCTGGCTGCGCAGGTCGCCCTCCTTGACGTCAAAGATGTGCTCGAAGCCCACGGACCAGTTCTCGTCCAGCTTGTAGCCCAGGCCGTAGAGGACGTCCTTGTTGTAGACGTCGCCCTCGGTTTCGGTGTGGGAGTAGCCGACGCGGGCGGAGAAGCGGCCGCCGCGCGCGGTGCCGTCGTAGTAGACCTGGCTCAGCAGGCGCTGGTAGTCCGCGTATTCGTAGTTGCTGTCGTAGACGCCCTCGCGGAGGGGGGAGCCGGTGACGGACTCGTAGGCGTTCTGGAAGAGGCGGCGGAAGGGTTTCTCCTCGTCCAGCAGGGAGTCGGGGTTTTCAGCGACGTGCTTTTCCCCGACGATCTGGAAGCCCCACCAGGAGCGGGGGCGCACGTCCAGCTCCACCTCGTAGTCGTCGGTCTGGCGCTCCTCGTTCCAGAGGTCGTTGCCCTGGTAAAGGCTGAGGCGTCCGACCTGCCAGACCTCGCCCGATTCGGCGTCCCTGCCGTAGAGGAGGTTGGAGATTTTCGACTCGACCCGGCTGCGCCCGTAGACGCTGTCGAGGGCGTCGAAGAAGGGGGTGTCGTCCATTTCCAGCGAGGTGGAGGGGCGGTAGGAGTAGGTGAGGGACGGGACCACCACGTGCTTGAACCCGGAGAATCCCAGCCAGCCGCCGTAGGTCTTGTTGAAGCGGGTCTGCAGGGTCGCGCCCGCCAGGTGGGACACGCGGGAGGCGCTGTCGCCGTCGAGGCGCTCGTGCTCGTACCACGCGCCCTCGATCTCGTAGAAGGGGGTCAGGGAGAGGGCGGGGGAGAGGTCGGCCTCGTAGGTGAGGCGGGCGATGTTGACGGAGCGCATGCCGTGGTCGTCCGTCTGGTTGCGGTCGTTGTAGCCGTCAATGGTGTCGAAGGAGGCGTGCAGCCTGTCGGCGAGGGGCCTTTCCAGGAGGTGGAAGGTGCCCTCCGGGAGGCGCTCGGTTTCCGGGGTCCAGCCGTGGGAGTGCACGCGGGCGGTGCCGGTGGCGATGAAGTCCTCCCTGCGCAGGGTGACGTTGGCGAAGGTGCGGGGCGCGCCGCGGTGGCGGTACTGGTCGTAGAAGAAGTCCTTGTAGAAGGTCTCGTCGGACCACTGCTCCGCCTGCATCCGCAGCACGAGGTCGTTGTCGTACTCGTAGCGGTGGTACCACTCGTAGTAGCCGCGCCCCCTGGTGGTTTGGAGTCCGTGCATCTCGCCCTTGGTGCGGTACAGCGGGGAGGCGGGGTTTTTCATGTAGTCGTAGTAGGCGTCCGCGCCGAAGCCGACGCCCTGCTTGTCGGTGGGCATGATGCGCGGCCCCAGGGAAAGTTCCCTGGAGACCTGGAACTGCTGGCCGATGTTGAGGTAGGAGCCGGTTTCGGCGTGGCGTCCGCTGTCAAAGTCGAGCCGCCAGGGCACGGGCTTGCTGCCGCCCCAGAGGAAGGGCACCATGACGGGGGTTTTCATCCGTCCGATCTGGAGGCGCGCGCCGCTGCCGGAGACGACCTCCCCGTTTCTGATTTGGAGGTCGTCCATGAGAATCCGGTAGTGGGGGTCGTCGTCGGGGCAGGTGGTCATCCACACGTCCTCGGCGATCATCTCGTCCGGGCCGAGGATGTGCAGCTTCCCGGCCCTGTAGTGGAACAGGGCGGCGCGGCCGCGCGCGTTGACCAGCTCGCCCTTCTGGGTGGCGAAGTCGTAGTCAATCTTGTCCGCCCACATTTCGCGGGTGGGCTCCTTCACGTGGATGTACTCGCCCATCAGGCGGCCCATGGAGAGGCGTCTCTTGGCGACGTTTTCCTCGTTGGCGGGCTCGAGGATGAAGGTTTCCTCGACGGCCTTTTTTTCGGGGGTGACGTAGTTGAGGGTGTTGGCGGTGAGGCGCGACTCGTGCTGCTCCACCAGCACGTTTCCGGAGGCGCGGTAGTTGCCCGCCTCGTCGGAGTAGGAGAAGTTGTCGGAGCGGAAGTACATCTCGCCGAGGCGGAGGCGCACGTTGTCCCTGAGCACGGTCTCGCCGGTGGTGAGGTCGGTGTTCATCACGTCCGCCTCGATGTCGCGCAGGGGCTCCGTCCAGTCGGGCGGGGAGAAGCCGAGCCCGGGCTCGCCGAATTCGATGGGGCGGGTCAGGGCGTCGCGCAGGGAGCGCTTGTCAAAGTTGGCCAGGGGGTTCGCGTCGGGCCGTCCGGTGCTGGGCGCGCGGACGCCCCCCACCGCGAGGGGGTTGGCGCGGTACTGCGCGGCGGGGGTCTTTTCTTCGGCGGGGGCGGCCTCCGTCCCGCCGGGCGCTTCGGGCGCCGCCTCCGGGGCGGGCGCGGGCTGCGCGTCGGCGGCCTCTTCCCTGGCCACGGGCGGCGCGTCCTGCGCGGGGGCGTCCATGCAGGGGGCGAAGAGCAGCAAAGCAGTTCCGGCGATGATGAGATGTGCCAGGCGCATGATGTTTCGGGCGCTCCAGTGTTATTGAATTTTGGGTAAAATTATCCAAAAAGCGCCCACCCTCGCCGAGCCGCCGGCCGGACGGGCCGGCGCGCTTGCCGCCTGTGGGGGCGCGTCTGTGTTCATGACCACTGTTTCCCCCCTGGGCTGCGCCGCGGGGGCGGGTTCGTTTTTCCGCACGGTTTGGGCCGCGCCGGAGGGGGCGGCCTTCGGCTGGTTCTGGGGGGCGGCCGTGCCGGATTTGGGCGCGGCTTTCACGTCTTCGGCCTCCACCTGGACCGGTGCGGGGGTGTCCGCCGCGGGAGCGGCGGGGCGGGGGCTTTCCACGGGGGCGCCCAAACCGGGGGGCGGCGCGAGCTCGCTGGTGCTCATGGAGCCGCCCTGCCCCTGCCCGAGGGAGCAAACCGTTATGAGTGCGCCGAGTGCCAGGCTAAGCATCGAGTGTCTCCATGAAGGCCAGGGTGGCCTCCAGGTTTTCCACGCCCCCGGCGCCGCCCATGCACTGCACGGTCAGGCCGCCGACCGCGTTGGCAAGGCGGGCGCAGCGCTCCAGGTTCCAGCCCTGGAGGAAGCCATAGAGGAAGCCGCCGCAGGAGGCGTCGCCCGCGCCGGTGGTGTCCACCACCCTTGCGACGCGGTGGGCGGGAAGGCGCAGTGACTCCCCGCGGCCCTTCACGAAAACACCGTCCGCGCCGAGCTTGATGACCGCGATTTCCACGCCGTAGGAAAGGTAAAAGTCGGCAATGTCCCCCACGGCGCTTTTGCCGGTGTAATTGCAGGCCTCCTCGTAGCTGGAGAAGACGATGTCGAGATGGGGGAGGGACGGCTCGATGAGGGGCAGCCACACGCCCTTGCCGTCGTAGCAGGTGTCCATGCTTGTGCGCACGCCCAGCGCGCGGGCCTTTTCGAAGACGCGGCCCATGGGCGCGCCGTCCAGCTTCGGGGTGATGGCCGGTCCGCCCCAGTGCAGCACCTTCGAGCGGCCCACCACGCCGAAGTCGATATCCTCCTCCGAGGTTTCCGCGTTGGTGCCCATGTGGTGCAGGAAGGTGCGCTCGCCGTCGCCGCTGATGAGCACCACGGTGGCGGAGGAGCTGCAGTCGTCCACGCGGCGGACCCCGCCGGTGTCCACGCCGTTGGCGGAGAGTTTGGACAGGAGGAAGTCGCCGAAACTGTCGCGGCCCAGCCGGCCCACAAAGGCCGAGGAGCCGCCGAGGCGGCTCATCACGATGGCCGTCACGCCCGCGAGGCCGCCCAGGTGCATTTCCAGCGTCGGCACCAGCCCGAGCGTTCCCCGCTGCGGCACCGCGTCCACCGGGCGCACCATCACGTCCGCGCACACCACCCCGACCGTGACCAGGTCAAAGCCCATCCGACAAACTCCTTCCCGAGAATAGAGGTTTCAAATGCGAGGGCCGGATTTTTTTCGGACGCCCGGGCGGAATAGCCCGAAAGACGGAAACGCCCGCGGACGCGGACCCGGAGTCAGTCGGTTTCACCAGCCCAAAGCGCCGGAAACGCGGCGGCGGCGCAGCCCATGCGCGCACCACCGGAAAAGCCCGGCACGGGAAAAAGTATAGCAAGACAGGCACCGTATCTCAATGCGGAAAAACAGGCCGAAACAGGCCGGAATTCCGGGGCGAAACCGGGGGGAAGTGGAAAGGGCGGGGCCGCTTGTGGAATACTTGGCCTTTCCCCGCGCGCCCGTAGCTCAGGTGGATAGAGCGTCTGCCTTCTAAGCAGAGGGCCGCTGGTTCGAGTCCAGCCGGGCGCGCCAGTTTTTTTTATGGACGGGATGGACCGTATGGACTGGATGGACGGGGGGGACGAGCCTGAAAGTTGGGCGGGAGCGGGAAGAGCCAGAACGGGCGTGAAAGTTGGGCGGGGACGGTGGGAGTGACGCTGGCGGGGGGGCATGTTCATCCCAGCCCGCACGGCCGGTTCAGGCAAACACCAGGGAGCACCGGGAACATCGTGGCAGGGAAAAGGAAGTCTTCACCGGCGGGGGATTCGGCCGCCAATGTCGGGTTTGAGGCGAAGCTGTGGCTGGCGGCGGACAAGCTGCGCAACAACATGGACGCGGCGGAGTACAAGCATGTCGTCCTGGGCCTCATCTTCCTGAAGTACATCTCCGACTCCTTCGAGGAGCACCACGCCAAACTCATGGCGGGGGAGGGCGACTTTGCCGGGGCCGACCCGGAGGACAAGGACGAGTACCTCGCCGCCAACGTGTTCTGGGTGCCGAAGGAGGCGCGCTGGGCGCAGCTTCAGGCCAGCGCCAGGCAGCCCGCCGTCGGCAGGCTGGTGGACGACGCCATGGTGGCCATCGAGCGGGACAACCCGCGGCTGAAGGGCGTGCTGCCCAAGGACTACGCCCGCCCCGCGCTGGACAAGCACCGCCTCGGCGAGCTGATTGACCTTGTCGGCACCATCGGCCTGGGCGACCAGGCCAACCGGGCCAAGGATGTGCTGGGCCGGGTCTACGAGTATTTCCTGACCCAGTTCGCCTCCGCCGAGGGCAAAAACGGCGGCCAGTTCTACACCCCCTCCTGCGTGGTGCGCCTGCTGGTCGGGATGATCGCCCCCTACCGGGGCCGCGTCTACGACCCCTGCTGCGGCTCCGGCGGCATGTTCGTCCAGTCCGAAAAGTTCATCGAGAGCCACGGCGGCAGGATTGGCGACATCGCCGTCTACGGGCAGGAGAGCAACGCCACCACCCGGCGGCTGGCCATGATGAACCTCGCCATCCGCGGCATCGAGGCCGACCTCGGACCCGAGCAGGCCGACACCTTCCGCCGCGACCTGCACCCCGACCTCCGCGCCGACTACGTGCTGGCCAACCCGCCCTTCAACGACTCCGACTGGTTCCGCAGGGACGACGACGTGCGCTGGCAGTTCGGCGTCCCGCCCAGGGGCAACGCCAACTTCGCATGGGTCCAGCACTTCATCCACCACCTCGCCCCCCACGGCGTCGCCGGGTTCGTCCTGGCCAACGGCTCCATGTCCTCCAACCAGTCCGGCGAGGGCGACATCCGGCGCAACATCATCGAGGCCGATCTGGTGGACTGCATGATCGCCCTGCCCGGACAGCTTTTCTATTCCACGCAGATACCGGTCTGCCTGTGGTTTCTGGCCAGGGGGAAGAATGGACGGCATGGACAGGATGGACGGGATGGACAGAAGGGGGCGGAACGGAAAGGGCACACCCTGTTCATTGACGCGCGGAAACTCGGCGTCATGGCGGACCGCACCCACCGCGAACTGACAACGGAGGACATCGAGAGGATTACCGGCACCTACCACGCATGGCGCGGGGAAAAGGGCGCGGGGGAATATCAGGATGTCCCCGGTTTTTGCAGGAGCGCCCCGCTGGAGGAAATCAGGAAGCACGGCCACGTGCTCACTCCCGGCCGTTACGTCGGCGCGGAGGATGTCGAGGACGACGGCGAGCCCTTCGACGAGAAGATGCGGCGGCTGACCGCCACGCTGGAACAGCAGTTCGCCGAGTCCGCAAGGCTGGAGAGGGAGATTCGGAGGAACTTGAAGGGGCTGGGATATGGGGGGTGAGTGGAGACGACTGCCATTCGGCATGGCTCCGCTCAATATTATTGACGGAGACCGTGGTACGAATTATCCAAATCAGGCGGAGTTTTTCGGCAATGGTTATTGCCTTTTTCTAAATGCCGGAAACGTTACAGTCGATGGGTTTAGGTTTTCTGAATGCGCCTTCATCACAGCAGAGAAGGACGCCACACTGCGCAAAGGAAAACTGCTAAGAAATGATGTTGTCCTAACAACCCGAGGTACTGTGGGGAATGCGGCATATTTCGATGATTCAATTCCGTTCGAGAATATCCGAATTAATTCGGGAATGGTCATTCTTAGAGCCAATGCCCATGAACTGCTGCCTCGATTCCTTTACCTATTTGTTAAGTCGACACTCTTTGGTGCGCAGGTTGCAACCCTTCGAACTGGTAGCGCGCAGCCACAGCTTCCTATACGAGACATAAATAGAATTGAACTACCGCTCCCCCCCCTCCCCGAGCAGCGGGCCATCGCGCACATCCTGGGGACGCTGGACGACAAGATCGAACTCAACCGGCGGATGAACGAGACCTTGGAGGGGATGGCGCGGGCGCTGTTCCAGTCGTGGTTTGTGGATTTCGACCCTGTCCGCGCCAAGGCCGCAGGCCGCGACCCCGGCCTGCCCAAAGACCTCGCCGACCTCTTCCCCGATTCCTTCGAGGATTCCGAACTCGGTGAGATTCCGAAGGGGTGGCGGGTTGGGAGGATTGGGGACGTAATAAAGCAACGTCACGAACGGTGTGAACCGTCGTGCGAAACTGCCTGTCGACCATATGTCCCTATTGACTGTATTTCATCAAAATCACTCTTTCTTTCCGAGAGCAAACCCGGTAATGAAGCTCAGAGTAGCCTTATTCGTTTCTATGAAGGTGATGTGCTATTTGGAGCGATGCGGCCATATTTTCACAAGGTGTGTATTGCCCCATTCGATGGAACTACTCGGACTACGGCGTTTGTCCTCTTGCCAAGAAGGCGACAGGATTTCGCCTTCTCCGTCCTTCTTCTCCATCGCTCTGAGACGATTGACTACGCTACCCGGCATTCAACAGGGAGTACAATTCCTTATGCGGTTTGGGGTAATTCTTTAGAGGATATGCCAATCGTTCTTCCGTCTTGCAAAGTGCGTGAGGCATTCGATATCGCTGTAGGTTCAATGCTGGAACGAATCCCTAAGCAGTACTTTGAAACAAGAACCCTTGCCGCGCTTCGCGACGCGCTGCTGCCGAAGCTGTTGTCCGGGGATCTGCGGGTGGGGTGAGGGTGGTGGCGGTGGGGGGGGAGGTGGTGGTGTGGGAGGGAGGGAGCATGGACGGTATGGACAGTATGGACTGGATGGACGAGGGGGACGGGGGGACAAGGGGGACAAGGGGGGCAAGGGGGGCAAGGGGGGCAAGCCTGAAAGTCGGGCGTGAGCGGGAAGAGGCAGGGCGGGCGTGATGGTTGGGCGTGGGCGGGAAGAGGCAGGGCGGGCGTGATGGTTGGGCGTGGGCGGCGGTGGGCGGGGGAGGGAGCATGGACGGTATGGACAGTATGGACGGTATGGACGGTATGGACTGGATGGACGAGGTGGACGGGAGGGCGAGGGGGACGAG
>JADHEF010000627.1_pt1 | contig 32843 bp, 25 predicted proteins | sample 8952391 | NCBI WGS metagenome assembly JADHEF01 (sample SAMN16124439, study PRJNA663245) | bioreactor sludge metagenome | isolation source: sludge (nitrite) | place: India:Bengaluru | collected 2019-02-28 | reverse complement strand
GAGCTGTTCGAACGCAAGCTCGGCGAGCGGCAATTGCCGGGTACCCAGCTCACCAGCGCGCGGGCGCTGTTCGACACGTGGATCGATGCGGCAGAGGAGGCCTATGCCGAAACCGCGATGTCCGCCGAATTCCAGCGCATCTACGCACAGCTGACGAGCGCGCAATTGCGCCTGCGCGCGGCCATGCAGGGCGAGGTGGAGCAGCTTAGCGGCGTGCTCGGCATGCCGACCCGCACCGAGGTGGATGCCGCGCACCGCAAGATCGCCGAACTCGAACGCCGCCTGCGCGGCTTGCAGGCGGAACTGGAGGCCGCGCGTGCCAAGCCGCGCGAGGCGCCGGGCGCGCGAACGCGGCCGCGAACTGCACGCGCCGCTGCCGCCACATCGGCCGATGCCAAGGCGTCCGCAAAAACCGCGCGGGCAAGCAAACCCGCGCCGGCCAGGAAGCGCACGGCCGCCAAGGCCGCCGGCGCGACGAAGCCGGCAAATTCAGGGCCGGCAGCAGGCACGCCGCAACGGAGCCCGCGCCGATGAAAGGGCCGCTCGACCTCGGTCTGGACGATCTGGTGCAGGAGTCGCTGGCCTTCCAGCGCAAGCTCGCCGCCGGGCTCGAACGGCTGGCCAGCGTCGGCCCGGTGGATTACGGCGCCACCGAGCGCCATGAAGTCTGGCGCGACGGCAAGGTGGTGCTGTACCGCTTCGTCGGCGACAAGCCGCCCACGGCCAGGGTGCCGCTGCTGGTCTGCTATGCACTGGTCAACCGGCCTTACATGATCGACCTGCAGCACGACCGTTCGCTGGTGCGCGGCCTGCTCGAGCGCGGCGAGGACGTGTACGTGATCGACTGGGGCTACCCGGACCGCTCGGACCGCTTCCTCGATCTGGACGATTACATCAACCGCTTCATCGACGGCGCGGTGGACCACCTGCGTGCCGCCAGCGGGCGGGAGGCGATCAACCTGCTGGGCATCTGCCAGGGCGGCACGTTCTCGCTGTGCTATGCGGCGCTGCATCCGCGCAAGGTGGCCAATCTGGTGACCATGGTGACGCCGGTGGATTTCCACACGCCGGACAACATGCTTTCACACTGGGTGCGGCTGGTGGACGTGGACCTGTTCGTCGACACGATGGGCAACGTGCCGGCCGACCTGATGAACCTCAGTTACCTGATGCTCAAGCCGTTCCGGCTGAACGTGCAGAAGTACGTCGGGCTGGTGGACATCCTCGACGACACCACCGCGCTCGAGGATTTCATGCGGATGGAAAAGTGGATCTTCGATTCGCCCGACCTCAGCGGCGAGGCTTTCCGCCAGTTCGTCAAGCAGTTCTACCAGGCCAACGGGCTGATGCATGGCACGGTGCGGATCGGCGACCGGCAGGTGGACTTGAAGCAGGTGGCGATGCCGGTGCTCAACCTCTCCGCCGAGCAGGACCATCTGGTGCCGCCGAGCGCGTCGCGGCCGATGCGCGGGTTGCTCGGCACCGGTGATTACAGCGAGGTCGGCTTCCGCGGCGGGCACATCGGCATCTACGTCTCCGGCCGCGCCCAGCGCGAAGTGCCGACGGCCATCCACGACTGGCTGCTGGCCCATGCAACGGGCCGCACGCCGGCTGCGCGCAAATGCGGCAGGGCATCGTCGCCGCGCGGTGGCCGCTCCGGACGCTAGACTCGTCGCCGATGCCCTGCACGGAACGATCGCCATGAATGCCGCCCCGCGCCCGCTGGCCCGCTCGCTCGACGACCGCATGATTGCCGGGGTGATGGGCGGCATTGCCCGCCGCTTCGGCTGGAATTCCACATGGGTGCGCATCGGCTATGTGCTGTTGTCGGTGCTGTCGGCCGGTTTCCCCGGGATTCTGGTGTACCTGATCCTGTGGCTGTTGATGCCCAACGAGGCCGATTGAACGCAAAGGGCAAGCGGCCGGCGGAGGGTTCGGGGCCACGCGGCTTGCGCCGGGCCGCATTCGTGCTGGGCATCGTCTGGGCCTCGCCGAATACCGTGCTCGGCCTGATCGCCGGGCTGTTGCTGCTGCCTTTCGGCGTCGCTTTTGCGCTAGACCGGCGCGAGGCGGCCATTCGCGTCGGTCGCTTGCCTTGGGGCGGCGGTGCGTTGACGCTGGGCAACGTCATCCTGCATGTCGGCCATACGCTCGACGGTGCCTGCATGACCTACGCGCACCGGGCCGGGCGCTGCGAAGACCCGTTGGTGCGTCTGGGCGACCACGAACGCGCCCACGTGCTGCAGTACATGGTGCTGGGGCCGTTGTTCCTGCCGCTGTACCTGCTGTGCGGCGGGGTGGGCGTGCGCAACCGTTTCGAACGTGCCGCCGACCGTTATGCCCTGACCGGACGCGGCTGGTGGCCGTGGCCGGCCCCCTGAACACGCGGCATTGTTTGCCGGCAAACCCCGGGCGCACCGCGGCATGCGGATTCATGCCGGCGTCGTGCCTGCGCAACGGCGGCGTCATCCGGACGGCTTAACTTCCCGCACACGCTTTGCTTACGCGTGTTCCGGAATACTGCGCCGGCAACATCGCACTACAGGAGAATGCCCGCATGTCGATCGTGTTGTACGTCGGTGGGAGCAGGGATGGTGAAATGGGCTCGATGCCCTGGGGTCTTCGCAAATCGATGCTGGAGACCGAGAACGGCCCGGAGATCTACGTCGAGCGCATGTTGCCGCTGCGCGGCATGGGCACGGTCCGGGTGATGGCGCTGGAAAGCCTGCAGGACGATGCGGCCAGCGCTCGCGCGGTGAAGCACTACGCGGCCCGGCGCAACTGATCGGGTCGTTAGCCGCCGCCTCCCGTCGCGGAGGCGGTGGCCAGCCTGACTGCCGTCGGCTCAACTTCCGTAGAAAAGTTTCTTGCCGACGGCCACAGGCTTGGTGTGCCAGATTTCGTGGGCATATTCGGCGATGGTGCGATCCGACGAAAACGGGCCCATGGCGGCGATGTTGCGCACCGCCTTGCGCGTCCATTCGTCCGGCTTGCGGTACAGCGCATCCACTTCGGCCTGCGCGCGCAGGTAGTCGGCGTAGTCGGCCAGCAGCAGGTAGTGGTCGCCCCATTCCAGCAGGGTGTCGTGGATGGCCTGGTAGCGGTGGGGTTCGGCGGGCGAGAACACGCCGTCGCGGATCGCGTCCAGCGCGCCGGCCAAGCGCGGGTCGGTTTCGTACAACGCACGCGGCTGGTAGCCGGAGGCGCGCAACTGCTCCACCTGCGCGGTGGTGTTGCCGAAGATGAAGATGTTGTCCGGGCCGACGTTCTCGCGGATCTCGATGTTGGCCCCGTCCAGCGTGCCGATGGTCAGTGCGCCGTTCAGCGCGAACTTCATGTTGCCGGTGCCCGACGCCTCGGTGCCGGCCAGCGAGATCTGCTCGGAGAGATCGGCCGCCGGAATGATCAGTTCGGCCAGGCTGACGCTGTAGTTGGGCAGGAACACCACCTTGAGTTTTCCCTTCAGGCGGACATCGGCATTGACCACGGCGGCCACGTCGTTGATCAGGCGGATGATCAGCTTGGCCATCGCGTAGGCGGACGCCGCCTTGCCGGCGAATACCACCACCCGCGGCACCCAGCCTTGTCCGTCCGGCCCTTCCGGCCGGGCCAGCATCTGCTGGTAGCGGGTGACCACGTGCAGCACGTTGAGCAGCTGGCGCTTGTACTCGTGGATGCGCTTGACCTGCACGTCGAACAGCGCGGCCGGGTCGAGCGCGATATCCAGATGCTGTTGCACCCATTCGGCCAGCCGCTGTTTGTTGTGGTGCTTGATGCGGGCCACGGTGGGCAGGAAGCCGGGCAGCTCCATCGCCGCCTGCAGGCCGCCGATCTGCCCCAGGTCGCGCCGCCAGCCGCGGCCGATGCGCTGGTCCAGCAATTGCGCCAGGCCGGGGTTGGCTTGCGCCAGCCAGCGCCGCGGGGTGATGCCGTTGGTCTTGTTGTTGAAGCGCTCCGGATAGAGCCGGGCGAAGTCGGCGAAGATCGACTGCACCATCAACTGCGAGTGCAGCGCCGACACGCCGTTGACGGAGTGGCTGGCCACCACCGCGAGATGGGCCATGCGCAGGCGGCGCTCGCCGGATTCGTCCACCAGCGACACCCGCCGTTGCAGGTCGGCGTCGTAGCCGAGCCGCCGGGTGACCTCGGCAAGGAAGCGCGCGTTGATGTCGAAGACGATGCGCAGGTGCCGAGGCAGCAGGCGGCCGAGCAGCTCCACCGGCCAGGTTTCCAGTGCTTCGTGCATCAAGGTGTGGTTGGTGTAGGAGAACGTGCGCCGGGTCAGCGACCAGGCCGTGTCCCAGTCCAGCCCGTGCGCGTCGATCAGCAGGCGCATCAGCTCGGGGATCGCCAGCACCGGATGGGTGTCGTTGAGGTGGATGCTGACCTTGTCGGCGAACGATTCGAAGTCGGCGTGGTTGAGCAGGTGGCGGTGGATCAGGTCCTGCAGGCTGGCCGAACAGAAGAAGTATTCCTGGCGCAGGCGCAACTCGCGGCCCGAGGGCGTGGAGTCGTTGGGGTAGAGCACGCGCGAGACGTTCTCGGACGAATTCTTGCGTTCCACCGAGCGCGAAAAATCGCCGTCGTTGAACGCGCCCAGGTCCATTTCTTCGGTCGCGCGCGCGCGCCAAAGACGCAGCGTGTTGGTGGCGCGGGTGCCGTAGCCGGGGATGATGGTGTCGTAGGCCATCGCCAGCACGTCGTCGGTGCCGACCCATTCCAGGCGTCCGTCGCGGGTTTCCAGATGCCCGCCGAAGCGCACCCGGTATTGCACCTCCGGGCGCGGGAATTCCCACGGGTTGCCGTGGGTGAGCCAGTAGTCGGGCGCTTCGATCTGGCGCCCGTCGACGATGGCCTGGCGGAACATGCCGTACTCGTAGCGGATGCCGTAGCCGAAGCCGGGGATGCCGAGCGTGGCCATCGAATCGAGGAAACAGGCCGCCAGCCGGCCGAGGCCGCCGTTGCCGAGCGCCGCGTCCGGTTCCAGCTCGGTGATGGCGTCCAGGTCCACGTCCAGCCCGGCCAGCGCCTGACGGATGATCGGCAGCATCTCCAGCGCCAGCAGCGCATTGGTGAAGGTGCGGCCGATCAGGAATTCCATCGACAGGTAGTACACGCGCTTGACGTCGTGGGTGTAGTGGGTGCGTGTGGTGTCCATCCAGCGGCCGACCATCTGGTCGCGCACCGCGTAGGCGGCGGCGTGCAGCCAGTCCTCGGCTGCGGCGGCGATAGGGTCCTTGCCGACCACGTGGATCAGCTTTTCGACGATGGCCTGGCGCAGTTCGCCGACGCTGAGGGTGGGCTGGAAGTCGTAATCCGGCTCGGAACGGCGGGTCTCGCGGGTGTCCATGCGGGCTCCGGGGGGAGGAGGGAGAGGCGGGACGGCGGGCGCTGCAAGCGCTTTCATCTCATCATCTGGCCGCTTCCACAAGGGGGCGATACAGGGCGAGATAGGCACGGGCCGGGTTTTCCCAGCCGAAGTCGAGTGTCATCGCGTGGCGCTGGACCTGCCGCCATGCTTCCTTGCGCCGGTACAGGGCAAAGGCACGGCGCACGGCGTTGCCGAAATCCTCGCCGTCGAAACGCTCGAACACGAAGCCGGTGGCGCGGCCGTCGGCAAGTTCTTCCAGCGTGCTGTCCACCACGGTGTCGGCCAGCCCGCCGACCCGCCGCACCAGCGGCAGGCAGCCATAACGCATGCCGTACAACTGGGTCAGCCCGCAGGGTTCGAAACGCGATGGCACCAGCACCACGTCGCCGCCGGCGAACATGCGGTGGGCCAGGGCTTCGTCGTAACCCAGGCGCACGCCGACCGCCTCCGGGCGGGCCTGCGCGGCGGCGCGGAACCCGGCTTCCAGCCCGGCATCGCCGCTGCCGAGCAAGGCCAGCTGGCCGCCGCGGGAGACGATCGCATCGAGCTGGGCGAGCACCAGATCCAGCCCCTTCTGACCGGTCAGCCGGCTGACCACCACGAACAGCGGTGCATCGGCTTGCGGCGCCAATCCGAAAGCCTGCTGCAAGGCCGCCTTGTCGGTGGCCTTGGCTTCCGGATGTTCGGCGTCGAATGCACCGGCCAGCACCGGATCGGTGGCCGGGTTCCATGCCTCTGCGTCGATCCCGTTGAGGATGCCGTCCAGCTCGCCGGCGCGTTGGCGCAGCAGGCCGTCCAGGCCCTCGCCCTGTTCGGGGGTCTGGATTTCGCGGGCGTAGGTCGGGCTGACCGTGGTGATGCGGTCGCTGTAGTGCAGGCCGGCTTTGAGAAACGAAATCTGGCCGTAGAACTCCAGCCCGTCCACGTCGTAGAAGCGCGGCGGCAAACCGAGTTCGGGCAGATGGCGGGCATCGAACAGGCCCTGATAGGCAAGGTTGTGCACGGTGAACACGCTGCCCGCGATGCGCTGGTGGCGGTGCATGCGCGCCTGCGCGAGGTAGGCCGCCGTCAGGCCGGCATGCCAGTCGTGGCCATGCACGCATTCGGGACGCCACTGTGGGTCCAGCCCCTGGGCCAGCAGCGCGCCGGTCCAGCCGAGCAGGGCGAAGCGGCGGTGGTTGTCGCCGTAAGGGTGCTGGTGTTCGTCCGCGTAGGGGTTGCCGGGACGGTCGTACAGATGCGGCGCGTCGATCGCATACAGCGGCAAGCGGCTGCCGTTGGCCAGCGGCAGGTGGCCGAGCAGCAGCCGGGCTTCGGCCGGCTCGCCCCAGCGGGTCTGCCAAGGCATGGGGATGCGGGCGATTTCGGCCGCATCGACCAAGCCGGCCAGAATGGCGGGAAACCCCGGCAGCAGCACCCGCGCATCGGCGCCGAGCTTGCGCTGGGCCACCGGCAACGCGCCGGCCACGTCGGCCAGTCCGCCGGTCTTGAGCAGCGGGAATAGCTCGGCGCAGGCATGCAGGATGCGCATTGCCGGGGCCTGCGTCGGCGGTGCAGGCCGATCACCGGCAGGCATGCGTGCCCGCGGGGGCTTGGCCCGCGAACGGGGCGACGTAGGGCGTGGAGCGGTGGGCATGGCGGAGTTGCTCGTGCGACGGCCTGCCGACGAGCATGCCGGCAAACGGCCGCGCTGTCAGTTGCCGGCCTCAGAGGTTGCGCAGCATCGCCGGGGTGACCAGCACCACGCCGCTCTCGGTGCGTTCGAACCGGGCCGCGTCGAGTTCGGGGTCTTCGCCGATCACCATGCCCTCGGGCAGCTCGCAGCGGCGGTCGAGGATCACCCGGCTCAAGCGGCAGTGCCGGTTGATGGTGGCCGCCGGCAGGATCACCGACTGGTCCACCCGGCAGAACGAATGGATGCGCACGTTGGAGAACAGCACCGAATTGGACACGTGCGAGCCGGACACGATGCAGCCGCCGCCGACCACGGTGTTGAAGGTGGAGCCCTGCTGGCCGTGGTGGTCCTGAGTGAACTTGGCCGGCGGCAGTTGCTCCTGGTAGGTCCAGATCGGCCAGGTGCGGTCGTAGATGTCCAGCTCTGGCGTGATCGAGGCCAGGTCGAGGTTGGCGGCCCAGTAGGCGTCGATGGTACCCACGTCGCGCCAGTACGAGGGCGATTCCGGGGTGATGCGCACGCAGGACATCGAGAACGGATGCGCCAGCGCCTGGCCCTCGCGCACCGCGCGCGGGATCACGTCGCGGCCGAAGTCGTGGGCCGAATCCGGGTCGTCGTGGTCCTCCTCCAGCAGCCTGTACAGGTATTCGGCGGTGAAGATGTAGATGCCCATGCTGGCCAGCGTGGTGTCGGGTCGGCCCGGCATGGCCGGCGGATCGGCCGGCTTCTCGATGAAGTCGGTGATGCTGCGCTCCTCGTCCACCGCCATCACGCCGAAGGCCGTGGCTTCCGCGCGCGGCACCTCGATGCAGCCGACCGTGCAACCGCGGCCGTTGCGGACGTGGTCGATCAGCATGATCGAATAGTCCATCTTGTAGATGTGGTCGCCGGCCAGCACCACGATGTATTCGGGCGGGCGCGAGCCGCGGATGATGCCCAGGTTCTGGTAAACCGCATCGGCGGTGCCCCGGTACCAGTGCTCCTCGTTGACTTGTTGCTGGGCCGGCAGCAGGTCGACGAACTCGTTCATCTCGTTGCGCAGGAAGCTCCAGCCGCGCTGCAGGTGGCGCATCAGCGAATGCGATTTGTACTGGGTGAGCACGCCGATCCTGCGCATGCCCGAGTTCAGGCAATTGGACAGGACGAAGTCGATCACCCGGAACTTGCCGCCGAAGTGCACCGCCGGCTTGGCGCGGCGGTCGGTGAGCTGTTTCAGGCGCGAACCGCGACCACCGGCCAGCACCAGCGCAAGCGTGCGCCCGGTCAGCTGGCGGGTGCGGCTGCTGGCCGCGTATTCGGCGAACTGGTGTTCCTCGACCTCGAACATGGTGGAGCCTCCGGCGGAACGACAAGGCGGGCTTGCAAGGCAGAAGCGGGGAGAGGGACCACGGCGGACACGGGCGTCACGGCATGGCAGCCGCCTTTGCCAACCACAGGCTGCGGGCCGGCACTTCGACGGCATCGCCCCAAGGCAGCGGCATGGCAGGATGGCCGTGCGGGGTGTCGCTGCACAGCTGCGGCTGCCAGCACGCGCCCTCGGGCGAGGGGCGGCAGGCACTCGGATTGAAAGTGCAGGCCCGTGCGGCCGCATTGATCAGGATCAGCACGGCGGCACCGCCGACGTTGCCGCCGGGCACGAGCCGGACCGCCAGCGCACCGGCACCGGGGCGGTCCCAGTCGTCCGGCCGCATCGGCGTGCCGGCGGAAGTGAACCAGTCCGCGCCGATGTGGTCGGCATCGCGGTCGGCCAGATCCTGCAGCCAGGCGGCGCCGCGCAGTGCGGGCAGTTCCGCGCGCAGCGCCAGCACGCGCGCGACGAATCGGTACAAGTCGGTGTCGGCGTGTCCCCAATCCAGCCAGGTCACTGGGTTGTCCTGGCAGTAGGCGTTGTTGTTGCCTTGCTGGCCGTGGCCGAGTTCGTCGCCGGCCAGCAGCATCGGCGTGCCTTGCGACAGCAGCAGCGTGGCCAGCAGCGCACGTTGCAGGCGCGCGCGCAGGGCCTGCACCTGCGGATTGTCGCTGGCACCTTCGATGCCGCAATTCCAGCCATGCTCGTCCGTGTGGCCATCCAGGTTGTCTTCGCCGTTGGCCTCGTTGTGGTGCCGGTCGTAGCTGACCAGGTCGCGCAAGGTGAAACCGTCGTGCGCGGTGACGTAGTTGATGCTGGCGGTCGGACGGCGGTGGTCGTGGCCGAAACGGTCGCTGGAGCCGGCAATACGGCGCGCGAATTCGCCCAGCGTCACGCCCGGGCCGCCGCCATCGTGCAGCCAGAAGCGGCGCATGCCGTCGCGGTAGCGGTCGTTCCATTCCTTCCAGCCGGGCGGGAAATTGCCGAGCTGGTAGCCATCCGGACCGATGTCCCACGGTTCTGCGACCAGGCGCGTCCGCGACAACACCGGGTCGGCCTGCACGGCGGCAAAGAAGCCGCTGGCGTGCGTGTAGCCATGCGGCCCGCGCGCCAGTACCGGGGCGAGGTCGAAGCGGAAGCCGTCCACGTGCATGTCGTCCACCCAGTGCCGCAGCGCGCCGACCACCATCTCGACCACGCGCGGTTGCGCCAGGTCCAGGCAATTGCCGCAACCGGTCCAGTTGGCATAGCGCGACGGGTCGTCCGGTTGCAGCACGTAGTACTGGCTGTTGCCCAGCCCGCGGAAGGACAGCGTGGGCCCGTTTTCGTCGGTTTCGGCACTGTGGTTGAACACCACGTCGAGGATCACCTCGATCCCGGCGCGGTGCAGCTCGCGCACCATCGCCCGGAACTCGTCGCGCACGCGCGCCGGATCGGCCGCATAGCGCGGTTCCGGCGCGAAATAGCCGATGCTCGAATACCCCCAGTAATTGCTCAGGCCGAGCCGCTGCAGGCGTTCCTCGTCCGCGCGCGCGTGCACGGGCAGCAGCGAGACGGCATTGACCCCCAGCGTGCGCAGGTGGCCGACGAAGGCCGGATGCGCCAGTCCCGCATAGGTGCCGCGCAGGGCCGGCGGCACGTGCGGATGCAGGCGGGTGGCACCCTTGACGTGGACTTCGTACAGCGCGAGGTTTTCGGCCGGATGATGCGGCGGCCGGTCGCCGTCCCACGGGAATGGCGCGGCTTCGTCGCAGACGCGCGCCTTCAGCGCCACCGCCGCGTCGTCGCGCGGGTCGGGCAGCAGTGGCGCATCGACGCGATGGCCGCGATACAGGTCGAAATCGGCCGGCCGGCCATCGGCGTCGAAGCCGTAGCGGCCCACCACCTCGCGCGCCCACGGGTCGAGCAGCAGCTTGGCGGGGTTGAAGCGCAGACCATGCCGGGGTGCCCATGGCCCATGCGCGCGCAGGCCGTAGACCAGCCCGGCACCGGCGCCTTGCAGCCGGCCATGCCAGACGCCGTCGCGGCAGGCCGGGAAGGCCAACCGGCGCAGCTCGTGGTGGCCGCCGGCATCGAACACGCACAGTTCGAGCGCTTCGGCCTGCGGTGCCCACACCGCGAAGTTGATGCCGGGCACGCGGCCCGCCGCATCCCCGGTTTCGACGGTGGCTCCCAGCGGCCAGTGGCAACCGGGCATCAGCGTGCCGATGTCGATGCCGGACGGGGCGTTCATGGCGTGTCCCCGGCATCGGCCACCAGCATCAGCGTGGCCAACGGCGGCAAGGTGAGCAGCAACGAAGCCGGCTGGCCGTGGGCCGGCTCGTCCAGGCTGTCGTGGTCGAGGTTGTACACGTCGCTGCCGCCGTAGATGGCGCGGTCGGTGTTGATCGCCTCGCGCCAACGGCGGCCGTTGCCTGCGTCGAACGGCACGCCGATGCGGTAGCCCTCGCGCACCACCGGGGTGAAGTTGGATACCACCGCCATCGCGCGGCCGGCACGGTCGCGGCGCAGGAACGAAAACACCGAGTGTTCGACGTCGTCGTGGCACAGCCAGTCGAAGCCGGCCGGATCGGCATCGAGCTGGTGCAGGGCGGGGAAGTGGCGCAGCACCCGGTTCAGGTCGCGCACCAGCCTGCGCATGCCGGCGTGCGCAGGCGCGAATTGGCGAATCGTTGCCAGTCGTCGCCCGGCATCTTCCCCAGCAGCGAGCCCTTGCCGTGCACCACTTCGTCGTGCGAGAGCGGCAGCACGAAGTTTTCGGCGTAGGCGTACATCATGCCGAAGCGCATGCGGTCGTGATGGTGGCGACGGTTGACCGGGTCTTCGCGCAGGTAGGCCAGCGTGTCGTTCATCCAGCCCATGTTCCATTTGTAGTGGAAGCCCAGCCCGCCCGCGTCAGGCGGCAGGGTCACGCCGGGGAAAGCAGTGGATTCCTCGGCGATGGTTGCCGCGCCGGGCCGTTCCGTACCGACCAGCCGATTCATGTCGCGCAGGAAGTCGATGGCTTCCAGGTTCTCGCGCCCGCCGAAGCGGTTGGGCACCCATTCGCCGTCGCGCCGGCTGTAGTCGCGGTACAGCATCGAGGCCACCGCATCCACTCGCAGGCCGTCGATGCCGAAGCGCTCCAGCCAGTACAGCGCGTTGCCGACCAGGAAGTTGCGCACCTCGGTGCGGCCGTAGTTGTAGACCAGCGTGCCCCAGTCCGGGTGCCAGCCTTCGCGCGGGTCGGCGTATTCGAACAGGCAGGTGCCGTCGAAGCGCGCCAGCGCATGCGCGTCGGCGGGGAAATGGCCGGGCACCCAGTCGAGGATCACGCCCAGACCCGCGTCGTGCGCGGCCCGCACCAATGCCGCAAAATCCTGCGGCGTGCCGACGCGGCTGGTCGGCGCGTACAGCGCCGTGGGCTGGTAACCCCACGAGCCATCGAACGGGTGCTCGTTGACCGGCAGCAGCTCGATGTGGGTGAAGCCCATGTCCACCGCGTAGGGCACCAGTTGCTCGGCCAGCTCGCGGTAGCCCAGCCAGCACCCGTCGCCGCGGCGGCGCCACGAGCCCAGATGCACTTCGTAGATGCTGATGGGCGCATCGACCGCGTTGATCGCCGCGCGTGCCGGGGTGGCACGCGGCTGGCGCGGCGGCAATTCGGCCACCACCGAGGCCGTGGCCGGGCGCAGCTCGGCGCGCAGCGCGAACGGATCGGCCTTGTGCGCCAGCATGCCTTCGGCATCGAGCAGCTCGAACTTGTACAGGTCGCCCGGCGCCACCTGCGGCAGGAACAGCTCCCACACGCCGGCTTCGCCGCGTCGGCGCATCGGGTGGCGGCGCCCGTCCCACTGGTTGAAGTCGCCGACCACCGACACCCGTCGCGCATTGGGCGCCCATACCGCAAAGCGCGTGCCGGCCACGCCGAGGCAGTCGCACGGATGTGCGCCGAGCACTTCGTAGGGACGCTGATGGGTGCCTTCGGCCAGCAGCCACGCGTCGATGTCGCCGAGCAAGGGCGGGAAGCGGTACGGATCGTCGATCTCGCCGACGTGGCCGTCGCGCCAGCCCACCCGCAGCCGGTAGGGCGCGAACTCGGCCAGACCCGGCACGCTGCCGACGAACAAGCCGCTGCAGGCATCCGGGGCGAGCGCCGCGAGCAGGCGGCCATCGTCGGCCAGCACCTCCACCGTCGCGGCGTCCGGCAGCAAGGCGCGCACCACCGTGACAGTGCCGATGCGGTGCGGGCCGAGCCACGCGAACGGGTCGCCGTGGCGGGCTTCCAGCAGCCCGGCGCGCTCGGCATCCGGAATGGCGGCGATGGAGAGAGCGGCAACTGCGGCAGCTGCGGTGTCGTGCTCCGCGACGGGACGATCCGGTCGGCCTTGCTGCGCCACGCCTGTTCCTCCGTGTTGGCATCCGATCCTATGCAGTCGCGGCGCGCGCGGCAATGCGCAATCCGTAGGGAGGCAGCACGTCGGGTTCGTCGTCGGCGCAGCCCAGCCCGTGCGCATGCACGAAATCCGGCGTGATGTCGCGCCAGCCCGGCGCCAGGGCGCGCGCGGCCGGTGCATCGGCAAGGTTGAACAACAGACGCAAGGCCGCGTCGCCTTCGCCGCGTTCGAACAGCAGCAAGCCGTGCGGCACGTCGTGGAAGGTGATCGCAGCTTCGCGCAGCACCGCCTGTGTGCGCCGCCAATGCAGCCATGCGCGGGCGAAGGCGAGCATCGAGCCGGCGCTAGCGTCCTGCACGTCCACCGCCAGTGCGCGGTGGGCATCGGCAATCGGCAGCCACGGCCTCGCATCGGGGCCGGTGAAGCCGGCGTTCGGCACACGGGCCTGCCACGGCATCGGGGTGCGGCAGCCATCCCGCCCCTTGAACTCCGGCCAGAACGTCTTGCCGTACGGGTCCTGAAGCAGCTCGAACGGCACCTCGGCCTGCGGCAGGCCCAGTTCCTCGCCCTGATACACGCACACGCTGCCGCGCAGGCTGGTCAGCAATGCCCACAGCATCCGGGTCTGGCGCAGGTCCGGCGGCGGGAATTGCTCATGCGCGCGACGCGACGACCAGCGCGAGGCCACCCGTTCGACATCGTGGTTGGAAAACGCCCAGCAACCCCAGCCGCCGGTGTGCGCCAATTCGTCGTCGAGGCGCTGCACTTCGTGGCGGATGTGCGCGGCCGAGCCGTCGCGGGTGACCAGCGCGAAGCTGTAGGCCATGTGCAGGCGCTTGCCGGCCTCGGTGTAGGCGGCCATCAGCGGTGGCGCGTCCTCGTCGCCGACCTCGCCCATGGCGATGGCGTCGTGTTCGTCGAGCACGCCGCGCAGGCGTTCGAGGAAGGCCAGGTTTTCCGGCTGGCTCTTGTCGTGCAGATGGCGCTGCATGGCATAGGGGTTGTCGGCCTGTACGGTGCTGACCTCGGCACCGGCTTCTGCCGGCGGGTTGTCACGCAGCCGGGCGTCGCTGAACTGGTGGTTGCAGGCGTCGAAGCGGAAGCCGTCCACGCCGCGTTCGCACCAGAAGCGCACCTCGGCCAGCAGTGCGTCCTGTACCGCCGGGTGGTGGAAGTCGAGGTCCGGTTGTTCGGGAAGGAACTGGTGCAGGTAGTACTGCCGCCGGCGCGCGTCCCATTGCCAGGCCGGGCCGCCGAACACCGACAGCCAGTTGTTGGGTGGCCCGCCATCGGGCTTCGGATCGGCCCACACGTACCAGTCCGCGCGCGGGTTGTCGCGGCTGGCGCGGCTTTCGCCAAACCACGCATGCTGGTCGGACGTGTGCGAGAGCACCTGGTCGATCAGCACCTTCAGGCCCAGTGCATGCGCGCGTTCGAGCAGTCGGTCGAAATCGGCCAGCGTGCCGAACAGCGGGTCCACGTCGCGGTAGTCGGCCACGTCGTAGCCGAAATCGCGCATCGGCGAGCGAAAGAACGGGCTGATCCACACCGCATCCGCGCCGAGCCGGGCGACATGTTCCAGCCGTGCCATCGCGCCGGGCAGGTCGCCGACGCCGTCGTCGCCGCTGTCCTGGAAGCTGCGCGGGTAGATCTGGTAGATCACCGCACCGCGCCACCAGTCGGCGTGCGCATGCGGAGCGGCGGCGTGGCGGGCGTGACCGGACATGCGGGGGAATTCCGGTGAGGTTGAAACCACTATAGCGTGCGGATTTGTCCGTTCCGGTGACCGGGAAAAGGTGGCTGCACCCCGCATGCGCAATACCGTGCCGGATGTACCTCCGGCACGGACAGGCCATGTGGCCGTAATGCGCTCACTGGCTCATCGAGTACGGCCGCTGCGCCGGGTCCGTCGCCCAGTGCGTGTCCGGTTCGGCCTGCATCGTGAAGCGCAGTTCGCCGCCGGCGAGGATTTCGGCGTGGTCGAGGTACGCGCGGTCCAGCGGTTTGCCGTTCAGGGTGGCATGACCGATGTAGCCGTGGCCGGCATCCAGCCCGTCGGCGATCACCGTGAAGTGCTTCCCGTTGGGCAGGTTGAGCGTGCTGCGCGGCAGGAACGGGCGGCCGATGACGTACTGGTTGCTGCCCGGCGCCACCGGGTAAAAGCCGAGCGCGGTGAACACGTACCAGGCCGACATCTGGCCGAGGTCGTCGTTGCCGGACAGCCCGTCCGGGCGGGCGGCGTACTGGCTGTCCATGATCTGCTTCAGGCGGGCCTGCGTGCGCCAGGGCTGGCCGGCGTAGGCGTACAGATAGGCGACGTGGTGGCTGGGCTCGTTGCCGTGCGCGTACCAGCCGATCAAGCCGGTGATGTCTTCCATGTGCTCGAACACCTTCGGGTCCACCTTGGCGTCGAACACGGCATCCAGACGTGCCAGCAGCCTGTCGGTGCCGCCGTGCGCGGCGGCCAGGCCGGCCACGTCCTGCGGCACGTACCACGAGTATTGCCAGGCGTTGCCTTCGGTGTAGTCGCTGCCGTAACCGCTGGCAGTGGGGTCGAAGGGTTCGCGGAAGCTGCCGTCGCGCTGGCGCGCGCGCATGAAGCCGGTGGCCGGGTCGAAGGCGTGTTTCCAGTTGGCCGCGCGCTTGCCGAATTCGGCGGCGACCTCGCCTTTGCCCATTTTTTGCGCCATCTGCGCGATGGTCCAGTCGTCGAAGGCGTATTCGAGCGTCTTGCTGGCCGCTTCGCCTTCCTCGTCGATGGGCACCCAGCCCAGCTCGCGGTAAGCGGCGATACCGTCGTAGGGGCCGTAGTCGGCGCTGGCAACCATCGCGCCGAGGGCCTCGTCGGCATCGAAGCCGCCGATGCCCTTCATGTACGCGTCGGCGATCACCGGCACCGCGTGGTAGCCGATCATGCACCACGTCTCCGGCCCGTGGAACGCCCACACCGGCAGGATGCCGTAGGGGCTTTCACGGCGTGCGGCCAGCAGCGAATTGACGATGTCGGCGGTGTGCCGCGGCGGCTGCACCAGCGTCAGCAGCGGGTGCAGGGCGCGGTAGGTGTCCCACAGCGAAAAGGTCGAATAGTTGGCCCAGCCGCTGGCCTGATGCACCGCGTTGTCCGGGCCGCGATAACGGCCGTCCACGTCCATGAACAAGGTCGGCCCGAGCAACGCGTGGTACAGCGCGGTGTAGAAGCGGGTACGCTGCTCGGGCGTGCCCTGAACGTCGACGGAGGCCAGCGCCTGCTGCCAGTGGCGCTTGGCCTCGGCGCGCACGCGGTCGAAATCGAAGCCGGGCACTTCCGCGTCGAGGTTGGCGATGGCGCCATCCTCGCTGACCGGCGAGATGGCCAGCTTCACCACCAGCGGCTCGCGCGTGGCCTCGCCGAAATCGAACACGCCCACCAGCTGCCGGCCTTCGATCTGCGCGCGCTGGCGCGGGTTGTCGGCGCCGGGCGGCGGGAAGCCCTTGTAGGCCACGTTTTCCTCGGTGTCGTGCAGCGCGCTGCCGGCCAGCGGGCGCGAAAAGCGCATCGCGAAGTAGAGCTGGCGGCCCGGTGCCCAACCGCGGGTTTCGCGGAATCCGGTGACGGTGCCGTCGGCCCGCACGCGCAGGCGCGACCACAGCACCTTGCCGGGGTAGTCGTACATCGAGGTGCGCAGGTCCACCAGCACGTGCGCCGGCTTGCCTTCGGGGAAGGTGTAGCGGTGCACGCCGACGCGCGCCGTGGCGCTGAGCTCGGCGCGCACGCCGCCGTCGTCCAGCGTCACCGCGTAGTAGCCGGGCTGCGCCTGTTCGGTTTCGTGGCGGAAGCGCGAGGTGTAGCCGCTCCCGGGCACGTCCGGATTGCCGCGCTCCAGCTTGGGCGTGCCGCTGATCGGCATCAGCAGCACGTCGCCGAGGTCGGAATGGCCGGCGCCGGAGAAATGCGTATGCGAGAAGCCGACGATGGTGTGGTCGTCGTGGCGATAGCCCGCCGCCCAGCCGTAGCCTTTGCTGCGAGGCTGGATGCGCGTGTCCGGGCTGAGCTGCACCATGCCGAAGGGCAGCGTCGCGCCCGGATAGGTATGGCCTTCGCCGCCGGTGCCGATGAATGGATCGACGGCCGCCCATGCAGTCTGGCCCGGTTGCGCCTGCGCGGTGCCGGCAAGGGTCAAGGCAAGCATCAGGGCCTGGGCGGCAAGGCGAAGGCGAGGCATGTGATCGGTTCCCGCAGATTGGACTGGCCCGAACCTAGCACGTGGCCGCGCGGGCTTCATGCCCGTGCGATTTGTTTCCGGCGATGACGCACGGCAGTGCGGGTGACGTCTCGCCAGCTGCGACCGGATGGCGCGATGATGTTTTCGATGAGTACGGAACTCTCCCGATGAGCCGGCGCGGCGGCAGTGCCGATCTGCCCTTGCATGGCGGCCGCGTGCCGGCATGGCTGGGCCAGCGCATGACCCGGCTGGGCGCGGTGATCTGCCAGGCCATCGTGCTGGAATACGGCCGCGACGAACTGCTGCGTCGGCTGGCGCATCCGTTCTGGTTCCAGAGCTTCGGTGCGGTGATGGGCATGGACTGGCATTCCTCCGGCATCACCACCAGCGTGATCAGCGCGCTCAAGCGCGGGCTGGCGCCTTTGTCCGGCGAGCTGGGCCTGCATGTGTGCGGCGGACGTGGCCGGCATTCGCGGGCCACCCCGGACGAACTGCTGGCGGTGGGCGAGGCCGTCGGCATCGACGGCGTGGCGCTGGCGCGGACCAGCCGGCTGGTGGCCAAGGTGGACAGTGCCGCCGTGCAGGACGGGTTCGAGCTGTACCTGCACGGTTTCATCGTGGCCGACGACGGCAAGTGGGTGGTGGTGCAGCAGGGCATGAACGGCCAGCGCCGGCAGGCGCGGCGCTACCACTGGTTGTCCGAAGGCGTGACGGATTTCGTCGATGCCCCGCATGCCGCCATCGACGGCCCGGGGCAGGGGTGCATCGTCAACCTGACCGACCACCGCGCCGCCGCCGCGCGGGCCGCGCAGTTGGCCTTGCTGGCGGACATGGCCCCGGCGGCCATCGCCCGCGAATACGCCCGGCTGGCGGACATGCCGGCGCCGTCCCGCAGGCCGGCACGGGCGCGCATCGCACCGACCGAGCAACCCGTGACCGGCGATCTGTTCGGCGATGCCGCTGCGCCCGCCGCGCGGCCAGAAGCATTGCCGGCATGGAACCCGGCCGCGCAGGCGCATCTGTCGATGCCGGACCATCACGAACTGCGTGCCGACGACGTGGTGCTGCGGCGCCTGCACGGCGCATTGGCCGCCGCCGCCGAGCAGGGGCCGAAGGATTTTGCGGGCTTGCTGCAGGTGCCCGGCGTCGGCGCGCGCACCGTGCGTTCGCTGGCGATGGTGGCCGAAGTGGTGCATGGCACGCCGTGCCGGTTCAGCGACCCTGCGCGTTTTTCGCTGGCCCACGGTGGCAAGGACCGTCATCCGTTTCCGGTGCCGATCAAGGTGCTGGACCGTACCATCGGCGTGTTGAAGCAGGCGGTGTCGCAAGCCCGGCTGGGCAACGAGGAAAAGTTGCAGGCGATCCGCCGCCTGGATGCCCAGGCCCGCCTGCTCGAACCGACGGCAACGGGGCCGAGCCTGAAGGACTACATCGCCGGAGAGCGCCGAGATTCCCATGGTTACGGCGGCCGCAGCGTGTTCGGGCGGGAAACGGCACCCGACGCGGCGGCACGAGTCAGTTCGTCAGCACCGGATACAGGCCCAGGCAGCTTGGTGCTTCGGCCTGCGCGACCATGAAGGCCGCCACGTCCGCGCGCGCGATGCGGCCCACGTGCATGCCGGCCTGCAAGCGGGTCAGGACGCGGTAGCGGCCGGTGGCCGGGCCATCGGTGAGCACGCCCGGGCGCACCATTTCCCAGTGCCGGTATCCGGCGGCGAGCATCCGCTCCATCGCATTCTTGTCTGCGTAGACCCGCCCGAGGAACAGGCCGAACAGCACGCGCACCGGCGCAGGCTGGAACGTCCGGCTGTCGCCGGCACCGAAACCGCTGAGCACGATCAGCGGCACGTCGCGCCCGGCAAGTGCCTGCAACAGGGCGGTGGCCGATTCGGAAAACAGCGTGGTGGCGCGCAGACTGCGCCCGGTACCGAGTGTCACCAGCACCGCATCGGCCGCCGCCACGGCCGATGCCGTATCGCCAGGTTTGCGGGCATCGCCGCGGAGTGCGTGCAGCTGATCGTGCCGTGGCAGCGATTCGACATGGCGCGACAGCGTGGTCACTTCATGCCCGCGCGCGAGCGCCTGCTGCACGCACAGCAGGCCGGTGCCGGCCGATGCGCCGATGATTGCGATGTGCATGCCGTCTCCGTTCATGCGGGAGTTTGCCGAAGCATGCACCAAGGACGGTGGGGTTGTGCAAGGCGCGGCTGCGTGTTGATTCGCCGTGCCTGTGCGGGTCGGGCAGTTGCGGCGATTGGCACCGCCGATGGAAAACGGTGTGCCGCATGGAGGATGCCGGTACGGGCCGGGTTGTCTACAGTGCGCAGTCCCCGCAACAAGCTGCCGCGATGACTGCCATCCCCCGTGAACGCAATGATGCCAAGGTGCTTGGCCTGTCGGCCCTGGGCGGTGCGTTGGAGTTCTACGATTTCGTCGTCTTCGTGTTTTTCACCAAGACGCTGGGCGCGCTGTTCTTTCCCGCGGACATCCCGGCCTGGCTGGCCCAGCTGCAGGTGTACGGCATCTTTGCCGCCGGTTATCTGGTGCGCCCGCTGGGCGGCGTGGTGATGGCGCATTTCGGCGACCGCATCGGCCGCAAGCGGATGTTCTCGCTGAGCATCTTCCTGATGGCGCTGCCGACGTTGCTGATCGGCCTGCTGCCCGTCCATGCGCAGATCGGTGCACTGGCGCCGGTGCTGCTGCTGGGTTTGCGCATGCTGCAAGGGCTGGCGATCGGCGGCGAGATGCCGGGCGCATGGGTGTTCGTGGCCGAGCATGCACCCGCCTCGCGCATGGGGTTTGCCGTGGGCAGCCTCAGCGCGGGCATCAACGTGGGCACCTTGATGGGCTCGCTGATGGCCTCGTGGGTGGTGCATGCCTTTGCGCCGGCCGACGTGCTGGCCTGGGGCTGGCGCATTGCCTTCGTGGTGGGCGGCGTGTTCGGCTTCGTCTCGGTGTGGCTGCGGCGCTGGCTGGAAGAAACTCCGGTATTCACGCGCATCCGCCAGCAGCAGGCGCTGTCGGCGGAATTGCCGATCAAGCGCGTGCTCAAGGGCCACGCCGGCGGCGTGGCAGTGTCGATGCTGGCCACGTGGGTGCTTACCGCCGGCATCGTGGTGGTGATCCTGATGACGCCGACCTTGATCCAGTCCTCGTTCGGCATCCCGGAAGCGGTGGCCACGCGCGGCAACGTCATGGCGGCCACCTGTCTGGTGATCGGTTGCCTGTGGACCGGTTGGCTCAGCGACCGCATCGGCCGCGCGCCGGCCTTGCTGGTGGCCTCGCTGAGCCTGCTGGCGGCGGTGTATGCGCTGTATTTCGACCTGGCGGCCGGCGGTGCGCATTTCCTCCCGTTGTATGCACTGGCGGGTTTCACCGCCGGCGTGGCGGGCGTGGTCCCGGCAGTGATGGTGGCCTCGTTCCCGCCGGCGGTGCGCTATACCGGGCTGGCCCTGTCCTACAACCTTGCCTACGCCATGGCCGGTGCCATCACGCCGCCGCTGATCGGCTACCTGGCCGCGCGCGTGGGGCCGCTGTCGCCGGCGCATTACGTGGCGGTGGTGGCCGTGATCAACGTCGGCACCGCGCTGTATCTGTGGAAACGCCCCGCGGTGGCATGATCGAAGCGCGGCAGCCGGTGCATTGCCCGGACGGGAAAGAAAAGGGGCGCACGAGGCGCCCCTTTCCTGTGCGGTGCGTTCCTGCTGCCGTCAGAAGCTGTAACCGACGGTGAAGCCGATGGTGCGGGGCTGGTTGATCGCCACGCGCCGCGTGGTCGGCAGGTCGGCGGAGATGGCGACCGGCAGGTCGGTCTCGCCGCGCTTGTCGAACACGTTGGTCACGTACACCGACCAGTCCAGGCCGTTGCCGCCGCGCAGGCCGGCACGCAGGTTGGTCACTGCATAGCCGCCGCGGCGATAGAACGGGCTGGTGCGGTCGTACAGGAAGGTGGCATTGCCGATGAAGCTGACATCGCCGCGCACGAAACCTTCGTAGGCATCGTTGACCGGGAAGCGGTATTCGCCCGAGGCCGAACCGCTGAAGCGTGGCACGTTGGTCAGGCGGTCGCCGTTCTTGGCCGGGGTGCCGGGCACGTCGTTGTCCAGGTGCGCGTCGTTGTAGCCGGCGCCCAGGCCGAGGGTGATGTTGTTGGTCGGCAGGTAGCTGATTTCCAGCTCGCCGCCGTTGCTGGTGGCCTCGCCGAAGTTGGCGGTGATGTTGTAGCCGCAGCCGAGCACGATCTGCTGCTGCACGTCCTTCCATGCCATGTGGTAGACCGAGCCATTGACCTGCAGGCGGCGGTCGAGCCAGGCGCTCTTGAAGCCGGCCTCGTAGTTCCACAGGTAATCCGGGCCGTACTTGCTCAGCTGGGTTTCGCTCAGGCCCAGGCCCGCCACTTCCGCGCCGCACAGCGAGGCCGGCGCCGGGTTGTTCGGGCCGCCGGGGCGATAGCCCTTGGACACCGTCGCATAGACCATGCTGTCGGGGCTGGCCTGGTACTGCAACGTGTACTTGGGCGTTGCGCCGCGGTCGCTGGAGGTGTTGCGCACGTAGCTCGGGCCGCCGTTGAGCAAGCCGTCACCGGACTGTTCGAAGGTCTGGTCCACCTTGAAGCCGCGGATGCCGATGCTGCCTTTGAGCTTGTCGGTGAAGTCGTAGGACACCTCGCCGAACACGGCGTATTCCTTCAACGTGGCGCGGCGCGCGCCGGCGTAGATGGTGTCGTAGGCGGGGAACGGCGTGTTGAACGCGTCGTTGAAGCCGGCCGGGTACGGGATGGATGACGCCAGCGGCGCATGCACGTTGTGGAAGAACGCGCCGCCGGTGAACTGCAGCGGGCCGTCGAGCTTGCTGGATGCGCGGAATTCCTGGGTGAATTCCTTGTTCTTGTAGTTGCCGTACATCGTCACCGGATACACCGACGGCAAGCCGAAGAAGTAGTTGATGACCTTGGAGCTGTCGTCGCGGATCTCGAACTCGCGCGTGAAGTACGAGGTGGACGAGGTCAGGTCCACCTTGTCGAAACGCTTGACCACGGACAGGTTGGAGATCATCGAGCGCTGCACGTTGCGTTCGTCCACGTCGCGCACCTGGTAGGCATTGCTGTCGCTGGCCGGGAACTTGTCGTAGGTGAAAGGCGAACCGAGCCTGGCGTACTGGTAGATGATGCTGGGCGTGATGCTCAGGCTTTCGTCCGGCTTGATCAGCAGGGCCGCGCGCACGCCCGAGGTCTGGTAGGTGTTGACGTTGTCTTTCTTCTTGCCGTAATCGGCTTTCAGGTAATCGCCGGGGTCGATCGCGTAACGATCGATGTAGCCGTCGTCCGAACGGGTGTAAGCCGACACGCGCAGGCCCATCACGTCCTTCTTGATCGGGATGTTGAAGGTGCCGGTGAGGTTGCCGTTGTAGCCGCCGCCATGGGTGTTGGAAACGTCGAGCTTGACCTTGCCGTCGGCAAATTCGGTATCCGGCTGCACCGAGACGTACTTGATGGTGCCGCCCATCGAGCTGGAGCCGTACAAGGTGCCTTGCGGCCCGCGCAGCACTTCCACGCGTTCCACGTCGAACAGGGCCGGGTCGATCACGCCGCGGGTGGAGAGCAGGGCGGCATTGCTGGAAGCCGACACCGGCACGTCGTCCAGGTAATAGCCCACCGTCGCGGCCGAGCCGGCGATCGACGAAATGCCGCGGATCACCAGGTTGTTGGCGCCGGGGCCCGAGGAGCTGACGCTCAGCGCCGGCGCGATGCGGGCCAGGTCGGACAGGCTGGTGACGCCGCGGCGCTCGAGTTCGGCGCCGGACATGGCGGTCATGCTGATGGGCACGGTCTGCGCGGTCTGTTCGCGTTTGGTCGCGGTGACCACGATGTCGTCCAAGGTCTTGGGTGTCTGTTGGGGCTGGGCCGGCGGGGCGGTCTGGGCCGAAGCCAGCTGCGCGGCGAGTGCCTGGGCGAGCAGCGTGGTGGCCAGAAGGGCGGTGCGGGGCTTGTTCATGGCGGGAGATGTCCGGGCGCGGGGATGCGGGGTGACGGCCCGTGGGGCCGACGCATTGATCATGATCAAAAAATTTTGATTGTGTCAACAAAATTTGAACATTTGGCGTCCGCTGCGCTACTGTCCGCAGTCACTGCCGTGCCCGTCCACCCGCGTTCCTTTCACGAGGCTCCGTCCGATGCGTACCCTGTTGCTGGCCGCCCTGCTTGCGGCAACCGCCGCTCCGTTCGCCGTTCCATCCGCCACCGCCGCCGAGACCGGCACCATGACGTCACGTGCACTCGACAAGGCCATTTCCGCTGCACTGGATGCCAGCGCCGCCGCATGGAGCCGGAGCGATCTGGACGCGTTCATGGCGCTTTACGAGCATTCGCCGGACATCGTGTACATCAACGCGAGCGGCATGACCCGTGGCTACGAAGGCATCCGTGCGATGTACGCATCGCGTTTCGCCAAGGGCGAGCCGATGGGCGAGCTTTCCATCGCCTTGCTGGAGGTCAAGCAGGTCGGGCCGGACTACGCCTTCGTCACCGGCCGCTACATCTTGAAAATGGCCGACGGCAAGACCGCTACCGGCCTGACCACGCTGCTGTTCCATGCCGCGCACGGGCAGTGGCGGATCGTTTCGGACCATACCTCCTGATGGCCTTGCCGCCCCCCGACGCGCCGGAGCGTGCGCCGATAGGTGCGGCCATCCGCGACCGGCGCAAACGTCTGGGCCTGACCCTGCAACAGGTGGCCGAGTTGTCGGGCCTGTCCGCTCCGTTCCTGTCGCAGGTGGAGCGCAACCAGGCTTCGCCCTCGCTGCTTTCGCTGGAAGCCCTTGCGCGTGCGCTGGACGTGGAGCTGGATTACTTCACGCGCGTGCCGACGCCCAGCCAGGTGGTGGCGCGTGCCGATGGCGGGCAACGCATCGAGCTGGGGTCGTCGGTGGTGTACGAGCGCCTCAGCGGCCGCCATGCCGAGCGCAAGATGGAAGCCTTGCGCCTGAGCATCCCCGCCGGCTCCACCGCGCCCACCATGCGCCGCGAAGGCGAGGGCTTCTGGTACATCCTGAGCGGACACTTGCAGGTGAAGATGGGCCGGCGCAGCTTCGTGCTCGCCGCCGGCGACAGCGCCCATTTCGACCAGCGCCACCCTTACGACATGCATGCGGTGGACGACGTCAGGATGATCTGGGTAGGCACTCCGGCGATCTTTCACGACTGAGCAGACGAACGCGGTTTCCAGCCCGTATCGGTCGTTTCGACGAGGTCTTCGTTCGCTGGGGCAAGCCCGGCCGGCTTCCCCGGGTTTCAACGATGCGCTCTGTCAACGTCGTGCCGTTTCGTGCGTTACTTGGCGGCATGAAATTCCGTCGATTCCTGCTCGTGTCCGCTTTGGCCACCGGCACGGCACATGCCCAGCAATCACCGGCCCCGCCAGCGTCGTCCGCGCAGGGCGGCAGCGGCGAGGCTTCTTCTGCCATCAACACGCTCGACGCGGTCAAGGTGACCGCCAGCCGGGGCGCAATCGAGCCCGGGGCGGCCATCGGCACGATCCGGCCGGAAGTGCAGTTGGGGCGCATGGAAGTGCAAAGTTATGGCGCCTCCACCGTGGAGGAGTTGCTCGGCCTGATCGCGCCGATGACCACGAGCGACAGCGGCGATTCGACGCCGATCGTGCTGCTCAACGGCAAGCGCATTTCCGGCATGCAGGAAATCAAGGACATCCCCACCGAGGCGATCCGCCGCGTCGACGTGCTGCCGGAGGAGGAAGCCTTGCTGTACGGCTATCTGCCCACCCAGAAGGTGGTGAACGTGGTGCTGGTGCCGCGTTTCAACCGTTATACCGCGCAGCTCGACGGCAGCCGGCCGAGTGCCGGTGGCATGGAAACCGGGGTTGCAAACCTCGACCGCTTCATCCTGCACGACGATGACCGTCTCAACCTCGACCTGAAATACACCGCCAACACGATGCTGACCGAGGACGAACGCGACATCGCGACCGTGCCGGTGACGCCCGGCTACGACGCACAGGCGGAACACCCGCTGGATCCGCGCGCGGTGCGCAGCCTCGCAAATGCCAATCACGCACTGGATGGCAACGCGGTATGGAGCAAGGCGCTGGGCGATCGCACCTCGCTGGCCTTGAACTACACCGGCAACCTCAACGACAGCGATGGAAAGCGCGGTTATGCCGGCACGGCACTGCTGGTGCCGGCGGACGACCCGTTCGCGCAATCTGCGGCCGACCAGATGGTGTACCGCTACGTGCCGGTGGCATTGCGCCAGCATGCCAAGGGCTGGAGCAGCCGTTTGGGCGGCACCCTCAACCACGATTTCGACAGCGACTGGCATCTTTCGGTGGTGGGCTACTGGAGCCGCAGCGGCAGTCGCACCGTCACCGATGCCGGCGTGGACAAGAGCACCGCTCAGGCGTTGCTGGATGCGGGCGACCCGGATTTCGATCCCTACGGCTTTTTGACCGGGGCGATGTTCCCGCGCAACGCGCCGAACATCGCCACCTCGCTCGCCGATGCCAAGAACCTGCAGGTGTTGCTGCATGGCACGTTGCTGGCGTTGCCGGCCGGTGATGCGATCGTCAGCCTGGGCTTGGCCGATACCGACAACCGCATCGACAACGTCGCACTGATGGGCGGCCGGCGGCGCGTCGCCGACTTCAGCCGCAACGATGCCAACGCGAGCGCAAGCATCGAATTGCCCTTGACCAGCCGCAGCTATGACGTGCTCGGCATGGTCGGCGATCTGTCGGTCAACGCGCATGCGCTGGTCGACCATCTTTCCGATTACGGGCAGGACATGCGGCGCTGGGGCTATGGCCTGCGCTGGTCGCCGCTCGCGCGGCTCACCTTCACCGGCAACGTCGATACCGGCAAGACCGCGCCGACGCCGGCGCAGTTGGCCAACCCGGTCATTACCAGCACCGGTACGCACGTGTTCGATTACGCCACCGGGCAAACCGTCAGCGTCACCTCGATCAGTGGCGGCAACCCGGATTTGCTGGCCAGCAGCCAGCACCGTTTCCGTGCCGGCATCAGCTACAAGCCATTCGATCAGCGGCGGCTGTCCATCGTCGTCAATTACACCGACACCGACACGCGCAACCCGATCAGCAGCCTGCCGCCGGCCACGGCCGCATTGCAGGCGGCCTTGAGCGATCGCTACATCGCCGACGACGATGGCAATCTGGCGGAAGTGGACAGCCGCCCGCTCAATTTCGCCGAGCAAAAGCGCAGGCAGTTGCGCTTCGGTTTCAACGATGCGCATTCGGTCGACGGTTTCTTCAGCAGCGCCTCGTCGCAGCCGGACATGATGCGTGGCAATTTCCCGCCGCGCCGCAGCGGCAACGGTACTGGCGGCGACACCGGCGGCACGGCAGGCGATGCCCCATCAGTGAATCAGAGCCGCGAGGGCCAGGGGGAGGGCGGCGGTGGCGGTCGTGGTTTCGGCAGCGGAGGGCGTGGTTTCGGTGGCGGCATGCCGCCATCGCTGCTGCATGGGCAGATCGTGTGGTCGCTGTACGACACCGTGGTGTTTTCCGACCGCGTCCTCGTGCGCAACGGCATGCCGTGGCTGGACCTGCTTGGCGGCGATGCGATCGGCAGCGGCGGTGGCGTGGCACACCATCAGATCGATGGCAGCATCGCCTATACGCGCATGACATACGGGGTGAGGCTCAGTTTCACTTCGCGCAGCGGCACGCGCACGGAAGGCGGTGCGGTCGATGCCGGCGATCTGGATTTTTCCGGTCTGACGACGTTCAACCTGCGGGCATTTGCCAATTTCAATCGCACGCAGTTGGCGCACGACCATCCCTGGTTGCGCGGCACGCGCGTCACCTTGACGGTCAACAACCTGTTGGACAAACGCGTGAAGGTGGTGGACGGCACAGGCACCGTGCCCGCCAGCTACCAGCCCGATCTGCTCGACCCGGTCGGCCGGTTGATCACGCTGAGCTTGCGCAAGCAGTTCCAGTAAGCCCTTGCTTCCGTCGTGGCACTGCGCGGATATCAACGGGGAAGCATTGCGTCCATGGCCATACCGGCGATCAACCGCTGCCGAGACTGGCTGAGCGAAGGCATCGGCTGGACGGTGCCCGTGCTGGCAGATGCAATCAAGGCCATGTGCGCGCGTTGGAAGGTCGGCCCGCACGGCGTGGCCGACGACGCCATCTTCGCCAAGACCGGCAGCGGGACCGGCTGCATCGCTGATGAGTTCGCGCGCGCTGGGGTGCACTTCGAGCCTGCCCAGAAACGCATTCGGCGAGAGCTTGGATTGCGCTGGGACTGGGATGCATGGAGGTCTATGCGCTCCGACGATTTGCGCACAATGACGCTGGAGGCGTTCTGCGCCCGCCACGGGTGCAGCATTGGAGCCGCTAGTCAGCGTAGATCAAGCCTCAAGCTTGGGCAGGGCATGGTGCATGATGGGGATGGCTCATAGCTTTAGCCGGGAATGTTAGTGGAGTTGCCAACTCGCGGGATGGAGGAGTATTGCATGGAGCGAAACATGGACTGGAAGATGATCATGCTGCGCAGCTTGGGGCCCATCGGGGCGATGAGCATCGGCTTGGTGCTGGCTGCTGGCATGGCGGCGAGGTTTGCAGGCCAACGCGTGCTTGGCTGGGGGGTTGCCGCAGCAGTTGTTTTGCTCTTGTTGGGATTATTGCTGACGTATTGGCAGTTGCGCCGCTGGGAGCGAGGGCGCATTGGTTGTCCGAAATGTGGAGGCCCCCTCGGCTGGTGGCCGCACATGGGCCGCAAGTATTACGGCAAGCAGCTGCCTGACTTCCGCCGCTGCTGGAACTGCGGCAAGGCAGTCCCGGCCGAGTGATGCGGTAATCATCATGTTGACCCAGCGGGGCACCTGTAAACGCATGCAGTGGTGCAATCCCTGAAACAGCATGGCCTGGGGGCTGCGGCTGCGGTGGGCGGCGTACCCGTGAGACCCTGTCACCCGCAACATTGCGGAGCGTCGCCTTAATTGCGGAGCGAGCAGGCAATAAAAAAAGGGTCAGACAGCGATGTCTAACCCTTTGATATTTAAGCTGGTGCCGAAGGTGGGACTCGAACCCACACGCTTTTAAGGGCGGCGGATTTTGAGTCCGCTGCGTCTACCGATTCCGCCACTTCGGCGCAGGTGCGCAGTATAGCCGATGACGGGCCTTCGTCGAGCCCCGTTCAGGGCAAGGCGTCGAGAAATCCGCCGATGGCCGGGCCGAAACGGGCGAAGTCGACGAGGAAGGCGTCGTGGCCCTGGGGCGAGTCGAAGCCGATGAAGTCGGCGTCGTTGCCGCCGCGGCGCAGGCCTTCGGCGATCTGCTGCTGCTGTTCCACCGGGAACAGGATGTCGGTGTTGGCGCCGATGGCCAGCGCCTTGTCCACGCGCAACGCGGCCAGCGCCGCCATCGCGTCGCCGCCGGCGCATTCGCCCAGGTCGAACCAGTCCATCGAGCGGCTGAGGTAGAGGTAGCAGTTGGGGTCGAAGCGGCGGATGAAGCGGCGGGCGTGGCCTTCCAGATAACTTTCCACCTCGAACTCCATGCCGAACGGGTCGTCGTCGCGGTGTTCGGAGTCCAGCCGCACGCGGCCGAAGCGGCCGTGCCATTCCAGCGCTGAGCGGTAGGTGATCACGCCCATCTTGCGGGCGATGCGCATGCCCGATTCCGGGTAGGAGGCCTCGTCGTAGCGGCCTTCGTTCCACAACGGGTCCAGGCGGATGGCTTCGCGCTGCAGCGAGCGGATGGCGATGGAAAACGGCAGGGCCTGAGCGCTGCCGGACACGTTGACGTGCGCGCGCGCCACGCCGGGGTGGCGTTGCAGGAAGGCCAGGGCGGTCATGCCGCCCATCGAGTTGCCGATCAGGCAGGCCAGGCGCTCGATGCCGAGCGAGCGCACCACTGCGTGCGCGGCATCGGCCACGTCCTCGATGGACAGGGCAGGGAAATCGAGCCGGTAAAGCCCGCCGGTGGCCGGGTTGACCGAGGCTGGCCCGGTGGAGCCCTTGCAACTGCCCAGCGAGTTGACGCACAGCACGAACCAGCGGTCGGTGTCGATCGGCTTGCCGGGGCCAAGCATGGCGTCCCACCAGCCTGGAGTCGGATTGTCGGCATGGCGGGCGGCGTGCGCATCCGGCGAAAGGCCGGTGACGATCAGGATGGCGTTGTCGCGCGCGGGCGAGAGCGTGCCCCAGGTTTCGTAGGCGATGCGTGCCCCATGCAGCATGCCGCCGCGTTTCATCGGGAACGGCGAGGGCAGGGGGCAGAAGCGCGTGCCGGGCGGGGCGAATTCGGTCATCCGGCGATTCTAGCGGCCTGCCGATGCGCGCTACTGTGGCCAGTGTTGCGCCGCTGGCACGCTGAAGGTCCGCCAGCGGCCTTATCGTCGCGTGGCGGTATCGGTGGCGATGCGGTCGATCCGCAAGGTGAGCGAGCTTGGCTCGGCATTGGCCGCTGCGGGCACGGCGGTGATCACGGCGGATTCGAGATCGCCCGGGGCCGCTTCCGGGCGCCCGGACAGCGAGATGCGCGCCTGCACGCCGGCGTGGCCGACTTGCGACAGGTGCAGCGTGGGCATGGGGCTGTCGTCGTCGCTCAGTTCGACATCGACCGGGAATGCGGTGGCGGGCAAGCGCTTGGCCGCCACCGGCATCGGCGCGCCCTCGGCCTGACGGACAAAGACGAACAACACCGCGCCCGGACGCAGTTGCGATTGCAGTTCCGGCGCCAGTTCGACGTGCAGCTTCAGCAGGGCGCGCGCGGACGTGGCCGCAGGCAAGGGCGGCAGGCCCGCATCCGCGCGGGCAGCGTCGATCTGCGGGCGCAGGCTGGCGGCGGTGGCGGCATCCACATCGGGCAGCAGCGACGCCCACAGCTGTGCGGCTTCGGCCGGATGGCCTTGCTGGCGGCGGGCAATGCCGGCAAACCAGCGGGCGCGCTGGTGATTCGGCTGCAGTTTCAGCGCCTGATCGAGCCAGGCCGAGGCCTGTGCATCGAAGCGATGCTGCGGGTCGATGTCGGCGCGCGCTTGCGCGGCCTCGACCAGCAGGTCCGGCTCGCCCGGTGCGAGGCCGGCGGCTTTCGCATAGGCTTGGGCGGCCTCGGCCGGCCGGTTGCTGCCGGCATAGGCACGGCCGAGCAGCGCCCAGCCTTCGGCCTGGTCCGGGTTGTCGGCCAGTGCGCGTTCAAGGCGGGCGATGGCCTCGTCGAGGCTGGCCGGTGCCGCCGTATTGCCGGCTTGCAGCGCAGCCGGCGTGCCGTTGAGCAGGTACAGCACGGCCACGAGAGCCATGCCCGCGCCACCGAGGCTCAACGCCAGCCCACGCGATTGCCGGCGCAACGGCCACAACACGGCGGCAAACACCGCCAGTGCGAGCAGCAGTGCCAGGGCGACGAAGGCTGCACTCACCATTCCTGATCGTCTCCGGGCAGGGGAACCTCGTGTGTCTTGCCGCGGCGGCGCAGATGCAGCGCAATGCCGGCGCCGGCCGCCAGCAGCAAAGCCACCGGGCCGAACCACAACAGCCACGTGCCCGGTTCCATGCGCGGGCGGTACAGCACGAATTCGCCGTAGCGGTCCACCAGATACTGGCGTATCTGCGCATCGCTGCGGCCCTGACGCATCAGTGCCAGCACCTCGCGGCGCAGGTCGTGGGCGATGGGGGCATCGGAGTCGGCCAGCGACTGGTTCTGGCATTGCACGCAGCGCAGCGTGGCGGTCAGCGCGTGGAAACGGGTTTCCTCGGCGGCATCGGCATAGTGCAGCGGCGTGGGGTCGGTTTCCGGGCGCGCGCCGGCATGGCCGCCGGCCAGCAGCAGGGCGAACAGCAGTGCCGCGTCGCGCAGGGTCATTGCGCCTGTTCCAGGCTGGACAGCCGCGGGATCAGCTCGTCGTGGATGATCCGGTCGGTCAGCGCGCCGGAGTGTTTCCAGCGGATCATGCCCTTGCCGTCGACGAGGAAGGTTTCCGGCGCGGCAACCACGCCCCAGTCGATCGCGGCACTGCCGTCCTCGTCGGTCACCACCAGCAGGAACGGGTTGCCGCGTTGTTCCAGCCACGCCAGCGCGTCTTTGCGCCTGTCCTTCCAGTCGTAGCCCACCACGCGCACGCGCTTGGTCAGCGCAAAGCGGGTCAGCACCGGGTGTTCCTCGGCGCAGGCCGGGCACCAGCTGCCCCACACGTTGAGCACGTAGGGCGCGCCGGCCAGCGTTTCAGGCGTGATGCGGATGTCCGGTGAATGCAGCAGTGGCAGGTCGAACTTGGGCGCGGGCTTGTTTATCAGCGTGGACGGCAGTGTGTCGCGCGCGGGGTCGCCGGAGCGGTGCACGCCCCAGGCCAGCAGCACCACCAGTGCGAGAAAGACCAGGCCGCCGGCCACCAGCAGCACGCGACGGGTCGAAGAAGCGGATGTCATCGGGAATCCTCCTTGCGGACATCGGGCATTTTGCGGAAGCGGCGGTCGGCGGCGGTGACGAAACCGCCCATGGCCATCAACAGGCCGCCCAACCAGATCCAGCGGACAAAGGGTTTGACGTGCACGCGCACCGCCCATGCGCCATTGCCGAGCGGTTCGCCGAGGGCCACGTAGAGATCGTCGCGCAGACTCGGGCGGATGCCGGTTTCGGTCATCACTTGCCCGTTGCCGAGATAGCGGCGTTTTTCCGGGTGCAGACGGGCAACCGTGCGGCCATCGCGCAGCACGCTGAGGTCGGCGCGTTCGGACAGGTAGTTGGGGCCTTCGCTCTCGCTCAGCGCGTCGAAACGGAACACGTAGCGCCCCAGCGCCACCGATTGCCCGGGCGCCAGCGCCACTTCGCGCTGCACGCTCAGGGCCTGCACCAGCAGCGCGCCGATCAGGAACACGGCAATGCCCAGATGCGCGAGCAGCATGCCGGCCATTTCCGGCGTGAACCGGCCTTGCTTGCGCCAGCGTTGCCAGGCGAAGCGCAGCGTGCCGCCTGCCACCCATGCGGCGGCAGTCACGCCGGCGGCGGCTTTCCACCTGCCTTGCGGTGCGACGAGGAACGTCAGCGCGCCGGCCACCAGTGCCAGCGCCAGCCACGGCAGCAGCATGGCCAGCACCGGGCGCGGCTGCTCGCGCTGCCAGCGCACCAGCGGGCCGAACGGCAGCAATGCGACCAGTGGCGCCATCAACAGCGCGAACAGCAGGCCGAAGTAGGGCGGGCCCACCGAAATCTTGCCCAGGTCCAGCGCATCGGCCAGCAACGGGTACAGCGTGCCCAGCAGCACCATCACGAAGGTACAGGCCAGCAGCAGGTTGTTGGCCAGCAGCAGGGTTTCGCGCGAGAACGGCGCGAATGCGCCGCGCGCGCCGTCGGTGGCCTCCAGTGCCGGCGCGCGCAGGGCGTACAGCAGCAGCGAGCCGCCGATGACCAGGCCCAGCAGTACCAGCACGAACAGGCCGCGCGAAGGGTCCGCGGCGAAGGCGTGCACGCTGGTCAGCACGCCCGACCGGACGAGGAAGGTGCCCAGCAGCGACAGCGAGAATGCGGCGATGGCCAGCAGCAGCGTCCAGCTGGCGAAGCTGCCGCGCTTCTCGGTGGTGGCCTGCGCATGGATCAGCGCGGCGCCGGCCAGCCACGGCATGAAGCTGGCATTCTCGACCGGGTCCCAGAACCACCAGCCGCCCCAGCCCAGTTCGTAATACGCCCACCAACTGCCCAGCACGATGCCCAGCGTCAGGAAACCCCACGCCACGTTGGTCCACGGCCGCGACCAGCGCACCCAGCGCGCATCGACGCGGCCGTCGAGCAGGGCGGCGATGGCGAAGGCGAAGGGCACCGCAAAACCGACGTAGCCCAGGTACAGCATCGGCGGATGCACGATCAGGCCCGGGTCCTGCAGCAGCGGGTTGAGG
>JADHEF010000628.1_pt1 | contig 32846 bp, 28 predicted proteins | sample 8952391 | NCBI WGS metagenome assembly JADHEF01 (sample SAMN16124439, study PRJNA663245) | bioreactor sludge metagenome | isolation source: sludge (nitrite) | place: India:Bengaluru | collected 2019-02-28 | reverse complement strand
ATCTCGAAGCTGGCACTCTGGGGCACTGTGCCCTCAGGATGCTCGGCATCCCTGGTCACAGCTTCGATTGTATGCATTCCGACCTGATCGGCGGTCCAGGTCCAGGTGGGATTGTCTGACCAGTCCCGGGCTATCTGGCTGTCAAGCAGGAATCGGAACTCGATAGGATCGCTATCGGCATCATTGGCCGCTGCGGTCCAGGTAACTGCTGTTCCCCTCTCCTGTGGGCTCTCTTTATCCGGCTGCAGGCTGCTCAAAGCTGGAGGCTGGTTGGGCGGCAGTACGATCTCGAAGCTGGCGCTCTGGGGGACTGTGCCCTCCGGATGCTCGGCATCCATGGCCACAGCTTCGATGGTATGCATTCCGACCTGATCGGCAGTCCAGCTCCAGGTTGGGCTATCCGACCATTCCTGGACCACATTGCCATCCAGAGAGAACTGGTACTGGAGCGGATCGCTCTCGGCATCATTAGCGGATGCGGTCCATGTGACTGCCGTTCCCCTCTCCTGTGGGCTCTCTTTGTCCGGCAGCAGGCTGCTCAAAGCCGGAGGCTGGTTGGGCGGCAGTACGATCTCGAAGCTGGCGCTCTGGGGCATTGTGCCCTCCGGATGCTCGGCATCCCTGGTCACAGCTTCGATGGTATGCATTCCGACCTGATCGGCAGTCCAGCTCCAGGTGGGATTGTCTGACCAGTCCCGGGCTATCTGGCTGTCAAGCAGGAATCGGAACTCAATAGGATCGCTTTCGGCATCATTGGCAGCTGCGGTCCAGGTGACTGCTGTTCCCCTCTCCTGTGGGCTCTGCCTGTCCGGCTGCAGGCTGCTCAAAGCCGGAGCCTGGTTTGGAGCTTGTCTGACAGGCTCAATCTTCTGCTCCGGATAGAAAGTCTGACCGGGATAGCCCTGCTCTTGATAGGAGTCTTGGCCTGGGTATCCCTGCTCTGTGTTGGAGGTCTGATCCGCATAGCCCTCCTGCGGATAGGAACTCTGATCGGGGTATGAATTTTCTTCCTGATATGGAGAGCTAATTATGGTTGGAGCAAAGGGCTGCTCCTCCACCGGAGCCGGACGGGCTTCTTCCTTGATCTCTCGAGGTTGCGGCTCTGGTTCGTTAAGCTGGAAGTAGGCGGTCTTTTCTGCCTCTCCTAAAGACCTGTCCTCTACCCGAACCTTTATCTCATAATCTCCCGCCGAATATGAACTGGTATCCCAAACAAAGCGATTTTCTGAGGACCAGTCGGCTATAGTCCGCCATGATCCTCCCGTATAGGGGCCCTTAACCTGGAAGAGGAAGGACACAGGCTCGCCTTCCGGGTCTCTTGCCCTGGCCGTCCATCTGATAGTGCTGCCCGCTATCTGAGGGCTGGACGGGCTGCTCTCAAGATCGGTGATGACTGGAGGCTGGTTAGCGTCGGGAGCAATTACATCCTCCATGCCCCTATCAGGTGCGCCGAGACCTGTGTCCCCGGCATCGAAGGGCCATCCCTGTGCCGTCGAGGCGGGCAGGATTAAGAAAATGCCCGCGACCATTAAAACGGCCAGGATTAAAAATCGGCTTATATGCTTCTGCCTAATTGCACAGTTGAATTTGTCCTTATGCTTGGCTTTGAATTTTCCCATATCCTCACTCTCCATATATCTCATCTCTTCCCCACTCATTTTCCTTTTAGCACATTGACAATGATGTTGGAGCATCCATTAATGAATCTTTTTTTCACATAGAGGGTCTGTCAGCTTCCTCAGCCACTCCGGAGCCTCATATGAACCGTCTGTTAATCAAATATGGATGCAGTCGGCCTTTGCATCCTGCCATCCCTCCAGGGCTGAAAGAGACTGCGCGGCCTTGATCCAGCCCCGAGAGGCTTGAATTCTCTCAGGCAAAGGGATGCCTGGCTGAGTCCTTCCGGGATAAGACCTCTGCTGCATCTGGCTTTTGTAGCACGGCGCGCTGTATGGCCTGCTTTGTGGCTAGATAGTTGTACTCATAGATCTTCTTCTTGTCCTCTGCATCCCACTCGATGAACACGGAGACTATGATCATCAGCTCCTCGGCCAGCTCCTGGGGCAGGACTCCTTCTCCCACGCAGTCCATAACCGCCTTGGCCACAGCTGCCTGTGCCGGGCCAAAGATGAGCACCGCCTGGTCCGCTCCCTTTATGGTGACCTTGTTGACCATGAGCGTGGCAGGCTTGGCCGGAAGGTTGGGCTCCAGCACGGCCAATAGTGGAGTATGACCCATGGCCGGTGATGAAAGGGCATTGACGAAAGCCTGCTCTACAAAGCTGCCTTTACGCCCTATGACCAGATCGATATGGGCGATCTCAGGCCCCTCCCCCACAAGCGCTTCACCCACCAGTACCCTATCAAATGATGCCATCATGCTCTATTCCTAAGGTCATATTCCTATAAATCTGTACGCCAGCAAGCAAGGGAAAATTATTAAATATTTTATTTCTATAAAAAATTGATTATTGTGGCCAAAAGGTATATCTTCATAATGCGCAGCAAGGGGTAGCAATGCGCATTCTGGTAATCAACAATCATGGGCAGTTCAATCATCTGATTCGCCGTGCCATCAGAGAGAAGGTGGAGACGGACCTGGTCTCCAACCAGACCGCTCCGGAGAAGATCGATGCCGACGGCCTGATTCTGGGAGGGGGTCCCTCCCTGGATAGGGCAGGGCGATGCGAGGATTATCTGCGAAAGCTGGAGATCCCCATTCTGGGAATCTGCCTGGGAATGCAGCTTATGGGCACCGCCTTCGGCGGAAAGGTCGTCCCCGGCAGCATGGGTGGATATGCCGAGGTGGATGTGGAGGTCTTAAAGGAGGACGACATCCTGAAGGGCCTTCCATCCAGGTTCAAGACCTGGGCTTCCCATATGGACCAGGTATCGGTACTCCCGGAGGGATTTGAGACCCTGGCCCGCTCTGCCGTCTGCGAGATAGAGGCCATGAGGCACCTGGACCGGCCCTTATACGGGGTGCAGTGGCACCCTGAGGTGGTCCACACCGAGCACGGGGCCGAGCTACTGGACAATTTCATCTCTTTATGCCGGAGATAGAGGAAAGGAAGGGCGAGGGCGCATCTCCGGAGATGGCCTCCAGAATTGCCGATCTGAGAGAGGATCTCAGAAAGGCTAAAGCTCAAAGCAAGGTCGACCTGGCGGCAGAGATCCGGGATATGGGATTCTCATGCCAGGGCTGCGGAGAGTGCTGCCGGGGCGAGGACAACAGCGTCCTGGTTTTTCCCCAGGAGATCAGGGCTATAGAGGAGGCCACCGGCCTCTCCTGGGCGGAGGTGGCAGAGCCGCCCCAGGAGGGTGAGTGGGACACTGAGGGCTATTTTCACACTCTGGAGTGGAGGCTGGCCAAAGTGGGGGAAGCCTGCCGCTTCTACCAGGGAGGAGTGTGCGCCATTTATTCTGTCCGGCCAATGCTCTGCCGCAGCTATCCCTTCTACCTGGACCGGGGAAAGCTCATGGCCTCGGAGTGCCGGGGGCTGGGAAAAAAAATCGATGCCCAGGAGGCGGAGAGGCTGGCGGAGACGCTCATAGCCCGTCAGATCATCGAGATCGAGGAGGCCATTGCCCTTCTGGAAAGATACAGGGACTTTCCCCGGGGGCCGCCGGGAGAAAGAGGGATCATTGTGCATGACAGCGAGGGAGAGCAAAGGATCGGCCAAGCTCGCAAGCAAATATAGTCCGAATTCGACCCGGATCAGCAATAACGCCATCCTGTAATGGCAGTTCACTATGGAGAGATGAGGCGGGCAAAAGGCCATATATTGCCATGACAGATAAAATGAACCAGGAGGATTAATCATTTCTAAGCTAATTAGCTTGATAATGGCTTTTTTAATTTTTTTATTCGTCATTATTGCCTCCGATACCATTGCTGGGGAAGAGAATGATCCCTCCAGGGTATCGGATGCTTTAGCGACGGCACAAAGCCAATCATTGCTTCAGAAGATGGCTGCTGACGATAAGAGCAGCTCTTCCGCCGGATCGGCGGAGAGATCGGCTCTGGAGTTGGTGACGAACCGAAGAAAAATCCTGACCGAAAGCTCCACTCTTGCCGATGTGGCGAATGAGGATGTCATATCGCCTCAGAAGGAGACCGTCCTGGTCATCCAGTCGGCAGAAGGTGCCGATACATCCGCTTCGTCCCCCTCTTCGCGGGAGAGCGGAACCTGCGAGGGCCAGAAGATCGGCCTCAGCTACAAGGACTCAATTCCCTGCAGCCTGGAGCCGGCAAAGGCACCCAAGGGCTCACCCAATGTGGTCTTTTTGGTGCTGGACGACATCGGCTTTGGCGGCCTGGGATGCTTTGGCGGACCGGTACAGACGCCTAACATCGACCGGCTGGCGGCGGAAGGCCTCTCTTACAGCAACTTCCATACCACGGGAATCTGCTCCCCCACCAGGGCCTGCCTGCTCACAGGCAGAAACCTGCATTCAGTTGGAGTCGGCGTTCTTATGGAGTTTCCCGCCGGCTACCCCGGATACACCACCTATCTTTCCAATAGCGCCGCCACCATGCCCCAGATGCTTAAAGAGCAGGGCTACAACACCTACTGCGTGGGCAAATGGCACCTGGCACCCTCCGACACCATCAACGCGGCAGGGCCTTACGACCAGTGGCCTTTAGGCCGGGGATTCGAGAGGTACTATGGCTTTTTGGAGTCGCATACCAGCCAGTGGTATCCGGACCTGGTAGCCGGCAACACCCGCATAGATCCACCGGCCAAGCCCGAGGAGGGATATCACCTCTCCAGCGACCTGGTAAACCGCTCCATACAGTTTCTGAGTGACGGGAAGAGCAACGATCCGGACAAGCCCTTCTTCCTCTATCTGGCCTTCGGGGCGGGGCATTGGCCGCACCATGCCCCCCAGGAGTACATCGAAAAGTACAACGGCAGCTTCGACCAGGGCTGGGATGCGGTCAGAAATGAGACCCTGGCCCGACAGAAGGCTCTGGGAGTAGTGCCGGAGGACACCGTCCTTCCCCCCAGGGATCCCTATGTCAAAGCCTGGGACAGCCTGAGCGAGGAGGAAAAGAAGGTCTACTCCCGCCTGGCGGAGGTTCATGCCGCATATGTCGATTATACCGATGAGCAGATAGGCCGGTTCATGGACTATCTGAATGAGAGCGGCCTGGCTGAGAATACCATGATTGTGGTCATCTCCGACAATGGAGCCTCTCCGGAGGGCGATGCCGACGGCTATTCCAATATGTTGCTCTGGTCCAACGGGCTCTCGCAAGGGGGGGAATCCTCCGGATTCCAGCAGGATTTCATGGCTGTTCCCGGATCAAACATCAGCACCATGCTGGCTCAGATTGACGAGCTGGGAGGACCCAGATCCTATCCCACCTATCCACTGGGCTGGGCCATGGCCGACAATACCCCCAACCGGCTCTACAAGTGGACCAGCCATGAGGGAGGCACTCATGATCCTCTGATTGTATACTGGCCGGCTGGAATCAAGGATAAGGGCGGGGTAAGAGGCCAGTTCTGCCATGTGATAGACATCCTTCCCACCGTCCTGGAGGTTCTGGGATTAGAGGCTCCGGAGGTTTATCACGGCGTGCCGCAAAGGCCGGTAGAGGGTACCAGCATTGCCTACACCTTCAACAGCTCCGATGTGCCTACCAGGAAGAGCGTCCAGTACTTTGAGATGATGGGCACCAGGGCACTGTGGTATGACAACTGGAAGGCGGTGGCATTCCATCACCTGGCCTCCGGCGGCAACTTTGACCAGGACATCTGGGAGCTGTACAATCTCTCCGCCGATGTATCCGAGTCCCGAGACCTGGCAGCAGAGCATCCGGAGAAGCTCAAGGAGATGCAGGAGCGCTGGTGGGCCGAGGCCGGCAAGTATAATGTGCTTCCTCTGGACGACCGTGCCGGGGCTCGATATGCCTCCATCCAGAAGACGGGAACATTCAGCTATACCTATAAGCCGGGAGTGGAGAAGATCATGGAGCCGGATATTCCCGACACCCGTAACAGCTCCTACACCATAACCGCATATGCCGATATCCCGGAAGGCGGGGCGGAAGGTGTACTCTTTGCCATAGGTGGGCGGTTTGCAGGGCTGTCACTCTATATCCGGGACGGGCACCTGGTCTACGACTACAATTTGCTGGGGCTGCGGCACTACACCATTGTCTCTGAAGATCCGGTCCCGTCCGGCAAAACCGTGCTGAGTTTTGTATTTGACAAGACCGGGCCCTATCAGGGTGAGGGCAGGCTCTTCATCGACAGCAAGGAGGAGGGGACTGTTTCTATGCCCAGGTTGGTGCCCAACCGCTACTCCTTCGAGGAGGGCCTGGAGGTGGGCAGGGATCCCCAGACGCCGGTGAATGAGAGCTATACTAGCCCCTTCCGATTCACAGGCACTCTGGAGAAGGTGGTGATGGAGGTCAAGAACTGATCTGGCAAAGCAGAGGCTTGAGTCTGAAGTAATCGGATGATATTGGATAAGGGGCCTTCTCTTAAACCAGGCCCCACAATTTTATAGATGTTCTGAATAAAATGATATAAGTATTATTTAAATACTTAATTTCTGTAAAGCTATTGCGCATTCAATTACAAAATCTATACAGAATTGTACATCCTGTGACGTCGGATCTCCTAATGCCCCCCGATCAATCTTTACGATTTGATATTCCCATGGATTTTCCTTGAATTTTTCTGGATAGAACCAATTATTGACTTTTTTAATTTTTGGTTTTATTAAATTAAATTTGATATATCTTCTAAAATCGATCCCCAGACTGATTATTTCTATTGCCTCTTGTATTTCTGATAATGATTTTGCAATGTCACCAAATGAGTTCACAACATCATCTGAAAATCCAGATACTTCCTCCTTAAAGTTGGAGCTATCATCTGATATCGATCTTATAGATATTGAAGGGGAAGAAAAAGCAAAAGGATGCTGCCCAAATTTAGCTTTTACACCATTTTCATAATCCCTAAAGAGCTTCATCCAAGAAAAAGCAATCTTCTCTAAGGATTCATTTATTTTACCTTCTTGTAATAATTTCTCTGCGATCTTCAAATCATCTTTGGCACCTGGGCATTGAACCAGGTCTAAAAGTGAAATACAAGAAAAATCGATCCCAAATATAGATTTTGTATTCTCTTCGAAAAACAACTTTGTGATTACTTTGAAATCATCAATCTCTGCCTTATTAGGAGAAATGCCATAATGCTTGAAGTTTACCCTAGCTTTATTTAGGCGCATCATTCCTGCTTGCTGAGTAAGGATAGTTCCTGCTGATAATTTGGCAGATATTGCAGGCCAATAATCCATAAAATTTTGATTTGTTTTAATTGTTGCATCGAGATGCTGAGAACATAGATTTAAAAAAAGCTCGATGGAATCATGAAATGTTAAAAGGGCCGCATAGCATATTGGCTCAGGTCGTTCGGCTTGTTCAAAGCCAATGCTTGATAAATATTTTATAAATGAAAGCTGCCTAAATTTTACAGGCTCTGGTAACATCTACAATGCCTCCGGATACTTGCTTTATTTCTACATGAAAGTATCGATTTACAGCTCAGATTATCATCCCCACCAACTCAGTGGCCTGCACCAGCCCGTATCCGCCTGCTCTCGCAGCCAACTCATCAAAGCTCTCCACCCCGTCCGGCTCGATGCCGCTCCCGGCGATGGTGAAGGGCACCGGATCGCTGCTGTGGGTCTTGATGGCGATAGGCGTGGCATGGTCGGGCATGAGCAGTACCCTCCAATCCTCTCCGCTCTCTTCGAGGCCCTGCAGAACCGGTCCCACCACCTTCTCGTCGAATAGCTCAATGGCTCTGACCTTGAGTTCTATCTCTCCCTCATGGCCCGCCTCGTCCGGGGCCTCGATGTGCAGATAAACGAAGTCGCGGCTTTGGAGGGCCTGCAGGGCAGCATCTACCTTTCCCTGGTAGTTGGTGTCTATGTTTCCCGTGGCTCCCGGAACATCGATCACCTCCAGCCCGGCGTACCTGCCTATCCCTTTCAGGAGATCCACGGCGGAGATCATAGCTCCGGAGAGTCCGTACTTCTTAGCGAAGGAGGGCATATGAGGAGCCGGCCCCTGCCCCCAGAGCCATATGGCATTGGCGGGGCGCTTTCCTGCGGCCATGCGCCGCTGGTTGACCGGATGCCTCTCCAGAACCGGCCGGGCCGCCTCCATCAGCGCAACGAGTAGCTGGCTGTCCTGGCCCCGGGGCAGGTGCTTTGCTACAGGCTGACCGCTGATGTCGTGGGGCGGAGTGCATTCGGCATGGGCGCCGGCCTGGAGCACCAGGAGATTGCGATAGCTCACCCCGGGATAGAGCCGCCGCCCCGGCATGAGCGGGGCCAGGGCTTCAATCAGCTCCTGCCCCTCCGGAGAAGAGATATGCCCGGCGCTGTAGTCCTTCATCAGCCCGTTCTCGATGGTCACAAAATTACAGCGAAAGGCGATCTCACCAGGACCCAGAGGAACATACATGGCCGCCGCCTCCAGCGGCGCTCGGCCGGTATAATATTCCGCCGGATCATAGCCCATAACCGAAAGGTTGGCCACATCGCTTCCCGGGGCGTAGCCCTCCGGCACCGTCCGGGCCAGGCCGCTTCTGCCTTGTCGGGCCAGTCGATCCATATTGGGCTTTTCTGCCGCCTGCAGCGGCGTCCTGCCACCTAAAACCTCCAGAGGGAGGTCTGCCATGCCGTCTCCTAAGAGAACTATCAGCTTCATCACAGTCCCGCCTTTCTCTAAAAATAGTATTAATTATTTCTTCTTCTTACTGCGGGCCTCTGCCGCCTCACGGGCATTGATCTCCGCCAGATGCTTGTTCAGGACCTTGGCCAGGGTATTGAGCTTGACCCGATTGCAGGTAGCTCCCCGGGTAATGCCGGTGACTATGTCCACCACCTCGCCCCTGGTCTCTGTCTTCTGATGGGGTGGCTTGACTGCGCTGGTCTTGACCCCCTCCCGGGCGAAGTCCTCCATATCCATGGGGCACTGGGCCACCACCACCGCCGGTATATCCACCTGGGATAAGACCTCCTTGGCCTTGGATATTACATGGGAGCGCACATTGCCCAGATGAATGACTGCGATCTTATGGCGCGCTATCTGCTCCAGCTCCCGCTCATTCAGCCCGAAGGTTGGTCCGTAGCCTCGCGAGGCCTGGGGGAAGCTGTCCGGGAGTCCCGTTCCACCTTCCAGCACCAGAACGCTGGTCTGAATGCCCTCCCGGCGCAGCCCATAGGTCATCTCGCAAACCGGCTTGGTGATGTGCCGCCTTCCCGGGGACATGGCTATGGCGATAACATCGGGCTGGGTAGCCTCGGATAATGTTCCCCTCTGTGCCAGCCCGCCGCCCTTGGCCAGGCCCATGCTCTCCCGGCAATCCACCACCTGAGTTGCCCTGCCAATCATGATCGACTATTGCGGGGAATAGCATATAGACCTGACGAAAGGGAGAAGGCGTAAGCGAGAATGCGTAAGTGACAAGGGCGTAAGGGATAAGATAGCGTTTTTAAGCCGGGGCGATGAAAAGAGGGATTATGCTCACCTTCATCGGCTTAGGTTTATACGACGAGAAGGATATCTCAGTCAAGGGAAGAGATGCAGTCGCTGCCGCGGATAGGGTTTATGCCGAGTTTTATACCTCCAGGCTGATGGGCACAACCCTGAGCCGGCTGGAGGAGTTCCACGGCAAGAAGATCCATCTCCTCAATCGCTCCCAGGTTGAGGTGGACCCCACCTGGCTCGAGCAGGCTAAAGATGAAGATGTGGCTTTTCTGGTGGGCGGCGACGCCATGGTCTCCACCACCCACCTGGACCTGAGGCTGCGGGCGATGCGCTTGGGAATTAGGACTCGATTGATACACTCCGCCTCCATAGTCACTGCCGTGTCCGGTCTGTCCGGCCTGCAAAACTATCGATTCGGACGGTCCACAACCATCCCCTTTCCCTATCTGGCCCGGGGCAAGAGGATCGTCCCGGAGACACCCTATCGGGTCTTGCAGGAGAACCTGGCCCGGAACCTGCATACCATGCTCTTTTTGGACATCCAGATGGAGCCGGAGGAGAAATATATGACTGCGGGCCAGGGGGCGGCACTGCTCCTGGAGATTGAGGCGGAGGCGGAGGGCAAGCTGCCACCGGGAACCTTGGGCATAGGCGTCGCCCGAGCCGGCTCGGATGATGCTGTGATAAAGGCCGACCTTCTCTCCCGCCTCAGGGACATTGACCTGGGCGGTCCACTGCATATCCTGATCGTTCCGGCAAGGCTGCATTTCATGGAGGCGGAAGCCCTCAGGTTCCTGGCGGGGGCTCCGGAGGATGCCTTGATAGGCGCAGATTGATGGAAAAAAGTCGCAGTAGCTTTTAGGCCTGCCCGGCAGCAATCGCCAGAGTTATAAATACGGTATTCCCTTGACCATACTCCAGGAATCCCTGAGGATGGGATGAATATCTATTTCGAGGATGAGATGCCTAAAGTCACAGTGGAGATACCCCAACACATCATCGATGATGTGCAGTCTCATGTGGGGGACGGCAGGAAGTTCGTAAGCTTCTCCGATGCCGTGAGAACGGCACTGCGAAAGATGCTGGATCAACTGGATGAGATCGATAGACGCAGGGGGCGGGCAGGGCAATGAAGCTGGGAGTGGTTACTGAGTTCGATGCCGCACACAGCCTTCCCGGCTATCAGGGCAAATGCGCCCATATGCACGGCCACACCTACCAGGTGGAGATCGTTTTGGAGGGGGAGGTGGGAGCGGACGGCTTTGTCATGGATTTCTATCAGATCAAGAGGTTGGTGGCAGAGGCCCTGCAGGATCTGGATCATAGCTGCCTCAACCACATCCTGCCCAATCCCACTGCAGAGAGCATTGCCCAATTGATAGCCGACCGTCTGAAGCGAAATCTAAAGGGCACAGCGATTCGGCTCTTCTCCCTCAAGCTGTGGGAAGGAAAAAACAAATGGGTGATGATAGACTGAAATTCCTTGAAGGCTACTGGGTGGGAGTCACGTCCCATTCTTTGACCGACTCGGGATTTTCTTTGAGTTCCTTGAGCCGGGCTGCTGCCTGCTCCTCATAGAATTTCTTGTATTTCTTTTCTTTATCATCGCTATTCCATTGGGCTATCTTTCGGTCCAGAGCCTCGAACATGTATTTCTCGGCGGCCTTGACCGTCTCCAGGTCTCCCCTCAAGACCAGAATCTCTCTATCCATCACCTCACCGGTCATGTCCATCTTGCCGGGCCTTCGGATCAGATCCAGATCGAAATTCTCCACAAGCTCGCGGATTACAGATACGGGCATGCTCAGGGGAATGGCCAAGTCAAACAGCCCGGTCAAGTCTTCTGCTTCTTCATTAGGTGAAACCATAATTATCGAGGTTATGGTCAATCCTGCCTTGATTTAAGTCTGTCGAAGATCCAGAACCTGATGCCAGGATCATGGTCAATGAGAGCTTGATTGAAGGATGCAGCGTACTCTTGCCCTAGCATGAGCAGGATATTTTTCTCAAATCAGGCATTTTCCGGCACCCAATTGCGGCAGGGGATGGCAGAGAAGGGAAACAGTTATTAATGGGATCATCAATGCAAAGTGCGGATCGGGCCCGTAGCTTAGCCAGGTTGAGCGCACGGCTGATAACCGTGAGGTCACGCGTTCAAATCGCGTCGGGCCCATAGCAGTCTTTTAAAATGAGTTTATGGCAGGTTTATAGCTGCCCAGCTTAAAACGATTTTATCCCGATATATCCCCCTCCAGATCGACGTTCATAACATAATGGAACGGCAGATTCTGGCACCATCCAGATTTCTCGAATAGAGACATAAAGCAGACGCCAATCAGTTTCTTGTATTGCATTTTGCCCAGAAAATCCTTCATCTCCTCGGCCTTTACCCCGATTTTGGGCATGGCCATGCCGCCCAGAATCACAACCACATCCGCCTTGGCATCTGTCGCGCCAGCCAGCTCCATGCCGTATTCAGTGGCCACCATACTCCTGGCTTTATCCATCTGCAATCCGGGCATAAAGGCCAGGGACTTTTCTCGTACCGGATAGCCCAGAAACAGGGCAAATGGGGTGCAAAATCCGGGAGAGCCGATGAATACTATCTTCTTGTCGTCCTTTACCAGATCCCTAAATCCGTTGAGCATGCCGCCCAGACCCTTTACATCCTGCATTTTCTCCATAAAGACCAATCCTATAATCTCTGCCGCGATATACTGGCTGAGAATTCTTTAGGCATTTAGACTACTGAGATGATATAGTTAATCTTAAAGCTTGATCTGAAAGCTTGATTCAAAACGTTTATGAGGAGAGAACTGCCTCTTGGCGGTGATGTCTAAGAGAAATGTAGATAAGGGAGATGGCGGCAAAAAAACTGCGGTGCAGCCCAGAGAGGCCAAGCCGAAAGGTGCCTCATCCACCTCTCTGGAGAATAAGGCTAAAGCTCTGAGCAAAGCTGCGGCTTCGATGAGCAATGACCTGTATGTTTATATCGCACTGATATTGACTGCTATCTTTTCATTTTATCTGCGCGGCATTGTGCCCTGGAACCGGGTCTTCTCGGGCAGCAGCGTCATCTTCAGCAGCGAGACCGATGCCTGGTACCATATGATGCTGGCTCACGGCACGGTCATCAACCTGCAGAGGCTCTTCTTCGATCCCATGACCAACTTCCCTCATGGAACGCCCACTCACTTCGGACCTCTGCTCAGCTGGGCCATAGCTATATTCTCCTATATCTTCGGTCTGGGCAATCCTAGTGCTCATCTGGTGGATGTGGTAGGAGCCATGATGCCGGCGGTCATGGGGGCTCTGCTGGTCTTTCCGGTTTACTTCATCGGGAGGGAGCTACTGGGCAAGAGCTGCGGCCTGCTCTCAGCGCTCATTGTGGCCGTACTTCCCGGCCAGCTCTTCAGCCGCACTACACTTGGATTTACAGATCACCATGCGGCAGAGATACTTTTCAGCACCCTGACCATGATGTTTCTCATCCTGGCCCTGCATTCAGGAAGGAGCATGAGCTTTGCCGCGGTGCAGAAGGATTGGTCTGCATTTAAAAAGCCTCTGCTTTATTCCATTCTGACCGGTGTAGCCCTCGGTCTTTACATCGATTCCTGGGCATCAGGATTTCTTTTTGAGGGAATAATTCTCCTATTTCTGCTGCTGCAGAGCATCTTTGATCATATTCGGGGAAAAAATGTGGAGTATCTGAGCATAACTGCGGGCATTGCCTTCCTGGCAGCTATTGTTCTGGTGCTTCCCTTTGTGGATTCAGCCAACGGCTTCAGCAATTACTATTATAGCTTCTTCCAGCCTACAATTCTGCTCATAGGGATTGTAGCGGCAGTATTTTTGTCTATCCTATCCCGGCTGGTCAGGGAGAAGAGTTTTCCCGGCTATTACTACCCGGGGGCTCTGCTGGGTCTGGCTGCTCTGGGCACATTCGTGCTTTATTTTGCTCTGCCCCAGTTCACCAAGCCGCTGCTGTCCGGCTTTGCCATATTCCAGGCCAAGACTGGAGGCGCGGCAACAGTGGGCGAGGCGGCTGCATTGCTCTCGGAGGGAGGTGCATTCTCCTTTGGCAATGTCCTGCGTTCGTTTCCGGGATTGGGGGCCATGAGCGGATCGCCCTTGGCGATCATATTCTCCCTGTTTACATTAGCCCTTATTGCTCTGATAGTAATGGCAGTCCGCAATGCAAAATTCCCAAAACCAGCAGAGATTCTGGTTTTGAGCTGGTCGATCATAATTTTGATCATGACCCTGGCCCAGAACAGATTCACCTATTACTATGCAGTCAATGTGGCCATACTGACCGGATTTCTGGTGATCTGGGTCCTGCAGAAGGCGGGCATGGGCAGCCTGGAAAAAGAGCTGGCAGGCATTAGAGATCAGAATAAATTGATGATTACATCACTCAAGCTGCTCATAGCAGTTGTACTGGTATTCGTCTTGATAATCAACCCCAGCCTGAGCATGAGCAAAATGTATGCCAGAAGCGCCGGCGGGCCTGATGCCGACTGGCTGACATCCACCAGATGGCTGCAAAACAATACCCCTAGCCCCGGCATGGAGCTCTACCAGAAATATGAGCGGCCTGCCGAGGGCAATTTTGCCTATCCCGATGCAGCTTACGGCATTATGTCCTGGTGGGATTACGGCCATCTCATAGAGGTTTTGGGACATCGCCTTCCCAATGCCAATCCCTTCCAGCAGGGCATAGGCAGCGCTACCAAGAACATTCCCGGCTCTTCGCCCTTCTTCTTAGCCGAGAACGAGAGCCGGGCGGAGGAGGTGCTGGCAGGCCTCGACCTCAATCGCAGCCTCTACATGAACACCAAGTATGTGATGATCGACCAGCCCATGGCCGTGGGCAAGTTCCATGCCATGGCCGCCTGGAGCAGCATTTCCACCTCTCGATATATGGCCGGGGTCTATCAGCAGCAGGGAGATCAACTGGTTCCGGTGCAGATCTGGCGTGAGCCCTACTTCAATACCATAACTGCAAGGCTGTACTTCTTTGATGGAAGTGAGACTGCCGGAGAGAGCGGCGTGGGACTGTCGTATCAGGGCAGGCAGGTTGCCGAGGGTGTCACCGTTCCCGTGCTTACCCAGGCCCCCAAGATAACCACAAACCGTACTGAACTAGAGGCCTTTGTGGAGGAGAGGCGAAATAGCGGAGATCTGGCAGAGATCGCGGCAATGACTCCCACCAATCCCGCCTTCCCCACGCCTGCCCTGCAGCATTACCGGCTGGTGCATGAGTCGGAATCGACGGTGACGGGCAACGGCCAGAAACTGGTCAAGACCTTCGAGCATGTGCCGGGAGCAGTGGTGCAGGGAAGCGCTGCGCCGGGAACAAGGGTAGTAGCCCAGGTTCCAATCATAACCAATATGAATCGGGCCTTCCTCTATCAGCAATCCAATACCACCGATGAAGAGGGCCGGTTCACATTGGTTCTGCCATATTCCACCGAGGGGCCGATAGATAGCGGCACTAACTTCGACACCAAGCCCATGAGCGCTTACCAGCTCAATGTGGGCGATCGGCAGGCTGAACTGAGAGTGCCTGAGGAGTACGTCCTCCGCGGTGAGGTCATAGCCGTATGAGGCTGCTTCAGGAGATGAGTTGGCCGGAGATCGAGGCGGCTCAGAAGGAATGCCGGACGGTGATTGTGCCGGTGGGAGCGATCGAGGAGCACGGGCCGCATCTGCCCACCATAACCGATACGGTGCAGGCTATGGAGGTGGCTCGGGTGGTCGCGGAGGAGAAAGGGCTCTTCCTGGCCCCGCCTCTCTATTACGGCGTCTGCCGCAGCACCAGGCGCTTTCCCGGCACCATTACCGTGGGGCATGATGCCCTGAGGGCCTATGCCAAGGATCTACTGGTATCATTTGCCGACAGCGGCTTTTACCGGGTGATGATCTTGACCGGGCATGCCGGAGGCCAGCATATGGCTGCTCTGGTGGAGGCGGGGCAGATGGCGGTGGAGGAGCGCGACTTCCGGGTGAGCGTGGTATCTCTATTCGATCTCATAGACTTCAGCACCGTCGAAACCCCGCACGATGGGCATGCCGGAGAGGTGGAGACATCCCTGATGATGGTCATCCGGCCCGATCTGGTCAAGGGCAGGCCGGAGGGGCATTTTCCCAAACGGCCCCGGTTTATGATCATGAAGGATGTGCGCCACCTAATGGGCAACGGGATCATGGGCAATCCCCAGCCGGCCTCGCCGGAGAAGGGCAGACGGTACTTCCAGATGGCGGTGGATGGAGTCAAGGCGGCCCTGGAGGAGCTGGAGAGCGAGGAATGGACGAAAAAGTGATCTTCTCTGCACCGTCTTTCCGGTCCATATCTCTTTTTGCTCTCTTCTCTTCTATTTTTTCTTCTCCTCTTCACCCTCTCATCTCCTTCTCATCTGCGTCCCTCTGATACCCCTCAATGGTCCCTGCTTATTCGACAGATTTATAAATCATCAATCTAACCGGAAAACCGTGCCTGGCAATGCTAAATGCTCATATATAGATCATAAAATCAGGCTAATGAAGCCGGAGAGGCTAGTTTGCGGCATCTTCGGGCAGATGATCTTTTCTTTCTTTTGAAGGGGGCGAGAGGGCGAGGGAGCCTTGCCCTGAAACGCCCGATTGAGGGATGGTAAAATGCTATCAGAAAATGATCTTAAGGTTTTAAAGGCGATCTCTGAAGGAGACTCTGATCCTCAGAGCATCGCCGAGAGACTCCAGATGAAGGTGGAGGCGGTAAGAGCATCAGCGGATGTTCTTGGCGAGCAGGGCCTCATATCGGTCACAAAATCTGTTGAGGAATCAATCACTTTAACGGATGAGGGAAGACAGTATGCAAAGGATGGCCTGCCGGAAAGGGTACTTCTATCTTTCATAGGCTCGGGCAAGCCCATGTCTGAGCTGAAAGATCCGGCTCATAAGATTGGCCTCGGGTGGCTTCGCAAGAAAGGATGGGCGATCATCCAGGCAGGCGAGATCAAACCGGTGGGTGCGGCAGAACCGGATGAGGATGAAATAATCCTGCAGGCCCTCTTGCACGGGCCAAGGAGCAGCAAAAACCTGGATGAGAAGGCCCGCGCTGCTCTTAAGAGCAGAGGGCTAGTGAAATCAGATACATCAAAGTCCTGGAAATATGAAATCACAGATGCAGGACGATCGATTACAGGCAGAGTACTCCATGCGGAACCTGGGAATTTTAAACTTGCGGGTTCGGAAGCGGATCTTTATGCTTCTCGTGATATCACCAATTTGACTTCCGATATGATAAAAACAGGTAGATGGCTGGAGAAGAAAGATGGACTGTATTGGGAGAAAAAAAGCGATCCAATTCTTGTTCATCCACGCCCCTACGACGTAACCCTGGCCGCAGACAGAATCTCCCCCGGCAAGAGGCACCCCTACCAGAGGATCATCGACTTCATGCGGGAGATCATGCTGGAGATGGGCTTTGTGGAAATCAAAGGCCAGATCGTCCAGTCCAGCTTCTGGAACTTCGATGCGCTCTTCCAGCCCCAGGACCACCCGGCCCGAGAGATGCAGGATACCTTCTACCTGGACAGCCGGGCCGATATCCCCGACTACACTCGGGTTAAGGAGATGCACGAGTGCGGGCGCGGTGCGGAGAGCACCGGCTGGGGGGGAGTCTGGAGGCCGGAGGTGGCCTGCCAGGAGGTGCTGCGCACCCACACCACAGGAGTGACAATCAAGTATCTGGCCGAACATCCCCAGCCGCCGGTCAAGGCCTTCGGCATAGACCGGGTCTACCGGCGAGAAGCAATAGACGCCACCCATACCCCGGAGTTCGAGCAGCTGGAGGGGATAGTCATGGACCGGGATGTGACCTTCTGCCATCTTTTAGGGATTTTAAAGGAGTTCTATGCCAAGATGGGCTTTGAGGAGGTGCGCTTCCGGCCCGGCTACTTCCCCTACACCGAGCCCTCCGTGGAGCCGGAGGTCTTCATCGATGGTCTGGGATGGGTGGAGCTGGGAGGAGCGGGAGTATTCCGCAAAGAAGTAACCGCACCCTTCGGCATAGAACATCCCGTCCTGGCCTGGGGGCTGGGGGTATCCCGGGTAGCCATGCTCCGGCTGGGGCTCAAGGACCTCCGGCTGCTCTATCAGTCCGACCTGGAATGGCTTCGTCAGACGCCGGTCTCCATCAAGCTCTGAGGTGAAAGATCATGCCTGTAGTAAGAATTCATTATGATGATATGGAGAGGCTGATTGGAGCCTCAAGGGATAAGATCATGGCCCGTCTGGCCATGATGGGAGCAGATATCGGAAAGCGGGCGGAAGAGGATTACGTTGACGTGGAGTTCTTCCCCGACCGGCCGGACCTCTACAGCGCCGAGGGTGTGGCCAGGGCCATGCGGGGCTTTTTGGGCCTCGAGACCGGGCTGGCGGAATATTCCGTAGAGAAAGGGCCCATTGTTTTGCAGGTGGATGAGTCTGTGCTGGGGGTGCGGCCGGTCATAGGCTGCGCCGTGGTGCGGGGTCTCTCCTTTTCCGATGAGGCCATCGAGTCGCTTATGGGCCTGCAGGAGGATCTGCACTGGGGGCTGGGCAGGAACCGTCGCAAGGTGGCCATCGGGGTGCACGACATCTCCCGGGTGAGTCCCCCCTTCCGCTATTTCGGAGAGAGCCCGGAGAGGAGCTTCGTGCCGCTCGATTTCAGCGAGGAGATGAGCATGAAGGAGATCCTGGAAAAGCACCCCAAGGGAAAAGGCTACGGCCACATTCTGCAGGGCTGCGAGCGCTTCCCGCTCATAGTGGATTCCAAAGATCAGGTGCTCTCCTTCCCGCCCATCATCAACGGCGAGCTGACCTCGGTCACCGAGGAGACGGAGGACCTGTTCATCGATGTCACCGGCATGGACGGCATGGTCTTCAAGGCCCTGAACATCGTGGTCACCTCCCTGGCGGAGCGGGGCGGCAGGATCGAGAGCGTCTTGGTCAAGAGGAGGGAGGGCGACTTCGTCTCCCCCAACCTGGAGCCCACCTCCTGGACGGTCAGCACCGCCGAGGCGAACAAGTTAATCGGCTTTGACCTTACCCCAGAGCAGCTGGCCTCTTCTCTGGAGCGGATGCGCTTCGGGGCCAGGGCGGATGGCGAAAGGGTTCAGGTGCAGGTTCCCGCCTACCGGGCGGACATCATGCACTCCTGGGATATATTCGAGGACGCGGCCAAGGCCTATGGCTTTGACCAATTGGAGGCGTGCCTGCCCCAGACCGTGACCGTGGGAAGGGCCCACCCCTCCGAGGCCCGCAAGGGGGAGATCAGGGAGATCCTGGCCGGGCTGGGATATCTGGAGGTCATGCCCTTTACCCTGACCAATGAGAAGATGCACTTTTCCTGGATGCGGCGGGAAAGCACGCCTGAGGCCGTCGCGGCGGTTAAGGTGATGCATCCCATCAGCGAGCTGCACACCATTCTGAGAACGTCGCTCCTCTCCAGCCTGCTGGAGATCTTTGCCTTAAACCAGCACCATCCCCTGCCCCAGAGGATCTTTGCCGCAGGAGATGTGGTGCTGGAGAGAAAGACGCGCATGAACCTGGCCGCGGCCAGCATCCACAGCGGAGCCAACTTCTCTGAGATCCGGTCTATGGCCGATGCCGTGCTGCGGGAGATGGGCGTGGAGGCGGAGATTGTGCCATCTCAGGATGGGGCGCTCCTGCCGGGAAGGGGCGCAGACCTGATGGCCGATGGGAAAAGGATCGGATGCTTCGGAGAGCTGCACCCGCTGGTCTTGAAGAGCTTCGGGCTGGAGCAGCCGGTGGTGGCTTTGGAGATGCAGTGGGGAGAGCTCTAGGCGGGGCTCTCCCTCTCAAATTCTGAAGCCATAATTTCTGACTATATGGGCATAAAGGAAGGAGGAAGAGGAAAGGCATGAATCCGAAGATCATTATCCGGAGCGAGAGAGACGCTGATGCAAGCGCAATAGCCGAGGTGACCGCAGCCGCCTTCGAGACCCTGGAGATCAGCAACCAGACCGAGCAGTTTATCATCGAGGCTCTGCGTGCCGCCGGGGCCCTCAAGCTATCGCTGGTCGCAGAGTTAGATGGCCGGGTGATTGGCCACATCGCCTTCTCTCCCGTGGCCATCTCGGACGGCACTGCAAACTGGTACGGGCTTGGTCCGGTGTCGGTGCCGCCGGAGCTGCAGCGGCAGGGCGTGGGCAAGGCCCTGATTCGGGAAGGGCTGTCAAGGCTGAAAGAAATGGGCGCGGGAGGGTGCTGCTTGGTTGGGCATCCGGAATACTACATAAAATTCGGATTTAAGAATATGCCAGGATTGGAGTTGGAGGGAGTGCCGCTTGAGGTCTTCTTTGCCCTGTCTTTCGACGGGCATATTCCGCAGGGCAGCGTGGCCTTCCACGAGGCATTCATGGCGGATGGGCAATAGGCAGGCGGCGAGATGGCTCGCCTGACCTGAGGCAGCTTCCTGGAAAGATCAAATCCAAAACGGGCTAGCTGCTCTCCGATTCCTGCAACAATCGTTTTACTTTCTCAGCATTCGGATCTTCTATATCTTCGAAAATCTTGAGGGCCTGCTCGTAGAAGTCGGTGGCTTTTCGGGGCTCGCCCAGATCCGAGTAAGCAAGCCCCAGGTTGGCCAAATCGGCTCCTTCGCCGCGTCGGTCTCCGATCTCACGAGATATCTTCAGAGCCTGCTCATAGAAGTCGATGGCTTTTCGGGGCTCGCCCAGATCCGAGTAAGCAACCCCCAGGTTGCCTAGGTGGTTTCCTTCGCCGCGCCGGTCTCCGGTCTCACGAGATATGTTCAGGGCCTGCTCGTAGAATTCGATGGCTTTTCGGGGCTCGCCCAGAACTGAGTAAGCAACCCCCAGGTTGCCAAGGGCGGTTCCTTCGTCCAACCGTTCGCCTATCTCTCTGGCGATGGCCAGGGCCTGCTCATAGAACTCGACAGCCTTCTTGGGCTCACCCGGATCAGAATAAGCATTCCCCAGGTTGACCAGCGCGTTTCCTTCGCCCCGTTGGTCTCCAATCTCCCTGGCGATGGCCAGGGCCTGCTCATAGAACTCGATGGCCTTCTTGGGCTCACCCAGATCAGAATAAGCAAGCCCCAGGTTGCCCAGCACGATTCCTTCGCCCCGTCTGTCTCCAATCTCTTTGGCGATGGCCAGGGCCTGCTCACAGAACTCGATTGCTTTTCTGGGCTCGCTCAGAAAATAACTGATTGTTCCAAGCTCATTCAGGATATTTGCCTTCTCTTTTTTGTTTTGCATCTTCTCCAGTAGATGCTCATTTATCCTCCTACGCCGGAGAATCTCATCCTTGCTTTTGTAGCTGAAGTCCAGAGGGACCGAGAGTGCACCCACTGCCTCAAAGCCCAATCCCTTGGCGTCGCCCTTCAGGATATGGTATCCTCCTCTGTACCTCCAGAAGTCTGGAGCCTTCCAGATTATCTCGTCCACCCCCGCCGGCGTTATGAAGACCAAACTGGGCACGCCAGCATCATAAAAAAGCTCTCGAAAGTTGTTGAGGGCATCCAGGATATCTTCACTGAGCCTCTCAGGAAGCGTCCAGATGAGGACTTCTTCTTTTTCTGCCTTGGCATTCCGCAGGTCGGAGATGAGTTTATCTCCTCTCTCCACTGCCAGGACTCTGCTGGAAAAATGAGTTGCTACCGCTGCTATTACTCTATCTCGATAGGCCGGAGAGGCGACCGAGCATAGGATAAGGTTTCCTCTTCCTCTGGAGATCTCCAGCCCAGTGAGCAGGAGATCAACCTCCTCCAGATCCCCTAAGGAGACTGATTCCATTTCTCCACCAGGGGGGCGAGCATGGGATTGATCTCACACCATCTGCCCTGATCATCCTCATACTCCACCGCTGTCAAGCTGAAGAGAAGCTCGCGGGTCAGAACCGAATCCGGCCCCTCTTCCCTGGCCTCTTTGCAGCTGTTGATCTCCAGCAGCTTCTTCTTATGGGCATCAGTAAGCGTCCTGTCGAATGTCATTCGCAGCTTATCCAGAGCCGCTGCAACATCCTTCTTTGCTATGCGCTCCTGCCCACTGCGAAAGGCATTAAGTGAAGCCTCTTTCATGACCTCCACCAGCTCGGTAAGCTTGCCTGTGGACTCAATGGCATAATCCAGAACGCCCTCATCCAGAAGCTTTGGATCTATCCTCTTGGAGATAACATCCCTGTAAAACTTTCTTCCTTCTTCGTGCTTCTTACCATTTCTCTTCAAGATGGGCATTTGCAGGAGAACCACGTCGGCAGTAAAAGCGTGCCGGACATTCTCATATTGAGGATTAAAGGCCAGGGGAATGGGAAAGGTATAGATCACAAAACAGCTTGGCTCAATGAGGAGCTGATAGTTCTTATAGAAGAAGTCCTCCGACTGCTGACCTCTGGCCAATTTATCTAGATCGTCAACAATTATCACCAGTTTTTTTTCCGATTTATCTTCAATATCAACTATCAGCCAGTTAAGCCTCTGAATAAGGTCGCTGATCTTCTGGTCCAGCTCCGTTCTCAGGATTTGCCTTGTTGTAGCCTCTCGGCTCAATTTAAGGCCTATGATCTTGCCAAATGAGATCTCAGCCTTTTTTCCTCTGGATACCTCGTCGTCTGTTATTTTTGTGATCCTCTTGGCGAAATCCAGAAAATCCCCCTCGATATCGGGATGAAGCGGAATTCCTTTTGCCAGAGCAACATCATAGACCTTGAGGGCCATGGAGACGAAGAAATCGCGAAAATCGAAATCACTTAAATTCAGATCATCCCGGATCGAATAATTAACCACAATAAAGCGGTTCTCATCCAAAGCAGCTTCCAGACGGTACAGCTCGGTGCTCTTGCCCGAGCCTCTGAAACCCAGGAAGAGATACTTCTCCTCGCGATCGGCAATCTCAATTCTGTCCTTTAAATCTATCATTGGAGAGATGCCTGGACGCTCCACGTAGAACTCAGCGAACTCCTGATCATTTTTCAGCGGCTCGACATAGAAATTGTTGTAAGCTTCTTTCAAATTGGTTGCCCTGGACATGCCATCCTCCAGGCAATGCTTCTCTCTCTGATATGATAATTGTTTTGATGCCTGGCGGGCCAGTTCATCGACTGACATCTCAATCTTCATCTTCGGAGGAACTCGCCCTATATTCTCTGGCCCGCCCTCTGCAGAGCAATGCCCTTCCGCCTGCACCACCCCCGGACCATCGTCTCATAGTCATCACCCGAAAAACCACTCTGACATCTATCTTGACTACATAAAATTCGGATTTCAAAACCTGCCCGGACTGGTGCTGGAGGAGTGCCGCCGGAGGTCTTCTTCGCTCTCTCTTTCGACAGACATATTCCGCGTGGCAGCGTTGCCTTCCACGAGGCGTTCAAAGCAGATGGGCAGCAATAGGGTGCGGTCGAGGCTCTGCGGCGGGATTCGCCCAGATCTATGCCTGGAATAATGAGTAGCTATAAAATTATTAAATGGCGGGCCCGCCGGCGGTTGCCATAGAGCTTGCATGCCAGTTAATCCCGATGCCTTCTCCTCCCCTTAAACCTGCAAGCGACTGTTACCCGCGGTGGGTCTGCTCCCTTCCGGGCCTGAACCGGTTCCCGCAATTATGGCACACAGACCTTCCTTCAGGAAGGCCCGTGGGCCGGTGCAATCCCAACAGGACGGAGAATCATGGTCGACATCTGGACTGAGCACACAGCGCTCCAAGTCTTCCGCCAGCTTCGCCCCCCGCTTAAGACGATTTCGGGTTACAGGTGACGCCTAACCACCCGGACTGCCCGCCACTTTTAACATTGAGGTAGACAGCTAATAAATCTAACGCAGAAAGAGGTAATGATTATGGCAGAGGATTTAGCTGGCAACATGGGATTTGTGATGGGAAACAAGCATCGTGAGAGGGTGGTCCAGGTTTTGGGCTCCAAGGGCAATCTGTCCGCGGAAAAGGTGGCCAAGTTCGAGCGCATCCCTGCCCCCGCAGTCAAGAAGATCCTGTCCGAGCTGGCGGATAGGGGGCTGGCCTTCGTCAATGATGACGTCTGGTGCCTGACCGAGGCCGGCCAGGAGATCGAGAGGGAGATGAAAAAGAGGGCCTGAATACCTCGGAGCTGATGCAGGCCATCTCAGCTCGAAGGAGCATCAAGTAGCCGCCTGGGCCGCCGGTGAAGAGATAGTATTCAGGAATTATTTAGGAATCATTCAGGAACTGGCCCGGCCCCTGCCCAGAAGATGCTCGAGCTTCTCGGTGCAGTTCCAGGTCAAAATCAATTGCGCCAGGCCGATGGCATTGACATACTCATTGCGCCGGTCACTGATCTCGGCGCAGGTTCCGAGCGAATTGCACAGCTTGCTTTCCAGATGGGCGATCATGGACTGATGGATCTCCCCATCCACAGTCATTATGCCCACTTTTTTCCCATAGTAATCATCCCTCTGAAACTCAATGGAAAACTCATGCTCCGAGCTTCTCAGGATCTTGGATAGGTCTATGTTCAGATCCACCGGGGATACCGGCTGCTCCATCACCTCCTGAATCAGTCGCACCGAGTACCAGTCGGGCTTCTGCCCCTCCAGCGGCAGAGGGGGATGAAAGCGGGTATCCTGGATCTTGACCACCATCTGGGCATAGATCTTCTGGATATCCACGTACAGCTTATAATCGGGCTCCCGCTGCAGTATCTCGGCCATGACCTGCTCCGGCTGGTATCCTCTCTCGCCCACGTCCCGGCGAACCTTCCACAGCCTCTTCACTGCCCGGGAGGGATCGACGAAGATCTTGAAGTCTATGGCCCGGCGCAGCCGCTCAGTGAAAAAAGGATGCAGTCCCTCCACAATGACAACGGGAGCCGGCCCGAAGGGCTCCGTCCCCGCCATCTCGCCGCTGCTGTGATCATAGACCGGCTTGTCGATACCTTTTCCCTGCCGCAGGGCCTCCAGATGCTCCGCCAGGAGATCCAGATGATTGGCCTGGGGATGAAGCGGTGTTATGCGGCGTTCTGCTCTCTGCCTGCGATCCAGGCTGTGGTAGTCGTCCATGGAAAAGGAGCAGACCATATCCTCTCCCAGTATCCTCTTTATGCCCCGGGAGATGGTTGTCTTGCCCGATCCGCTGTCCCCGGCTATGCCAAAGACGAATACCCTGCCGGACTCTCTGATCCTGTCCATAATCGATTTCATCGTTTCTTCCCGGAGACAACAGGGTTGCAAGTAAGATTAAGCTATCTTCCGTGAGTAATTAATACTGTGTAGTCCTGAAATTATTTCGCGCCCGACCAAGTTTTATAATGTTTAAATTATTCATATAATTTCACAACCCAAACAGTCTATGGCCAATTGCGAAATAAGCTTCCAAAGGCATTTTTCGCCTGAAAGCCCTTTCTGGAGTCTCCAAGCTTTGGAAATTCAAGCTTCCATGTGGTCTATCGTTATACCAAGTGATAAACTCGTCGAATGAATGAAACGCAGGCCTATGCTTGACGTATTCTCCGAAAAACCGTTCCAGCTTTCCGTTTGTCTGAGGATGCTTCACTCTGGCTAATATGGGCTTGATTCCATATTTTTTGAGGTGATCTTTGAATTCGCTGTTCCAGCTTCCGTCGTCGTGGATTCTGTGGGCTCCAAACTCGCTTCCATGATCGAGTATCAGCTCCCTCAGGGGACAAAGCCACCAGAATTTGTCTACCAGTTGATCGATTATCAATATGCTGTTCTCTGTATTGATCTCGGTAAACTCCCCGCCGGCCAGCACCATCCTGGATGCATCATCCAGAATTATGCAAACCTTGACACCAGTCCCATCCCATTCATGCCAGTCAATATGCCCCGCTGACATGCTGTGCTTTCGTTCATAACGAACCCACTTCCGGCGCTTCTGTTTCTTTAGATCTTCCTGGGCCAGACCCGCTGCCTTCAGGTACATGTGTATGCGATTATGTGATATGCAAATCTTAAATTGTTTCCGGATCACAGTCTCCAGCATGCGCGCTCCAAAGCGGTAGCGAGCATGGGCTGCTCTGATGACCTCTGTCTCTTTCTCAGTGAAGGGTTTGCGGGGGCGACCAACTTTTTCGCCTAAGACAGGTTCTTGCCCGGTCTTCTTGTATTCTTTAATGATTTGCTGGACTCTCCTTTGTGAGACCTTGACATCCCGCGCAATCTCTTTTGTGGGCACCCCTTTGCGATTTTGACGAAGAATATAGCGAACCTTCGTCTTGTTCAATTTCATATCTTGGACTATGCGTCCAAGCTTAGATGATAGGCGAAATAATTTCGGGACTCTACAGTGAGTAATTAATACTAAAAGACATATATATCTTTTTATTTCTTATGGAAAAACTCTGGGCCCAAAGGCAGCCTAAATGCCAAGCTTTTGGGACTCTACAAAGCACGGACTGCACAAGCACGGACTCATATAGTAAAGTATATATTATATGTATTCCATAAGTATTGGCAAGGGATAATGATAGCTAAGAAGGGGTACAATGAAACCACAGCGGTCTGAGATATTTGGCCGGATGGTTAGTTTCCTCGATTTGGATTCAGATGGTCTGCGTAGAACGGTCCTGGAGTCGATACTTGAGGCCCAAGAGTTTACTGTGGCCTCTCTTCATGAGATAGTGAGCAGGCGGCTGGATGTCTCCAAGAAAGCCATTGCTTCAATGATCGGCTATATCTGTTCGCGGCTGGGGATATTGCATGTCAATAAAAAGTCCTACCGTCTGCCCACGAGCTACATGCTCAGAGAGGAGTATGCAGATATAGCCAGAGCCGTACTTGCTAGCTTATGACCAATGTAAAGTCTGCTCCCCGAACTGCCACCACCATCAAGGTCAGATCCAAATCGGAATTTTCCATTAGTCGGTCCAGGGACCCCTACCATGAGCTCATGCTCCGTCTCTTTCAGGAAGAGGCAACAGCAGATAGGGGTGGAAAATTTCTCTCTATCGTAGAGGAGAGACAGAAGAGCGGTCAGCCCTTGAGAGTCCAGGAGTGGGAAAAACTGCTCATAGATCTGAACGTGAGCAGGTCAGCCTTCTATTCTATGAGAAATAAGCTTCTTGGAGCAGGCCTGATCACAAACAAAGGGGGAGAGTATCGCCTCTCCGGCATGTTCAGCCGCGACCTGGTTGACATGGCCCGCTGGTGGTGGACGGCGGTGCTGGGAAACGACCTGGAAAATTTATAAACAAGACCTCAATTCTTCCATCTGTCTCTCTATGGTATCCACCACTTTGGCATTCTCCATGAATTCCAGGCTCCCCTGACAGAAGGGGCAGACAAAATTGGCCTCGCTGGCCTCATCGAAGATGAATCTGGCGCAGCCCTCGGTGCAGGCATAAAAGATATTTTCCCTTTCATAAGCCAGCCTTTCATCCAATTTGCGAAGCAGCCTCTTAGCCTCTGATTCCAGCGCCTTCTCAAAATTCTCAGGGCACAGCTGCCACAGATAGGTGAGCCAGCCTGAGTCTGGATCTCTCTTTCTCCGGTAAATCGCCAGCCTATGTTCATAAAGCAGATACAAAGTGCGTCTTACTGTATTGAGGCTGATTCCCGTCAGCTCGGCCAGCTTTTCGTCAGTGATCTCTTCATCCGGTATGCATTCCACAATCCTTAGGCCTTCTTCTCCCACTAACTTGTTTAGGTATGCTCTGTGAATGGACTCTTCTATGACCGTCAATGAACCACTACCTGAATTATAGGCTGCAAATCCCGGCTGCTGCCCTTTTAGAGCCAACTCCATCTGCCATCTCCTTTATAAACGCACCGACTGCTCTATCGCACATGGTAGATGAGCCTCTTTCAGCCCTTGTATTCTAATAGGTGCTTTCTTCTATTTATCCCCATCGTGAAGCTGTCCTCGATTGGTACCGTCGTGCCAGCTTACAAGAGCCTGCAATTTCAGAGTCCCAGCTAGGGCGTGCTATCTTCTCCCAATGCTAGATACCTCCCCGGCCCATTTAAAAATATTTCTTTAAAAAATTATTATCTTTCTTGCCGGGACGGCCAGACTTTTTATCTTTCAGTTTGAGCCAGCCTCTCCCAGGAGAACTTTGAGCTTCTGTATGGACTGCATGGCCTGGTTTGCCTCCTTGAGCTTTTCCTGCTCATAAAAGGCTAGTATCTCCTCAATGGGGGCTTTCAGTCGGTAGACCTTCATGGGACGTCCGGTGCCGTCGCTCTTGCTCATTCTCTCCTCTACCCAGTTATTTTTCCTGAGGGTGCGCAGAGCAATGCTGACCTCTGGCTGGCGCAGATCTGATCCCCTCTCTATCTCCCGTGAGGTGGCCTCGTTTCCGCTGGCCAGATAGGCGATCATATTGGAGACCTTTCTCGGCACCCCGAGGCTCTTTAGAGTCTCTACTACCTCTATATCTTTCTCGTCAAATCTCATTACGAATGATTCCTTCATTGCTATCTTCTCCCTTATTTTTGATCCCTTACAATAATTGAAGCACTTTATGATATAAATAGTTTATTTCTGTCAAAAAATTTTTACTATTATTACTACAATGGACTATGGCCTACATCGACAACTTTGTAAAAATTATGCTAGCTCTTCTTTATTTTATCTATGAATCTCCTCTTCTTCTCCACAGCATTTCGGGCTGCCAGGTCTACCCTGGCCCTCATCTCCTCTATGTCCCTTGCCGCATCCTGGCCCACAGCTTTCTTGATCGGGGTGTAGGCCGCCTCCCGAAATCGTGGCGAGAAGTCGGATAGCTGTCCATCCCTACGGAGATAGGCTCCACTTCCCGTTTCCACAGTGCCGATCTGATCTACGGCCACCCCAGCCTCGCGAATGACGCGGGAGATTCTCTCCGCTTCCTGCGGGGGGGCGATTATGAGCAGAGCATCGATGGAGACGCCCAGATAGTCTATCTCCAGGTCATCGAGCATATTCAGAACCCTGGGATTGACCAGCCTGCTCATCTTCTCCTCCTCAAAGACCAGCTTGACTGCTGCGGTATAGGAGATCTCTTTGGCGTCGCCGCGAATGCCTCCGTTGGTCACATCGGTCATGGCATGGATGGTCAGATTCTCTTTGAGCAGGGCCTCGGCTGCCTCCAGGAACTTGATGTTCAGTGTCTCTTCCACCACCTCATGCCGGTCATAGTAGAGGGCAGCCGAGCACACTGTGCCGCCTCCTGCTCCCTCGGTCATCATTATCACATCGCCCGGCACTGCGCTCTTTCGGGGGGTGATGGCATCTGATACTCCCACTGCGCCCACGCATCCGGTCAGCCGGTCTCCAATGACCATATCCCCGCCAATCCGCAGAGTGCTCCCGGTGATGAGAGGAACTTTAATCAACTCGGAGACGGTGGCTATGCCCGCGATGTGGTCGAATAGCTTGGAGACATCTCCGTCGTCGGCCAGATGGATGTCGGATAAGAGAGCCACCGGTCTTGCTCCCATGACATAGACATCGCGCAGAGCGGCGCGGGTCACATGAAATCCGGCCAGAAAAGGATAGTCGCTGAGGCGAGAGTGCATGCCGTCCACGGTCACTGTGATGAGCTTTCCCTCACCTCGGACCACGCCGGAGTCATCCAGCTGGGCGGAGTCCACCTCGGCATCGGTGCGCCCAATGACCTCTGCGATCTTGGTGTGGGTATAAAAATCGCCGGATCCCCGCGAGCCCACTCCGAAGTCTCCCATGCTCACCCCCACCTTTTTTAGAGAGAACACCTCTCCCCTGGGGTGCAGGGTAGCCCTGGCTTCTTCCAGGACAGCTTTGGCCAGGATGAGGGCTTTATCCTCCGGTATCTGCTTGACCTCTCTGATCAGCCAGACCAGCTTGGCCTCAATCTCCGGGTCCTCCCTAGACAGACCCCTCTTGGCAAATCCTTCCAGATCCATAGAGGATGCATCTGTCCTGCCCTATAGAAAAGATCATCTCCTGGAAAAGAGCCTCTCCAGGCGCCCCTCCTCTATGCTGACCATCACCGGGCGGCCGTGGGGGCAGGTCATGGGATTTCGGCAGAGGAAAAGGTCATCGATCAGCCTCTTCATCTCTGCCGGAGATAGCTCTCTTCCCGATTTGATGGAGCCCCGGCAGGCCAGAAGCTTTAGGATGTCATCTCTGTCGCTGGAGGCAGGGCCGGCTTTGCCTGACAAAAAGAGATCTCTTAACAGATCGTGCACGCTCTCGGCGCTCTCCAGGTAGCGGCCAGTGGCCGGGACGGCCCGCACGGTGTAGGTGTTTCCCCCGAAGGGAGAGATATCAAAGCCGATATCCTGCAGAGTATCCTGCCAGGAGGCTAAAACCACCCTCTCGCTGGCGGATAGCTCAATGGAGAGGGGTGCCACCAGATCCTGGCGGATCTTGCGTGATCGGTAGCGATCCTGGAGCATCTCGAAGCGGATCCTCTCCGCCGCAGCATGCTGGTCGATCAAGACCAGCCCATCCTCTCCCTCCGCCACGATGTAGAGCTTCTTGATCTGGCCCAGGATGCGTAGCCTAGGCAGGCGGGGAAGCGGCGCAGGCCGCTCATCAACTGAGGCCAGAGGAAGGGTGCTCTGACTGCCGCTCTCAGCCACCACCATCTGGCCGGACCTGGGCTCTTCAACCACTATGGCCCCTCCCTCCTCCGGGCCGGGCATCATGCTCTCCTCTTTTCTGCCGGTGCGGGATTGCCTCTCTAATGCTGCTGCTGCAGCGGCGGTCAGAGCCGCTGCGATCTCCCCTTCCCGCAGAAGGCGGATCTCCCTCTTGGTGGGATGGACATTGACATCGATCATTGATGGGTCCGCCTGAAGGGATATGACTGCTACAGGGCTCTTGCTCAGGGGGATGATGTTTCTATAAGCCTCTCGCACCGCCCCGGCGAGGATGCGGGAGTAGACGGCTCTGCCGTTGACGAAGAGCATGATCCGGTCCGGGCTGCTTCGCACGGATAGCGGATCGCCTATGACTCCATTGATGCTCCATCCCTGCCCCTGTGCTTTGATCCGGGACATTGCTTTCAGGGTCTTGATGCCGAAGAGGCGGAGGAGGACATCGTCCCAGTTTGGCGATCGGGCCGATTTAAAGAGGGTGCGCTTGCCGGAGAAGAGCTCGAAGGAGATGTCGTGGTGGACGACTGCTATTTCAGTTACGGCATCTACGATATAAACCAGCTCAGACTCTGACGCTTTCAGGTGTTTTTTTCTGGCCGGGACATTGTAGAATAGATCCCAGACGGTGATGGTGGTGCCCGCCGGCGAGCCGATATCCTTGCTCTCAACTATCCTGCCCTGCTCCAGGCGGATATAGGTGCCGGAGATAGCACCTCTGGTCTTGGTCTTCACCTCAACGCTGCCCGAGACGCTGGCGATGCTGGCCAGAGCCTCGCCCCGGAAGCCCAGGGTGGATATGCCAGCCAGGTCCTCCGCCCGGCTGATCTTGGAGGTGGCATGCTTCTGGAAGGCCAGGGGCAGGTCCAGGGGATCGATGCCGCAGCCGTCGTCGGTCACCCGGATAAAGCCCTTTCCTCCCTCCGCCACCTCAACCAGAATCCTGCCTGCTCCGGCGTCAATGGAGTTTTCCACCAGCTCCTTGACCACTGATGCCGGCCGTTCTATGACCTCGCCGGCAGCGATCTTGTTGATGGTATCGGCATCGAGAAGCTTAATCCTGACCATTTCCATCCTCCACTACCTCCCCTCTATCGCTGAGCATCTTCTGGTAGTCCGCCAGCCGTCCCAGGGCCTCTCGGGGAGTGAGATCATCCAGATTGAGTGCCTTAATCTCCTGCAGTACAGCCTGGTTTTTCTGTGGCAGGCCCATTGCCAATTCTTCTCGACCTGCTGCAGCGGGCCCGTCAAAGAATATGAGCTGGGTGTAGCGGGATGATCTTCTGGCCTTTTTGCCTGATAGGGGCTCGATCCTGGCCTCCTTTTCGATCTCCTTTAAGATCTGGTCCGCCCGCCTGGTCACTGCTTCCGGCACTCCCGCCAGGCGGGCCACATGAACCCCGTAGCTTTTATCCGTTGCTCCCGGCACCACCGTGCGCAGGAAGGTGATGCTCCCTTTATCCTCTTTGACCGCAATGCTATAGTTCTTGACTCCCGGAAGGGCTCCTTCCAGTTGGGTGAGCTGGTGGTAGTGGGTGGCGAATACCGCCTTGCATTTGATGCTGCCCTGCAAAAACTCAGATATGGCCCAGGCTAAAGAGAGGCCGTCGAAGGTGCTGGTGCCCCGGCCCACTTCATCCAGTAGCACCAGGCTCTCCCGGCTGGCCTGGCTCAATATGGTTGCCAGCTCAGTCATCTCCACCATGAATGTGCTCTGGCCGGCGGAGAGATCGTCATAGGCTCCCACCCGGGTGAAGATCCGGTCCACCAGAGAGAGCGAGGCATAGGATGCCGGGACAAAGGAGCCCGCCTGGGCCATGATGGAACAGAGGGCGATCTGGCGCATGAAGGTGGATTTGCCGGCCATATTGGGGCCGGTAAGTATGATCAGGCGGCTATTCTCCCCATCTAAAAGCGCATCATTGGGCACAAAGCCGCCCCGCATAGCCTTCTCCAGAACAGGGTGCCTGGCCGCCCGTAGGGAGATTCTGCCCTCCCGGTTGAACTCCGGACGGACCATGCCGCTCTCGACCGCGGCCTCGGCCAGGGCCACAAGAACGTCGAGTTCAGCCAGAGCTGCTGCCCTCTCCTGGACCGGCAGTGAAGATTCGGCCACCTTTCCCCGCACCGAGGCGAAGATCTCCTGCTCCAAAGAGACGGACCTTTCCTGGGCGGAGAGGACCTGGCTCTCCATCTCCTTCAGCTCCGGGGTGATGAATCTCTCCGCATTGGCCAGTGTCTGCTTGCGCATATAGTTCGGCGGCACAAGATGCAGGTTGGCTCGGGAGACCTCAATATAGTAGCCGAAGACATTGTTGTAGGCGATCTTGAGGGACTTGATTGCCGTCTTCTCCTTCTCCTGGCTCTCCATGGCTGCAATCCAGCTCCTGCCGTCCCGGAGGAGAGAATGCAGCCGATCTATCTCCGGATCGTAGCCTTCTTTGATTACCCCTCCTTCCCGCAGATGGGAGGGTGGATCGTCAATGATGGAGCGCTCTAAGAGGCCCACTATCTCCGGGCAGGGGGATAGCTGAAGCCGCAGCTCTTTGAGATAGGACGAGCCGGCATTCTCCAGCATGGCCTGCAGGGCGGGAAGCCGGGCCAGAGTGAGCTCCAGCACCACCATCTCTTTGGGCGTTGCAGAAGCGCAGCAGACCCGGCTCATTAGCCTCTCCAGGTCGGCGGAGCCCTTCAGCTCCTCAGCCAGGCACTGGCGCAGCAGGGAATCGCTCACCAGCTCCTGGACCGCCGAGAGCCGGCGCTC
>JADHEF010000624.1_pt1 | contig 32951 bp, 19 predicted proteins | sample 8952391 | NCBI WGS metagenome assembly JADHEF01 (sample SAMN16124439, study PRJNA663245) | bioreactor sludge metagenome | isolation source: sludge (nitrite) | place: India:Bengaluru | collected 2019-02-28 | reverse complement strand
GGAGGTCAGGCCAGAGCAGGATTCGAACGCGTAGTCGCCGATGGAGGTGACGCTGTCGGGGATGGAGACGGAGGTCAGGCCGGTGCAGCCGGAGAACGTGCCGGCGCCGATGGTGGTGACGCTGTCGGGGATGGTGACGGAGGTCAGGCCAGAGCAGGATTCGAACGCGTAGTCGCCGATGGAGGTGACGCTGTCGGGGATGGAGACGGAGGTCAGGCCGGTGCAGCCGGAGAACGTGCCGGCGCCGATGGTGGTGACGCTGTCGGGGATGGTGACGGAGGTCAGGCCAGAGCAGGATTCGAACGCGTAGTCGCCGATGGCGGTGACCGGATAACCGGCAAGTGTTTCCGGGACAGGCAAAAAGGTTCCGGTGAAGGATGCGTCGATGCCCGTGATCGCGACCCCGCCGCCATAGACCGCGTATGTGAAAAGGGGTTTGGCCGGGTGCCCGGCGAAGGTTTCACCCCAGCCGGAGGTGCCGGGAAAATAGAAGAGTGTGGCGGGTGTTTGGCCGAAGGGATTGGAGCCGACAGCCGGAGCATCTCCGGTGAAGAGGATGGAAGTGAGGGCGGTGCAGTTGTAGAAGGCCTCCCAGCCGATGTTGGTGACGCTGCCGGGGATTGTCACGTTGGTCAGGCTGGTGCAGGAAACAAAGGCTTTTTCGCCGATGTCGGTGACGCTGTCGGGGATTATAACGGAGGTGAGGGCGGTACAGCCGATGAAGGCCCAGTGTCCGATGGAGGTGACGCTGCCGGGGAGGGTGATGGAGGTGAGGGCTGTGCAATCGCTGAAGGCCAAGTCTCCGATGTTGGTGACGCTGTTACCGAGGGTGACAGAGGTCAGGTTGGTGCAGCCGGAGAAGTTGCCGTCGAGTGAGGTGACATGATCTCCAATGATAACGGAGGTGAGGGCGGTGCAGTAGGCGAAAGTCTTCCTCCCGATGTCTATGACGCTGTCGGGGATGGTGGCGGAGGTGAGGGAGAAGCCGCAGGACAAGGCGGAGTCGCCGATGTTGGTGACGCTGTTCGGGATGGTGATGGAGGTGAGGGAGTCGCAGTGGAAGAAGGCGTCGGCACCGATGGAGATGACGCCGAAGGGGATGGTGACGGAGGTCAGGTTGGTGCAGTAGGAAAACGTCCAGTCGCCGATGGCGGTGACGGGGCATCCGCCCAGGGTGTTGGGGATGGATAATGTGCCCGCATACGCTGAGTTGAAGCCGGTGATGGCGGCTTGGCCGGCGGCGTTGGTGGTGTAGGTGTAGGGTCCTTCCTGGTAGGCGAGGGATGCGAGGGGGGCGAGGGAGAGGAGAATTGAGAAAAGGATGAAGGATGAAGGATGAAGGATGAAGCGGGATGAGCGAAGTGATGCGGGCATGGCTGTTACTTTCGTTTTGGTTGAGAAACGAATGCAATGTAAATATAAGGCAGGCGGGGAAGGAGGGTCAAGGGGAAGTTCGTTCGTTCATTCGTGCGGTAGGTAAGTTAGTTGGGGAGGGGTGGGGAAGAAGGTCGTTAGTTCATTATTGCATTAGTTCGTTAGTTGGGACGGATGCGATTAGAGCGCGTTAGGCGCGATAAGCCAGGAGATGAGGAAAGGCGGAGGACGGTGCATAAAAAGTTGTCCGCCGCAAGAATGATAGGCAACAGGAGCTGACACCTTCTGATTCAAGCTGAAAATCCGAGGTTAGGGCCGTCCCGTTGCGCATGGTACCCTCGTTAGCCTTCCTCTCCTCTTTCGACATCTCCATGACCCCTTTTACGGTGTCGCCTCATTTGAGGCAACCTGCAATCCGATACTCTGTACCGAAAAGTTTTTGGCGTGATGAATTGCGAGGCAACGCGCGGCTGAATTATTCGCTGGCATTTTTTCTCAATGAGACGTAAATTTAAACATCATGGATGTTGAGTCGGCGGGTCTAACATCTTTTTCTGAAGCAGGTATCGAAAGCTGACGGAGGTTCTGGATGAAACGGTTTGCGCAATGGTGTGTGTTTTTTTCGGCTGTGCTTCTGTGTTCGCAGGGCGCTTGGGCGGCGGACTCAACCATGTTGCCGATCGAGCGGAGAATGCTTTTCAACGCCTGGATTTTTTTGCCGCAGGGTTCCTATTACGCCGCCAATTGGACGCACGATGGGCCGGCACCGTCTTCTTTCCCTGCCGGCAGAAGAGCCTTGTTGTCGGGAACGAATCATGTTCACACGTCCGTTTCCGGCAATGTGACCAATATCTGGAAGCTGACCGCCTGTCGCACGGGGACGTCGGCGCAATTGTCTACGACGGCGAATTTTATCTCTCCGAAAGACTATGTCTATCCCGCGCTTCCCACGAACTGGCAGGCCAGCCTCCAGAACACCTTGGACGCGATGATCGAGACCCCTTACTATCCGGAAGGGATCGGAACGGTCTATTTCGAGTCGATCAACGTGAGCCCAGCCGACCCCACGGAGATCACCGTGGAGATCGCGACCAACATGCTTGAGTACGTCTATCTGGGGGGATTGCCGACCAATGTCATGCATGAGAGCGAGGGCCCCAATGGGGACTTTGTCTATTCGAATAACTGGCAGACGTTAAGCGTGTTCACGAACAACGCGGCCTTCTCGAACGATTTCACCCGTTACCAAAAGACGCTGAATTACCGTCAGGCGGCACGGTTGCGTGTCCGGCGTACGGGCACGATTGCTGCAGGGTATGGTTCGAATCTCGACAATGCCTTCACGGCCATCGACAACATCTGCATTTCGTATCCGCCGTCCGACGTGGTGATCCGGAAAACCGAGGCTGTTTTCCAGCCGGGATATCCTTCCGTCTCCACGAACATCTCCATTAGGTGTTATGTCGATAATTTCGGCACTAACAACTATGAGCTAACAACCTATCTGAAGCGGACGGTCAAGGCGGTTTATCGCTGGCGGTATCTGGATCAGGTTGTGGGAGCCTGGCAAACCAACGTGATGCCTTACGTGTCCGGCACGGGGGACGGTCAGGGGAATGGCGAGCGGTATGAGGTGGCCTTGCCTGCTCAGTCGCAGGTCGGTGATCTGGAATACTACTTTATATGTGATTTTGACGGCTATCGGTATAAACATACCGATTATACACAGACAGGCTATACGTACCTCACTGAGTGGCTGTCGCCCAAGACGTTTCGGGGCGGCGCTTCCCAGCCGGACGGCAGGGAGTTCTATGCGCGGCTTAGGCCCTTCTATTCCCGGTTCGGCGGGGTGTCTGTCGTGACGGACCAGCACGCCGAGCCGATCGCGATGACGTTGGTGGGTGATGAACTGTGGCGCGGGATGGTGCCGCTCAACAACGGGATCACGAACCTGGCTTGGAGATTTCAGGGCGTGAGCGAGTATGTGTCGGGTGCGGATGACTTTTCGACGAACCTTGTGTGCTGGACCGAACAGGCGCAAGCCGGGACCGGGGTTATGCCGTGCGGGGGCAAGTGCGTGGCGACGAATGCCGCGTCACTAATCCGCGTCCTCGTCGATGGGGGCGGTTATGTGCAGTTGCTTTTCAACACCGATACGCTGGAGTACCTGGCGAGCAGGGCCGAGTACCAGAACTTCAACGCGTGGCCGGCACCGCCGGACAAATTCACGGAAAGCAGCGGCCAGGGTTCAAAACAACGTTTTTTGAACACGTTTGACGTGTGGCCGACAAACGTCAGCGTCGTAAAAGACGAGTTTTTCTGCTCTGCGCCGCCCAGCATAAACGTCTACTCCCGTGAACCTTTTATTACTCTAAACGGTTGGTTGACGGGAGGTTCGGCTTATGTGCTGGATCGCCTCGCGGGAGACGTCTACAACAGACCCTACGGGGTGACATCCTTCCGGAACGTGGCGCTGCGCTTGAAAGGCGCCGATGCCGCCATCGGACTCGGATATGTCCATAACAGGGTGGAGACACGTACCGATGGTGTCCGCGAGATCTCGTTCAAGTGCCGCTTGGGCCAGTCGGCGGACCGGTTCACCGCATCTTATTACAAGCTTGGATTCGCGAACCAGAATTATCTGGTCCGGGCCCAAGGCGGGGCGGATGCGGGGATGTCGCCGGAAGCGCCCACGATGTCGCTTCTCGGCTACTATAACGACCCGGACAATTTTTATGAGTTCAGAATGAACCAGGTGACGAACCCGGCCAATCTGACCGTGACCGGTGACAAGCGGATCAATTTCCAGTTGTTCAAATGGTCGGGGGGCACCTCGTATTTGCTGAAGGAAAACAGGCTCAACGTTGATGCGGTCCTGACAACCCCATCCCTGATAGAAATGCGTCTTTACAATTCCGGTTCCACGACGCAGATCCGCTGCAAGTTTGCAACCTCCGATAATATCCTGTCGTATGACGACAACGGGACCATCGGCGGGCCTGCGATCCAGAGCGGGACCATCGGTTTCCTGTCGCAAGAGTGTCGCTCAGGGTTCTCGGCTGTGCGGACGAACCCAACCACCTCCGGTGCCGTGGAAGTGGGGTCGGATGCGACTGCGACGTTTTTATTAGACAGCACGAGTTACGCCACGCAGATCCTGAACTGGTACACGCCTGCCGGGTATTTCGAGGGGCGCGGAGATTATGCGATGAAGGGGATTTACGCGGTGATCCCCACGCAGAAGCTCGGAGTTTATCTGCAGGCGTCCAGCGACGATTCGGCCACCCCACCGTCAATGCCTGGTACGGTGGATTGGAAGCTCTTCAAGGAGATTTCTCTTTCGGGCTTCTCCTATTCGACGAATGCGGTGGTGTTCAACCAGTGGCGTTCACATTTCGTGATGTTGCAGGTGATGGGCCGGTCCGACTCGTTGAAAATCGATGTGGCTATTGACGAACTGCGGGTTTCCTCCTGGCGCGGTCAGGAGTCCTCTGATTCCGGCTTAGCCGGTGACGCGGGCTGGGCGGCGACGGAGGCGTGGGTCGTGACCAACAGCGCGGCTCTGGGGAATGTCGTGCAGCTCGATCATACGCGTGCGGATCCGGCCGAGGATCAGGCGATCCGTTCACCGCTGTTGAGCAACGGCATGGGCATGCTGGAATTCGATTATCAGGTGCTGCGTCCCCCCGCGAAAATCACGGTGCAGTATGCTTTCGACTATGATAGTTCGAATTGGCGGCCGCTTCGGTCCTTGATTGTGAGTAACGCGATGCCGGCGTTCGTGCATGAGCTGTTCTATTTGGGAACCAATGCGACGGGATACTTGCGTGTGCTGAATGAGCGCGTCGGCGGCTATACGAACGCGTTGGTCGAGATCAACAATGCCACGGCTTGGGATGAGCCCGACGTGGACGACTCAGCTTGGCGGGGCTATAACGTGAAGATCACGGATACGGACAGGGCTCGGATCATGCTGGACGAGAGCAAGGCCTGCTTCCTGAACAACAGCCAGACGGCGGAAACGGATCCGCAACAGACGTTGCATCCGGAGGCCTACGTGAAGAGTCCCCGTTTGCGGTGGGGCTTGGGCTCGCTCTCGTTTATGGCTCGGGCCTACACCAACACCCAGTCGGCCGCCGTGTCGCTGTATGCCACGACGTCCGCCGACGGGCCTGCCGCGCCTGACGGCCAGTGGTTCAGCATAACGAATTATACGATCTCGAGCACGCTCTACGCGACGTATACATTCAAGCCGACGGACGGGCGTCTTTATACGGCTGTCAAACTGGCCGTGGCCACGATTCCTGCCGGCGGAACCGGACGCGTCTGCTTGGAAGAGGTCGTTATTTCTGAACCGGTCTTTGCCTGGTTCGAAATCCAGAACGTCAAGGTCCTGTGTAACGAATATAGCGGCGAGTATAGCGCGACGCGGTTTCAACCGCTGGTCTCAGACAGGGTTGGCGTGGAGGCGCAGATCACGAACATCCGGCTCTCTCCGCAGAACATCCAGATGTATGTCACGTATTATGTCGGCACGAATGTGTGGGGCGTTTACAACTGGCCGTCAGGCCAAACAGTCACCAAGCCGATGGTTCCGATAGTTGGAAATCTATACCGCACGCTGCCAACCGATGACATTCCCGCCCAGGAAGCGGATCAGGTCGTGCAATATTACGTGTGGGCCACCTACCAGGATGACGGGGGCGTGGCGCTGGAACAGCGGCAGACAAAGTTCGACATCCCTCCGTGGTATTACCCGGTCGATCTGAATCAGGCCTATCACGCCTCGGGCTGGTCTTCCTATTATGTCGTGTATGGCGTTCCGGTAGGGTCGGTCTGGATCAATGAGATCAATGCCGTCGACTCGGCCACCAATGGCACGCACCATGTCGGCGAGAACCAGTATATCGAGATCGCTGTGCCTGCCGATGTTGATTTGACCGGTTGGCAAGTAGACCTCGTTGATTATTTAGGCGATCTTAGAACGATTGAGATTACCAACGCTCCGCCGCAGGTCGCCGTGACGAACGGGTATGCCTTTTTCGTGATCGGCGAACATGCCCTGTCCCGTGATCCCAGTGTTCCCCCGTTACCCAAAATGGATCTGGGTGTTTATGGTCTGTACTATAGTATGCCGGCCATATTGCCAGGCGGTATCCGCTTGCGGCGTCCGCTCGGCATGTATGAGCATACGGTCGCGTACGACTGGGACCCGACGATTCCCGGTTTCTCCGGGGCCGACTGGGCTGCGGAAGATCCGGAAGGAAAATTTGTCTATGTCGGGATTGAGGATCATGGCGGTTCGCTGAATGTCACAAACACTCCGGCTTTCTCGGTGCCGACGGCCGACGATTGGATCTTCCCGATGTCATGGACGCCGGGTCTGCAGAATGAGGGACAGGCGGTTCCGGAGGCCACCGGCACCCTGCAGGGTATCGAGCGGGTCGCAACGCCAGTGCTCACGCCGCCGTCAGGAACATTGGCATCCATTTCTCTTGACGTGACGGCCGCTTGCGCGACGGAAGGCGCTACGATCCATTACACGTTGGACGGTTCGGAGCCGACTTCCGCGAGTGCCGCATATACGGGTCCGATCACGCTGTCGGTGAGGGGCTTTGCCACGGTCAAGGCAAAGGCCTTCATGTCCGGAATGCTCAGCAGCGGAACGGCTGTCGCATTTTACACGGTAGAAACGCCGGGCTTCGACATCACCGGCGTCCGCATCCTCTGCAGAAGCGGGGACACATATAGTGATATTCGAAGACAGCCGCTGGCATCGGACAACGTTGGAGTGGAGGCACGGATCGCGAATGAGCGGATGTCGCCGTCGAACATTGAGATGTTCGTCTCCTATTATGTCGGCACGAATGTGTGGGGAGTTAACAACTGGCCGACAGGCCAAACGGTCACCAAGCCGATGTACCCGAAGGAAGGTTCTCCGGATGTGTACCGCACCTCTGCGTTGAACGATATCCCTGCACAGAGCAAGGATCAGGTGGTGCAGTATCGCGTGTGGGCCTCGTTCCTTTACGGAACGCCTCGACAGGAATTCCAGAAAACGACGGATGATTCGCCCTTTATTTATCCTGTAGACCTGAATTTTCAGTATGTGGATCAGGGATGGTCACCGTACTACATCGTTTATGGGTCGTTGGCCCAGATGGGCGATATCAGCAAAATCTATTCGGCCACGCCCGCCACGACCGTGCGGACTGCCGGCAGTATCGTGGACATAAGGTTCAGACTGCGCAGTACGGCGGTCAACGGTTACTTCACGCGTCAGTATTTGGGAGGTTTGCCGATCGAGGTGGCCGACATCCTTTCGCCGTTCCGGATCAGGGTAATGACCGGCAACGGTTACGCGTATGCCAACCTGGTCGGTGTCGATAACCTCGCAGGTCCCGCATACACGACCGAGTTGCGTTTCCAGTATACGGTGCGTCCCGGGGACTTGGCGCTTCCCATGCGTTTGTACGGCACAGCAGGCGCCGCATCCCCAGATGAAGATCTCGATGTTTTCCAGAATTGGCAGTGGCGAATTTACAATAGCGTCACAACCAGCAATGTGGTGTGGCGCTATACGGTGCCCCCGCTCATGGATGGGCCGCCTGATCCGACGTTCGTTTTTCAGAACATCCGACTCCAGACCCTCGATTTCGAGACCGCGTCATGGAGTGTGTCCGCGACAGAGACGCTCATCAGCAAGGTTACGTCCGGCAGCCCGGTCAGCAACGAAGTCCCGTTCTACGTGTGGTCCGGGGACACGAACATCGCGCAGATCGTCGAACAGCAGGCGGGACAAAGCTTGACGCCGCTGAAACTGCTCGCAGGCGCCTCGGAAGCGACCTTCCATATTTACGGAAAGGCGATGGGTACCACGCTTATTTATTTGAGTCCTGAACCGGCTCCCGGAGTTGGCATGATCAACTATATTACGAAACAGGTGACCGTCACGGCCCCGCCGCCTTCCATCGTCAGCATCTCGCTGCCCGGCATGGATGCGCAGGGCTCGGTGACTTTGGACGAGTCTGACAGCCCGATAAACTCCCTGACCGTCACGCTGTCGGAAGCGTACGCGTCGGATGTGACGGTGCGGCTGGACACGGTCCCGGCCGTGCAAACGAACGTGACCTTCACGGGCAGTCCCATGTATGTCACGGTTCCGGCTGGGACGAAGACTTCCGCCGCGATCGGTTACAGCGCGAGCGACGGCACGTCGGCCAGCAAAACAACGGGCGTCAGGATTTCGCCGGTCATCGAGAACGTGGCGGCTAGCAATAAGTATACGATTAGTGAGTCCGCGCTGGTCAAGGTGCTTAACGTCGCTCCAGTCATTGTCAGTCCTTTGGCGAACGTGACGATGGTGGTGGATACGCTGAAAACCGTCGCCTACGATTGGGAAGTGACCGATGTGGCGGCCGATGTGCTCACCGGCATGACGGTGACGTGGGATTTCGGCGACGGCTCGCTCGCGCAGACCGTTTCCGGTGCCTCCGGTACGATTAATCATATGTACGTGAACGCAAGCACGTATACGGTAACCGTCACCGCCAAAGACAAGGACGGCACGAGTGCGCCCCCTGTTTCCTTCTTCGTTGAAGTGAAGGACGCTCTGCCTGTCCCGTATGTGCAAGTCGTGATGTCTTCCGCAGGATATAACGAGACGAACGGCATCGGCTCGCTGTATTTCTCGCTGTCTAAGAAATTTCCCGAAGATACGTGGATCCAATTGTCGGTTGAACCGGCCGGCCAGAGTAATCTGGTGTTCGGCGCGTTACCCCCCATCCCCATTTACGCCAACGAGACCAATTCAGCCTCCTTGGAGTTCGTGATCAGGGACGGCACGGAGCTTAGCCGCTTGACAGGTCTCACGTTCATCCCCGCCGTGGTGAGCAACGATGTCGCAAAAGCCTATTTTACCTCCCGGACGCTGTGCGGCGTGAAAGTGTACAATGAGCCGCCGCTGGTGACCCGCGTGCTGGACATGAAAGTCAACGCCTTAACGAACATTGTGTTTCCGGCAGGCATCTTCAAAGCGTTTTCTTTCGAGGTCGCGGATGTAAACGCGGATTTGATTCCCGTCCTGACCCGCTGGAATTTCGGTGACGGTACGGGTGACTTCACCGCCACCGCCGTGACGAACCGGAAGGGGAGTGCAAGGGGCGTTCTGAGCCATACCTATCAGTCTCCGGGCACCTATCTCGTGTGGATGCAGGCCGAGGACAAGGACGGCGGCTTCTCACAGGAGGTCGAGTTTGTCGTGACGGTCGGCCAGCCGCCGACGGTAAGAATTTTGCCGCCCTCCGGGCCGCTGTCTGAAACGCCCAATACGGGCGAGAAGGACTTCATCGTGGTTCAACTGACGTCGGCCTTCACCAACGCGGTGACGGTCCATTTGGACGTGACCCCCGCGACCAACTACTTGAATGGTGTATTGATTCTTGAGACGCCGGATGTCGTTTTCCCGGGCGGCAATATCGGCGAAGTCAAGGAGCAGAAGGTCTATATTGCCAGCAACAAGGACGGCACGGATGTTTCGGCGGGTGCGGGCTTCAAAATCATGCCGGTCGTCACTTCAACGGCTGCGGCCCAAATTTTCTACGGGGCTAATCTGGTCTCCGCCAATGTGCGCATCGCCAACGTGTCGCCGGTGATCATCACGCCGGCCTCCTCGCCGATTACGGGTGACGTTGTGGCCTACACCGTTCCGCAAGGAGCTGACTGGACGTATTTCTGGAGCGTCTCGGATGTGACGGCAGACATCACCAGCTTGAACCATTGGGTGACGCTCACCTGGTACTGGGGCGACGGCACCACGTCAACCGTTGACACCCGCGCAGGGCGGGCCGGTTCAATAATTCACAATTACTCGTCGGTCGGCGACATGGTGATCCAGGTGGTGGCGGAAGACAAGGATGGAGGACAGGCTGTTGCGCAGTTCAAAGTCAGGGCCACGCAGGCGACAGTTCCGGTACCTATCTGGTGGCTAGACCAGTTTCCAACGCTGATGAGCATGGCAGGCGGCAACTATCAGATCGCACCGTTGATGGATGTAGACCTTGATGGCATGCTCACTTGGGAGGAGTATGTCGCTGGATCTATTCCCACAAACAACGAATCCGTCTTTCGGGCCCGCATCGCTGTCAGCAACGGCTATCCCCGGATCACCTGGTCGCCCGATCTCGGGACGGCACGCGTATACGTGGTGAACGGCAGGACAAATTTGATGGGAGAAGCATGGGGGCCCACTAATTCGGGTAACAGGTTCTTCCGCGTGAAGGTGCAGATGCCGTAAGTGTTACAGCAGGCTCGCCCCCGTATGTTCGGGGACGGGCTTGGTATCCATAATCAATGCACACCCTTCGCTTTCGCTAAGCAAGCATAACGCACTGGCACATCGAGTGCGCGCATTAGGTGGCAGCCCGAAGACGGACCTCACCATGCACCGGACAAAATGTTGTCCATAAAGAGTGCGGATAGAAGCGAGACGTGAACTGCGCTCCGAAAAAAAGGAATTCCGCCATGCGGATGCCCTTGACTAGCCTTCTCATAGAAGTGCGTTAGTTGGGGGGGGAGGAGTAGGGATTTGGGAGTTGGGAGAGGACGGAGGTCCGAGGGCGGAGGCACCTGTCTTTCCTGAGACAAGCCGGACGATGCGCTCTCGGACAAGGACGTTTAAAGCACCTGACGGTTGAGCATCGCTCCACCTTCAGTCGGACAGCCTTCAGCCTTAACCCCTTGTTCCAGCCTCATTTTGCGCCGGCGTATACGGTGTCGCCCAGTTGTTTGGCGCTCTCGCCCGCGAGTTGGCCGTACTTGGTGTCCGGGTTCTTTTGCTCGATCGCTTCCAATTCTTTGATCAACCGGGGTTTATCGCGGGCGCTGGCTTTTTTCAGGCGCGCGAGGGTGCTGAGGTAGGCGGTTTCTGCGCGAGCCTCTTTCTGCATGGCGGGTTCCTGCCGCGCTTTTGAGAGCAAGGGGGCGACCTTCGTGGCCGCCGGAAGATTCTTGAGGTCTTTGGTCATCTGTGTCAACTCGCTCAGCGCGACATAGCGGGCCGATGCGGGATTCGAGGTGTCGCCGAGGACGCCCGCACATTCTTCCATGCGCTTCTCAATGATGGGCTGAAGATCGGCCTTGAGCGCGGCGGCTGCTTGACGCTCCTTGGGCTTGTTGAGTGCGGCGTTGCACAGCATCAACGCTCTCTCGGCTTCGCCCAGTTCGGCCATCAGGACGAGACCGCTCACGGAGGGATCGTATTGCTTGTCGGCGGGCAGTACGGTCTTGAGTTCGCCGCAGCCCTCCAGCAGGTTAGGGGCTGCGAGGACGTACCGTTTGCTCATGCCGCCCGTAAAATACGTTCCCGCGGAGCCTTTGCGGATCATGGTTCCGTCGGGGCCGGCGAGCACGTAGCCCCACAGTGAGTCGTCCCCTGACGCCTGCCTATAATATTTTGCTTCCGTGTCACAGCCGACGACCCACAGGCCGAGATTCGCCCCTCTGGATTTGAGATGGTTTTTGGCGGCGGAGATGCCGCCGCCGTCGGTTTTGATGGCTATCAGGGCTAAGGCTCGATTGTTGCCATGTGCTTTCTGAAACTGCTCGAAGAGGTCGGGCGCCCACTTGTTGCAGATACCGCACCAGGACTGGAAGAAGACGATGAGCACGGCTTTGCCTTTGAGTTTGGCAAGCGTCGGTTGTGGGCCCGTGCTGTCGAATTCGACGGACGAGCCGAATTCGGGCAGTGCCTGTGCCGCGACGTGTGCGGCGGAGAGTGCGAGCACGCCGGATAATAAGAAGGAAATGATTGGACGTTTCACGTTTTTCATAATTCAACCTTTTCTGTGTCCTAAAGTATCACATGGTGTGTTTGTTTTGTAAGCTGAAAGTGGACATGAAATCATTCTTCTTTCGGCCTTCAACCCTTTCTCAGCCCGTCTCACCCGCCACGTCACACTCTTTGACTTCGTGTGAAAAAAGATCCGTTTCCATTCGGTGCAAGAAATGGAGTTGCGAAAAGGGAAACACATGGTTGACTTGGTGTCGCTGGCGGCGTATGTTGGTAAAAAGGGTTTGAATTGCCGGTCTTCCGTTGCGTTACTCGGGTCGGTTTTTCCGTGTCGGGCCGCGGTTAATCCGGTGAGGAGAAAATGAGTGAATCTTGAAGAGTTGGCTTATTTCCTCGATGTCCTGGAGCGGGTTGACTTGTCCGTTTTTCAGCGCCGTGCCCGTGTGCTCCAGGCTTTGTGGCGGCAGGAACATGGATATCCCTGCGGAGAACATGAAGGATCAAAGGGGGTTCGGCCGCTCGGCTCACGGCTGCCAATGCCGTGGGCAGAGGAGTCGCTGGTCAACTTTCTGACCGAGCCGATCCGTAAGTTGGTCCTGGCGGAAGTGTGCAAAGACGATGGCGGCGAGGGCAAATTGTACGGTAAGCCGCGTATCTTCAACGACCTCCTGTCCAGTCAACCCCTGTGTTTCAACCTGTTCGGGGAACTGGCAGGCGACATGCCCTTGGCGTCAGCCGTTGTCAGCGGCATGACTGAGGGTCGGTTTGCGGAGGTGACTAAGATCGATTTCGAGTGGTCACCCGGCAGGCGTGACGCGCGATATCTCAATGACCGGTCCGCTTTCGATGTGTTCCTGAGCTGCCGCACCGCCGCGGGCGGAAAGGGTTTCATCGGCATCGAGGTGAAGTACCACGAGAATCTGGCCGGACCTGCCGGGGAGCACAAGGACCGCTATGATGAAATTGCGGATTTGATGGGCTGCTTTCGCGGGGATCACGAACCGCTCAAGAAGTCTCCGCTGCAGCAGATCTGGCGGGACCACTTGCTTGCAGGCATCACGCGGCAAGCGGACGGTTATGATGACGCTCTTTTCGTCACGCTCTATCCCAAGGACAACCACCATGTGTCGGACGCATTGCGCGAGTATTGCGCGCAACTTCTGAACGGGGATTCGTTTGCGGCATGGCCCATGGAGGATTTTGTCGGCAAACTCGCGAGCGCTTCGGATGCCGCATGGATCGCCGCGTTCACGGACCGGTACCTTGCGTTTGACAAGATAGAACAAAAACTCAATGCGTATCACAAATCAGGGCGACGACACGAGGGTGTGACACGGAACGGATAAGCCATGCGAGGCGGGCGTGTTATTGATTCACGAAGCCCGCCCACACCTTGAGGGGGAAGCGGGGGCGGGTGCTAAGTGGCGGAAAAACGGTGAAAACAAACGCTGGTTGACTAGAGGCTGTTGGAGGGGGAGAAGGTGATTGGTGAGTAGTGAATGGTGAGTTGAGTGGTGAGTTGAGTGGTGAGCAATCGGCAATAGGCAATGGGCAATGGAGAGAAGGGGGATGGGATCAGCCAATTGCCGGCCTGGATGTCTAGGGGAAGACGATGCGGTAGAAGCGGGCGGGAAGGTTAGTGGAGGCGGGATAGGCGAAGGAGATGGAGCCGGATGCGTTGAGGGGTAAGGGTGCGCTCGGGGTTTGGCCGGTGAGCGATGATGTGAGGAAAAGATTTGAGGGGGTGCTTACTTTACGCAGGTAACGTCAGCGACCACCAACACCCTGAGCCGAAGGCGAATGGGTGTTCGGTGCGTCGCCGGGTTCGGTGGTTTCATTTTGGGGTCTGCATTTGAGTGCAACACAAAAACCAATCGCGATGAGCCACCAACCGCTCAAATACAGATCAGATGAAACGTCAATCCATCTCAACATCGTTTGGGCTTGTGGGGTGACATCACCTGAAGGGGTTGTCGTTATTAAATCGCCTTTCCACGTAAAGGATCTGATTGCCCATGAAGTGATCATGAGGCCTGCCCCGACAATACCAAGTCCGTGTGGCCAACGGCAATGTGCGTTCTTCAGCCCGGTGGATGCCCCCCAAAGAACAAAAATTGCCGGAAGATAGGTCAACAGATCTGTAGTCGTAAGTGTCATCTTATATCGCACCGAACGTCAGCGACCACCAACACCCTGAGCCGAAGGCGAGCGGGTGTTAGGTGTGTCGCCGGGTTGGGCCTGTTTTGATTCTTTGTAGATGTACCAAGTGTGAATGCGTCCAATACGAGTCATGGCTACTGTCGGCTCCAGTTCTTGAGATGATCCGTAAAAGTACATCCAACGGTCTTTTCGCGTTTTCAAGTCTGCGGTAACGGATAGCATCCAATTTGTTTTGTCTGCCATCCTCGTATACGACACAACGTCATTAGGTCTGTCAGAAGGCAAGGTTGCAAGATAATCGGGAATCAGTCTTTCAAGTTTCTCAGGCGCAATGTGGTTGGTGTCGCAATACCCGTAAATTGCGTCAACGACAGGGTAATACAGATGCGGAATGCGATTTTCCTCCGATAGTCTCTTGAGCCCGCTAACCATCAATAAGAAGAAGCCAGTTATTGCTACGGCGATGACGCAACCAGTTATGATGAGAATTTTGTTCATCACGTTTTCTGCCCAACGCCCACTCTAACGGGAGGCGGTACACCGTACCGTGCATTTATTGGTTCGGCTTCCTCGTTTCAATTCCCCGCAAAACTCTTGCCGTTCCATGAGCAATAATACTCGACCCATTCGCCGCGCCACGTACCAACAAGGAAGGCGTCGCCTTCCTTGCCCCAAGAGCGACAGAAGTCCGGGCGTTGTTGGTAATACACGATCATTCTGTTTGTGTACGTCTCCTCCGCCCATGCAGTGAATTCTTCATCTGTCGGGAGCCTGCCGGTCGTGCGCTTCATTTCCTCCACATGATTCGCAATCGGAAGGAGGTAGTCGCGCACGAACTGCCGATCTTTGGCGTGCTGCTTGATCGAGGCGTATGCAGCACGCGACACGACCGCGACGCCAATGATGGCGAAGCCGCACAGCGCAGTCTTCCAGATCAGTTTCATACTTTCGTCATCTTCATTCTGCTGCCCAACGTCAGCGACCACCAACACCCTGAGCCGAAGGCGAATGGGTGTTGGGTGCGTCGCCGGGTTCACCTTGCTTTTTCTTCAGAATGATTAATGTCGATGGCTGTTGGTATCGGACGTAAACTCTACGGGATTCAAAACCATCCGCCTCAACCCCAATAATTGACGTTCCCGTTTGGTAGGCAACCCAGTCACCATCTCTACCTGCTTTCTCAAACAACTTCATGTGGTAGTTGTGTAGAGCTTGAACATACGCCTTTCTGTTCTCACCGAAATCCGATCTAAGGGGTTCGGGCTCGTCCCTGGAAAAGGAACCTTTCTTACAGCCATATGCGGCAAAAACGCTAACCGTGGCACTAAAGTTGCCGTTCGTGTCTGTTGTGAAAGGCAAAGCGTCTTTTAGTTGCTCGCCTAGCAGCATGTCATCATTTAACCGAAAGAAATGTACTGATGAAACCGGTATAATCTCACCCTCTTTTGTTATGTGGACGACTTTTCCCTTAAATAGGACTTCAATCCCGCCATCTCCATGTGCCATTTCAGGGTCGAGACGCAATTCGTCAAACTGCGATTTCGGGTGGGTGGTCGGATGGGTATACGGATCAGGAGATGTCTCGCTAACGACGACAATAGGAGCCGCATTGGTCATGACATACAGTCTTGGCCTTGAGCACAATTCTCCTTTGCAAACCACTTCGGACTTTGAACATCCAAATATGAGCAAAAGAGGCAAGAATGTCGTGAGCGATTTCATTTTGATTTGGTGAACGTCAGCGGCCAGGCTGAGGCGCGGAAGCGCCGATTGCCTGAGGCGCTTGGTTCGTACTCAATTGGGTTTCAAGAAACCTGTCCATCTGATCATAGGTATAAAACCTCGTGGACATCACGCTTTCCATGTTTCCTGTTGCGAATTTGGCCTCAAACTGGATTGACGGCCCATAAACATAGCCCCCAAGCTCACCGAAATCGGACAATGACTTAAAGATTGTGAGAAAGTAGCCATCCGACTTCCAATAAGTTGTGCCCCCGTCAGCTGGCGCTGCCATGTTTGCACTTACCGCATTACGAGGCCTTTTTCCTCTTTGAACTAATACGAAGTCTTCGTTTGCTGCACGAATGATTGCAGCTTGTTTTGATGGCAATGTCGATACGTCGATGCCTGAAAAGGGACCTTCTTTAAGAATTTCTTCTGCGCACAAATTGCTGATGCAGAGGAGCAACGTAGCAAGAATAGGCTTTATTTCTTTCTTCATTCTTCTCTCCTACGAACGTCGTCCTCTAGGCACGGCGCAGCCGTTGCCTAAGAGGACTGGTTAGACTGCTTTTTGTGCTTATTCGTTACGAAATGACTGTTCATGAGCCTCGCTTGTTGTCTTTCGCTAACGTGCTCCTTAATCACAAATTCCGAAGATAGCTGATTAGGAAGTAAACTAAAGGGATCATGCCACAAATTATTGCGATAAAGACAGGAAAGAATGCTCCCATTCGCAAAGGAATGTTGATCAGCCACTCAATGAACGGGATCGGGTGTTCATATCTCTCGGCAAGTACTGATAACGGTAGAGCCATCCCAATGAGAATATAGCCAATGCGTGTTCGCATGCTGTCCTCTTTCTTTGTCTAACGACCAAGCTCACCCGCCGCCGGAAGCCGGAGCGAGGCACGAGCGCAGGCTGTAGGCGGTCGGGTGCAGCGCCTTGTTGGGCCGTTGTTGGACTGCTGCGCTGCCGCCAACGGCAAACAACCCGATTCTATTTGCATAGATCTAGTCGTCTGAAGCAAGAATCAACACCACCGCAAAACGCTTGGGGTAGCGGCACGTCACTTGACGGCGCGTGCCAAACAGTCTATTAACGCGCAGTTAGGCTCGCTGGCCGCCGATACGGGCGATCAACTTGCCGTTGACCGAACCTCCCAAACGGTCGAGAGCCTCGGGGACTTCGGCGAACGAGATGACTCTGTCAATCGGCATAGAGATCTTCCGTTCGTAAAAAAGACGACCAAGTATGGTGATCGCCTCGTCGCGCTCATCAGCGGTACGCACACTGTGCAAAGCGCCGGTGACGGAGATGCCATGCGTTAGGATTTTGAAGGGCTCTATTGTGGGGAAAGCCGAACCACCGGCAAAGCCAATCAGGATATAACGTCCGCCGATGGCAATCGCGTCCATCGCTTGTTCGGCTAATGGCGCCCCGACCGTGTCATAAACGATATCAGCGCCTTTGCCTCCAGTCAGCGCGCGCACGTGTTCACTCAGCGAGCCCGTCTCTGTCTCGATGACATGGTCGGCGCCTTGCTCCCGACAGAACGCGGCCTTGTTCCCGTCGCGCACGGTAGCGATCACCCTGAGGCCTAAAGCCTTGGCGAGCTGGATCGAGGTGGAGCCGGTGCCACCTGATCCGCCAAGTACCAATAGCGTCTCTCCCGCCCTCGCACAAGCGCGGTTTACCAGCCCGACATAAGCGACATGGAATGTTCCCAAGAACGCTGCCGCCTGCTCGTCAGGCATGTCGTCGGGCGCAGGCACTGCGCCCGTGCCCGGAGAGAGGCAGTATTCCGCCAGACCGCCCGAGCCGGTGGTGAAATTGGTGCCGCCGATCACCCGCGTGCCGAGCGGAAAGGGATAGTCGCGTCCTATCGCCTCAACGATGCCGACGACTTCCTGGCCCGGGGTTACGGGCGGCGTCGGCACGAGAAAATAGCGGCCTTCCAGCATCATGCGATCAGGCAAACCGATATTAGTCGCTAATACCCTGAGCAACGCCTCTCCTGGTCTTGGAATAGGAATGTCGATGTCGACTAAGTTCAAAACATCACTGGGTTTGCCGAATGTCTCGGCGCGCCATGCTTTCATTTGCAGACTCCGATGTTTAAAAACATAAAGGTGTTGCTCATGTATCCTTTCCAAATAGAAGTCGCTTCACAACAAATAATGATGCCTTTACATTTGCAAAATTCGGCTGAGACGAAGGAAGTATTCAGGGTCTGGATTGACGGTCGTGCCCTCAGATCGCTCCAGCAATACGGCCCACGTCAGATCGCGCCGCTTGGGTAGGCGCTCTTTTTCGGCTGAGGCCAGCGCGCCGGGTAGCTCTGCCAGTGTTAGGTCAGTGCAATACACGGGCGATCCCGGCTGCATCCGCCATGAGTTTTCGAGCGTGCCCGCATCGAAAGCGTCAAAACCCGTATCTTCAACCAGCGCCATGCCCACTTCACGATCTATGTCCCGATCTGCCGCAACAGGCAAAGCAATACGGTCTGGGCTTCCCGCAGGCTTCCCCTTTCTTGCGAAAGAATCCGAAACAATGGTATTCCACGCTTTGACAATGGGCCGACCCAGTTGTTCGACGACCCACAAGCTCTCGACCTGGCCCGCATCGAGGGCCTCAATCCTACCGTCGCGCACGGGGTGATAGTTCGTGGTGTCCATGACAACGGTTTCGTCTGGCAAGTCCGCGAACAGTGGCGCAACCTTGGGGTAGCTCACGGGATTGATGGAGAGAATGACAACTTCAACGTCCTGCACGGCTTCGGCTGAGGTGACAGCGCGGGCGCCGAACTCCAGCGCATCGGCGGGGATGGTTTCGGGGCCACGCGAATTGGCGACCTTCACGTCATGTCCGGCCTGAGCTAACTTGCGGGCCAAAGTCTTTCCAATGTTACCCGCGCCCAAAATGCCGATCTTCAAAGTCTTTGTGTTATGCATAAATGATTGTCCTTTTGTCAGGCTTATTAATATCTATGACAGGGTATCAGTTTGCATCAAGCCGCGCGCGACGGCCCAACCTTGGAATATACCTCAAAAATAACATGAGGTATATTACACGTCGCGGTTACAAAACCTCAATGGTCAAGCTGCAGATCAATGACTTAGGCCGGTTCCTTGAGGCATATCAAGTCCGCTATGCCTCATTGCTATGCCTCAAAAGAAGTCCCAGTCGTGTCTGTGATCGCAGCAACAACTCTTGAATTACGATAGCACGCAGCCCTGCGCTATGCAAGGTCGGTCTGCCGGCCGCAAATGCCGCGCCTGCCGGGCGATGGGCTGGATGGCCGCGACCCCGCAGGCGCGGCGGAATTTTGTGGAGGGAATGGGACGAATAGGACAGACGGGACGGATGGGTGAAGAAGTGCGGCAGGTCGTTCGTGCATTATTGCGTTATTTTGGGGGGGATAGGCTGTAGACTGTAGGAGGAGGAAGTTCATTAGTTCGTTAGTTCGTTCGTTCATTAGTTGGGGAGGGCGACGGGCGGGTGCTCTGAAAGACGGTAGACTGTAGGCTGCAGGAGGGGGTAGGGGGGAGATGAGAGTGGAGGGTCGTGAATGGTGAATGGTGAGTGGTGAGCAATGGGCAATTGGCAATGGGCAAGGGGTAGATGGGGGAGAGAGGATGGGAAGAAGTTCGTTAGTTCGTTAGTGCGTTCGTTCATTAGTTGGGACGGATACGATTAGAGCGCGTTAGGCGCGATAAGCCAGGAGATAAGGAAAGGCGGAGGACGGCGGACTGACAGGAGAGTGGGGCGGGTGTGCCGTGCCCGGACGGTGGCTTTTTTGTCTTGGTGATGCCGAGGCGAGGGCGGAGCCCGAGCCGAGCATGAAAAAAGCGGCGGGGTCGAGTGACCCGCGCCGCGCGCCGCTACTTTGTGAGCGGGACCAGATCCAGTCGGTGGCAGCCGTGATCGAGGAGTTTGTGAGCTTTGCCCTTCTCGTCCAGCCAGCGATCCGTGGCCGGGTCGCGGCGGTAGGTTCTGATCGGCTGGGGCTCTGGCTTGTGTTTCTTGACTTTGAGTTTCATGTGCCCTTCTTCCGCTCAGGCGGCGGTTGCGTCCGTGGCGGACTGGGTTGTGTTGGTGAGATCGCAAGCGGCGCGACACGGGCAACACGGAGGGGATCGGGAAAGTGCATTCGTTCATTATTGCGTTAGTGCGCTAGTTAGAGGACGGAGGTCCGAGGGCGGAGGACAGAAGTGTGAGGCCCGAGAGCGGAGGACTGATGACGGAGGGCGGAGAGATGGGAAATCCTCACGCAAAGGCGCGAAGACGCGAAGGGGAAGAGGGAGAGGGACACAGGGGAAACTGTCACTTCCCTGTCCGGCCTGGATGTCTACGGGAAGACGATGCGGTAGAAGCGGGCGGGATGGGTGGAGGAGGAGGGATAGGCGAAGGAGATGGAGCCGGATGCGTTGAGGTGTAAGGGTGCGCTCGGGGCTTGGCCGGTGAGTGATGGGGTGAAGAAAAGATTTGAGGGGGTGCTTACTTTACGCAGGTAACGTCAGCGCCCACCGGCCCCCTGAGCCGAAGGCGAATGGGGGTTCGGTGGGGTGCCGGGTTCGGCTCTGTCTCTCTCAAGGTGGGTTAATGGTGCTTGTGTCTGGATTAGCGCCGTTTGCGAGTAACAAGCTCTCCGCCTCACGCTGTCCTTTTCGTCGCGCTTCCCAAAGTGGTGTTATCCCAAACTTCACGGTTGCATTGACGTCAGCGCCATGACGCAACAAGAATCGCATAAGTTTCAGGTTCCCTGTAGAAGCTGCACCGTGTAGCGCACCTCCTGTGCCATGGGGAATCGTGTTTGGATTCGTGCCAAGCAGGACGAGGCAGTACGCCATAGTGCTATTCCCAGACCACGCCGCATATGAGAGCATGCGACCTCGACGGTCAGCAGATGCGTGCCAGGCAGACAGCGCCATGACGGCAAGCAAGATCAGGATTCCACTCCAGATCTTCCATTTCTGTGTCTTGATTGGTTTCATCGTCATCTTCTACTGGCCGAACGTTGAGCGCTTGGCACGGCGCAGCCGTTGCCAAGGCGCTCTGGTTAGGCGGTTGATCATTTGAGTATCTCATCAAGACTCTTCTGGTATGCGTCTCGCTCGTCGTAAAGCCAAACTCTATGGATGTCAAGGCTGTGCTCGTCCGCGCGGCGCAATACAATTGCTAGCCGATTCGTGTTTCCACTCTCTGCCATCCTGCAAAGCTCGTGAATAAAGTCTGCGTATGGTTGGCCGATTCCGCTATTGTAAATGCCATTGTATTCATGCTTGTCATATGCACCTCCCATAGACACTGCTAATTTCCACTCCCCAACCATCGCAACCATAGCCACGATAGTCCAAACGACAGCTGCTTTTTTCATGGATGTGCCTAACGTCAGCGTGCAGGCTCGGCGCGAAGCGACGTAGCCTGCGACGCTTGGTTGGGCAATCTGTAGTCTCTTCGATGGATTGACTCGTTGTTCTTCAATTCCCTGATGCTGATGACGTGAAGGGCGTAGCCCTTCTTGGTCTTAACGAACTGCGCATCGATCTCGACATGTGCCCCGTTTGCGATCTTTGGGCTTGAAGGAACATCGGCCAACGGGAAGTTGTCTGGCGGCGTTAACGGAGTTGGCGGAATGAAAAGTGCGCTGTTGTCTCCGAATAGAGGATCTCGTGCGTAGACGAAAACGCCACGCGTCATAAAAGGTGTCCCGGATGTCACAATCCCCAGGAAGTTAGTCGTTCTGATCATGCGGGCGTCTTGCCAATTGCCTTGAACGGGGTGTTCCTGTTGCAGGGCGAAGGGATCGTCCTGTTCCCTCGGCTGGCCAAAGGGGTCGTCCGTGACGACTCCTCCGACCTCGGTCATCTTCCCTATTTGCTGCCATTCGAGATCGGATTGGGATGTATAGAGTTTAGGGTCGTCCAGGTTGTTGACTGTCTTTTCGGCGACAACCCTGCCCTTCTCGAACTTGATGAAATGATCGCGTTCGTAAATTGACCCGAACCCCATGTGGACGTATTGAAGCTGTCGGCCTTGTGGCAACCGGATGACACCCGAGAACCAGTCTGCCTTGAAGGGGAGACTTTTCCCTGGCAGCAAGAGCGCAACCGGCGACGTGTAGGTGTTGGTGGCACCATTCTGAATTACCTGCGTCCCCAACGGAAAACTCTGGCTTCCCGCACAAAACCGCAGATTGTCCAAAAATAACTGTCCGTCGCGTATCGCCCACGTCCCAATGTATCGCCGCCAGCATCCCGAGTTAAAGATGTCTTTCTCGACCTGCTTCCAAACATCCGGCCACGGATTGTTGGTTGTGAAATACGCGTCCAGCGGAGTGCTGTCCATCTGGTTGGTCACGCCATTCAGGATCAACCACTCCGCTTCCTGTACCGTAGCGAACGCGGAAATGGTGCAAGCGAAAAGCATAGCCATAACGACAATCAGTCTCATGTTCCTCCTGCCCAACCTTGGAATATACCTCAAAAATAACATGAGGTATATTACACGTCGCGGTTACAAAACCTCAATGGTCAAGCTGCAGATCAATGACTTAGGCCGGTTCCTTGAGGCATATCAAGTCCGCTATGCCTCATTGCTATGCCTCAAAAGAAGTCCCAGTCGTGTCTGTGATCGCAGCAACAACTCTAGAATTACGGTAGCACGCAGCCCTGCGCTATGCAAGGTCGGTCTTCCGGCCGCAAATGCCGCGCCTGCCGGGCGATGGGCTGGATGGCCGCGACCGCATAGGGCTCGGCGGGATTTGGGAATGGGCTTGCTGCGCTCGCGCATCCGCAGCGCCGGTGCGCGGGCTGGCTCTGGAGGTGTTTCGCTTGGGGGCTGAAATGGCCTGTGCCGTGCGGCTGGGGCGTGACGGCAAAGGGCGCGCTCGGTGTGTGGCAGGTGAGTGATGAGGTGAGGAACCGGTTTGAGAGAGCGAGAGTGAAAATGAAGGAGGCGGACTGAGGGCGAATTAGCTGTGAGTCCGTTTGGCCTGACACGACCTCGCGACCTATCGGCCTGGCACTGGTGCGGTGCAGGTTGGCACTCCAACGGGCAGGCTTGTTACGGGCATGCGGAAACGGTAAAAGCGGGCAGGATGATTCGCCGCCAGCGTGTCGCTGAAGGCTGAAAAGCCGCCGGTGAGCGTGTTTGTTGAAACGGGCACCCAGACAGGCTCGGCGAGATTTGTGCAGGCTTCGATGACCACAACGGGGCTGCCGGCATTGGTGAGGCCGAAGCCGAATTGACCGGACCGCATGCCGAAGTCCGAGCCCCCCTGCACCTGGGGGTGCCACAGCACGGCGGGCCGGTTATCGACCCACAGACCCCAACCGGTTGTGCCGGGAAGATAATAGACCGTTACATTGCCTGCCTCGAAGAAAGGACCTGCACCTGTGCCGAAGTATGGGGCATTGCCCAAGAAATAGAGCCCCGTCAGCGCGGAACAGGTCATGAACGCCTGCCGGTCGATCGTGGTGACGCTGGCAGGAATCCTGACGGAGACCAGTCTGTCGCATAAGTAGAAGGCGTTGACCCCGATGAAGACGAGCCCGTCGGGCAGTTCCACGCGGGTCAAATTACGACAAAACCCGAACGTTGAATCTTCGATGCGCGTCACCTGGGGCGGGATCTTAATGGCGGTCAGTCCCCAGCATGCTTCAAAAGCTGACCTTCCGATGCTGACGAGCCCTTCGGGAAGAGCGATGTTTGTCAGACCGGAACAACAGTCGAACGCTCCAACTCCGATATGGGTCACGCTCTCGGGAATCCTGACGCTGGTCATGTTGCCACATTTGCCGAACACGTATTCACCGATGCCGGTGACCGGCAGGTTCTCCAAAACGTCCGGTATGACCACCGCGCCGCCCGCGCCGGTGTAGCCTGTAAGGGTGGCGGCCGAATCCGTGACCGAGTAAGTGAAAGGAAACAGAACGACGGGCCGGCCAGCAAAGGTCGTATCCCACTCCATCGTTCCCTGCCTGATGTAAACGGTCACATTGGCGGAGCCTGAAAAAACATCCGAACCGGCGTCCGGCGCATTTCCCGTGAACCAGACGGCCGCAAGGCTGCCGCAAGACGCGAACGCCGAATCCCCGACCGAGCTGACACCGGCCGGGATCGTGACGCTGACAAGGCTGGAGCAGCCTTCGAATACGGAAGTCGCGAGGGCGGTCAGGCCTGAGGGCAGCGTGACGCGGCGCAGCCCCGTGCAGCGGTTGAACGCATAGTCGCTGATTTCGGTGACGCTGCCGGGAATCGTCATGCCGGTCAAAGCCGCGCACCCGGAGAACGCTCCGCCGCCGATGCTGATGACGCTGTCCGGCAACGCCGCGTTGGTCACGGCCGTCTCGCCGCAACCGGTCTTCCACCAGCTCTTGACGCCGATCAGGCTGGCACATCCCATGAACGCCGAGATGCCGATGTTGGTGACGGCGTTGCCCATCAAGACGTTGGTCAGGCTTGTGCAGCCGCAAAACGCCTCTGTCCCGATGTTGCCGGCGCCGTTGCCGAGCGTGACGCTGGTCAGGCCGGTGCAAAACATGAACGTCCGCTCCGCGATGCTCGCGACGCTGTCGGGTAGCGTGATGCTGGTCAAGCCCGAGCAGTATGAGAAGGCACCTTCCTCAATGTCGGTGACGCCGCCGGGAATCATGACACCGGTCAGGCCGGAGCACTCTGCGAACGCCCCCGGGTCGATGCGGGTGACGCTGGCGGGAATCGTCACGTTGGTCATGCTCGTGTAGGCATTGAAGGCCCACGCCCCGATGCCGGTCACGGCCATGTCGTCAATCGTGTCCGGGATGACGACCGCGCGGTCGGAGCCGGTGTAGCGGGTGAGGGTCACTGTATTGTAATCGGGAGGGTTAACCCTGTACTCGTAGTCATCGGTATGTTGAGCGTAAGTGTCGGCGGCCGTCAGCAACAGGACAAGAACGGACACACCGATTTTCCTTCGGCAAGCCACCCGAGACTGTGCCTGACCAACTCCATTCCAAGCAACCGCGTTCAAAAACGAAAACATGGCACCCCGTTAAGTTCCCCATCCCTGATCATGCATCAGTCTGCGTGATAAGAAATCGCTTTTCAATCAGCACAAGCCCGTAGAATAGCTTATAAGTTTGCCAGAACCGGGGAAGCACGTCAAGCAACCTCGGGTGACCGAGCCGCTTCCGGAGAGTGTCGAGGGCGGTAGCTTTGCGGCCGTGCTTTCGACCGGCAAAACCGCTGTCGTGAGCCGTCCGCGCGACGAGTACGTGGTCCACTTTCCCCACTACGACAAGGATCCTACCGGTCCTTCCTCCGCAATCTTGCTGGGCGATTTCAAGCTCATCCGCAGCTACGAGTCCGGCGCGCTCCATTTGCACGACATCACCCGAGACATCCGCGAACGCAACGATTTGAGCACGGAAATGCCGAACAAAGTTGCGGAACTCAACCGGCGTTTTGATGATTACCTTAAATCCGTCAAAGCCCAGATGCCAGTGGCGGCTCTACGGTCCGATCCGAGCAAACCTGCGGAGACGAACTCGCGCGAAATAGAGCGCAAGATAAGAAGAATGACGAAAATCGCTGCCGTCATCCTTTTGTGTGCCCAGGTCGCAATCTGTTCGCCAGACGGGAAGCGGGACTGAAAGCGCTGTGGTTCGCGGAAGCCGGTTCAGAGTTCGGAATGCAGCCGCGTCACGCGCCCGCTCCAGCGTGGCAAACGGCTACTGAAGCGTGCCGGGATTCGACTCTCTGCCGTTCGGAACGACGTAGAAGTCAGTAGCGTGGCAACAGAGATAACGAGCGCCTGCGTACTCACGAGGATGCGGACGTTGCTCGATGTCATACGGGAACACTCTCCAGATACACGCCGTCCTTGCGAAGTTGTTCCTGTAGCCTGCGAATGTCGAACGCGGCCATATCCACCCCGGCGTTCAGGGCGAGCGCCGCGCAGGTGCCGACACCCTGTCCCATCACCATGCAGTGCGACTGGAGCCGCACCGAGGCGTGCGCTTCGTGCGTCGACGAGGCGCAGCGGCCCACGACCGCCAGATTCCGGATCTGCGCGTTCAGGCACATGCCGAGCGGGATGTGGTAGCTGTCGCCGGCCGGCGGCATCGTGTCCGGCTTCTGATCCACCCACGTGGTGTGGCCGGTTCCCCTCGGGTCATGGATGTCGATCATCCAGAAGCCGTGGCCGAGCGCGTCGGGCTGCTTGACCGCCTTCACGACCATCCGGGCGTCGAGCGTTTTGAGGCCGCGGACGCGGCGCGACTCGCGCACCCCAAGCCCGAACCCCATCTGGCTCACCTCGGCATTCTCGAAGCCCGGCATCTCCTTGCGCCAGAGGTCGACGTACTGGTAGACCTGCTCGCGGCCTTGCGCAGAGAGGCGCGTCAGCTCCTCCTCGTCCAGCGGGTTGCCCGCCACCGGGCACATGTTGTAGGAGACAAGCGGATCACGCGGCGAACTCAAATAGGACTGCGCCGCCATTTCCAAGAACTGAGGGAACTTGCCCTCATCGCGAAGCCGCTTCATCAGGAGGAATACGCGCTCCGCCTCTTTCGGGTTCGCCCGCACTTTGGCTGCGTCGAGCCCCTGCAAGCGAAACATCATGGTCATACCCTGCACGGCACCGTCGCTGGCGCGGCCGAAGTCGAACGGCACGCCCGCCTGGGCCGCGACGTCGCCATCCCCGGTCGCATCGATGAAAATCTTCCCGCGCACCGCTTTGCGCCCGGTCTTGGAGTCCACGAGCACAGCCAGGACGCGGCCATCCTCGACGACGGACTCCACAGCGGTGAGGTTGCAAAAGACGCGCACGCCCGCGTCCTTGAGCAGGCGATCGAATACCACGCGCATGCCCGTCGAGTCGAACTCGTGCGTCTCGGGTTTCGTGGGGTAATGCGCCATGCGCCGCACGAACCGACCGCCGCGGTCCACCGCCTCCTGCACAAACCCGGCAATCACCTGTTTCCTGCGGTCGCTGGTGTGCCAGATGTTGACGAGCGCGTTGGTGGCCATGCCGCCGAGGCTCGGCCAGCGCTCCAGCAGGATGACCTTCGCCCCATGCCGCGCCGCACAGCACGCGGCCGAGACACCCGCCGTCCCGCCGCCGCAAACAACAACATCAGCCTCAGCAAGGAGGGGGATTACACGGGCAGGAATAGTGACGCCATCGGTCTGCCGAGCGGTAGGCTTCGCCGTGCTATCCGAGCTCGCGCAGCCTGAAACGAGCGCGCCGAGGCTGCCGCCGGCCGTGGTGAGGATGAAGGTGCGTCGCGGGGTTTTCATGGTTGGTTGACTTTCAGCCGCATGAAACGGCTCGTTGATTCGGCGGGACCGTCTTGCCGCGCTGTGTGCGGCCTCAGGCCTCTGCGGTGAGTTCGTCCCAGCGTTTCTTTTGGCGACCGAGCTCCTTGAAGCGCGCCTCGTTGTCCGGCATGTCATTGATTTCCAACATGCACAACCCGTTCCAGCCAATGCGTTTCAGAAAGCCGAACTGCGTCTCGTAGAATTTCGCCTCGGTATAATTCTTGGCCGTGAGGTCGTGAATGTGGACGGTTCCCGCGAGATAAGGCCCAACCTTTTCGAGATTGGGCACCAGCCCGTCTCCTTTCACGTCTCTAAAATCGCTGTTGAGGATCACCTTGACCCCGGGATCACCGACCGCCTGGACGATGGTCTGCAGGTGAGGCAGCAGACCGACGCTGCCGTGCGCTTCCAGCCTCAATTCCACGGCCTGCGATGCCGCCACCGGAGCCAGTATCTTGAGCGCTCCGGCAATCTGCTCCAGCGTCTTCTTCTCCGGCACGTCTTTCTGGAAATCGTTCGGAAACACGCGGAGTCCCGGGGCCCCGAGATCGGCGCACAACTGCAGCAACGCCTTCGTCCGCTCGATGGTTTTTGCGAGTTTATCGGCGTCCGGGGAGTCGAACCGCTCTCCGCAGGCGACACCGACCAGCCTGACCGGGCTGTCTCTCAAGCGCTTGGCGGCCTCGGACCGCTCGGACTTTCCGCTCGCGAGTTCGATGCCGTGAGCGAACTTCATGTCGGTCCTGAGTTCGACACCGGTCATGCCGAAGCGTGGCAGGAACTCGATCAGTTCGGGGATCGTCCATTTGCTGCCGATCATGTAGGTGGTCAGACCCACTCGTAAGCCCTTTTTCTTCTCCTGCGCATAAGAAAAAGGTGTCGTTAGCGCGGCGGTCAGAGCCGCACTTCGCATCAAGAAATCGCGTCGTGTCATTGCCATCCTCCTGTTAACTTACCTTGAAAATCCGCATGTATCCCGTTTCTCTCGCCCCCAATCGACCGCTGACCGTCATCACACATTGTCCGGCACTTCAAAGCCCTTGCGGTATTCACGCCCGAGATGCCGGTTGGCCTCATCGGCAAACGCACCGGTGAAGCGCTCCGCTGCCGGATCGAACTGCAGGAACGGACCGAGCGTCGGCGGTGTCTTGCGAACATCGACGCCGTTCGCGTCGAGATGGACGGCCATCCGCTCCCAAGCCTTCTGGAAATCGGGGCTGAAGGCGACCCGCTCTCGGATCTGATCGGGCGAGACCTCTTGGCCAAGCCGATGCGAAATGTTTCCCAGATGCACCAGGCTCGTCGAAACGTGGGCCTCGGCGATATCGTAATAAGGCATCGTCCCCGCACCCCGGAGGGCATCGAAGAATGCCGCGCGAGGCGATTTCAGCGCCGGAGTGAATTCCTTGACCAGCTTGTCGGCCTTGTCGAAGGCCTTGTTGCCGACCGTGTAGCCGCCTTCGCACTGCACGGATGTCGTATAGGCCTGGCCGTGAAACATATCCATGTCCTGCTGCCTCCACGCGCCGTCTTTCCAGCAACTCTTGTCGCGCGGCAGCGCCCGCATCTCGTAGATGACCGGCAGCGGATCGTAGTTGTAGAACGTGACCTGCGTGTTCGGCGTCACGCCGTCATCGGTGTAGCCGAAGCGGCCGCCGACGCTCAATACGCTGCTCGGCATGCCCTTTCCGGCGACCTCTCGCGCGCCGTCCAACAGATGGATGCCCCAGTTGCCCAGTTCCCCGTTCCCGTAGTCCCAGTCCCAGTGCCAGTCGTAATGCAAGTTTTGCCGCATGAGCGGCTTCACGGGGGCCGGACCGCACCAGAGGTCGTAGTCGATGGTCTTGGGGATCGGCGTCGGGGCGGCGCTCTTGCCGATGCTCGTCCGCGCGCCATATCGGACCGCATGGATATAGAGCGGCTTGCCGAGGTTCCCGTCAAGGGCGAACCGGGCGGCCTCACGGAAACCCGCCATCGAACGCGTCAACGTCGCCGAATACATGACCCGTTTGTATTTCCTGGCGGCCTGGACCATTCTCCGGCCCTCGAACAGGTTGTGGCAGACCGGCTTCTGCACGAACACGTGCTTGCCGGCCTGCGCAGCATGTATACTGACCAGCGCGTGCCAGTGATTCGGCGTGGTGACCCAGACGGCATCGATATCCTTCCGTTCCAATAACTTCCGGTAGTCGACGAAGGTCTCCGGCTTCTCATTGTGCTTGCCGCATTCCTCGACGGCGTACCCGATGTTGACGGAATCGACATCGCACAGCGCCGCGATACGGACACCGGGCACGCCGCGGCACCCCTTCATGTCATTTCGGCCCATGCCGCCGATTTTGACTTTCGAGCCCATGCCAATGAAGGCCACGCGGATCGCATCGTTCGCTCCCTGCGCGCGAAGGTACGATGAGGCGGTCAGCGCGGTTGCCGCACCAACGGTGGTCTTCAAGAAAGATCGTCGATTCATGTTTCCCCCCGTCCCACTTGACATAACTGCCATTTAGTTCGTCATACTATTGATCCGGCACATAAATATTGTGATAAGCGCAAAGTTGACATGGTGGTCTCCAAGTCGGTGATGACTCGTTCTGGACGCAGTTGCCATTGATATTTGCCGCATGGCACAAACACGCTGAAGTCCCAATATTTAGTTGCCGAGTCTATAATCTGTCCGCCTCTTCAAGTCAATACGGAAGGGCGGCCTATTTCTAACCTATTTCTAACCATCCTATTTCCAAGCCCGTATGGGATGCTAAAGAGACCGATTTCATCATGCGCCTCACCGGATCGTGGGGCCCGTCCAATCCGTTAACGCAGAGACACAGAGACGCAAAAGAAGAAAACCAATACACCTACGCACGGCTGCGGGAAAGCAACGTGCTATTTGGTGCGGGTGGTGGTTTGTCCGTCACTCAGCGTCTGACCCGGCTAGGCGTTGTCGCCTGCCTGCCGCCGAGTTCCCCGCGTTACGGCTGGAGATTCACGCCGTCGCAATCGGCGGTGAGGTAGCGCGGGGCACCGGGCTTCCACTGCGGGTAGGCTTCGGTCTTCTCGATCGTGTTATCCGTAAAGGTCAGCCCCTGGATGCTGTAGACATCCAAAAGCGCCGGGTGGAAGTGGCGGATCGTGTTGCCCGTGATGCGGATGTTCTTATTGTAGCGGCTTGCGGCGCGGAAGGCGGGCTCGATGCCGGCTCCGCACTCGATGAGCGCCCGGCCCCAGACGCCGTAGTTACAGTTGTCGAACACATTGTCGCGGATCACGCAGTCGTTCACGCCCGCCTGCTCGTACCAGAAGCGCGCGTCGCCCTCGAAAAGAATCGCCGAGCCGGCGGTGTGAAAGGTGTTCTTCTCGACTACGGTCGGGCCGCGCGAGTTGAGCAGGATGCCGCGGGCGCGGTTGCCGCGGATCGTGCAGCCGCGGATCGTGAGCGCCGCGTAGTCGTCGACCGCGGCGAGCGCGTCGCCGACCGCAACCGTCTCGGGCAGCGGCTCCTTGAAGGTGAGGCGCGTGTACTCCTTGTTCAGGCGCTCGACACGCTTGACCACCGGATAGGCGGTGGTGATGAGCGCGGGGCCCTTCACCAATTCGAGCTTCTGTCCCTTCTGAATGAAGTCGAAGCCATACTGCTGCGGGTGGACGAGCTTGACGTCGGCGACGGTCGGCGAGAGACGCTCGGCGATGCGCACGTAGATGCCGTGGACGTTCGTGGCGTCGTCCTTCTGCAGCTCAAACAGGCAGTCCTCCAGCACGACCTTTCCGCTGCAGTTGACGAAGTGCGTGGCGTCGGCCGTGAGGCTGACGATACGGTTTTTGCCGGGGGGCGGCGTGACTTTGACGCGCCGCACGAAGAGGTCGCGGCTTCGCTGGCCAATCACGCCCATGCCGCCGCAGTGATAGAGCGTCACGTCTTCGATTGTCACGTCGCGGCAATCGGTGACCGCGATGCCGCAGACCAGGCGGTGGCTGGGGCCGAAGACAAAGATGTTGCCGGGCGTTCCCTTCAGCTTTGCGCGCAGGAGGCGCACGCGGCGGCTGCCGAGGTCCTGAGCGAGAATATCGTCGCCGAGCCCGTAGTCGCGGGCCTGGTAGGCGGTCTCGCGCTTCACGGGATCGAACTCCAGGATCGTCCGCACGGGATAGGGCGTGCGCGCCTTGCCGGCTTTGCCGTCGTGGAACTTGAGCAGGCCATTCTCAACCGAGTACGGGTATTCGGCGGGAATCTCGAGGTCCGCGCAGGTTTCCGTCACCGCGAGGATCTTGCTTTCGCTGTGGAAGGGACGCTCGTAGTCCACTGTGAAATTGCGCAGCACGATGCCGCGGGCGTTATCGACCGTGAAGGGCGAGAGGTAACCGTGAAAAAGGAAATCCGAACCCCCGCCGTCGATCTCGAAGTCCCGCATGCCCTCGATGGGGAAGACGATGCGCTTGAGGCCCTCGTCGTTATTGCTGATGAACTGGTAGCGCTCGAAAGCCTTATCGGGATAGAAGTCGTAGCGTCCTTTGGGGAAGACCAGCTTATCCGCACCCTGTTTCCGGGCTTGGGTCAGGGCGGCGCGCACGGCGAGGGTGTCGTCTTTGCCGTCGTCGGGGAACGCTCCGAAGAGCGCAACGTCAAGCGCGCCGCCAGCGGAGGCGGCGGTGACGAGTAACACGGGCATCCATGTGAAAAACAGACCTGTCAATTTCATGCGTCGAAAACCTCCCGGATGGAAAACGTTGTCCGTTATTTTTACTCACGCGGGGGGTGAGGCGCAAGAAGCAAGTGATGGGGAGCCTGCAAGGGCGGAAAGATGAGGAAAGACTGAGGACGGAGGGCTGATGACGGAGGACGGAGGACAAGAATTTCGATAGTGCATTCGTGCGGTAGTTCGTTAGTGGAAAAAGGGGAAGTGAGGATGGATGGGGGGGCGGAAAGACGAGGAAAGACCGAGGACGGAGGGCTGATGACGGAGGACAGCGGGATGCCGAGTGAGTCGTGAGCGGTGAGAAGAGCGAGAAGAGGGGAGGAGCCGAGTGGATCGAGATGATCGACAGCATTTGAGACAACCGTTAATTCCGGCAAGAAAGTTTTGCGTTGTCAGGTCCCTCGAAGTCCGTTAAGCCCATACGGACGCACGCGAGAACCGGTTGGCCGATATTCTTCGTGCGCGGGGTGCGGCGCGGGGTCGCGCCTGCACAACTGACGGTGTCAAGCAGCCGAGTCGGGATTGCGATCCCGACCTGCGGACTCGGCTGATTGGCTTGACGCATTGTGTCTTGCCACAGGCTTCCCGCGCGACTCGTAACAGGTAAATTGGCTATAACATGGAACAAATCGTTGTATTTATCCGCCATTTTGAAGGATATCCCCAACAAAGAGGTCAGGACGTGGCCAATCGTTCCCCAATACCAAAGTGAACCCAATTCACTGCACCCTTTATTTGAGTATATTTTTTGCTGGTCATCCGCATACAAAAAATGGGACACTTTCTGCGTATGAAAATGAGATTCATATGTGAAAATTGAATTTTCACTGATGAAATCTATTTTTCGGGTTTTAGGGTGTTTTGGAGGTGTCGGCAGGAGATCGGTTAATCAAGGAGAAGAAACGATGCA
>JADHEF010000620.1_pt1 | contig 32988 bp, 43 predicted proteins | sample 8952391 | NCBI WGS metagenome assembly JADHEF01 (sample SAMN16124439, study PRJNA663245) | bioreactor sludge metagenome | isolation source: sludge (nitrite) | place: India:Bengaluru | collected 2019-02-28 | reverse complement strand
CATTCATTAGAAACCTCCACACATTTCATTGTTTATTTCTTCTTCTGTCATAAGGTCCAAATACTCGACGCCTTGGACAAGACAAATAGCCTCAACAGCATCAGAACTTAAAACTTCACAGTTGTTGTATTCATCAGCACCGATGCGTCTATAAAGCCAAGTTCCGAGCTTTAAATATGCCCTACAATCAACGAATTCAACACCGTTAATATAAAACATCACGTTAAATTTGTTATATCCGCCCATATTTCCTCCTAGTATGCTACATCAATGATGCTTTGTCCTATTGTTATTGAGCCATTAGCATCATTAAAGTTATAAAGTAAATCAAATACATAAGCCGTTGACACTGGCACTATTACCGCAATGATGGTCACGGGCGATGTGCCCGTAACTGTTACATTGTTTGTTTGTGAAAAAAGTCTATATTGCAATGGACAGTTAAAGTATCTCATGTGTCCTCCTTACTTAACCAAGCGTTGATTTGACCCAAAAGAGTCTATCTGACGATGTATTCCTGATTGAACTGAAAACACAGATGCGTTTAAATTACTTGCAACACCATTGTCTCTTGTTATCCTCAAGATAATGTGGTCGCCTATTGTCAAGCCAGTTAAATCAAGAGCCGTTGTGAATGAGAAAGTAGAGCCAAATGGGCTACCTGTACCGACAATAGCTTTTGTTTCACTTAACAAGACCCCAGCACCCATATTATCACCGTCGCTTTTAATCCAGTATTCACAATTCATTTTTACATTCCCACTATTAGCAGTTGCAGCGATTATAGTATGGAAGTGTATATCAGCAGCAGAAGGAAGTTTTGTGTTATGAGTTATCTCAAACATCCAGAACTCTTCATCTGTGCCACTTGTAATAAAAGCCGGTAATTTAAGGTTACCAATAACAGTAGTTACAGTTGGTGCTAGGGAACCTGTCCCAAGTACCCTGTTACCTATAATATCATCCCATTGGCCCAAATTATAAATAGCGTCAGTTAATCTTACCATGTTAGCCCTCCAAAATAACGTGATCATCGTCATCGTAAATAACTTCACCAGATTCATCAGTCAAGACCTCGTCCTTAAGCCCAATGTATTTGATTACTTTTAAGTCATTAGTCCCTGTTTTATTGTTGCCATACATCATAAAGTCATGTTCTTGAACGTTGGAATTGATATACATATAACCCCTGTTATACCCAGTAGTAACGTCAAGCGGTCCTATCTCAAATTCCTTGGCAACTCCGGTTCCTTCAGTAAAAAGAACATGGTCAAAGTCAGCAAGATAAAGGTTGTTGTCAATAGACTCGTTTTTTACAACGACACCAGTTCCTGTTCCACCTACCAAGCCAAAAGGCTGAAATGAAGCAACATCCCAAGGGCTAGGTGTATTATCGTTTCCATTTCCGTTTATATACTCAAACCAATACCCTTGACTTTCAATTGCTCCTATCACCCAACCATAAACATCGTAAGGTGTTGCACTTTTCCAAATGTGTTTATTTTCTTCATCGCCAACTTTACCATATAATTTGTTTCCTGTCCAAAGTCCTATTTCATGATATTCACCATTGTAATCAGAAGGCGTTAAAGTTCCTGTCAAAGTACAACGTTCACCACCATAAGATATAGTCCCAACAGGTAAACTACCAACAGAAGAAGGTATCCAACTTGTGCATTCAAAAGGAGTTTGAACATCGCCAACTCCATAAAACATAATTATTCCGGGGTTAACGCACCAAACCCATTGAGTACCATCCCAATTAAACGCATGAGTCCATTGTGCAATGCCGCTTAGTTTGCCATCGTAATACCAATTTCTTCCGTTATATTGACCTCTTAATGGGTAAACACCATTCAATGCTGAATCACCTGCACCTGATACAAGCAAATCTTGGTTCAGAATAAAGTCATCCAGCTTGAACTTTGACTCGCATTGATTATAAGATGTCGTTGTTCCTTTGTAATTAGCACCTTTGACATAACTTAATACAGGTGTCCAAGGTATTTCAGCACCCGTTGAATCATTAGGAACGTAGATATTTTGGTTCGCAGCCTTTGTATACAAAGTAAAACCATTCTTGAAGTTATAATGGCTAAAATCGGCTAATTTCGCCCAACCTGCCGAGATTGAGAAGAACCCAAGGGTATAAGCGGTTTTTGAAACAACGTCTCTAACAACAGCCAAATTTCCTTCTGACAATGGTAAATGAAAAATAGTTGCACCGTTTCTTGTTATTTTAACATTTGAAACATTCATTCCAACAGAACCGTAAGCACCAGTGGTACCATCAATACCATATGAAAACAAAGTAAAAGCAACGGATTCTCCTATTGTTGATGTTCCATTAAGTTCAGCTGTTCCTAAGAATATTTCACCTGTACTTAATTTTTGTACTTTTTGTTGATGAGTCGTGGGGGTTACAACCATTGTAACTCTATACCATCCGGCAGGCTTAGATTCCATTGAAACCACTGATAACCCAGCTCCGTTCTTCCAATTACATTTAAAATCATTGCCACCATTACCCGGAGCACCCATACCCGAAGGAAACCCTATGTTATTTCCTCTTCCACATAGCCAATTATATCTTGAATAATCCCAAGTTGCTGAATCAAAGTAAACATCTATAGATAGTTCAAAACCCTGTGTATAATCAACTAACTCTTTTGCGATGTGTAATTGTGTGTTTACGGATGTTGTTACAAGGTTATTTGATTTGCGAGGATAGAGCTTCATGTTTCTTTTTGTGTCAAGAATATATGTATCAGTTACTGTTGTGTTCTTTTGGAAAAAGTGGAATAATAGGTCTTTGTTGAAAGGTGCAAGGCTATTAGTTCTTCTACCCTTTAAAAAAAAAAAGGACCCACGGGAGTGAGTGTGTCGACCTCGATAATAGATATTTGATACTCGCCTGTACCTGTATTGTCTTTGTGCTTAACCTTTAAGCCGTTTGGGAAAGACGCAGATTTAATTGTTGTACCATCCATTAACTTGTGACAAGGTAACACGATTGTATCAGTTGCAGCGACTGTGTGGCCAGAAGCAGGAACAACTGTGAATGAAGTTCCACTAACAACAGCACTAACTGTTTCAACATAAACAACGACACCAACAGTAGTAACAATGACTTTATCACCTACTGCAACAGATGTGCTAGTAGATGAATAAGTATTACCACTTACAGCGGAAGGTGTTATTGATTCAGCCGCAGTTAACACCACTGTTCCATTGGGATTTGGGTTGTAAAAGACATTGTTATCAACATCATTGTTCTGAATAACGATTGCCTTTGACGACACTAACCCTTGAATGGGTATTGTTTGCAAAGCAGTCGTAACATTAAATGTATATGAACTCATTGTTCCTCCGTAAAAGGGGCCGAAGCCCCATGTCTTATAACTTAACGATGTCATACTCAATGTCAAGAGTCAAAACACCTGTTCCTGTTGCAACGTTACCAACTAACATATGTGCTACGACAGCAGCATTAGGAGTTAATTTTAAAGGATTTGTAACAGGTCTATTGATTGTTTTAATTCCAGCAGCAACATCTAAAAAACCAGTTGTTTCAACTGTCATTAACAATTGGCCTGATGCATTTGTGTAACTAATTGCTAAATCCTCACCAGATGCTATTCCGTCATAAGCTGTTCCTGCTGATAAAGAAAACTTAATTTCTTTTACAACATTTGTTAAGCCTGTTCCAGGTGCTGGTAATATTTCCACTGGTGTCGTGTACAATGCAAGAATTTGAGCCGATGTGATAACTTTTTGAATTTTCATAGATTCCTCCATAAATGATTGATGTTTGCCCTATACTGATATTATACAATACATGATTACGTTTTTCAAGATAAATATTTAAGCACATTGAAAAACATACGCCCACGATGTATAATGTATTATAGACGTAATAGCGAGGCTTAAAATGGCACCAGGAACAGCGAAAAATAAGGCCGTGGGTAAAACATCACGTGCAAAGAAGAAGACACCAGCAAAAACAACTCAACAGGAACCGGTTTCATTGACAGTGGACCAAATGATGCAGATAATGGATGAGACTTTGACAGTTATCAAAGACCACGACCCTGATATGCAAGTTACTGAAATAGTTGAAGAACTAGACAATAAAGGAAGGTACAAGATAAAGCGTAAATTAGAGAAGAAGAACCTTGAGGCTATCAAAGACATTGTATTTGTTGATGAAGATGAAATAGAAAAAATGTTGTTAGAGGCTGAAAATGAACCAGATAAGTAAAGATGAAATGAAAGTAAAAATAGAGCAATGGTTAAAGGTCAAAAAGGCTGTGATTAAAATGGCTGATGAATATGAACCTTTTATCGGTGACAAAGAAACAATGACTCTTAATGAATTAAATGACAGAAGCAATAATTATTTGGCCTGGTATTATAAACAACGTTCAAAATTACGTAGTTACGTAGCACAAGACCCTATATTGGTCAAGTTATCATTTTTGGAATGTAAAAAGTCTTTTCACTTCTGGATACTTTGGGACATGTTCACAAAAGACATTAACCGTAACCCGACAGCATCGGTTCAAGCAGTCATACCTTACAAGCATCAAATACCTTTAATAGAAGCATTGCAATTCAGCAATAAGCACATACATGTCCAAAAGACAAGACGTCAAGGGGCTTCTTTAATATGTGGCGTAGGTCATCCTGAATGGTCATTGTTATTTGGAAATGATTTACATTTGTTCACGACTCATAAAGACCTGGCATCATTAGACGTTAAGGGCGATGAGACAAATACAACATTTGGTAAGATAAGGTTCTCGTTGCGTAGGTCAATGTATTTTAAGGAAGCAAAGTTAACAATAAACGAGACCAAGCGATTGATATATGGGTCTAATTCTCTTGATGGTTCTGTATTAAGTCCAAACACAACGGTTGGGTTCCAGGCAAATGTAATCTACGTTGATGAACTAGACCCCGTTTGTGACAGTTATCCTAATAAATCCGCAACTGTTTTTGGTGCTTTCTCGACATCTTGTAACAGGATGATACTTTACTCGACATATAGGTCATCAGAATACCCTTTTTACAAGATATATGAGCAGCGAGACGACAAAACCTTTGACTTTATTACACTTGATTGGGCTGACCATCCTTTATGTAATAAGGCTTGGTATGATGATGCTTGTGCTAAGATGGGTAATAACCCTGTACTTATCGCAAGAGAACTAGACCACAACCCTACAAAAGCCGTGAGTGACCAAGTATTCAGAGCTCTTGAACCAAAAATGTTCTTTGACGCACATCCGTCGATGTTTGATAGTTGGAAGAAGGTTATAGGTGCTGATTTTGGTGGAGGAAGTTCAAGTACGGTGTTTATTTTGGGTTGGGTTAATACGTCTGAAAAGCGATTAGTTCTTTACAAGGCACTTAAGACAACGACAATGACAGAAGTACAAATAAAGAACTGGATAACAGACAATGGGTTTGGCGGTGTCGATGTTGTTGGTGACGTTTCTGCGTCTGCTAGACCTACGACACCTGAATCATCTTGGAAGTTCTTATTAAGTAAGGTAGGAATAGCGTTCAGACCTGTCGATAATAGGGATATTCAAGCAACACATAATCAAATAAACCTTGCTTTTTCTAATGGTGAAATACTAGTTAACAATGGCGAGAAGAATTTCAACGACTTATATACTTATCGCTATGACAAAGAAGGTGTATTAAAGAACTCATCGAGCCATTTGGGGGATGCACTGACATATTTGTATAAGTATCTTTATCCGATTAGATTAAGTGGAGTTAGAATGGTCTAGTTTTCTTGAGTAAGATTGGCGATGGCTGTCTTGAGTTTCTTGAGAACGGCCTTTGTTTCTCTTTTTGTTGTCGCTTTACTCAAGTCAAGCGTTCCTTTTGTTATCCGGTCTAATTCATCAATTGTTTGCATCAAAGTATCTGCTAGATAATTTATTACAGCATCCTTATCATCGTCAACAGCTTTTACACTTTCATACAAATAATTAACCTTTTCTTGTAAGTCATTGATTTTTGTCATCATTTCTTGATTTACTTTACACATGTTTTACCTCTAATATGTAGTTTATGTAATCATTAAGGTCAGTTCCGTCTTCTAATATCAAACGTTCATTTGACCATGACACTTTAAGTCCGTTTATTGTTTGTTTTTGATAGTCTACTTTTACGTTGTTTCTTGTTTTTTCAGCATAAAAAAGCATTGAATCGAGTTCATCATTTGCATCTTGATTAGCCATGCGATATTCCTTGCTTCTTTTGTCACCACCTTTGGGCTTAAGCACTTCTTTCTTGTTCTTGGGGTTTGGAATCCAGTCATCTTTAAATTGTTGATAAGTTGTGCCTTGTTTGATGAATAAGCGATGAGAACTTTTGTCAAATGGTGATGTTATTTGTTTAATATACAATGTTCCATGACCGGAGTGATAAGAGGAACTTATGTACATATATTTCTTATTTACGTCTTTGCACCAATCGCATAAAGGAATATAGCCCTCTGCCTCACGATTGAACGAGTGAATAAGCGTTGTCATGTACAAATCCATTGTGTCGTAGTCATCGTCATTATAGCCTATTGTTGTCCCAAGAATAAGCAAACGCATCTTTTTAAGCGTTGTCGATGACACATTGTGCTTTTCAGCTAGACCAACCCAGCTCTTGTCCTTTGATTCTTTTTGTTTAAGTGCAAATGTCATTTTGTTACCTCACAAAACCATCTTAATAATAGTAACATATGAAATGACTTTTGTCAAGTGTTATTTTAAATTATGTGATTATTTATTCTTGAGGTGTTTCTTCTACTACATTGTTGGTTGTTGTTGCTGTTGTTTCTTCTAGAGACAATGGTATGTCGTTAAAGGTCACAGCATTTATAACGTAGTTTGTTTTGAACACTTTATTGTATTGTGCAATTAGTCTTTGTTCAAAGTTTTCAAATTCACGGAACCATTTTTTGCGTTTTTGGTTTATATACGCTCTTTCAATTCTCTTGCTTTCACCTGATGCTTGAGCTGCTGTTCCGCTTATGTCTACTAACGAGAAATCAACACCACATTGTAAAGCACGTTGCTTAATCAAGGTGTTATACGCTGTTAACGCATCCAAAAGAGGTTTTAAGTCACCAGTATCAATAACAGAGACTGTACTTCCTTGTCCCAATAGTAATGCTTTTGATGTTCTTCCAAGGTTGCCTATTGCTTTTTGAACTTCATCGGCTGGTGAGTCAGAGGTAACGGAAAATTGTGTTAATAATTTTGGGTCTATATTATAATAACCCCAGCTCATAGACACAATAAAATTAGTTTGTAATGCGACTAATGGATTAAGCATCGGTTTTGGTAGTTTGGGATAACGGATAAAGCAGAATGGTAAATCGCCTAACGCTGATACCTTCTTCCATGTTTGTCTTATTTCCTCTATTGCCTTGCCCTTGTATGAGCCTGCAACTGTTTTTAATTCAACGCCAACCTTTTCATAAATTGCATCATTTTCGACGAAACAAAGTACCGAAGAATTGAGCTCGTTTTTCAAGTAAACGCGTACTTGAGCTCTAGTTGAATCATCGACCCAATATTGAGAAGCATCAAGTGCATTCATTTCTGATTGAGATTTCAAGTACATAGCTGATTCTCGACTCAAATGGAGATAACGCTCAACGTCTTGTTGTCTGTAATTAAGCTCTTGTTCAAGTTCCGGTGGTAAATTAGCCACCCTTGTAAATTGGTTCTGATACAACGTAGACATCCCATCAATGAATGACTGGAAAAACGATGTTCTCATCACCGTGATGGCTGTGGAGTTCTTGAACCTTGTCTGCATAGCCAATGCAATTTCATCATCATCTGTTTCCCAGTAACACTTAACATTATGTTCCATGTCGTTGAAGTCTTTTTGTACTCTGAAACTATAGTTTAAATCCATTTATTCCTCCTACTTATTCCTAATAGTAACATTATTCATTGTGTTTTTCAAGTTATACGTTTATTTTGATGTATACGTTATGAGTCGCATCGTAAATGTCGTATTGAGAGGCCAAAGCACCAGATGTCTCGTAACCATAAGTTAAGAAGAACGGTGCTGATGCCGACACGTACATAAGGCTCTTCATTCTTCCGTCAAAGGTCAAACCACCTGACACTACATCATCATTCCTTTGATAAAATGGTAATGAAAGTGTGTTTTGCATCAAAGACAACTTAACATTGTCTAGCTGTTGTCTTGTAGATGTGAATCCAGACAATATAACCTTATAAAATTCCCATATATCAGTAGTCCTGTTTTCAGTTGTCTGTCTACCAGGGAATTGATTTTTGAGCATAAGTGTATGTATTCCTTGTACTTTTTGTATCTTTACGTTCCTTGCATCATAGGCCGTAGTGAATGATTGAGGAATAAGTAAATCTCGTTCAACATAATAAGAGCTTGCAAATTTTTGGTCAGCGTACAGATACGATTGAACATCCGGTGTATACCATGAAGATGCTTCTTGGCCCCTGACTTCGCCATTTATATAACTAACCCCTGCACTTGCTTGAACAACTGAATACGATGACGTTGCACCTGTTGCATTATCCCTCTCTTTTGAAAATCCATACTTGAGGATTCTTCCTAGCATACTACCACTAGAATACAAATTATCAAAATTAACATCGGTAGAGTCGGTTGAACCAGCAAAATCAGCCAATATATAGTTTTTTGTTCTAGGATATACTATAGATTCATCTAGTCCTATCATCGATGAGTTTATAATACTTATAAAAGAGCTGCTCAAATATTCTGGGCATACCTCATTGTAACTAGGTATTTGTGGGCTATCGTAACCATGACCTATTTCTATTATTTTCAAAAAAACTCTTCCTGGGTACATTAACAATGGCTTATCTTTACCACTAGATACAACGTTAATAGTTAACTTTATTCTTTGACTCAATGGTACTCCATCGTCATCTGTATCTGCACTAGGCGTTATGGTACAAATGTCGTATCCCCAAAACACACCACGATACTGACCTCCAATCTGTTTGACAATTGGTGCAGTGGCCGTGTCTTTTGCATGTGTTAAAGTAAGCGAGTTGTTATTTGTTAGTTCTTTTGCAAAAGTTGTTATGTCGCCAAAATCAAAAACCGACGATGATGCTTCGGCCTGTGATGATTTCCCTGATGACATTAACATTATCAGCACCATAAATTTGTTTGTAGATTGTGATACAGTTATAGCATCAGTCATTTCACCTGTTAACCAGTTGCTGTCATTGTATCTTCCTGTCATAAGTGCATTGTTCCATATTTCATAGAAGCTTATAGGTACAGTATTGCACCCTTTTATGTTTGATTTTGTCCAATGTTCCATTATAATACCCCCTCGCCTTCATAAATATAGGCTTTGTTTTTATTTTGCAATGAAGCAAAAGGCTTGTTAGACTCTATTGACATTATGTACACATCCCCTATTCCGCCGAAGTCGTATGAGAATGTTATGACATTTCCATTTATAGTCTCAATATCTGGTCTCTCAATACTTCCATCAACATTTACCATTGTAACTTCGTCATCGACCTCAAATATGATAGTCCCAGTGCTTGGATTTCTAAGAGACTCTATTGTAACTTCTTGTAATGTGCCGTTTGACATAGCATTTGAACTAACGTAATCTAGTGCACTTAAATAGTTGTCGCCTATGAACTCAAACTCACCAAAACCGGTTTTCTTCATTATGACAGCTGGAGCTACTAGTGACGACGAATATGCCAACACTCTTATAAAAGAACACTTTGTATCATCTTGAGATATACATAAAAAAACATTGTCGTTTATCGGAGTAAAAAAAGTTTTAATCTTGTAAATATCAAGGAACCTATAAAAGCCACCAACATCAAATGTTCTTGTGTATCTTTGAACAGATATTTCTAGTTTTTCTATTACATTTGCAAGGAAGAATAATTTGTTTTTTGCTATTTCTTCGTAATCAATAACCCCGTCATTAGCAAGCCCTGAAAAATCTAGCTTAACGTCGTTTCCCTGTGTATATTCTTTTGTATAGTTGCTGTCAAAGCTGCTAAAAATAACTTCATTACCATCTGGCATTGACAATGTGGCCGAAGAAATATGAGGAAATAATTGTACGTCTATAGCTGAACCGTTTATGGATACATTGTCAAAAAGTAACACGGATACTGGTTCCTCATCACCAATAAGCCTACGTAATTTTCTAAATTCAAAAACACCATGTGACTTGTCAAAGTGTAAGAAAACATTATTAACATTGAGTAGTTGAGTGAAAGAACCTATTAAATCACTGAAAGTAAAAAACATTTCATCATCGCTCAACTCTCCGCTTAAATCCAAATCAATATCTAACCCCGTATAAGACAAAAGACAAAAGAAGTCAAGGTATCCTTGGTTTACAGCACGTGATAACTGACCTGGTCTGTATGTATTCTCAACGGTAAGCTTTTGCTCAAGCTGTCTGTATAAATGAGAACAAGATACTCTTACGACACCAGTCCCTTGATCTAATGAACACAATGTTACTTGACCATACCCAAGGATAGTGTCGTCATCCCTATAAATCTTAACGATGCTTCCTATTGGGCTAACTCTTTTTGTTGTTGCATACATATTTGAGTTACTACTATTTGTCGTCTTGACAAAGTGACTTGTTGAGAAACTGCCATTAGAACCTCTTTCTCCCAAATAATAAGGGTCACCACCATAATCATAATCGTTGTCAAGTATTTTTATCCTTTCATTTTCTATCCAAATATATTCGCCTACGTTCAATGTCCTTGCACCGTCTAATATAAATATGTTCTCGCTTGGAACAATTGTCGAAGCTATACCACCACCAAGATTTGTCATAAGCAAGAATGATTCGTTATTTGCTGGAGATTTTTCAAATATCCCAGACCATTGACAATTGAACTCAAAATCATCAAATTCATGTTCCATTGTCAATACGTCTATACTACCCATGTCAAATGTATCTTGAGTAAATATTTCAACAACTCCACCTTCAGCCGATGAATATCCAAGGAAATGTGCATACATTCTCATACTATACCTCCAACGATGATTTTGGAATAAGTGCGATGTCATAATTAACTAATTGTTCAGCATCAAAGACCAATGACTCTTCGCCTGATTCACTAGCCCAAATATAAGCATCGACAGTTTGGTCCATAAACAAATCAAAACCAAATGATGTTTCAACCTCGCCTCTACGTGCAAAATCAAGGAATAAGTCGTAGTACTTAAGATACTTATAAGGAACCATCGCAACAGTCAATTTATACCCACGTGTTATTAGTTCCGGGCCATTATCGACACTTGTTCTTGTTATATCTGTTGTTGATTCTGTCCTTGCTTTTATTGGAGTCCAAGTACTTATTGAACTATTAAATCCGTATTCTGTATCGATAGTCGTTTGCATTCTCCATGAACCCATATAAGGCATCGCGTCTATAAAGTCTGTCGAGCTATCAAGTGTTATAGACCCAGTAGCACTAGCCATCTTGGTTGAGAACCCTAATATCACCGGAAGTTCAAGCGAACGCGGATTTCTGATATCATAATAAAGCTTAAGACTTTTGAATGTAATTTCAAACGCACTTATAAAAGTAGTTGTCAAATAATTAGTATGGTCTATTGTTAATGACGGAGCCAGAATACCCCATGAATGTGCATTCCAAGCAGCTTTAACTGCGTCCCATATTTGTTCTGGGGTATAGTCATCTCCTTCTACCAAGTAAGTAGTGATTGTTATAGGTGAGCCACCGCTTCTAGTCACAACCAACTCTATTTTTACTTGTTCACCGGAACTTTCATAACCGTAGTTTTGAGCCAATTTACTGAAAATTACATTAGCCATTATTTCCCCCTTTGAACACCAAGTTTATTGTTGCTTTTATTCAATGAGCGTAACCATCTTTTTTCATCAGGATACAAGTAAACATCCATCTTTTGGATCTTGTTACCCTGTGTCGAGTTCCTATCAGCAGCGGCTGTTTCCTTTGACTTTGATTCTGAAGAACCAGCACCACCTTCTGATGGCATCATTTCTTTACCGACATATCCAAGAGCAACACCAGCACCAACTTCCGCAGCACCATAAGCAAATTGTTCAGCACCTTCTGCTTGTAATATCGGATTTGAGAATTTCAACATATCTCCGCCCCCTTGCCACATTCTTTTTATACCGTCTGCAAATATTTGAGAACCTGCTGTTTGAAGTGCAAGTGATGCCATCTCTTGAAGTAAATTATCACTGTCGGAAATAACCCCATTGTAAAAAGCATTAGCTGCTGATTGTAAAACGGCATATTTCATTTGGTCAATTCTTAGTTCTTCTTCTTTTGCCTTCTTTTGAAGAAGCATTTTTTCTTTTTGCTTTAAGTCGAATAATTTATTTTCTTTTTCCAATTGTTCAAGAGCCAATGCTAATCGTTCGTTACCTTCATCTTTTATTCGTTGGATGTCCTTTTGAAATTGTGAATTTGCTTCATCGTTTGAAATACCTTGTATCTTATTTAAAGTTGACATAGCATTCATAATCGAAGCCTCTTGTTCTTTGGATAATTCACCCGTTATCCCCATTGCTTTTAATATTCCTTCCGATTTGGTTGTTTCAACTTTTCCTCCAACCGCTTTTTGTTTTATATTTCCTAATGCTGTAAGTTCTTTTTGAGCAACACCGTAAACAGTTTTTAATGCTTCCACTTCGCTCATAAGTTTAAGAGCTTCATCATTCATTATGAATTTACCATTCGCAATAAATCCTTTCATTTGTTCTTGGGCTGTATCAATATCACTTTTTATTGTTGACATTATAGCTTGTAATTCTTTTTTTGTTTCAGCTTTACGAATACCATACTCGTTAATCATTCTACCGGACAATATTTTACCTGCTTCCGATTGTAACGCAAGTAACTTAGAGTTCGCTTTTCTCAATCGTTCTTCGGCTTCCTTTACATCTTTTTCATCAGCTATTGTTTCCAAACCACCACCGTAAAAACTATCGGAACCAAAGTCACCTATTCCGGAAGAAACAGTTGTTTTATTTTTTAAAGATTTTTCAGCTTCCTCAATTTCCTTACGTGTTTTTTCTATTTGTGATTTAATGGAAAGATTACCCATACCGGAATTTAACTGAAACACGTTATCTGTTAATGATGAAATACGTTTCGCAAATCCATCAGTTGCGTTTGCTGCTTTATTTGTTAAATCAATGTATGAATCTTGTAAAGGTTTTGTGTTATTAAATTCTGTGTTCAAATACTTCATATTGATGTTAGCTTTACCTTGTCTTGTTTCAAAATCCGTTAATTCATCAACTGCTTTCCCTATGGAACCTGCGTACTTTTGCATTTCGAGTTCAGCGTTATGTAACAAACCCATATCTTCAAGAATACCATTGTCGCCTTTAAGAAACATCTGTTGAAGTTCTTCTGCCACTTCACCTATTTCTTTACCTGTTCTTTGAGACATATTTTGAACTATATTACTGAACGCTTCAACATCGTATTTAATATCGGAAAAACCAGAAGAATAAGCCATACGTAATTTTGTGGCTTTGTCAATATTACCACCAAAGGCTTTATCTATTTTCTTGAAGTTCTCTGATATTTCATCAGCCCTTGTCGAGTTCATCATCGATTCCCATTGCAAGTTTTCCTTGCGACCTTTCATTTGGATTTCATGAAATTTTTTGGCATATTCCCAAGCAGTGCTCAAGACTCCGCCTATGACACTTATTTTTGAATTTAATTCAGTCCAATAATTACTACTATCTTTTGCTGCATCCTTCAATTCTTTACCGGCTTTTTCAGCGTTTTCAGATACATCTTTTGCACCTTCAGCAGCTCTTTTTAAGTGTGAGTTCATTTCCATTAACAATTGAATGACTTGGTCTCCACTTGCTGTTAAGGTTGCGTCTATCATTGTTGCCATTTTGTCCCCTTAATCATCATATAACAATGATAACATGTTTGTTTGTGTTTTTCAATTACTTCTTCTTAAGCCCCATGTAATTGTCATAAGTCTCAATAACGATGCGACCAGTATAAGTTAATTGTGTCGGCGGTAACTTTGATGCTTGTTTTATGTACTGATAAATATATAAATTCTCGAGATACGTATAAACCGGGCAAACATTGTCTCTTATTGTTATGTCATTGTACTCCGGAGGTATATACACCATCGTCCCTCGTTCACTTTCAGGAAGATACCCACATGCTAATTCCTTTTGTGCATTGTTCCTTTTGCAAGAAGAACAGTTCCTATCGTTTTGACCACCGTAGATTGTAAAGATTATTTTTTTTTTAATGAGTTCTTGTAAAATAAAATGTCCAAATAAAGACCAGGGATCAAGAAAATATATCCGTAGATAGTTATTTTTGATGCTTGTTCATCACCTAGCACCCTTGAACATAAGTCGGCTGCACTTTCTAAGTTTTCTTTAAACTCATCGGTTTTTGACTCTTTTTTGAACTTTTCAATATCTATAACGGAATATGAAACTACTTGACCTTCCTCTCCGTCCCTTTTTGACTCAACCGTTTCTTGTTTTATGAATTCTGAGAAATATCCATTAAGTATCGTTAGCTCAAGTTCATCTTGCAATGATAACGACAACACTTTATAATGTTCAGTCTCAAAACCATCTTTCCAAAAGTTTACTTTCTTTTCCATAACAACCTCACTATATGAACTTAAAATAAAGTTCAGGATTAACTATTTCACCATTTCTACGCACTGTTAAGTGACAATGTATTCCAGTGCTACGACCTGAAGTCCCCATAACCGCAACCCATTCTGACTCTTCTACCTTATAGCCTTTAAGTTCCGGGTTGTGTCTAGCCAAATGACAATAGCTTAATACAAATGTATCACCATCAATGACATGCTCTACTTTGATATAGTTCCCGGACAATGGGTCTTGCCCTACTTCTATGATAACTCCATCAGCAATAGCCAATAAGGCGTAGTCTGAACCAATAAAGTCGATGCCATTGTGCATTTGTACTTCTTTTGTAATAGGATGAACCCTTGGTCCAAACTTACAAGTTCTTTTGAATCCGTTAACTATTTTTACTTCTTTCATTTTTCTTACCAAATACACTGTCAAAGCCTTTTGCACTTAACTCAACAACAGCAACATCGCCGTCAGGTAACTCAATACGCTTTGAAACATGGTTTATTATACAATCAAACAGTAACTCAAGGCTTTTCTTGTTCATTATATCGATAAATTCAAGTACTTCTTGTTCCGAAGAAAATGTCATCATCATAACCCCTCGCTATAACTTGGGGCCGAAGCCCCTTATAAGTAATAGTAACATGTTTTTATTAGTATTTCAAGTGAAAAGATTATTATGCTTTAAAGATACCGAAGAAACAGCCGCTTGAACCAAGGTTCACGTCTTCGATGGTGGCGGATGGTATATGATTAACGTCATAAGTAATAGACATCGCATCAAAGTTTGAGTTATTAGTAACGTTGTCAATTACGCTTCCTTGACATGTTGGGTAGTAAATTGCAAACTGTGCCTGTTTGAAAGACCATGCTACGATATCTCTAGCAGCAGCATACGATCTTATCAATTTGCCCTTTTCATCTATGTCAACTTTGATAACTGGTTTTAAGCTAGCACGTGTAAAGTAACCACGTATGTTGTTTCTTCCACCTGGATACTTCAACTGTTCTTCAGTCAATGAACGGCCTAACTCAATCATTTGCGGATAGTAAGGCGTTACTGCATTTGAACTATTCACGTATATCGATTCATCAAGGTTACATATCCATGGATCTGATGCTTGTTCAGCTGAGCCCCAATTTATAGCACTTAAAGTATTGCTGTCCGTCATGTATATATCTGGTGAGGTAAAAGTAATCGACACTGTTAATTGTTTCTCAAATACAAGATTGAATTCCACCATAACAGTGCATCCCATCGCAACTATAAATTCTTGCCTAGCCCCACTTTCAGAACTTTTTTGATTTTCAACAACGACATTGAATGACTTATCACATGTTCCTTTTGGGTTGTGCAAGTAAAAAGTTTTCAAAATATTGAAAATATGCTCACCTGAAGCAAAAGCATTAGCGATGGGTCTATCAACTGAAAACTTTGAAGCACCGACATCTGTAACTATTCTTACTCCGTAACCAGGTATATGTACTAATTGACCTTTTACAGGTACCTCACTTCCTGATTTTACAGAAAAATAATCAGAACCTGATAAAGGTCCTCCTTTCCCTGTTAAAATGATACTTGCGTTTTCATCTGTACCGGTTGATAAATATTCCCCAAATCCAGCATTTAATATATCTGCGTGATTATCAAATAAACCACGGTCGAAGTTTCTAGTGAACTTAATTGATCCTGTTTTTCTTAACACAACGTTAGTGTCGTCTACGTATCTAACGCTATTTAATTGTTTGTACGATAACAACTCACCCTTTGTGTCGATGACGATGTCGCCTTGTGCTGCGATTTGTTTTAAAGTTATTGGGTCAGAGCCTATACCATCCATATAATCAGCCGCTGCGACTGCTTGATAACCAACTCTTTTTACATCGTATAATGTTCTACATGCCATTTTGGCCTCCTACTTAACTGTTTTGTTTACTATAACATTGAAGGATACCTCAAGTATCCCAGTTTCTTCATCCAAACTTTCATCGCCCAATGCAACACAAGACCCAACAGCCGTAGCAAGGTCGTTTGTCCATCGTTCAATATACCCTTCATAATTACCAAAGTTGATAACAATGGTTCCTGTAATTTCTTTATAGCCACCGCTTCTTTTTGTCTTTTGGTTCTTCACTGCAAATTGAAAGGTGGCCGGTTTTGTGCCTTCTTCAGCCTTGCTAATCATAGCGGTAAAAAAAGCAGAAGTTAATTGTTCATAAACCCATTCCATTTAAGCCCCCAATCCAATATTGTATGAGTCAAATGAGCTTTTTTTAATGTCGCTCGTTGGTGTGATAGATGATGCATCAAGCATAAAGAAGTTAACTACTCTTGTCCTGAAACTTTCATAAGCGTCACCGTGTTTTGTTGATTCATGTTTACCTAATTCAGCAATTGCCAATAACTTTAAAACAATTAACTCGCGGAATTGCCCAAGGTCCAATACATCCCAAACATTAGGTAAATGACATAAATCAGCATAAACGGAATTTATAGCTTCTTTGTTAATGTTTTTAAATGAACCTGGATTTAATTGAGTCGACAATGACAAATCTCTTGTTATTACAGACGCATAGTCTATATTCATTGACTGTATTGCACTACGTACAAGAATGGCCTCGCCGTTTTTAAAGCGATAAAATGCCTCAGGACAAGTGTTTTTTATTAGGTATGAGTATTTACCCTTTGAAACAGAGAACGTTGAACTAGAGTCAAATAAAGGGGTCTCTATTCTTATCCTTTTGCCTGTCTTATCTATTTGAGATATAACATTGTTTGTTTCAAAACCATCTTGTTTTATTACTATTTGGTCACCTGACTCATAACCGGCGATGTCAGTTAGTGTTAACATGAACTTGTCGTTTTTTGTTGCACTTGTAAACGCTGGCATCGTAACACTGTAATAGTCAGTGGACAACATCACCCCGGATTCAGTAAGCAACGGATAGTTGTGTTCATATTCAAATGTGTTTCCTGGAAAAGCTAGTATCATAATTCCCCCTTATTTAAACACTTTTTCTAATTCTTCTTCCATAACTCTCTCATAAGCCAAGGCCAATGTACTACCCCACGACGTGAAATCCCAATTCTTGTTGGCTTTTTGTCCGAGGTAATAAGCAATCATAGACCTATCCCCGATTATCCCAACTGTTATTTTACCATCTCTAAGAATTACCTTTAATTGTGACAACATACGACCAGTAACCTCAAAATCAACGCGACCACCTTTTATTGCCATATAACTTCTTGAATAAGGAATAAGCGTTCGACCGTTATTGTCTACGCCCTTTTGAATATTTGCTATTATTTGGTCTTTGATAGCTTGACCTATTTTAGCCATAATTCGCTGTATATCAAATGTCAATGTTGGTACTGTTATCTTAATCATCGTAGCCTCGTCAACGTTCATAATATATAATAACATGGAATAATGGGTTTTTCAAGAAATAAAAAAGGCCCCGAAGGGCCTGTGTGACTAGAGAACAAAACCGAGCGATACAAAATACTTAATTAACTCGTCGACGGGGTAAACATGTGCTGGATATTTTTCTCCTTGCATCTGAATAGACTTGAGTACAAGACCCTTGCCTTTACATATCTTTGTCAGAGCCTTTCCGTATATACTCAAGTCACTCTTACCTATTTTCAAACCATGCAATAATGCAAAGCCAACGATTGTGTTATCTGGCTCTGATTTAAGCTCTTTAATTTCTTCTTCTAGTTCTTGTACAGTTTCAACAAGTACATTTATTTTCTTAGTTGCAGCACCTAACTTACCCATAACACTCGCTTCACGGTCATTGCTTATTTGACCTTTTTCACGGATTGCTTTTTTAACTTGTTCTTCTAATTCTTTTTGTTTTTCAATTGATGCTAATTGCATTCTTAACAATTCTTCCACTGTGTACTGCTTAACCTCAACCACTGCAAGTTTCTTAGTTCTCAGACCTTTTAACAATTTCTTAACTTCCGCCTTAAATTGTTTCGCAATTGGTTTTGTTGATTGCATTAGAACTTCATAAACCCCATCTTCTGTAAGCATTTTTACTTCTCTTACCTGACCCCCAAGATTTGTGGAGCAGGTCATTCTTTCGTTTTCATCAACCGCATCATAAAGTCTATAAGCATTTTTTTCTCCATATTCAATCCATTCAGCAACATCTTTTGCTAAAAACAACGGATTTTCAAAATCACCGTAAATGTTAAACGATTGTCCTAATACTGAGACGTTTGATTCTACTACTAATACTTCTTTACTCATGATAACCTCATTAACTCGGCACCATCGCCGATGATACTTTATATATAGCAACAACGTTTCCAAGTTTTAAAGTACAAGTGATATTTTCAATACCAATATTTTCGATGATTTTTGTGATTGTGTAATGAATGTAACATAATTTTTGTCACTGACAATATTTGTCACTTTGCCACTAGTAGATAGGAAGTAAAAAGGCCCCGAAGGGCCTAGAGGTTATTATGAGAATCGTTGCACGTGGAGCCATTTTTAAGAATTAGCGACTATAGATTTCCAGATGCCAACAGGCGAGTCACAAACAAGGATAGAAGATTTGTTAACGCAAACTTTTATTTGGTTTTTATCCAAAAGAGGAAAAATTTGCACGCGATATTGTTCGTATCCGGCTCTTGAAACACGTTTGATAAAGTTCTTTTGGCCTATGATAATCCAGTCGTTAAGATCAGTTGTTTCATAAGTTCCAGCCATTTTGAAAGAATTAGGTAAACCAGTTGATTGGTTAATGTCTGTGATGGATTTGTATTGAGAATTAACAACTTGATCCGGCATTAACAATCTGTTTGCACTTGTTATGTTTCTAGCATGGAAAAGTAATTGCACAGGGTTACCACCAACAAGATGTCCAGCTGTGTTTTTTTGCAATGACATTGCGTTTAAAGCCGCGTCTAATTCAGATTCTGACATTGCTGCTGTACCTTTATTAGACCAATTCCATTTTGTTCTTCCGCTGGATGCAACTAATTGTTCACCAAAAGGTAAAACAAACGGGTCACTTGTTGCACCAAGTTCATCTAAGAACACTGATACTTCTTTTCTTTCAGCTTCTCTAACTTTTTGTAACAACACTTCAACTTCTCTGTTCAAAGAAAAACCCATACCATTGATTTGAGCTTCAGAGAAAGCGTTAGGTGATTTTAAAAAGTCTGTAACTGAATCAATTCCGTATTCGCCAAAACTGTTAATACCAATTGTAACGCTTATTTCTTCAACGTTTGGCATTTCAATTTTTTCTTCATAGTAAGTTCTGTCTTCAACTGCTGAATTTGCTGCACTAGGAGCAACGCCATATTTGTCAGTTTCTGATAAAACGTTTCCGTCTGAATCAAAATATCTAACATAGTGTTTTTCACCTGGTTTTAATGTTACTCTGTTTGCATTGTTTAACACGTCAATAGCGTCATTTAAAGTCATAACTGTTTCTTCGACTCTAGTGGTTGCTATTCCTTCTAAGATTTCTTTTACTGATGCTGATATAGCCATGTGGCCTCCTTACATAATTAAACGGGCTTTTTGCCTGTTTGTGGTTGTTGAACTTTTGTTTCTTTGTACATTTCAATGATTGCTTCTACTTCATAAAAAGTCATTGCTTCGATATAAGCACGTGACCATGTCTTGTTTTTAATAAGGGCTTCATTTATAGCAGCACTATTGTTATTGATAAGCTCTGCTTTTTTTGCAACCATGTCTTTTACGTCATTAAGTATAGGGCAATTCTTTGTGACGAAAAAACGATAGTCATCAATGTTGTCTAACTTATCAGCGGCCACATGGATGAACACTTCTTTTATTAGGTCGTGGTCTTTTATTTCTGTCCACGGTTCTTTCTCAAACTTCTTGTCAAGTTTTCTTTCTCTTCCTTTTTCATCAAGTTTTTGAAAAACGTATTCAGTCGCTAACAAAGCTCTACGTTCTGCTTTACTCATGTTTCTTAACACCGTCATAGGTATCATACGCGGATTAGGCTCCGCATTGGCTGTTGAAACAGAGAGCAAATGAGTTCTGTCAGGTCTACCATACTTGTCTTTACGTACCTCAGCCATTATTTACCCCCTCTCAATTTCTTTTCAGCTTCTTTATACCTCTTAATGTATTCATCTTTATCAACAACAGTAGTTCCAAACGGTGCACCATTATCTACGGGCGGAAACGTCTTAGCCTTGGGCTCGCCTCCTGCAACTGTTTTGACCTTGTTCAATATCCATTGCAATTGTTCAACGCTCAATGTTTCATAAGAAGGAAGACCATCGAGGCTTTTCTTTGAATCGGCATCAAGACTGGCAATGAATTTCTTTTTTTCATAAGCTTGAAAACGTTTGTCAAATAACTCGTCATCACTTTCAACAGGTTTTTGTTCTGTTGGTTTTACTTCATTTGCTTTTTTACTTTTTTCTTCAATACTTTTTGTAACAGCAGCAATTATAGCCTCAATATCAACGACTGGTGCTTTAACATCGTCAGCCTTGGGTTCTTGCGGCGTTTGGTCTGTTGGTGTAACGACTTTATCTTTGTCATTTACTATTGTTGGTTCCTGCATAATATCCTCACTCTTAAAACTCTCATACCCAATGATAACATGGAATAATGTGTTTTTCAAGAAAAAAATACACTACTCCAGGGAAGAAGTCGCGACCAACCAAGTACCTTCATACTTACCTCTTGTCTTTTTATAAAGCTGCAACTCTTTTAATTGCTCAATGGTGATTTTCTCTTGATGCTCAATAACCGTAACACTTTGATTTTCAGAAGGAAGAGCAACAGCGGAAATTCTCGCCATAGCTTTTAAGCCTGATTTTGTTAGGAGAGCATCAAGATACTCCTGAGCATCATTACTTTCAAAATAATCCCTAACTCTCTTTTCTTCTTTGCCCTGTCTCAATCTCTTCTCATTTACCAAATCAACAATTGTTGATATGTCTACCAAACCACCGTCGGTTTGTTGCTGGATAACTGTACCCATAAATGGGATTTGGATAACTTTGTTTGTTGTCATCTTCTACCTATTAAAAAGTTAATAAAGAAATCCCGCTTGTGCGGGCACTTGTCTACCTTATCACAGGATTTAAGATGAATCCTCAAGGAATTGGCCTTTTGGTTCATTGAGACAATGATACTATATTTTAAAGTTAATTGCAATATAAAAGTGAAAGGGTATGAATAATTCTTAGAACCCTGGTGTCTTTTTCTATAGTCACTGGGCCATCAGCCGCTTTGACGGCATGGCTTATATTCTAACTAATTTCATAAACACCTCCTTAAAGTCTAGTCATGCATGATGCGAGGTCACCTTCCGGGATAGGGTAAGGCTTTCCTTCTAGTGAAATGATGAAGTCGCTTAATTTTTGTTGGTTCTCTCTGAAATGTCTCAAAGGATGTTTGGGTGGTGAGTTCAAGAATCTGCATTCACTTTGAACATAATCAACAAAGCCGCATACACTTAACATTTCATCATGGTCTCCTACCCTTATTGTTGCTTCTTCCAGCGTCAATTGAGACAAGTCTTCCATAACTTGAACATGGTTGTAACTATAGTTTGCTAGTAATACATAATAGGTTCCAAGCATATCGCCCCAAGTAGGCCAGTCAGCTTGAAGCTTTTGTAATTTAACACGTAATCTTTCTGTTATCATAATCACCTCGACACGAAGCACCATTGCCTCTTGATATATTATTACACGGATTCTTGATTTTGTCAATAGGGAAAATGAAGAAAAAAATAATTTACAACAGATACAACAGATTACAACAGATAAACAACAGATAAAAATATACATAATAATGGCTCTAGAAGCCACTTACAACAGGTACAACAGATGAAATGGCATTTTACACATGTAGGAAGAATTTTTTTACTACTTACCGCACACACAAAAAAAAATATTTAAAATAAAATAAAGTTGAGAAGTATCTGTTGTAATCGAAGTAAGTGTATAAAAATGGCCTGGGATAAGGCAATTAGACACAACAGTTAAATTTTAAGTCATCTGAAGTACCACCAAAGAACTTTGCAAAAACAAATATTTTAAAATAAATGAAAATAACTATTGACAAAATCTTTTTTTTATGTTATATATTAGTAGTGGTTTTCATTTCCTTGGTCTTGGGGCTCTGGCCAGGGTCCCAGGATTTTTCTCGATGGGCGAGGACGGGGAATGAGACATAAGTAAGAAAGGAAACCAAATGAAAATTACAGTAAGTTCAATACCAACAATCAGTAACTCATACTACGACCAATATGATGATGGTTATTCAAATCATCTAGTTATTAAATCAGTAGAAGAACTAAGCTTGTTGGAAGGAATAGTAAAAAAGAACATACACGCATACAAAGTGTATACAAATGATACAAGACGTGGCTTGAAAATGGGCATCGATGAAAAAGGTAAGGAAATTAAAGGACCAGTATCAATCGACACAATGGCCGGGATTGCTTTTGACATCGACGAAGAAACAAGTTTATCAGCGTTTGAAGAACTCGATTTTTGTCAAAAATACATTCATGTTTCTTATGCATCAAAAAGCCACATGATTCCAAAAAAGACAAGTAGAAAAGATAAAACAACAGGAGAACCAATTATTGAGCCAGCATGTGAAAGATTCCATGTGTTTTTCCCTTTTGAAAACGATAGCACAAATATGATAGAAATAAATGAATCAGTTAAGGCGTTTAAAGACTCATTAGTTAAAAGAAATATAAAAATAGATACAGGCGTTACATCTGATATAGCAAAGTTATTATATCCATCTAGACTACCGGGTGAATTACCAAATGAACACTTTTTCTTCCATGTTGTATCTGAACACAGAACTTTTATTACAGAAGAATACTTGGCTTCATTCATAGTTCAAAAAGCATCAAGTGAAATGAAGTCTGAATTAGAAATATATAGTACTCAAAATGCGTCTGATGCTGAATACATAAAAGCAGTTGAATTCCTTAAAGGCAAAAGTTATGACTATACACAATGGATAGCGGCCGGGACATCATTGAAGGTTCATTTTGGCGATGACAATGGTCTTGAACTTTGGTTGGACTTATGCGACAATCCTAATTACAAAGACAACACATCTGTGTTAACAAGCAAATTCCGTTCATTTAAAAACGACCCATCATTAGAAAAAGCTATTTTTGCCGTTGCTAATGCTGTTGCTGTTGCTGATGGTGATAACACAAGATTCTTGACAAAAAGCAAAATAGTATCATTTAAGCCAGTCACAAATAGTAACTACTATACGACATTGTCTTTTACTGGTGACAATTACTTACAATATTTTAATAGTTTTATGGGATTGACAGACAATTCAAACGTTTGGATAAGATACTCTCATAAAGATACATGGGAATTACGTAAAGTAAATGAAATAAGAACAATATTAAAGAATCATAAGGTGATGGTAGAATCTATTGACGATAAAGGGAAGAAGAAAACTGTTGTTATGGATGCTTTTGAACAATGGCTAGGAGACATGGGCCGTAGAGACATACACAATGTTGTTCTTGAAATGAATGAGCCTAATGACCCTCACACTATAAATCTTTTTACAGGGTATAATGTTGACGCAAGTGAATGTTCTTTAGAAGATATTAAACCTTTTACAGATTACGTGCTTAATATACTTTCATCAGGAAACAAACAAATCGCTGAATACATAGTGAATTACATCGCAAATGTGGTGCAATTGAAAAAGAATGACCAATGCTTGGTGCTTATGGGTGAACAAGGTACAGGAAAATCAACGCTTAATGATATTATGTCTAATATACTTGGCACATCACTATCGATGAAAGCACAAAACAGTGAACAGTTAATAGGTCGTTTTACATCTCATTTGGCTAATAAGGTTTTAATATATATGGATGAAGCTCTTTTTACAAGCAAAAAGGACAAAGACAATGAAAGTGATAATAAACTTAAGGATTTAATAACAGATAAACAAATGACAGTAGAATATAAACACGGTGGATTGGTGACAGTTGATAACAGACTTAATTTTATTATGACTACAAACAATGATTACCCAGTTAACGTTGAAAAGAAAGACAGACGTTTTGCGATAATAGAGGTTTCAAGCGTAAAAATACAAAACCGTGAATACTTTGATGCGTTGTATGGATGGTTAAGAACTGGTGGTTATGAAAAAATATTATATGTATTGCAAAATTACACAACAAAAGAACACATGGATATACCAGAAACACAAGCAAAGTTAGACGCTGTAATGAACAGTGCAAGAAGTGAAGATAAATTCTTGTTAGAATTATTCAGAAATAACGGTAAAATGGCCTTAAGTAACCTTGGTTCGATAGAAGAAATAGAAATGCAACTAAGCGGAAGAGTTTCAACAACAGTACTTTATAGTAAGTATGAACTTTGGTGTCATCTTTCAAAAGAAAAACCTGCAAATGCTATATCCTTTGGTAAAAAAGTAGGAAGAGTATTAGGTCTTAAAAGTAAGGTAGATGGTGTAGGCAAACGTTACTACGAAATAGATGTGAATAAATGCAAAGATTCAATAAGAGCTTATTTTGGTGGTGATGTTTTCTATGACATTGACGTTGTTCCTGCACAACAAGAACCATCGGCCCAAGTGGCCGTAGCTCAAGAACCTGTTAAGGTAGTTCAACAACCAAAGACTCTTCCTCTAGAAATTAAATCAGAGCCCCAAAATGGCTCACAGTTGAACGTTTCTTTATCGGCTGATACAAAACATGTGGAAACTAGTAAACCAGAGCTTAAACTTAATGAAGGAATATGTGACAGACAACGCAACGGCCTTACATTTGAACACAAGGTTTCAAATGCAGTAAACGGCGACGTTCTAAAATGTCAATATGTTTTTAATGCTGAAACAGAACAAGCAAAAGAATTTATCAAAGAACACAGACATGCTGATTATGTTATATTTACTAATAAAGCTGCTGCTTACGGAATAGAACAATTGTGTTGCATAAATCTTGATGACCTTGAACTTAACCAACAAGCAGTTAAAAAGACATCGTTTACTACTTTCACATTGGTTTAATTAACAACATGGGCCTACGGGCCCTTTATTATGAGGTGCATTATGGTAAAAGAACTTAAGATTAAAGAAAAGATGGAAACAATAGTTACAGAAGTCAACGTCAAAGAAGCAAAAGCCAAAATAGAAGAAGCACTTGGTTCCAAAAAGGAACGCACTCTTGAGCTCATTGTTACAGGATACGTTGCAGAAGATTACAAAGGAACAATGTACAAGTATTATAGTTATTTGGCTAATACTACTTATTATATGAGCTTTGACCCGTTGAACTTATTTGAGAAACCAAAAGCCAAACGCGGCGAAGAAAGCCCGGGGTATTGCTCTTTAAAAATAAGGCAATTGTCTGACATAGAAATAATATTCAATGGCGTCGCAATATAATGTTTTTTCTTGAAAATAATCTCAAAGCATGTTATAATTAAACATCTCCTAGAAGTTTGGGCCCGACTGATCATCGGGCTTTTTACTTTCTTCTAGGTTAACAAATAGTTAGGAGTAAATCATGCAAGCAATCAAAGAGTATTCAGGCGTAAAAGTAACAGTAAACGAAGAAGACCTTAATAAGAAAGGCGTTATCTATTTACTAGAGTTCCCTTCCCCTATTGACAAATCAAAAAAAATATTGTATAATGTATATATAGGGTGGTTGATTCATTCTTCTGGACGTTCTGAAAGAGGGACGGATTGGCGGGAGCCTTGGGGTGGTAAAACACGATGACAAGCAGAAGGATGGAAAGGTCACAATCTGAAACAAATAACAATTAGATTAAAGACCCAGATATAAGCTAATGATTGCAAATACTGGAGTCTAGGAGAAAGATTATGGGAACATCAGCATATGTAAGTTTTTTTGCTCAATTAGTTAAGAACACACCAGAAGCAAACGTTGCGATTATGATGACTTTATTGAAAATAGCTACAAAGTATCATAGAGAAGGAAAGAAAATGTTTGTTGGTAAATGGAATGACTTCTTCATTGAAACATTCCCTGGTTGTACTCATGTTTTTAAAATAAAAGAGGGCAAAAAAGTTCCAGGCGTGAATGATGCAGTTAATTATTTGGTTGATAAAGGTTTTGCTGAAAGAACAGAAGTTGCCGGGAAAGACTATAAATTGTTTTCCTTGAGAAAAGATGCTATCGACAAAATCAATAATGTTCTTGATAGAGACTCTTTGACAGAAGAACAAGATGAAGCGTTATTCAATAGTATCGAGGCTTATTATAATAAGAATGAAAAAGCAAAATCATCAGCACAAGCCCAAATGAGCTTTGACCAAATGTTTTCCTAGAACTAACAACATGGCCCTTCGGGGCCTTTTTATTGAGGTATGCGATGAAGATAACAAAATCATTCATAAAAGTAACAGTGCAATGCGTAAAGGATAATAAGGAAATGAAAATAGGTCTTACTCATGAAGTTTTATGGGATAACGACTTTAACCACGTGACAGAAGTACGTATGGTTCATGAAATGCTTATGAACATAGAAGACCAAGGTTACTCGATTAAAGATGGTACAAGCCCACAATTGCAAGTTACTGATGTTCCGGAAAAAAAGGCTGAAGTAAAGGCGGAAAGAGAGGATTCTACCCCTTTAAAAGCCATCGACGATGCTTTTGATAAGTTGTTTGAAGGCAATGAGGCTATTCAACAATTAGAGAAAAAAACAGAACAACCACCTGTTAACGCTTCCAAGAAAAGCAAGTTCAGGATTTAAGGGGGTAAGGATGGGTACAAATAATCACATACTTAGCATTTCAATACTCAAACGTAGTTGTATTGGCCATGAGTTTCAAAGCGACATGGCGGCAATAAACAGAGGCTCACTAATTCATAGGTGTATTGAAAACGGTGGTGCTTTTGATAACATTGTTAGTTATAAGGGCCACAAAAAAGAAATTCCTTATGATAATAATGACGTTGCTGGCATCGTTGCTTTAGCTCAAGCCACTTGTAAAAAATATGTTAGACCAGGTGGAAGACAAGAAAGCATAATCCAAATGAACTTAAACGACGATTACACAATCGAAGGTATAATGGACTATTGTGAGATAGACGATGTTAACAAGACAGCCTTGATAATTGATTTTAAGACCGGATATAGTGGTGTTTACAATGAACAAAATAAAGCATCGATGTATCAAGCATACATATATCCATTGATGATGTTTGAGAGTTATAAGTTTATTCAGGAAATAGTATTTAAGTATGTATTCATTGATGAAGGATTCTATGAAATCGAGGTCAAACACACAAGAAAAGACTACGATGAGAAGATTCAAAAGGTAAAGGACTGGATAGTCAAGACCTATGAAAGACAAGAGTACAAAGCCGGTGAACATTGCTCTAATTGCACAAGAATAAACCAATGTCAATTTGTTGATAAATTTATGAAAGAGGTTGAGGATAACCTTGATACAGGAGGCGAGATGATTAAAGATGATAATGAATATAAAATGCTTAATGCATATATCAAAATTGCTGAAAAAAAGATTGACCTTTACAAGGAATCAAAGGCCGATGACCCTGATTACTGGACATTCAGAACTACTAATGATAACCAGTTAATAGTTAAAGGCATTACTAATCCGGAAGAAGCAATTATTCTTCTTGAGGCTTTGGCCAAAGACGGAACACTTAAGCTCACAAAAGCACAATATGAAAGTGTTATGGCAAAAGCACCTGAAAGGGCTACATCATCATCGTACAAAAGTAAAGTGTTTAAATTGAAAAAGTAACTTATGGGCCTCCGGGCCCTTTTTTATGAGGTATAAGATGTTTGGAAGACAAGTTAATATAATGTTCCAGTTAATTATTTTGGTTGGTCTAGCTCAATATGCTGGTGCGACAAGTAGCATACCGCTTATGTTATTAGCTCTAGCAGCATGTGTGTTAGTTGGCCTTTATGTTTTGCAATTAGCAATCAAAGATTTTCAGGAATTTGAGGAAGAAGTGGCTGAAGCTGCAAAGAAACAAGCCGACGCTGAACTTAAACAATCTGAGATGCTTGAACAAGTTAAGGAAATGAACGAACAATTAGATAAGTCACTTGCAGAACGAGGTATTAAATGAGAATAATAAAAGAATATTCAGGCATCAAAATAGATGTTGATGAAGATGACCTCAATAAAAAAGGCGTCATATATTTACTAGAATTTCCTAATGGTAAGGTATACGTAGGCCAAACAAAACAGAGGTTAAGACATAGATTGGTACCTCATTGTTACGCAGACAACAAATGTGATAAGGTAAAAAATGCAATTCAAAAATACAAGGAGATAAGAGTGTCTGTATTGGAGGAAGGATTAACGATTGGGCAACTTAACTCATTTGAAGCTTTTTACATAAGAGTGTTTAATTCAAACAGAGTGGATGGTTATAACCTAGATTCTGGTGGTAATAACAAAATTGCATCAAAAGAAACAAAGAATAGAATGTCTGAGTCGGCAAAAAAAAGAGGTATTTCTGAAGAAACAAAACGTAAAATGATAGAGTCACGTGGAAGCAGAAAAGGGTGCAAGATCGCAGAAGATGCTAAATTAAAGATGTCAGAATCGCATAAGGGTAAAAAGTTAACAGACGAACATAAAGCGGCTATATCAAAAGCTATGAAGGGTAAAAAGTTAACAGATGAACATAAAGCGGCTATATCAAAAGCTAGGAACGACCGCAATGCAAAGAAATCAATGAACGTAATGCAAGTAAGGGGATAAAATGAAATTATTACAGTGGCAATTGCAAATGGTGCAAATCATCAGGGGGAAGAATTATTTGTGGCTTGACAGCCCGACAGGCCTGGGGAAATCAGTATTAGCAAGGTCATTAGTTACAGCTGCAAAATCAGGGTTAATTATTTGTCCACCTCACTTATTAAATGAGTACAAGTCATCTTTAATTGAAAGTGGAATAGAACCTATTATATTAGGAAAGGACAACAACATAATCAAAGCCGACGGCGTTTATTTAATGTCTACTAACAAGATGGCTTTGTATGGGGTAAAGGTGACAACCATGTTGGCCGTGTTAGTTTGTGACGAGTTGCATCGATGGAAGTCGCATAAGTATGAATTGTGGAAGAACACGATGTTAATTAGAAACTGGTTCTACTATAAGCTTGGGATGTCCGCTACGATGTGCCCAAAGAACACAGCAGACTTGGCATCATTAGCACTTTTAATGGTTGATTCTTTGTATAACAAGTACAATGGTTCTTGGTACAAGTACGCAGCTGATAACATATTGATGAATAAAAAGTGGTTTGGAACAAAATCAATAGATGTTCCGGTTAAGTTACACGACCACGCATTAAAAGATATTAGAGATAATTACTTGACGTTTGTTACTTATCAATCTGCTGGGTTACAAGTACCTGAAATGACTGAAAAAGACATCGCATTTGACATTGATGCTGATTATGATGAAAAGATGGAAGACGTAGAGTTACCTGTTGATGGTGATACTGAAAACATAATGGGTTATAGGTTCAGTGATTTTGTACAATTATCAAATTGCTTTATCTATAAGGATGCAGAAAAGGAAACAAAGGCCAAGGAATACTCAATGACAGAGAAAAAGGAAGCCTTAAAATCGGTCATAGAAAGCGAGGAAGGTCAAGGGGTAGTGTTTTACTGGTACAAGCACAGTTTCGCTGCTCTGAAGGCAATTTTGAAGGGCGATTATATGGAATACGTAAGCGGTATGGACTTGAATGATTTCAGGGACTCTGGTAAAAAGATTCTTCTTGCTAATTATAAATCAATGGGAGAGGGCACAAGGGTTAAGAGTGCTGATTTTATTGTTAACTTTGACCTTATCTATGACGGTGGTCTGATTGAACAAGCAAGAGGAAGGTTGCGATACGTTGGAAGACCAACGCCTTATAGGATTTACAACCTAATTCCTAACCATGATAGTCCAAAGAAAATAATTAGAAACGTTAGAAACAAAATACGTACAATGCAAAACTTGAGCAGGGAGGAAAAATGAAAACAAAGAAGCGTATCCTGATGTATATTCATAGATGTCTCAAGTGTTTCTGGGACAATGGTACCGAGATAATATGGAGTAGCCCGGAGCCACTGGGCAAGTGTGAAATATGTGGAGACCATACAGTCGCAAAGAAATGTTCTTTTGAGGAAGTTTATATAGAAGTTGATGAGGAGGAAGAAAATGACCAAGATAATTAAGGAAAAACTAGAAAAAGTAGGTGAACATAGCATTCAAAAGTTCCTTGAAGATAAAGGTTGCATCGTGCATTTAATTGAGAACAAGACCGGGGGCCGTGGTGTTCCTGACATGTTAGTAATAAAAGGTGGTACGATGTTCTTATTTGAGCTCAAGAAGAAAAGTACACTTAAGGATTTGAGACCAGCACAACGTAAAACGTTAATCGCAATTGATTCATGTTCAGTTGCACTGGGTGATGATGGTCGAGTGTATGAGTATTGGCCTTTATTTGAAATAGAGACCGATTACCCGTCACTTGAAACATGGTACGGGACATTGTATGAGAAAGAAGAACCGGTTGTTAATGAACTTTATTTCGCGGAGGAACAAGATGAGTAGTAAATCAAGAGGATTATTTATAGTTGTCGAAGGTGCTGATGGTACAGGTAAAACATCTGTCGCAAAAAAGGTGGCTGAAGAACTTCAGGATCAAGGCATTAGTGCCGTGTATACATCTGAACCATTCCAAGAAGACTATACTTATAATTTGGTAAAGGACTTAATGCATCAGTACTCACAGTGCGACAATGACACTGAACGCGATGTTATAAATAGACATTTGATATTGGCTTTGTCGCTTAACCGTAGTTTTCATGCACATTCATTATGGGCTTCGTTGTGGTCAGGTGATGTGCAAGTTGTTGTTTGTGACAGATACTATTATTCAACACTTGTTTATCAAGGAATTCTTTCATCAGGAACTAGAACAGACAATATAAGCGAAGTCGAAGAAACTATTTTCTATATCGACGACATTCATGCTGGTTTTCAAATGCCAGATTACACATTCTTTATTGATTGTGACGCTGAAACACAACTCTCTAGAATTAAAGCACGAGGTCTTGATGATGACTTCGACACAAAATATTCCGAAGCTGCTTTAATAGCATATAGAAACTTGGCTGAAGACCTTGGTAAAGCGACGCTATTTACACAGACAAAATGGTTTGGAATAATTAAAAGGTCACCCGTATATGTTGTTGATAATTCAGCAAGTGACATAAGCGACGCTGTGGCATTGGTCAAAGGCGTTATAGAGTCAAAGCTCAAACATGCCAAATATCAAATCAAATCTAAGAAAATCATAGACTTAAATCCGGAGGAATCAGAAGAATGATTAAGACTTTTTATTTACCTACAAAAGCCCTACCACCAAATAACCTAACCATCATGTAATATTTACAAGCAAGTATCATAAACCACCAACGTCCATTAGACCTACGTTTCATGTCATACAAGAATAAAGTATCAATCCATTTACGGTTCTCATCAGTTTTTACATCACACAAAAAATACCTAGCATCATGTCGGCAGCAACAAGGGTGAAATATAAATTCAGGAACTATATTAGCATTCCAACCAGAACCACACCCGTTGACTTGTTTTTTACGCTCTTTTGGACCAAGGTCATCAGGTGTAAATAAGTAGCGTTCCTTACGTATTTTGTTCAAAGCCATATAGAAGGCATGATAATCCGCTCTTTTGCTCCAAACACCACAATAAATCAACCAAGGCTCATCGCACTTACACGATGCATCAAAAGAAAACTCAAATCCATCTGTCTTGCAATTATAAACAACGTTACACTCAACTAGCCCTTTATAGCCTTTGAACTCATATAGTTTATTTTGCAAGTCATTCCATCCTTTTCTTATATCCATCTTTACCCCCTAACGATGAGAGCAACGAGTGCATGTGCGATGTTCTGCTTCCAAAACAAGAAACCTGGCCTCAACATCATCAACGTCATCAATAATCTTGGCCAAATCGGCCTCAACAGTCTTAAGTCTAGTATCACTGGTAGCAATGATGGCGTCTATTTGGTAAACCCTTGCGTCTATCCTATCTAGCGTTTTGATTAAGCGTTGAGCAAACCAAACAACAGCACCAAAAAGCAAAGCAATAACAACAGCACCACCACTTAAAATATATTGATTAAGCTCATTCATTAGAAACCTCCACACATTTCATTGTTTATTTCTTCTTCTGTCATAAGG